>Ga0272446_1001199_pt1 | contig 38494 bp, 25 predicted proteins | sample YNPCB0061_FD_194587 | JGI IMG/M metagenome (GOLD analysis project Ga0272446, IMG submission 194587) | Hot spring microbial mat communities from Yellowstone National Park, WY, United States - YNP-CB-006-1 | ecosystem: Environmental > Aquatic > Thermal springs > Hot (42-90C) > Sediment | place...
TGTATACTCGGTAGCGATCAGTCATAGGGGATACCTCAGTTGGTTGGGTTACCCTGAGTTTATCCTATGACTGATTTTCTCTCGTATTTGTACGGTAGAGAAATTGGATTTACAGTTGTTTTTCAGTGACTCACCTTACGCACCGTCCCGAAGGTTGGAACGGAAAACAGGCTTGATTTATGAGAACCTTCGGGACGTTTCGCGTAACATCAGTCAGTGAATCTCAACACCTTCAGCGCGGTTTGGATGGGCGCGCTGCGGGTGTACACGTCCCAGACCAGGCGGGTGAGGTGGTTTTCGAGCATGAGCAGGGAGCAGCCTTTGTCTATGCCGTAAAGCGCCTGGCTGTACCAGGGCGGGTTTACTGCGAGATTGTAGGAGTCGTAAAAGCCGTATTTGCCCCAGGTTCGAGGGTGATGGCGGTGCAGGTACTCGATCATCTCCAGCGTTTCGGCGGGGATGAACGGCAGACAGGAGAGGGCGCTGTAAATGGAGACTGTGCCTGTGTGATGCGGCTCGCCGAGGCAGGGCTGGCTGCCTGCCACTTCGTAGCCAAAGGGACTGTCGCCTGCGCTCAGCCCCCAACTGCGGGCATGGTAGGTTGGGTATTCGGCGGCGTGGTCCATGCAAAACTGACGGTTGGCGAGGCAGGCGAGGCGGGTGTTCTCGAACCAGTCCACGCCATTGGGGTCGCGCCAGCGGGCGGTGTCGAGCCAGGCTTCGCTGAATTGATAGGCAAACAGGTTGCCGCCAGGGTTGATGATGATGGGCTGTCCGTCGAAATAGCCCGTATCGCGGCGGAATCCCTGATAGAGTCGGCGCGCCAGGGCGGGGTCGAGGCGGGGGGCGGCTTGCAGGTACATCATCTTTTGTTCGGCTGCCATATCCCAGCGGCTGATGAAGCCCGGCGCGCCGTGAACGTAATCGCCGCCCGCATCGGGGTTGTATGCCATGTGGAAGAGCGCCTGCCCGTTTTCTTCGAAGACGATGAATTGCCAGTCCACCCGTTCCAGCAATTCCGCTGCCAGGTGGTGGATTTCGGGGTCTTGAAAATAGGCGGCAGCGGTGATGACGCCGTTCAGGCACAGGGCGGTGTCTATGGTGGAGTATTCGCATTTGCCCCAGCGCTGGGCCGTATCCATGTGCAGGAAGTGGGCGAAGAAGCCACGCTGATGGCTGGCGCGGTGGAGCAGGGTGTGGAGTGTGCCGCGGGTGATGCTCTGCGCCTGTTTTTGGGAGAGCAGTCCATGCTCGGCGGCGATGACCCAGGCGGTGAGGGCGAAGCCCGTGGCGGCGATGGAGGCGATGCGCGGGTCTTTGGTGGAATCAACTGTCAAGCCGAAACCGAGGCTGTGGGGGTGGAGGTTGGTGTGGTCGAGGAAGAAGCGAATCGAGCCTTCGAGTTCCCGGCGCAGGAGGGCAGAGATGTTCATGGAGCGGCGTTACTGTTTTTGGGAGGATTGGCGGGCGATGAATCGGGTGGGGATGCGCCGGGGCTGGAAGGGGGTATTGTTCTCTAAAAAGTCGAGCAATTGGCGGGTGGCAGTTGCGCCCCATTCGAAGCGTGACGCCCCGACGGTGGAGAGGGAGGGCGTCATATAACGGGCGATAGGGATATCGTCGAAACCAACGACGGCAATGTCTGCGGGCGCCTGAAGCCCGTGTTCGCGCATGGCGCGCAGAAAGCCGATTGCCATCTGGTCGTTGGCGCAGAAGACGGCTTGGGGAAGTTCGCCGGATTGGAAGATGTGTTGAGCGGCTTCGTAACCGGAGCCTTCGGTGAAGTTGCCCTGATAGACCGGTACAACCACATTGTGCTGCTTTGCCTCTGCCAGAAAAGTTTCCATGCGTTCTGTGTTGTCAATTGAATCTGGCGCGCCCGCTACAAAAGCAATCCGGCGCGCCCCTTGCTGATAGAGATGAAGAAAGGCTTCGCGCACGCCTTGGGCGTTGTCGAGGAGGAGCGGAAGGATAAAGTCGTTTTGCAGCAGACGGTCGAGCACCACGATGGGGAAGCGCCGTGAGGCCAGTTTGAGGATGGATGTGTCGGGAATTTTAGAATCGAACACGATAGCGCCGTCTACCTGGCGGTAATGCAGGAGGCGGCGCGGGGAGCGGGTTTCCGGGCTGACGATGAGTTCGTACTCGGTGTTCAGGATGACATCGTGAATTCCCTCGAGGATTTCTTCGTAGAAGGCGCCGCCGAAACGGGTGATGAATACGCCAATGGTGCGGGTTTTGGCTTTTTTGAGGTGGCGGGCAAAGGCGTTGGGGTGATAGTTGAGTTCCTCAGCCGCCTGCAGGACGCGCTGGCGGGTGGCTTCGCTGATGTTGCCGGTATTGTTCAGCACGTAGGATGCGGTGGTGATGCTGACGCCGGCTCGTTTGGCTATGTCGCGGATGGTGGTCATGAGGGTCCAGGTGTCAAGTTCCAGGTGTCAAGTTCCAGGTGTCAAGTGCCAAGTGTCGGGCGTCCCGGTATCAGGGGGTGGAGACAATGCCAATGCGCTCCAGTCCGTTGCGCAGGTGTTCATTTTTCATCGTGATGGCATACACCAGGTCATTTTGATAGTTTGCCAGCATGAGCAGGCTGATACCTTTGTCTATGCCAATGACATCGGCGGCGTACCAGTTTTTCGTCAGGTTGTAGGCGTCTTGAAAGCCGTATTGTCCTTTGAGCGGTTCGATGCTGTAATAGTTTAGCATGGCTTGGGCAGATTCATCTGGCAGAAAGAGAATGGATGCAATGGCGGCGTAGGGTGGGACGGTGTCGTCCACGCTGTGAGCGCGATTATCGTAGCCGGAGGGCGGCGCGCCGTACAAGCCATTATAGCCGTTTGGTCCATCGCAGGCGCTCAAGCCCCAGGCGGAGGGACCCAGGGTGGTGTATTTTTCGTCCATGCGGACGGCGAAATCATAGTGGGCGCGCGCAGCACGAACGGAATTCTCAAACCAGTTCACGCCTTCGCGGTCTGTAGTATTTCGGAAATCGAGCCAGGCGTGGCTGAACTGATAGGTGAACAGCGACCCAAACCAGGAATGGATGAAGGGTTCGCCCTCTCCATAGGTGGCGAGATGGCGGGTAAAGCCATAATACAGACGGTCGTCGGTGGGGTGGGTAGGCGAACCTGCCGCCAGCACGTAGAGTATCAACTGCTCGGCGTAGAAATCCCAATGTCCCTCGAAGCCTTTTTCAGGACGGTATGCCATGTAGAACATATCCCGCGAATCGTCCGCGAACCAGTTCCAGTTCACGTCGCGGTAAAGTTGGTCGGCTTTGGTTTGCACGTCTCCGCCGAAGTATTCGCCTGCGGTGAGAACGCCCATTATCAGAATGGCGGTGTCTATGCTGGAGATTTCACTGTTCCAGGCACGTTTGCCGGTTTGCATATCCACAAAGTGATAGAAGAAGCCTTCGGTGCGTTCCATGCCAAGCAGGGTATCGAGGGTTTTGTCGGTGCGCTCACGGGCTTGTTCGTAGGTGATGTATCCCTTTTGGACGCCGATGGGATAGGCGCTGAGGGCAAAGCCAACAGATGCAATGCTGGCGATGCCCGGCGAACCGGGGAAGCGGTCACGGATCAGACCGTAGCCCGGGCTGGCGAGGTCTCGATTGGCTTGTTCCCAGAAGAAGTCGAATGCGCCTCTCATTTCGTACTCGATGACGGTCTCGAGGGTGGGCGGTTGGGGGGTGGCGGTAATGGCTGGGGTGTAGGTGAAGGCTGGGGCGGCAGTGACAGGCTCCGGCGTGGGGGGAGAGGCGCAGCCTGTCAACAGAAGCACGAAAACGATGAGGAGGGAAAACGTCTTATTCACCGGTGATGCCCGTCCTTTCCACTGATTCGACGAACCATTTTTGCAGCAGGAAGTACATGACCAGCAGTGGCGCGATGTTCAGGAATGTGCCGCTCATTTTGACGGCTTCGTTCAGGCGGTCGAAGATGTTGACTGTGCCGGGCGGGTAGAGGCTTTCGTATGCCTGCACGAAGCGTGAGAGTTGCATGGGCAGGGTGGTTATGCCGCCTTCGAGGAAGATGGAGGTGAGGAAGGTTTCGTTCCAGTACCAGACAACGGAAAAGATGAAGGAGACGATGAAGGCAGGCAGGACGGAGGGTACGGCGATGGTCAGGAAGATGCGCAGGTCGGAGGCGCCGTCGAGGCGGGCGGCTTCTTCCAGCACTTTGGGGAGGGAGATGAAACTCTGGTAGAAGATGAGGATGAAAATGGCGCTTCGGTAGCCTTGCGCCAGCATGGCAGGCAGGATGAGCGCCCAGGGGCTGCCGAGCAAGCCCAGTTCTTTGTAGGCGAGCATTTGTGGAATGAGGGTGTTTTGAGGGGGGATGATGAAGGTGGCGAGGATGAGCAGGAGGGCGAGGTTTTTACCCCAAAAGCGGTAGCGAGCCAGTCCGTAGCCTACCAGCGAGGCGACGAAGGTTTGCAGGAGCGAGGGGATGACGCTGACCAGGATGGATGCCATGAGCGTGTTGGGGTAGTTCAGCACGCGGTAGGCTTTCTGGTAGTTGCCTGTGTAGAGTTCGGTCGGCACCCATTGCACCATGGGGTTGAGCAGGTCGGAGGGACTTTTGAGGCTGGTGACGAACATGAACAGCAGGGGGTAGAGATAGACGAAGCCGATGGCAATCAGCAGGGTGTAGAGGAGGGCGGAGAAGAGCAGTCCGCTGTGGATGCGGCTTCCGAAGAGCAGGTTTTTCAACCAGTCGGGGTTGAGGCGGCGCAGGGGTTGCATGTCAGAGCCTCCCTTTTTTTGCCTGCCCCGCCAGGAAGAGATAGACGATGCCCAGCAGAATCACCATCACGGCAAAGTAGAGGAATGCCATGGCGCTGGCATAGCCGATTCCGCCCTGCACGGCGTAGGTCTGGTTGTAGATATATTGGATGACCTTGTTTTCGGAAAAGTGAGAGAGTGTGATGACGGTATAGACGGCATTGACGATGTTGGCGGTGGAAAGCGAGGGGAGGGTAATCTTCCAGTACGCCTCCCAGGCGGAGGCGCCGTCAATGGCAGCGGCTTCGTAGATGCTTTTATCCACTTTTTGCAGGCTGGAGAGGTAGATGAGTATCTGAACACCCGAAAACCACAGGATGAGGATGAAGGAGGTCAGCAGGTATTCGACGGGACTGCGCAGGGTGCGGGGCAGTTGAGCCAGAAATTCTGCCACGGCAGGGACATTGGCAATGCCCGGAGCGGCGGTAGCGCCCTGTGCGGTCAGTTCACGGATGACCGGTCCGCTGGTGATGACGACGGGCAGAAAGAATATCGTGCGGAACACGCCTTTGAATTTGAAGTTCAGGTTGAGGAAGATGGCAATGATCATCGAAAAGATCAGCACGATAGGCACGGAGACAATCGTTTCGATGGCGTAGCCGATGACCAGTTCGATGAAGTTGGGGTCGGTGAACAGGGCACGGGTGTAGTTTGCCCACTGAACGAATTCCAGGCTGATGCCTTCGGCAGTCACGGTGACTTGATGCAGGCTGTAGCGGAAGGTCTCGATAAATGGAAAGAGCGTGAAGAGCGAAAAGCCCACGATCCAAAGCGCGATGAAACCGTAACCGTGCAGGGCTTCACGGAGACGAAGACTGATACCGCGGCGCAGGGGGGTCATGGCATGTTCTCCACAAGCGCGGCGTCTCTGGCTGGGATAACGACGCCGCGATAGTTGACGGGCTGGTCAGAGTAATTGACCACGATTTGTTTCCCGTTGGCGTAGGTGGTGACGAAAACGCCCTCGCGCACCATTTGACGGGCGGTGATAGGCTGTCCGCGCACGGGAGCGAGCAGGGCGTTCATCCGGGTGTAGGTTTGGCGGATTTGCTCTCCCCACTGGTCATAGGAGGAGGTGTAAATCCATTTAGAGCGGGTGTCGAGCATTTTGGCGGTGGGTTCGTAGGTCAGGAAGAAGGAGGGGTACATGCCGTAATCAATGTGGCGCAGGATGTCCTCTTCCAGGTTGGGCGAGAAGTTGAGCGCCGCGCCGTAATACGGCACATACCCCGAAAGCACAATCGGCAGGAAGGGCACGGCTTCGGAGGTGTAAATGTATCCGTTATCGCCCAGCGGCATATCGTAATAGGCAGAGGTCAGGCTCCAGAGATAATCGTTGGGGCGGTAAAAGCCCAGCCGCAGGGAGGATTTGCCCAGCATGTCCTGATAGGCGCGGATGGCTTGCTGACGGTTGAGCGGAGCGCTCTCCCTGAAGTCGCTGTAGAGGGTGAAGCCGATTCCATCCAGCGCCAGGTCTGCATCCAATGAGGCGGCAATGTCTTCGGTCAGGGCGGTGTAACGCTGCCGCAGGGCATCGAGGGTGAAGTAGGAATTGCGGTAACGATTGTAACCTTCCAGATTGACGCTGGTGATTGACATTGCCAGGTCGCGGCGGGGGGAGTAGCCTTTCTCCTGCCACAGCGCCGCCTGCGGGTCGAGGTAGAGCGAGAAACGTCCGCCGTTTGCCGCAAGGTTTTCCGCCAGGGAGCGCAGTTCGGTCAGCGTGCCCAAGCCGCCTTCCAGTTTCAAAGAGAGGGGCGGCATGCTCGAAGCGCCGAGCGGCTGCCAGCCGAAGTAGATGACTTGCGGGTTGGGGATTTGCAGCCTGTCGAGCAGGGTTTGCATCTGGCGGAGGGTCGTCATGGGGACGAAGCGATGCCAGAACAGCACCTTTTCCTTGTCGCCGCCCAAAAATTCCAGCCGAATGCCAATGTTCGGGTTGGGATCGGGCGCTTTTTTCAGCATGCCTTTTTCGATGAGATATTGTTGATAACTGCGCGCCATGCCCACATAATCCGCCGCATCCCCCTGCAAGAAGCGGTAATGCACCACCACGTCGAACTCGTTGGTCTGTCTCTGGATGGTGGTCACGCCGGCGCCGGAGCGGTTGGTCGCCTGAAAGTAACTTTCGTTGTAGATGAAAGCGTTGTAAAGAAAATTGAAGTTGGTGATGATGCCCGCCGGGTGCGCCTGAAGTTCCCCGTATGCCGCGCCATCCTCCACCACGGCGAGGAAGGCATTCCCTTTTTCGCCATGCACCATGCCGAAGACAGGGAAAGAAATGGGATAAGCCCGCTTGATAGCGGGGTCGTAGGGCATTACGCCAATCATCCCCAGGTCTGCGCCGTAGTAGCGCCCGTAGAACATGTTCTTTGCCTTGGTCGAATCGGCAAAGCGGATGAGACTGCCTGTGCCGTCGGGCAGGAACATGTAGCCCGGCGTACTGCCCCCGCGCGTTGCGCCGAGGAAGGGATAGAGATAGACCAGACCCAGTCTGAAGGCGGGATTCTCCTGACGAATCGATTCCGACGGGACCTCGACCCGCACCCCGTCCGCTTCGAGCCGCAAGCGGACCCGGAGACTGATTCCGACCTCCTCGAACTTTACCTCCGCCTCGATTCCTGCCTCGATGGGGGTGACGTTCAGTGTGCGGCCGGCGTTGGTGATGGAGATGCGTTTGCTGATTGCCTTCTCGTCGAGATATTCGATGCTGACGCCGCTTTGGGCAAACGCCCGCCAGGATTTGTTCAAGCGGTCGCCCTGCTGGAGTTCGTCTATGCCCGAATGCCAGAGGTAGCCGCTGCGTTTGTCCAGCAGTTTGAAGGCAAGGGTGGATGAATCCACGTAGAGTTCGAAGGTTTCGTTTTCGGCGGTTCGCTGATATGAGGGGGGAATCTCCTGCGGTTGGGCGGGGGCGGCGCTGGCCCTCGGCGCGGGGAAAAGCCCGATGGTCAGGAGCAGGCAGAGGGTCAGAAAGAGGCGGGTGAAGGGTCGCATGTCAGCCACGCAGTCCGATTTCCTGAATAATCGCCAGGACGAATTCGTATAACTGGTTGAATAAAACGTAGAGAATGTAGGCGGTAAGCAGGAACATCGCCATGGTGAACAGGGTGGTGAGGATGTTGCGGATGGTTTCGGAAAGTGAGTAGTTGTGAATTTCTTTGACCATGATGAACAGCATCAGCCCCGTCCAGAACCACATGAGTTGGGTGGAGAAGGTGTAAAGGAAGGTTTCGTTGAGGGTGAGGAGGTTGGAGAGCAGGGCAATGGGGAGGGCGAAGAGGGCGTAGGGGAAGAGGCTGTAGGCGCTGCCGATGAGGACGTCGCGCAGGCGTCCTTCGCCGTCGCTGATGGTGGAAACGAGGTAGTTGGCGGCGTTCCAGAGCAGCAGGGCAAGGAGGGCGTAGACGATTTCGGTCTCGAACGGAATCCAGGCGGGACTGGGGTAGGGACTGAAGATGAAGGCGGTCAGGTAAAGCGAGAGGAGGCGGGCAATGACAACCCAAAGGTAGAGGAGGAAGGCAAAGGTGAGGCTGCCACGCTGGTCTTTTTTGATGTAGTAGAAACTATCGGCGGGCTGTTTGATGAAGCGGAACATGAAAAGGAAGTCATCCACCAGGCGGATGTTTTGCAGCTGCCGGACTTTCTGGCGCAAGGGGTCCAGCCAGCCGTAGCGTTTTTCGAGGCGGGTGAAGACGGCGGAGGCGAGCCACAAGCCGAAGAGGACAAGGAGGGCGCTTCCCAGGTATTGCTGCAAGACGGCATTGCGAAGTTCCCAGAAGGTTTCGGAGTAGCCGTTGCGGTCTTCGGCGGTGCGGTAGGCTTGCAGGGCGCGCAGGTAGTCGTTTTGTTTGTAGTAGGCGTCGGCGATGCCCTGATACGCCATGATGAACAGCCCGTTGTAGGTGAGGACGTTCTCGAAATAGGGTTTTGCCTCGACGTAAAAGCCGTCCATGTAAAGGCGCACGCCTTCATGTACGCGTTTGGCGAAGTCGGTGGCGCGGTAGATGAGGATAGCATTTTTGTCCTTGTCCAGCACGTAGAGGTCGCTGCCGACGCGCTCGATGGAGGCGGGATTTGCCAGCATGCCGAGGCGCTGGTCTGCTGTATCCTTTGCGCCAAAGACGAAGAGGAGAACGCCGTTGGCGTTGTATTCGTAGATTTTTCCGTCTGCGTCCACAGCGGCAAGCAGTCCGTTTTCGCTGACGTGGAGATCGCGGAAGGTGGTGGAGCCGAAGACGTTTGGGAGCAGGTTGGCGCCGGCGATATTGAATTTGCGGATGCTGCGGTCGCGGCTGGTGCCGGCGGTGACCGTGTAGATGAGCGACTGGCGGTCAATGGCAAGGTTGGTGGGGGAAGCGGCTTCGGTCTTGATGAACTGTTCCAGTTGTTCCTTTGTGAGGAACATGCGCTGCAAAATCATTTTGAGGGACATTTGGGCGCGGTTTGCGCCAAAGTAGCCGATGAAGTTGCCGGCGGTGTTCATCATTACCAGCCCGTCCACCGAGCCTTCGCTGACAATGTAGAGGTTTTTGCGCGCGTCGAGGATGAGTTTGCGCGGCAGGAATTCACGCCGCTTGCCGAAGAGTGGCTCGGATGGACGACCAAATTCCGCGCGCAGGCTGCCGTCTTTGTTCAGGATGACGATGGTGTTTTTGCCGGCGTCGGCGATGTAGAAGGTGCCGTCTTCATCTATGAACAGACCTGTCGGCGCTTGCAGCAGTCCCTGCCCGAATTCGGCGGCGATTTGAAAGTCTCCGTCCAGTTTGACGATGCGTCCGTTGCCGGTGTCGGCAACGTAGAGGAAACCATCGGGAGCGAGAAACAATTCTTCGGGCGATGCGAGCGGCAGGTCAATTTCGTCGAGCGGGGTGTAAGCATCCTGTGTTGGGTAGAGAAATCCGCCGGGACCTCTTGCCCAGGTGGTGTAGGGGGAGAGGGCGCGAGTCCGTGCGGGAAGCGCGGCGGTTAGCAGGAAAACCGCAAGGAGTAGAAGCGGGAGGGTTCGTTTCATTTCAAACCCGAATGCGACATGGTGCTCATCACCTGGCTTTGCAGGAAGATGAAGATAATTAGATTGGGCAGGAACATGATGAGTGCAGCAGCGGCGGCGATGCCCTGTCCAGCCACGGCGTTGGCGCCGGTTGTGGTGGTGGTCAGTGTGCTGAGATAGAAGGCAAAGGTCTTTAAACTCTCGGTGTTGACGTAGAGCGTGGATGTTTCGGCGTTGTTCCAGGCGGCTTGAAAGGTCAGGATGGCGATGGTGGCAATGGCGGGGCGAATCATGGGCAGGATGATGCGCCAGTAAATTTGCAGGTCTGAAGCGCCGTCAATTTGGGCGGCTTCGATGATTTCGTTGGGAACGCTGTCCATGAATTGTTTGAGCAGGAATAATCCCACCGGCATCGCCAGCCCCGGCAGGATATGCACCCAGAAGGTATCCAGCAGATACAGCCGCTCGATGACCAGAAAGCGCGGAATGGTGACGGCAATCGGGACGAACATCAACGCGATAGTGTTGACAGCGAACAGGGTTTGTTTGAGTTTGAAGCGTTTTTTGGACAAGGCATACGCGGCGGTACTGGACACGAGGATGGATGCCGCGACCGCGACCAGCGTGATCACGATGCTGTTGAACAAATAGCGGCTGACCGGGATGCCGGAACCGGACATTTTTGAGAACAGGTCGGTGAAATTTTTGAGGGTGGGGTTGACTACGAAAAAGCGCGGCGGGTAGGCGTAAAGTTCATCGAGCGGTTTGAAGGCGCTGGAGAAGATGAACAGGATGGGCAGGAGCATGAACGCCGCCAGCGGCAGGAGCAGGAGGTAGAACTTGATTTGGCTGACGTGAAAGCCCTGCGGGTTGATGCCCCGGTTGCGTACTCCACGAAAGCGGCGGAACCAGTTTCTTTTCATGGTTTCTCACTCTTCGCTGGCAAACAGTCGGTTCGAGAGGCGCGTAAAGAACAGCACCATCAGAAGCAGCACCACCGAAACGGCGGCGGCGTAGCCCATTTCGTACCGTAGAAAGCCATAATCTTCGATGTGGTTGACGATCAATTGCCCGGCGTATTGCGGCGTAGGATTGCTGCCCGAAAGCGTCACGCCAATGGCTCCCGCCTGAAATGTTCCGACGATCGCCATCACTGCCCCAAAGAGCATTTGCGGTTTCATGGATGGAATCGTGATGTAGAAGATTTCCTGCCAGCGGCTGCTCATTCCGTCCAGGGCGGCGGCTTCGTAGAGTTCCGGGTTGATTTCCAGAATGCCCGCCAGCATTGCCAGAAAGCCGATTCCCATACTGCTCCATAACGTCACAATGATCATGATAGTCATCAGATAATCGGGCGATTGCAGCCATTGGAGCGGCTGCTGGATGATTCCCAGGCTCATCAGGAAGCTGTTCAAATAGCCGGTCTGGTCGCCGCTGAAGAGGGTTTTCCAGACTACAGCCATTGCTACGCCGGAGGTCATGGATGGGGAGTACAGGATCAGCGCGAACAAAGTGCGCGGGATTTTCGGCAGTTGCGCCAGCATCCACGCCAGTAGAAAGGCAAGAGCATACCCACCCGGTCCTACAATCACTGCGAATTGAATGGTATTGGGCAGGACGTATTTCATGAAGGTGTCGTCCTGTGTAATCAGCGTGATGTAATTACGCAGACCGATAAAGCGCGGCAACTGAATGGTGTCGAAAAATGTAAAGGACAGCAGGAACGCCGCCAGCACCGGCACAATGATGAAGACGAAGAACAACAGCGCGTACATCGAAACAAAGCCGTAGGCGCTGCCTTCTTTTTGAAGCCATTTTTGAAGAGATGCACTACTGCCCATGTTCCATCCACTCCTGAACGGTTTCGAGAGTTGGAATTTTGAACTCTTTCACCCGCTGTCCGTTCTTCAGGTAGCCAAACTCTTCCATCTTGCGCGTGATCTCGCGGTTGATGAGGATGATGGAGCGATCGAGCGCGACGCGGGGATTGACGCCATCGAACACGATACGATTCCACACATTGCTCAATTCGCGTTCCTGCATGTAACTGCCGGGCAAACGTACCGGTTCCTGCAGCCATTTCCATTGTTCCAGAATCACGGCTCGATGCTCCTCAGGGATGGCGAGGCGGCTGAACGCCTCCAGGTTTGCCGAGTTCCACAAGTATTCTCTGCCGTAATTTAGAATCAACCTCTCCTGAAAATCCACCTGCGTTTCGGTAGACATCCACCACTTCATGAATTGCCAGGCTTCTTGAGGCTGGTCAGTGTTTTTGAACATGAGGCTGGCTTGCGCTGAGCCGGTAGCGTAGCGAAGTTGCCTTCCATCAGGCAGGACGGTTGCCGGGTACAGGTCAATTGCCCACAGACCGTCAATTTCGGGGGCGGCGGTCATCAGTTTGATGTAGGTTTCGAAGTTGGAAACCCCGATCGGAAGCGTGCCGTAGCGGAAACTTTCGTAGAAACTTGAAGTCGTCAGCGGCATTCCGTAGATGGTGAAACTCTCCGCCATGAATTTGACGGCAGCAATTGCCTCCTCGCTTTGCAAGCCGGTAGCAAAGCCGTCGTCACTGTAAAGTTTTGCACCGTAGTTGAACAGGTAAGGCGCGGTGAGCAGATATCCCTTCAGCCCTGCGCCGCTTGAAAGCGGTGTGTTGTAGTTCATCCCGTATCGCTGGAGTTCGGGCAGAATCTCGATCACCTCATTCCACGTGTGCGGGACGGGAATCCCCAGCGAATCGAGAATGTCCTTACGATAAAACGTAACCCAGAAATCCTGTGTTTCCGGGATGGCATAGACCGAATCGCCGATGATGTAACTCAGCAGCGACCCCGGCGAATAAATGCGAATGAAGGTATCGAAATCGTCAAAAGTGCGCAAGTCGTACAAAGCGTTGCGGATGGCAAGTTCATAAGGAATGTTGGTACTGACCCCTAACGCCACATCCGGCTGAATGCCCGCCGCGTTTGCCAATACCAGTTTTGATTCATCGGGCATGATGGAAAACTTGACGCGGATCCCCGTCTGCGGTGTAAACGATTCGTCGGACATGACCTGCAGCAGGTCTACGTATTGACGCGGGCGGTTGACCCACACTTCCAGTTCTCCCTCTTCCGCGCCGATGGATTGATACGGATCGGGCTGGAAGGAATGAAGGAAGCGCTTTATCCCTTCCGCCAGCGAGCGTGAAAAGGGCGCAGGCGGCGTTTGGATCGCTATATCGGGGGAATGGATAATGATTTTATCGAGGGCGAGGGGCTGGCTTTGTAACTGAAGCAGGAGCGAACCGAGCAGTTGCGCCGCCGAGCCGGGTCCCTCCGAAAAGCGCGCCATGTGGATTGGGATTTTGTCTGGGTCAGCGGCAAGGAACAGCAGGTTGTCAATTGCCATCTGGTAGGTGAGCACTTCCGGCGAGGCGCCGCTTCCTGTGATCTTCAGCAGATGCTCTTTGTCGTTAATCAGGTTTTGGGCGATGGTATTCAGGCGGGGTTCGATGTCGGGAATGTAATCTGAGATGACCCATTCCTTGTAGGGGTCGCGCTGGTTGCCCGTCAGTTTGCGGATTTCCAGGGCGAGGGTGTTGATGTCGAGCAGGGCTTGCTGAATGGTTTGGATGGCGGGCAGGTAGGGGGAGGTGGTCGCTTCGATGCCCAGCGTGTTCACGCCTTTGTGCAGGAACAGCAGGTAGGGCGTCTCGCCGCCCAGCGGCACATCTACCCAGCCGGTGGAATAGGGAAAGGGGAAGGCATTCAATTCCTCGAATGGCACTTTGCCGTTGAGGGTGATACGGCGGAAGACGGTAAAGTTGCTGCGGGTGTTTTGCAGGGCGCGAAAAGTGATTGCATACATCCCGTCGGCGGGAACTTCGAACTCATAATAGACGGCGGCGCCGCTTTTGTTCCAACTTTCGCCGCCCAGGGTGTTGAGCAGCAGTTTGTAGGTGTCGTAGGGGGTAACGGTCAGGTCGCGGTTGTTGGCGGGGCGCACCGATGTGTCGTTTTTGTAGGAGGGGAATTCGGCTTCGAGGGTGAGAGAAAAGCCGGAGGAAAGAGACACAGGCTGAAGGTCGGAGGAATAGGAGGCGTAGGTGATGTAGGGGGAAAAAGTCTCGAGGTAAATGCTTCCCAGGTATAGCGCGCCTGCCGTCAGTGTGAACTGGAAGCGGTGTTCTCCTGCACTTAACTTGATTCGCAGCGGATAGGGCTGGCTGAAGGTCACGTCGCGGGCAGGGATTTTTGCCCAGCGCGTCAAACGTTCCTGGCGGATGAGGGCGTCGTTGCCGTAGCGGTCTTTGGGGAAGGTGGCGGCGCTGTTGCGGTAGAAGACGGGGAAACTGATGTTGCGCAAGTCGGGGAGAGGAAAGCCGTCGTCCACGCGCATCTGACCTGCGGGAGCGGTCGGGGCGGACGGGGAGGCTGCTGCGTCGAACTGGAGCATGTACTCCCCTCCGGCAGGGACGGTGACGCGAAATTGCACACTCTCCCCTTGTTGCAGCAAAACGCTTCCTTTGGGATACTGGCGGGTGATTTCATCTTGCGCCAGCGGCAAGCCGAACGCCTCGGCAGGGATTTCGATGATGGGCGAGGGGGACGTATCTGCCGGCGGAAGCGGCTGTCGGCGGGGAGCAGGCAGGGAGGCTGCAGCGAAGGTAGAAACGCTGGAGAAGAGGATCAGCAGGGAGAGCGCCAGTCGAAAAAATCGGCTCGGTTTGGAGGGCATACGCCGGCTTCCTGATGGGTGCATGGGAGAACGCACACGATACATCCTGTTGTTTGCAGAGGGGATGTTAGAGAACATCCGTCAGGTACATAAAGAAGTAAAGAGGGGAGCGTTGTGATTGTACCAACGCTCCCCTCTCATTGCATTACGGCTTTAATTCAGCGCGGGCTTCATCCAGGATCTTGTTAGCAAATTCTTCCAGTTGGGCGGCGTAATCTTCGTATTTGTATTTGCCGTCGTTGGCGAAGTTGAACATGTACCACATGTTGACGTCCTTGTCTTCGCCGATGTCAATACCGGGTTTGCCTTCCCAGCGGGCGTTGATATAGCCGGGGACAATTTTTGCCAGCGATTCGAGCAGGCTGTTATCCAGGTTTTCGAGCGCCTGGCGCAGACCGGGCTTGTCGCCTACGAAGGACATGTACAGGTCAATCGAGTCGGCGTTCACCGAGACCGGCATACGGGTCGGCACGGCGCCGGCTGCTTTGGCAAGTTCGGCTTCTTTGGCGTAGCCTTCCTTGGAGAAGGTCATCCATTTGGCAAAATCGTAGGCGGCTTCGAGGTTGGATGCGGTCTTGGAGACGACGATGATGTCAGCCACCAGCGCCTGATTCCCACCGGGTACGCCCATGAAGTCCCAGTTGAAGGTGGCGCTGGCATAACCGGGCACTGCCCAGCCGCCGTCCCAGCGGACGCCGCTTTCCTGGTTCAGGAACAATTCCCAGGGTCCCTGCGACTTGAAATTCTTCTTCTGCTCGTCAGTGAGTCCCTGCCAGGTGTGGGGCTTCATCTCACCTGCCTTGGCAATGGCTGCCTTGAAGGCGGCAGAGTTATAGTTCATATGCTGACCATCGAAACTAAACCATTTGAGATTGGGGTCCTGCGTGCTGGGATACCAGCCGATGATGAATTCCATCTCGTCCAAGCCCAGTTTACCCTTTTGTACATCGGTCAGGGCGGTGGTGGCGGCGAAGAAATCGTCCACGGAAACGCCGTAGGCGGGGGCATCGAGGTTAGCGGCTTCGAACAGGTCCTGGTTGACGAAATAGCCCATCACAAATTGCGCGGCAGGCAACCCAAGCACCTTGCCGTTATAGGTCACGGCGTCTTTGAGGACTTGCGGTACATCCTGCCAGTCGGGGTCGTTCGCTACCAGGTCGGTCAGGTCTGCCAGCCAGCCATTTTTGACGTACAGCGGTGTGCCGTCTGCCATGAAGACGTCGGGTAGTTCGCCTTTGGCGGCGTAGTTGGTCAGTTTCTCGTCCCATCTGCCTTCCATGGACATGTCCACAAATTCAATGGTGACGTTGGGGTGCATTTCCATGTAGGCTTTGACCAGCTGCCGCTGGAGGTTATTTTCCTCTTCGGTTCCGACGTTCCAGTTGGCATAGCGGATGGTGACAGGTTCCATCACCGCTTCAGTCGGGGTGGGGGCTTGGGTGGGTTCTTTAGTGGGAGGGGGAGCAGAGGTCGGTTCTGCGGGAGCAGGTGTCGGCGTGGGCTGAGAGCCGCAAGCCGCCAGGCTGACGGCAAGCAGAAGCACGATTGCCGTGTTTATCCATTTGGAAAGGGTTTTCATTCTTCATCTCCTTTTGAATTTTCAGCGTTAGAGAACGCTACTTACGCGCTTTTGTGAAGTACTGACTTTCGATTTGATGTGCAGTGCACAAGATGGGTGAATCGAGTGTATTGTTGCGGCTGCCTCCTTTCGTTTTCAACCCTTGTTTACCCCAAGTACAATTTGAATCGTGTGGGTCTGGTGATCGCCGAAGACAGGCAGAAGATTGCCTGCAAAGGGTTGCCCATCCACGGTCACAGAGTGGATGCCGCTACTGACGTGATGAGGATTGTCCACGCGGATGTCGTACACAGCATTTCGAAACCGCCGTGTGACCTTGAACCCGCTCCAGCCCGACGGGATGGCTGGTTCCACCAACAAGCCGTTTTCCTGCGGACGGATTCCCAAAATCCAATGCGTGGCGACGCGGTGCAGCCATTGCGCCGAGCCGGTGTACCACGTCCAACCGCCGCGCCCGTAATACTCTGAAAGGGGACCGTCAATGTTGCCCGGCGTGACGTAAGGTTCCGCCTTGTATGTTTCAATGTCTGCGCTGCGGTTAGGCGGGCAGATGCGGCGGTACGCCTCATACGCCATTTCCGGTTGCCCCATCTGCGCGTAAGCCCAAACCGACCAGGTGGCGGCATGGGTGTAAACGCCGCCGTTCTCGCGCAAGCCGGGCGCGTAACGCGTGACATATCCAATGTCGGGGCGGGGACGGGTAAAAGCAGGATGGTTGAGGAGCGTGCCATAGTCCTTGAACAGGTATTTCGTGACCGAGTCCATCGCCGTGCGGGCGCGTTCGGGGGGCGCCGCCCCGCTGATGACCGCCCAGATGTTCGGCATGAGAAAGATTTTGCCTTCCTCGTTCTCCCGCGAGCCGAGCGGCAGACCGTCATCGGTGGTGGCTTGCAGATACCACTCGCCGTCCCAGCCGCAGCGGTTGAGCGCCTCTTTAAGCGAGGTACGCACATCATCGCATTTGCGGGCAAAGGTCTCGTCGCCGCGGCGGCGGGCAAGCGGGGCAAAATTTCCTAATATCATGTAGAGAAATTCCGCCACCCAGAAACTCTCGCCTTTCAGGAGCGTCCCTACGGCGCTCAACCCGTCGTTCCAATCGTGACCGCCTATCAGCGGGATACCGCGCGGCGAAAACCGCGAGAAGGAACGCTCGATGGCGCGCTTGCAGTGCTGGTACAGCGGTTCGGGCGGGGCGTTCAGATAGGGAACCGCTTCATCGAGAATGCCGTAATCGGCGGTCTCTTTCAGGTAGGCGTCCAGAATAAAAGGAAGCCAGAGTAAATCGTCCGAACAGTTGGTGCGCGGACCGCCGCCGCGAATGGAAAACCACCAGTGCAGCACATCGCCTTCGATGAATTGTTGGGAGGCGTGGAGCAGCAGCTGTCTGCGCGCATACTCCGGCTCGCTGACGAGGAAAATCTGGCTGTCCTGCAGTTGGTCGCGGAAGCCATACCCCGCCGAGACTTGATAAAATGCCGACTTGCCCCACAGGCGGCAGGAAATCGCCTGATATTTCGCCCAGAAGTTGGTCATGAAGTTCAGGGCTTCATCGGGCGTCTCCACGTATTCCGTATCCAGGAAGCGCGCCCAGAACTTCTGTACCGCCTCGAGCGCCTGCTGGCTTTTTTGCGGCGACGTGAAACGTTCAATGAGTTCACGGGCGTCTTCGCGTCCATCCTCTGCCGCGCCGAGGGTGAAAACCACCGTTTTTGATTCGCCCGCTCCCAGCGTCACAGCGACCTGAAGGGCGGCAATGGCGTCGGTAAAGCGGCCCAGCCGTCCCGTCAGGGTGGAGGCGGTCATTGCTTGAGGACGGTCGTCGTTGTTGTAGAGTCCGAGAAAGGATTCTTTATCGCAATCGAACGATTTGAGCGGTTCACTGACCGCCATGAAAGCCGTGTAGGTCCAATCCACATTGTTGTGACGTCCCTTTTCATCCGGGAACCCCCACAGGCACTTGCGGGCGAACACTGCCTTGTGTTTTACATCAGCGGAAGTTTCAATGAACAGTTTATGGAATTCACGGTGTTCATCGGGCGCGAAGCCTAACAGCCATTCGGCATAAGATGTCACATCCAGTTCACGGATTTCGCCGCTCAGGTTGGTGAGCGTCAACTGAAAGACCTCCACGGGCGCATCTGCCGCCACAAAGACCGTTAGAATGCTTTCAATGTCCTCCACCTGATGAAGGAAGCGGCTGTATCCTGCTCCATGTGTCACTTCGTAACGTTGATACGGGCGCATGACCGGCTTATAAGCCGCCGACCAGTACACCTGGCGCTTCAAATCGCGGATGTAGAAATACTTGCCCCAGTTATCTTTGATGAGGTCTTGAAAGGAGCGCGTAATGCGGTTTTGCCCGGCATTTCCCCGCCAACTGAAGCCGGAGCCAGTTTGTGAAACCATCATGCCATAATCGCCGTTGCTGATGACATTACCCCACGGACGCGGCGTGAGCGGTGTCGTGATGATATATTCCCGACCATTTTCTGAAAAGTACCCGAAAGGGCTTTCGAATTTTTTCTCCATGTACGCCTCAGGGATTCCTGGCTTTTCTTTTATCGGGTTTTGGGATAAACTAGCGTTTACTAGGTGAAACGTTTCACCTAGTACTAAAAATTATCATACCTGCCTTGCTTTGTCAAGGAAAATCCCATCGGCTCGTGTGTAATCTGTGGGCAGACGGTAGAGAACGTCCGCTGCGCAACGACGATTTTGCACACTCTTTACAGATGAGCCAATCCTATCTTTCACTGCATCGAGGTGGCACATGTCCAACAAAACCGAGGAAACCTTTGTCAACCAGTTGCTCAGCCAAATGACTCTGGAAGAAAAGCTCGGACAACTCAACCAGGTGAACCCTGGAGATCATTTTGACTCTTCTCTGCTGAGAGAGGGGAAGGCTGGCTCGCTCATCAACGCTTCTGGCGCATTGACCGGGCAGGGATTCTCCGATTCCGGCAGCGCCGAACTCAGCAATCATTTTCAACAACTCGCGCTCGAATCGCGCCTCAAAATCCCTCTGCTTTTCGGGCGCGATGTGATTCATGGCTTCCGCACGGTTTTCCCCATTCCCCTCGCTCAAGCCGCTGCCTTCAACCCGGACCTCGCCCGGCAAGCCGCTTCGATTGCCGCCCGTGAAGCCACCGCCAGCGGCATCAAGTGGACCTTTGCTCCCATGCTCGACATCGCCCGCGACCCGCGCTGGGGACGTGTGGCGGAAGGGAACGGCGAAGACCCGTTTCTCGGTTCGCAGATGGCGGGCGCAGTGGTGCAGGGCTTTCAGGGAGATGACCTTTCGTCGCCCGATGCCCTTGTCGCTTGCGCCAAGCATTACGTCGGCTACGGCGCGGCGGAGGGTGGGCGCGATTACGAAAACGGCGAAATCTCCGAACCCACTTTGCGCGATATTTACCTTCCGCCCTTTCGCGCTGCTGTCCAAGCGGGCACCGGCACCCTCATGTCTGCGTTCATTGACCTGAACGGCATCCCCGCCACCGCCAACCGCCGCCTGCTGACGGACATCCTGCGCGGCGAATGGGGGTTCGATGGCTTTGTCGTTTCCGATTGGGAATCGGTCAAGGAACTCATCCAGCACGGCGTTGCGGAAGACGAGGCGCACGCTGCCCGCCTTGCCTTGCAGGCTGGTCTTGACATGGATATGGTCAGCGGCGTATATCTGAATACACTGGGCGAAAGCCTGCAGCAGGGAAAAATCTCAATCGAAGAGATTGACGAAGCCGTGCGCCGCATTTTGCGGATCAAACACCGCGCCGGGCTCTTCACCCAACCCTTCACCGACCCGCTTCGCGCCACCCGAGACCTGCTCACTCCCGAAGCGCGTTCTCTTGCCCGCGACTTTGCCCGCCAAAGCATGGTTTTGCTCAAAAACGACCGCGACCTTTTGCCCCTCAAAGACTTTCGCCGCATCCTCCTGGCAGGACCGTTCGTCCATGCCCGCGGCGAACTCTTCGGCACCTGGACGCCCGACGGGCGCGCCGAAGATGTCACCCCGCTCGATGAGGCATTTCGGCAAACTGCGCCCAAAGATGTTGAGCTCTGGTTTGCCGAGACAAGCGACCTTGCCCTGCATTTGGCACATCATGCCGATGCGATCGTTCTCCTCCTGGGTGAACATCCCGCCCGCTCCGGTGAAAACTGCAATGTCAGCGACCTGGGTTTGCCGCCTGGTCAGGCAGAATTTGTACAGGCAATGGCGGCGTTGGGGAAACCTCTTGTGATGGTGGTCTTTGCCGGACGTCCTCTGGCAATCACCTCTCAGGTCCAGGTGGTGGACGCGGCGCTCTACGCCTGGCATCCGGGCATTGAAGGCGGCGCGGCGCTGGCAGAAATCCTGTTTGGCATTGCATCCCCTTCGGGCAGATTGCCCATTACTTTCCCGCGCGCTACCGGTCAGATTCCCATCTACTACAATCGGAAAAACTCCGGGCGTCCTGTGACCTCCGACGGTCAATTCAGGACCCGTTATCTCGACCTACCTCCCGCGCCGCTCTTTCCTTTTGGGTTTGGCCTCACCTATACTCAATTCGAATATTCCAGCCTGCGGTTGAGCAGCGAAACCCTGCGCGGCACGCTCGAAATCAGTGCAGAAATTGCCAACGTCGGCACGTGTGCAGGCACAGAGGTTGTCCAGCTCTATACGCGCGACCTGGTTGGATCGCTTACCCGCCCTGTGCGGGAATTGAAAGGTTTTCAGCGCATTCACCTTCAACCGGGCGAGAGACGCCGCATTGTCTTCACCCTGCGCGAAGAAGACCTGGCGTTCACCCGTGCCGATGGAACATTTGGTGTAGAGGGAGGCAAATTTCATGTGTGGATTGCCCCGAACAGTCAGGGTGGTTTGAGCGGAGAATTCACATTGTAAATGTGGGAGGGCGGAGATACGATTGTTTCCATCTCCGCCCACAAATTTTGTGCGCTAAATCTCGTTTGCTGTATTAAATACTGATGTTACGCACCGTCCCGAAGGTTGGAACGGAAAACAGGCTTGATTTATGAGAACCTTCGGGACGTTTCGCGTAACATCAGTTAAATAGTTGTATAATGCAATTATTTCATTCGGCAACCATCTGACTGGATCATGTCGCGGCAATTGATTGATACCTTCTGGGAAACCATCCCTCCCATCTGGCGGCAGACGCGGGCGCAGATTCGCACGGTGGCTCACCAGCGCTTCAGCCTGACCGTGGAGCAATTCCAGGCATTGCGGCGTATCCGCAAGGGACACAATTCGGTCAGTGCGCTGGCGGAGGAGGGGCGTCTTAGCCGCTCGCAAGCCAGCCGGGCGGTGGAGGCGCTGGTCCGCCGCGGGCTGGTGACCCGCCTGACCGACGCCGATGACCGCCGTCACGTTCATCTTTCGCTCACCGAAGCGGGCGAAGCGACCCTCGCCGCCATCTACGCCGAGACCGAAGCCTGGCTGGCGGAACGTCTTCAATCCCTGAGCGCTGCCGAAAGTGAACAAATTGCCGCCGCCCTTGCCTCCCTCCGGCGCGCCTTCCATTAGAGATTTTTCTGACTACTCGACCATGAAATACCTCCTCAAACTCCGTCCCTATTTGAAACCTTATTTTGGAAAAATCCTGCTCAGCCTTTTTCTTTTGCTGGGAATTACCGCTCTTTCCTTGGCGGTACCGCGCATCATTCGCTCTGTCATAGACGATGGGCTGACGCGCGGTGAAACTGCCTACCTCGTCCGCGCTGCGCTTCTTCTCCTCGGACTTGGACTTGTCTCTGCCGCCCTGAACCTGGGCAACCGCTACCTCTCAGAATGGATTGCTGCCCACGTGGGCTACGACCTGCGTAACCGCATCTATGACCACATCCAGCATTTGCCCTTCACCTACCATGACCACGTTCAGAGCGGGCAGTTGATTTCGCGCTGCATTGAAGATGTCCGCTCGATTGAACGCTTTGCGGGCGGCTCGGTCGCCGAATTGATTCGATTCGTCATCCTGACCCTCGGCATCCTCATCATCATGCTTGCAGATAACGTTCGCCTTGCCGTCATCGCCCTCCTGCCGATGATACCGCTCATCCTCATGACGTCTGGTTTCGGCACGAAGATTGGGAAACTCTTCTTTGCAGTGGATCAGGCTATCGGTGAAGTTTCGAACCGCTTGCAGGAAAACGTCGTCGGTGTGCAGGTAGTGCGTGCCTTTGCGCGCGAAAAGTATGAAATCGAGCGCTTCGACTCCGCCAACAAGGAAGTATTCAGGACGTGGGTACATGTCATTGACGAGTGGTCGAAAATCATGCCTACCACCAACTGGCTGATTACTATCAGCACCATCCTTATCTTATGGTTTGGCGGGCAGATGGTTATCGATGGAACGTTGACAGTTGGCGCGATTGTGGCGTTCAATGCCTATGTGTTGATGATGGCTGAGCCCGCCCAGTCTCTGACGGGATTGGTCAACGCCGGCGGTGAAGCGGCAGCGGGCGTACAGCGTGTCTTCGAAGTGCTGGATACCGCGCCCGAAATTCAGTCTCCGCCGAACGCTCTCACGCTGGGAACCCTGCGCGGCGAAGTAGAATTTCAAAATGTCGGGTTGAAATATCACAACGAACGCACCGCTTCGCTCGAAAACATCAGCCTGAGCGTGAAGCCCAATCAGATTGTCGCGCTCATTGGTCCCACAGGCTCAGGCAAGACATCCCTGGTCAACCTCATCCCGCGCTTTTATGATGTTACTGAGGGGCGCGTGCTGGTGGATGGTTACGATGTTCGTCAGGTGGATTTGGTTTCGCTGCGACGGCAAATCGGCATCGTTTTGCAGACCTCGCTCCTGTTTTCGGACACCATCAAAGCCAACATCGCTTACGGTCGTCCCGATGCGGCGATGGAGGAGATTATTGCCGCCGCCAAAGCCGCGCAGGCGCATGATTTCATCATGGGCTTCCCGAACGGCTACGATACGATTGTCGGCGAGCGCGGCGTGACGCTTTCGGGCGGACAGCGCCAGCGTGTGGCGATTGCCCGCGCCCTTTTGATGAATCCGCGCATCTTGATACTGGATGACTCGACCTCCTCGGTGGATACCCAGACTGAGAAACTCATCCAGTCCGCACTGGACACCTTGATGGAAGGGCGCACCACCTTTGTCATCGCGCATCGTCTTTCAACCGTGAGACGCGCCGATTTGATTCTGGTCATGGATAAAGGGCGCATCGTCGAGCGCGGCACGCACGAAGAACTGCTCAAACTTGGCGGCTTGTACAAAGAAATCCACGACTTGCAGCTGGTGGATCACGCCGCATTTGCCGAAGAGATGGATGCGGTTGAAAAACCATCCTCGCTTGCGCACACGAAAGAAACGTTCTAACCTGCTAACCTGCTAACTTTCTAACTTGCTAACTCGCCAAACCCCATGACACGGATCACTCCTCCCGCCTTCATCACCCAGTCTGAAGAAGCCTACGACAAGGGCTACGACCCCAAAGTGGCGCGCGGACTGCTTCAATTCATCAAACCATACACCCGGCAAATGCTTATTTCGCTGGCGTTTATGGTCATTGTCACCGCCGCATCAGTATCAGGACCGTACTTCGTCAAACTGGCGATTGACGAGGGCATCGGCAAACGTGACATCTTTGCCCTGCGTAACATTGTCATTGCCTACTTCATTGTCGCAGGCGTGCAACTGATTACCAACTTCTACCGCGTGCGCATCATGTCGCGTGTAGGACAGCACGTGTTATATGATGTCCGCACAAAAATGTTCGACCATTTGCAAAAACTTTCATTGAGTTTCTACAACCGCTATAGTGTGGGGCGTATCATCACGCGCGTCATCAATGACGTGGGGACACTGCGTGAGTTCATCACCTGGGCAGTGCTGGCAATCGTCCGCAACCTGCTTGCCATCGTCGGCACGCTTATCGCCATGCTCTCGCTCAATTTGCGCTTATCGCTCATTACCTTTGCGGTCGTTCCATTGATGGCGCTGGCAACAATTTTGTACCGCAACATTGCACGGCGCAATTACCGCCGGGTGCGCGCGGCAGTTGCGTGGACCAATTCGGTGCTGGCGGAAAACGTCAACGGCGTGCGCGTGGTGCAGGCGTTCTCACGGCAGGCATATAACTTCGCGAACTTCAAAGAATACGTCAATCGCTACTTCCTCGAAACGAGCCTCGACGCGGCAAAGGTTGCCTCTGCCTTTACGCCTGTAGTGGATGTGCTTGGCGCCATTGCAACCGCCCTCGTCGTCTATCTTGGCGGCACGGCTGTACTGGGCGAATCCATTACGGCGGGTGTGTTGATTGCCTTTGTCCTCTACATTGACCGCCTCTTCGACCCCATCCGCGACCTGAGCCGCCGCTTCGACACGCTTCAATCCACGATGGCGGGCGGCGAGCGCATTCTCGAATTGCTCAATACGCCGATCGAGGTGCGAGACGCGGAAGATGCCATCGAGATGCCGCCCATTGTCGGCGAGGTTCGATTCGAAAACGTCTCCTTTCATTACTCCGACGACCCCACCCTCGTTCTCGATGGAATCAACCTTCATGTGGATGCCGGGCAGACGGTGGCGCTGGTGGGGGAGACGGGCGCCGGCAAGACGACCATCGTGAAATTGCTGGCGCGCTTCCACGACCCGACCTCAGGCTGTGTGCGCGTGGATGGCATTGACCTGCGGACGGTGACTCAGCAAAGCCTGCGCAGGCAGATGGGTATGGTGTTGCAGGATCCGTTTTTGTTCAACGGCACGGTAAAGGAAAATATCCTGTTCGGCAGGCTGGATGCGACCGATGAAGAGGTGATTGCCGCGGCGAAAGCGGTCGGTGCGCATGATTTCATCGCGGCTTTGAAAAATGGCTACGAAACCACTGTGGAGGAAGGCGGCGCAACCTTGAGCGTGGGACAGCGTCAGTTGATTTCGTTTGCACGTGCCCTGCTTGCCAACCCGCGCATTCTGATTCTGGATGAAGCAACATCTTCGGTGGATACACAGACCGAGCAGATCATTCAAAAGGCGCTGGCAACCCTGTTGAAGGGACGCACGTCTTTTGTAATTGCTCACCGCCTTTCCACCATCACGAACGCGGATAAAATTGTCGTCATTCACAATGGCAAGATTGTCGAGCAAGGTACACACGTTGAGTTATTGGAGCAGCGCGGCATGTATTACGACCTGTATCGCACAGGGTTTCAGGAGTAGTGACGGCGCTGCACGAAAGCGTAATTAACGTTATCTAACGTCAAAAACACCCAAAGAGCGCAGCATGAACAACATCCGTCCGCATCTGACTTTATTGACCGAAGAACAAAAACACGATGTTCACGAGTATGCCTTGCAGGTGTTGGAAACTGTCGGTGTGCGCGTGGATTCGCCGTCCGCGTTGAGGATGCTTGAGAAAAGAGTCGGCAGTTCCAACGTCGAGGGAAGAACCGTGCGGATGCCGAGGGAATTGGTCGAGTGGGCAATAAGCATCGCACCGAAACGAATCCAGATCTTCAACCGGCGCGGAGACCCGCAGTTTTCGATTGGCGGCGCGGATGACCGAATTCGCTTTGGCGTTGGGGTGACGGCATTGTATTATCAGGAGCCTGAGACGGATACGCCCGTGCTGTTCGAGCGCCGGCATATGCGGGAGATGGTGCGGTTGGGGAATAAACTGCCGCACTACGATATGGTCTCCACAGTGGGGATTGTGCGCGATGTGCCTGAGCATCTGACCGACCTGTACGGAAGCCTGGAACATTTTGCGAACGGTACAAAGCCGCTGGTGCTGCTTGTTTCGGATGAACATAAATTCGACGATGTATTGAGAATGTTTGAGAGCCTGCATGGTGACCTGGGCGAGAAGCCGTTCATTATTCCGTACTTTAACCCCGTCTCGCCTTTGGTGATGAATGAAGGCACAGTGGATAAAATGCGAATTGCCATTGAGCGCGGGCTGCCGGTCATCGTCTCGAATTACAGCATGTCTGGTGCGACTACGCCAATCACTCCCGCCGGGACGCTGGTGGTGCTGCTGGCAGAATTGCTGGCGGGGCTTGTCATCGGACAGTTGTACAAGGCGGGGACGCCGATGCTGTTAGGGATGTTGCCAGTGTACTTCGATATGAAGACGCTGATGAATTTCTACGACCCGCAAAGTATTCTACTCAACCTGGCTTGCGCAGAGATGATGGCATTCTACGGCATTCCTCATTGCGGCACATCGGGCAGCGGCACCGGCTGGGGCATGGACCTGCTCGCTGCCGAAACTTACTGGATGAATACCTTGACATTTTCCCTGACGAAAGGCGGAATTGCGCCATTTGTCGGAGACACACTTGGTTCGAAGGCGATCTCTCCCTTGACCTTTATTTACTGCCACGAAATTATAGATCAATGTTTGCGTGTAGCCAATGGATTCCAGTTTGACACTGAAAATATCACACTAAAAGAAATCAAAGAGATCGGTCCGGGCAAAAGTTTTGTCACCGCGCCGACTACGCTCAAGAAATACAAAACCGGATACTACATCAATCCTATTTTTCCCCGCTGGAATATGGAAAAGTGGGTTGAAGCGGGGCAGCCACACGCGCAAAAATGGCTGCGGGACTATGCCATTGAATTTTTGAAAGATTTGCCTGTTCCTGAAGATTATGAGGAGTTAATACGGAAAGGGGAGGAGTTCATCAGGTCACTTTAGTATTACAGCGCATTGTGAGACAAGTCTCCGATTTGTCCGCGCAAGTCTTTGACTTGCGCTACGTGGCGGCGCGATATTCGTTCAGCGGCACGCCAACTCATTTGATTGGCTTTGCGCGGAGGTGAAATACATGTGCCGAATCCCAAGAATTAATGTAAAATGAACGTTGCATGTACACGACGGAAGCACACATTTATTTTGGATGCTCACAGTTCGCAGGCTGTATTCTGCATCGCAGTAAGGTACTGTCGGTGCAGTTTGTTTTAAGCAGAGTGTCGCCTGCCTAATTCTCTCGCGGAGGAGAAAGATGAAAATCAAATATCTGTTTGTCACCTTGTTCACCGTGCTGGCGCTGGTACTATCTGCCTGCGGCGCGCTTGGAGGGTCACAGCCTGTGATATTCCGAATCGGGTGGGCAGGCAGCCCCGACACGCTCAATCCCGGCGCAGCAGTATTGACCGAAGCCTACACCGTCTTCAACCTGGTCTATGACACGATGTATCAACTCCAACTGGATGGTACATTCAAGTTGAGCCTTGCAGAGAGCGTCAACGTGTCGGATGACGGGCTGGTGTACACCTATAAAATCCGCGATGATGTGAAATTCCATGACGGACAGCCGCTCACCGCCGAAGACGTGGTTTTCTCCTACCTGCTTTACCAGAACACCGAGGGCTATCCGTGGATGGGTGACTACACCTACTACTTCAAAAACATCGAAGCCACCCCCAACAATGAAGTCGTGATTACGCTTTCCGAACCCATCCCCAACATTGAATCACAACTGGTCTTTCTCTATGTCCTGCCTAAGCATATTTGGGAAAACGAAGACCCGCTGGAGTTCGAAAACACTGCGGCAATCGGAAGCGGTCCCTTCAAAATGGTGGAATACAAGCCACAGGAATTTGTCCACCTGGCAAAAAACAGCGAATATTTTGGAAGCATTCCCAAAGTAGATGAAGTCATCTTCCAGACCTTCGAAAGCCAGGATGCCCTCGTGCAGGCAATCAAAACGGGACAGGTAGATATGATCACCGAAATGCCAAACACCGCTGTCCCAACGCTCAAAGACGACCCCAACATCCAGGTGGTTACTGGCGCTCCATTTTCGCCAAGCGTAGCCGACATCATCTTCAACCAGGTCTTACCGGAAAACTGCCCCCCCGATGATGGCTTATGCACCGGACACCCCGCCCTGCTCGACCGCAACGTGCGCCTTGCTTTGTCTCATGCAACCGACAAACAAAAAATCATTGACGTCATTCTGCTCGGCTACGGGACGCCCGGCGTCACCCTCATCCCCGATGGGCTTGGCATCTGGTTCAACTCCAGCCTCAAAGACTATGAATACGATGTTGCCAAAGCAAATCAGATTCTGGATGACGCCGGTTACAAAGACCTCAACGGCGACGGCATTCGCGAAACCCCCGACGGCTCACGTTCTCTGACCTTCCGCATCAACTGGCCCAGCGACAGCATTAACGCACCACGCCTTGCCGAACTGCTCAGCGAAATGTGGAAGCAAGTTGGCGTCCGACTGGAAGCGCAGGCATTAGACCCCGACACACTCACCTCCGTGTGTTGTCCTGCCTTCGATTTCGACATCATCCTGTGGGGCTGGGGCTCCGATCCCGACCCGAACCTGCTCCTCAGCGTAATGACCACCGACGAGATCCCGACCGGCAGCAGCGAAACGGGCTATTCCAACCCTGAATACGATGCGCTCTACCGCCAGCAGGCTTCGGAACTCAACCTGGAAAAACGCCGCCAACTTGTCTGGAAAATGCAAGAAATCGTGTTCAACGACGTGGTATACATCATCCCCTACTACGAACAAAACGTACAGGCATTCCGCAAAGACCGCTTTACCGGCTTCATTCTAGACCAACCCAAAGTAGAGCTATCGGACGTGACCTCGCTGGTCCGCGTGGAACCCGTCCGCTAAAAGAAGATTCGGACACAGGAGGGCGGTTCATTCCGCCCTCCTGCCTGATTCTGCTCGAGAGGCATTCGCATTGAACCGATATCGCTACCTGCTCAGAAAGATCGGCTGGTCGGTCTTTACGATTCTATTCGTTCTCATACTGAACTTTTTCCTCTTCCGCATCCTGCCCGGCGACCCGGCCCGTGCCCTGGTCAAAGACCCGCGCATGAAAGCGGAAGCGCGTGAGGCGCTGCGAATCCGCTTTGGGCTGGATAAACCCGTCATCAACTGCTTCGAGACCCTCACCCCCCTCAAACTGGGCGATTGCCGCGTCAATCCGCTCGACACTCAATTTTTCATTTATATCAAGAACCTGTTTCAAGGCGAATTGGGCGTCAGTTACAAGACAAACCGCCCGGTTGCCGATATCCTCATGGAAAGGCTTTGGAACACCATCCTGCTGATTGGCGCAGGGCAGATTCTTTCCATCGTGGTTGGCGTTGCTTTCGGCGTCTTTGCCGCCTGGAAAGCCCGCACCGCCATTGACTACGGCGCACTCATCACCGGGCTGGTGGCATGGAGCCTGCCTACTTTCTGGCTGGGTATCATCCTGTTATTTTGGGGCAGCAACCACGGTTTTCCCATTGGCGGAAAGGCAACACCCGGCGCCAGCACCTACCCCCTCTTTTTTCAAATTGGCGATGTTGCCCGGCACATGGTCCTGCCCACGCTTACCTACATTATCGTGTTCATGGGGGAGTATATGCTGGTGATGCGATCCAGCCTGCTCGATGTGCTGGCTGAAGATTACATCCTCACCGCCAAGGCAAAAGGCTTGAGCAACTTCCAGATCCTGAAAGACCATGCCTTGAAAAACGCCATGCTCCCCATTGTTACCATCATCGCTATCAACCTGGGCTTCACGGTGGCAGGCGTAATTCAAATCGAATCGGTTTTTTCCTGGCCAGGGCTGGGCGGCGCGATCTTCGAGGCGGTGGAAAGCCGCGATTACCCCGTTTTGCAAGGCACTTTCCTGCTGATTGCCGTCAGTGTCATCCTCGCCAACCTGCTCGCCGACCTGACCTATTCCTACCTCGACCCTCGCGTCCAATCGGAGTGACCGCATGGCGATTCAGGAACTGGAACTCAAGCCTGCCATCCCCGCCTCACCGTTGACCGGCTTCTGGAACGTCTTCCGCAAGAACCGCATGGCAGTGGCAGGGCTGGTAATGTTGATTGTCATTGTCATCGCCGCCGTTTTTGCCGATGCCCTTGCCCCTTACAACCCGAGGTCCTATGAGGGCGTTCAGGCAGAAGATATTTATAAGCCGCCCAGCGCACAACACTGGTTCGGCACCGATGACGCCGGTAAGGACGTGTTCTCCAGTTTCATCTATGGCGCGCGCAACTCGCTGATTGTCGGTTTCTTTGCGGCGTTCATTTCCATTTTCATCGGCGGGACGTTTGGCATCATCGCCGGTTTCTATGGCGGATGGGTCGAGAACTTCCTCATGCGCTTTACCGATACCATGCTGGTCATCCCCGACCTGCCGCTGATTGTCATCTTCGTCGCGCTCACCGAGCCCAGCCTGTGGAATATCATCCTGGTCATCGGCTTGCTCGGTTGGACCACTACTGCCCGCATCGTCCGCTCGCAGACGCTGGCGGTCAAATCGCGCAAGTTTGTCCTGCGTGCGCGCGCCATCGGCGCCGGGAACTGGCACATCATTGTTCATCACATCCTGCCGCTGGTGATGCCTATTCTGGTGGTCAACGCCATCCTGGTCATTTCGCTTGCCATCCTGAGCGAGTCAACACTGGCATTCCTCGGGCTGAGTGACCCGCTTGCCATCTCGTGGGGACAAATGCTCAACTTTGCCTTTGGGCGCGGCGCCATGAGCGTGGGCGCATGGTGGGCGCTGGTGGCGCCCGGCTTCGGCATCGTGTGGGTGGTCCTCGCGTTGACCCTGCTTGGGAACGGACTCGAGCAGGTACTCAACCCCAGGCTGGAATCACATCATTTAATGCGGGGCAGGCTCACGGTCCAGAAAGAGGCGGGGGAGACGCCTTCGCGCAGTGCGTTCGTCAAGACGCCGGTCGTGCTGGAGGTGCAAAATCTCTCCGTCGAGTATGTCAATGAAGGGAAGCCGCCAGCCCGCGCAGTGGAGAACGTCAGTTTTCAGTTGCATGAAGGCGAGATGATGGGACTGGTAGGAGAAAGCGGCTGCGGCAAGACCACGCTGATGATGGCTGTCAACCGTTTGCTGCCCTCGGCCGGACAAATTGTGGGCGGAAAGGTACTCTTCAACGGCGTGGACATGGCAACCGCCAGCGACCAGGAACTGGCAGACATCCGTTGGCAGGGCATTTCCATTATCTTTCAGGGCGCGATGAACGCTCTCAACCCGGTGCGGACGGTGGGCGATCAGATTGCCGAGGCAATTCGCAAGCATTTGCCCGTCGAAAGCGAGGCGGCGCTGGAGGCGCGGGTGGTGGAACTGCTGGAACTGGTGGGCATCGCCGCCGAACACAAAGACCATTACCCCCATCAATATTCCGGCGGTATGCGCCAGCGCGCCATGATTGCCATGGCGCTTTCCTGTTCGCCACAGGTGGTCATTGCTGATGAACCCACCACCGCGCTGGATGTGATGATTCAGGCGCAGATTTTGGAACTGCTCGATGAACTGCGCCGCAAACTGGGGCTTGCCGTCATTTTTGTGACCCACGACCTGGGCGTCGTGGCGGAAATGTGCGACACCGTGCTGGTGATGTACGGCGGTGTGACCGCCGAATATGCCGACGTGGACACCATTTACAACGCGCCGCGTCACCCCTACACTCAGGAACTGCTCAAAGCCTTCCCAGACCTTTCCAACCCCGAAAAGCGGCTTTCTTCCATCCCCGGCTACCCGCCCAAACTGGACGCCCTGCCCGCCGGCTGCCGCTTTGCGCCGCGCTGCCCGCTCGCCTTTGAGCGGTGTAAAACCGAACTGCCGCGCCTGCACGAGACTGGAAATGGACACATCGTCAGCTGCCACCTTGTAGAAAACCAATAACTCTATGACAGACGACTTTATCCTGGAAGTAAGGAACCTCAAGAAATATTTTCAGGCTGGCAGACCCGGCTGGTTCTCGCGCCGTGAAAATTTTATCCACGCAGTGGACGGCGTGAACCTGCAACTGCGGCGCGGCGAGGTCGTTGCGCTGGTCGGCGAAAGCGGATGCGGCAAATCTACCCTGGCGCTGACCCTCATGCTCCTCGAAGAAGCCACCGAAGGCTCCATCTTCTTTGAAGGCAAAGACATCACCCACGCTGCCCCAAAAGAACGCAAGGCAATCCGCCAGCGCATTCAGATGGTCTTCCAGGACCCATATGAATCGCTCAACCCCACCCAAACCATCGAAGAAATCGTCACCGAGCCGCTCATCGTGCATGGGCTGTCTCTTGAAGCCAATCAGCGCCGGCAGCGAGTCGTTCAGGCACTCGAAGACGCCGGCTTGAAACCCGCAGGCGACTACCTGCACCGCTTCCCACACCAACTCTCCGGTGGACAGCGCCAGCGCGTCGTCATCGCCGGGGCGCTCGTACTCGAACCGCACATCCTTCTGGCAGATGAACCCGTCTCCATGCTCGATGTCTCCATCCGCGCTGAAATCATCAACCTGCTCGCCGACCTGCGCCGGGCACGCGGCATCTCGGTCATCTTCATCACCCACGACCTCGGCACCGTCGGCTACTTTGCCGACCGCATTGCGGTCATGTATTTGGGGCGCATCGTCGAAATTGGCGCCATGCGCGAGGTCCTGCAAGACCCGCGCCACCCCTACACTCAGGCGCTGCTCTCGGTCATCCCCGTCCCCAACCCGCGCCTGCGCCGCAAGCGCCTCATCCTGCAGGGCGAAACGCCCAACCCCGTCAACCTGCCGGGCGGCTGCCGCTTTCACCCGCGCTGCCCGCTTGCCATCGAAGCCTGCCGCCACACCGACCCCGCGCTGACGCCAATCTCCGCAAGCCATCAGGCGGCGTGCATTCTGCTCCAGCAATGACCTACATCGCCAGCCCCCAAAACCCGCGCATCAAACACATCGTCAAACTGCGCGAGGACAAACGCCAGAGACAAAAAGACGGCTTGTTCCTCGTAGAAGGCTGTGACGAGATTCAACTCGCCCTTTCCGCAGGGCACAGACCGCAAGCGCTTCTGACCGCCCCGGAACTTACCTCCCGCTCCCTGACCTTCCCCTCCGCTGAACTTGTGACCGTCTCCCGCGCCGCCTTCGAAAAAATGTCCTACCGCGAAAACCCCGACGGCTGGCTGGCGGTCTTCCCTATCCCTAAAACCACACTCGATGACCTGAAAGTCTCCAGCATTCCGCTCGTCATCATTGCCGAAGCTATCGAAAAGCCCGGCAACCTGGGCGCCATCCTCCGCACCGCCGACGCCGCCGGCGTGGATGCCTTGCTCGTTTGCAACCCCCGCACCGATGCCTGGAACCCAAACGTCGTCCGTGCCAGCCGCGGGACCGTGCTCAGCGTGCCGGTCGTCGAATGCGACAATGACTCGGCGCTGGCGTGGCTCAGGTCACGCGGGGTGCGCGTACTGGCGGCGACTCCTTCCGCCTCCACCCCCTACTTCAGCGTGGACATGCGCGAACCTGTCGCCATAACCGTCGGCACGGAAGACAAGGGGCTGACCGACTTCTGGATGGAGCGCGCAGACGTGAAGGTGAAAATCCCCATGACGGGCAGGGTCAATTCGTTGAACGTTTCGGTTTCCACGGCGTTGATTGTGTATGAGGCGGTCAGACAGCGGGGACAATAACCTGCGGCGGAACGTCCCGAAGGTTCACGGAAAACCCGCGCAAACGCGAAAACCTTCCGGACGACGCATATAACATCAGTGAGTAACTCACCTTACGCAAAACGTCCCGAAGGCTCACGTAAATCAGGCTTGGATTTTGCCCAAACCTTCGGGACGGTGCGTAACATCAATGAGTAATTCATGCGTTCCTTTGCTATTCTCTGGTTCGGGCAAATCGTCTCGCTCATCGGCAGCGCCATGACGTGGTTTGCCTTCACGATTTGGGCGTGGGAGGCAGCCGGCAAAGCCTCTGCGCTGGCGGTCATCAGTTTCCTTGCCTTCCTGCCTTCTGTGCTGTTCTCTCCGCTCGCCGGCGCCCTCGTGGACCGCTGGAATCGCAAACGGGTCATGCTCCTCAGCGACCTCGCCACCGCCCTCGGAACGCTTACCGTTTTCCTCATTTACACCTTCGGCGACCTGCAACTCTGGCACATTTACCTCGTCAGCGTTCTGGCGGGGTTCTTCACCGCGTTCCAATACCCCGCGTATGCCGCCGCCGTGACGACCATGCTCTCGAAGGAAGACTACGCCCGCGCCGAAGGGATGCTTGGCTCGGCAAGGGCGCTTTCGGGCATCCTTGCGCCGATTTTTGGGGCGGCGCTGCTGGGCGTGGTTGGGTTGAGCGGAATCATGCTGATTGACCTCGCCACGTTTCTGTTCGCATTCGTGACCCTGATGGTGATCCATGTGCCGCAGCCCAAACCCACCGTCACAGGCTTGCAAAGCAAAGGCACATTGCGACAGGAAATCGGCTTTGGGTTTCGCTACATCCGTGAAACCCCCAGTCTGCGCGCACTGACCGCCCTGTTCATGGTGGCGGGTGTTTTCCTCGCCGTCGGCGCGACGCTCATGGCTCCGCTCGTGCTGGGCGGAACGGGGAACGATGAATCGGCGCTGGCAGCGGTTCAATCAACGGGAGCCGTTGGCGGCGTGGTCGGAGCCGCGCTTCTGAGTCTGTGGGGCGGCACGCGGCGGCGTATTCACAATGTCCTGCTCGGCGGAATGGGTGCCTGTCTGCTGGGCATCGTCTGGCTGGGGGCAGGGGGGGCGGTCGTCCTGTGGGCGGCGGGGGCGTTCTTTTTCGCGTTCTTCGAGCCGTTTGTGGAGGGCGGTAATCTTGCCATCTGGCAGGCGAAGGTGCCAGCCGACGTGCAGGGGCGCGTGTTTTCGGCGCGGCACTTGCTGGTGCAGGTTCCGTATCTGCTTGGAATTCTGGGGGCGGGGTATCTGGCGGAGGGGTTTTCGATACGCCCGGTATTGATCGGCGCGGGCATGCTGGGCGCGCTGACTTTTGCGCTGGGGTACGCGCTCCAGCCGGTGCGCGAGGCAGAAACGCTCCTGCCCGACGCAATGGAGGCGGTATGAACTGGGTGATTGGAATTGCGCTTTTGGTGATTTTTGGTTATCTGCTCGACCGCGAGATTTATTTTTATGAGGGCGTGCATCTCGGTCCGCGTGTGCAGGCGTGGCTGTACGACCGCTGGGCGCGCAAATATGACGAAGGCAAACGCGAGAGCCAGCAGCGGGACGACGAGATGCTCGCTCAACCTCTGCTGGATGCGCTGCGCGGCGTTCCGACTCCCTTTGTGCTGGATTTTGCCACCGGCACCGGGCGCCTCTCTTACGCCTTGACCTCCCGCGCCGAATTCAACGGTCATATCGTTGCGCTCGACCTTTCGCAAGGGATGCTGGAACAGGCAGCGGCAAAACTGGCGGGTCTGGCGGAGGGGCGCGTTGAGTTTTTGCGCCGCCAGAGCCTGCCCCTGCCGTTCCCCGATGCCTCTTTCGATGCCGTGTGCGCGCTGGAGGTACTGGAGCTCTTCCCTTCGATGGAGGAGCCGCTCGCCGAGTTTGCGCGCGTGCTGCGCCCAGGCGGGATTCTGCTCACCTCGCGCGGGACGGAGGAATCGGGGCGCAGGGCTAAGGTCAAGAGCGAGGCGGTTTTCAGGTCGCTGCTGGAGGCGAAGGGCTTCGAAAACGTTCAGATTGCAAAGTGGTGGAAGTTGTTCGACCGGGTTCTGGCGGTGAAAGCGGGCAGGTCGGAGCCTGTGAAGCGCAGGTCGCTGGCTGAGGCGTTGAAATGTCCCGCGTGCGGAGAAATCCGCTGGGAGGCGGCGCCCGGCGCCCTGCGCTGTGAAGGGTGCGGAAAATCTCTGCCGGTGACGGAGAAAGGGATTGTGCTGGGGTGAGGCGGCTGTTCGGCTTTTGCAAGGCGGGGGGTTGTATCTTTTCGGCTGTTTTCCGTCATGGAATCAAACGAAACCGAAACGGAGTTGACCATGATGACCCTGCTCAAATGGATTCTCGCCGCCCTTGCCGCCGCCTTTTTGTGGCTGGTGGGCAAATACACCGCTGAATACTTCGGCTATCCTTCTTATAAGAAATAACGGCTCTCCGCTTCTAACGGGGCGCGCATCGGTAAGCCAATCCTTTGCCACGGATTTCACGCTTTCACAACATTCCCGCAATCCCGGCTCCGCCCGGAGACTAGCCACCTGACAGTTTCATTTTCCGCCCCACGGCTCCGCCCGGAGATAAATCTCCGGGCTACCAGTACAAAGTCCGCTTAAGCGGACTAAATCGCCGGGTTTAGCCGTCTTCAGACGGCTTTGGATGGATAGCCCGGACATTCATGTCCGGGCGGGATGGCGCAAAAACATTTTTCGGATAGGCTCTTAGCATTACAGCGCAAGGTTGGGCAGACGTTAGAGAACGTCTGCCTACGCCATAGCGTAAGAGACGCTCTCTAGCGTCGAACTTTACGCTGTAATATTAGCCACCTGACAGTTTCATTTTCCGCCCCACAGCCCGACGATCAATCGTCGGGCTGATCCCCTCCCCAAAGCCTGCTGAAGCGGGCTGCCGGGACGGTTGTTTGCAGTACAATAGCCATCAGTTGAGCCGTCCGTTCCCCCGCAGGAGGGAGACCGATGCCGAAAAAAGCCTTCTCCATTCTCCTCATTCTCGTTGGCGCCGCGCTGGTACTGGGCGCGCTGCTCTCGTGGTTCGATAACCTGACCGCCGCACAGCCGGTGGGACTGGGCAAGTGGGTCTTCGATGTGCTGCAATTTCTGCTCGGCGCGGCAGGGACGAGCCTGGGCGCCTGGCTGAACTTCGGCAGGAAGGACAACCCCCCGCCCGCGAGCAGCGTCGTCAATGCGGGAGACCAAAATCAGACGGCAGTGGGCGCTGGCGCCCGTAACGTACAAACCGGCGCGGGCAGCGTGGGGGTGGGCGGTGATGTGATTAACTCCAGCATCACCATCCAGCAGACTGTTGAGAAGCAACTCGCGGTTGCCCTCTTCACCATCCCGCCGCCCGTCGCAGACTTCACCGGGCGCGAAAAGGAACTGGCTGAGTTGAAAGCCGCCTTCGCGCGCGGCGCGTTCATTACGGGCGTGAGCGGCGCAGGCGGAATCGGCAAGACCGAACTGGCGCGCCGACTGGCGCAGGAACTGGCGGGGGACTTCCCCGCCGCCCGCCTGAGCATGGACCTGCTCGGCACTTCTGAACGCCCGCTGACCCCCGACGAGGCCATGCGCCGTTTACTGGAACCGTTTTACCCGAACCAGAAACTCCCCAACGAACCCGAACAACTGGCCGGCCTCTACCGCCAGACCTTCGCGGCGCGCAAATCCCTGCTCCTGCTGGATAACGCCGCCGACGCCGCCCAGGTGCGCCCGTTGATCCCACCCCCGCCCTCGGCGGCGATTGTCACCTCGCGCCAGCACTTCACGCTGAGCGAATTCGGCCTGACGCCCCTGCGGCTGGATGTGCTTCCTCCCGAAGAGGCGCGCCAGTTTTTACGCGCCGCCTCCCCCAAATTGCGGGACGCGCCCGAGGCCGAGGTGGAGAAACTCGCCGACCTGTGCGGACGCCTGCCGCTCGCCCTGCGCGTGGCTACCTCCCTGCTCAACGACCGCGCCGACTGGACGCCCGCCACCCTGCGGAAGCGCCTCGCCGACGAACGCACCCGCCTGGCGCGCCTCAAACGCGAAGGCGACCTCGACGTGGAAGCCGCCATCAGTCTGTCCTACGCCCTGCTGGACGATAACCTCAAAACCAGGTTCCGGCAGTTGGGCGTCTTCAGCGCGCCGTTCGTCCGCCTTTCTGCGCAGGCCGTATGGGACATCGCAGACGAGGCCGAAGCCGATGACCTGCTCGGCAAATTGACCACCCGCAGTTTGCTGAACGTCTCGCCCTCGCCTTTCGCAGCAGAGACAGAGGGGGAGGCGGTTTACGCCCTGCACGACCTGACCCGCCTGTTCGCCTACGCCCGCCTGCTCGAGCATCGCGAACAGGCCGAAGAGGCCATCCTGCGCCACGCCCATCACGTTCTCGCATGGGCGGCTGAAGCGGATGATCTGTTTCAAGAAGGGAACGAGAACATCCTGCGCGGGCTGGCGCGCTTCCGTTTTATCTGGTCCCACCTGCTCGCTGCCTTTGAACGCCTCCTGCCAGACCAGGAATCGCGCCCCCGCCCGGCCGAAGCCGACCGCTGGCTGAGCGATTTTCCGGGCAAATGCGTCTACGTGCTGGACCTGCACCTGCCGCCCCGCCAGAAAATCCCTCTCCTGCAAGCGGCGCTGGACGCCGCCCGCCGTTTGGGCGATAAAAGCGCGGAAGGGGTTCACCTCGGCAATCTGGGGCTTGCCTGCTTCGCCCTGGGCGACGCCCGCAAAGCCATCGAATTCTATGAACAGGCGCTGGCGCTTGCGCGGGAAATCGGCGACCGCCGCGGCGAAGGGGCGGCCCTCGGCAATCTGGGGCTTGCCTATGCCGACCTGGGCGACGCCCGCAAAGCCATCGAATTCTATGAAAAACGCCTGGCGATTGCGCGGGAAATCGGCGACCGACGCGGCGAAGGCAATGCCCTCGGCAATCTGGGGCTTGCCTATGCCGACCTGGGCGACGCCCGCAAAGCCATCGAATTCTATGAAAAATGCCTGGCGATTGCGCGGGA
>Ga0272446_1001200_pt1 | contig 38448 bp, 26 predicted proteins | sample YNPCB0061_FD_194587 | JGI IMG/M metagenome (GOLD analysis project Ga0272446, IMG submission 194587) | Hot spring microbial mat communities from Yellowstone National Park, WY, United States - YNP-CB-006-1 | ecosystem: Environmental > Aquatic > Thermal springs > Hot (42-90C) > Sediment | place...
GCATAGGGCAACCCGGTTAGACCATCCCCCTGCCCACGGGAGGGTCAATGACACCGCCCCCTCCCTCACGCTCCTCGCCGGGGGAGGGAACCGGGCGCCTCCCCCCTGGCGGGGGGAGGCCGGGAGGGGGGCCACCCGGTTGCCCCCCTTCCCCGCGGGAAGATTCGGGAGAGCACCGGCTTCTCGCAGGGGGCATAGGGCAACCCGGTTACACCATCCCCCTGCCCGCGGGAGGGTCAATGACACCGTCCCTTCCTCACGCTCCCCGCCGGGGGAGGGAACCGGGCGCCTCCCCCCAGCGGGGGGAGGCCGGGAGGGGGGCCACCCGGTTGTCCCCTTCCCCGCGGGAAGATCTGGGAGGGCACGGCCCTCACGCAGGGAGATGGAGCCACCCGCTTGCCCCACGCCCTCGCCGCTGGCTATGCTGACGGTAGAGTACCACAAGTCGCGCAGCATACTGGCAACCCCTGCCTCATGGTCTTTGAATAACTAATCCGGTATAGCCCGCGCAGGCGGGCTTCCCCTTGCCTAGCCGAGGGCTTTAGCCCGACGGCTAGCGCGGGATAGCGGATTAATTTCTCAAAGAGCATAAGGCGCGTCTTCGGCCCAGAGGAACACGATGCGCTCGCCGCCGACGATGGCCAGGCCATTGTCGAGCGGGGCCGCGCTGATGGAGCGCCAGCCGAGCACCTCCCGCCCGTTGACGTCGTAGAGGGCGAAGTCGCCGCTGATGGCCCCGTTGGTGAAATAGCGGGCGTCGCCTGGCACGAGATCGAGCACGCGCCGGGCAAGCTCCTGGGCGCGCGCCGGGGGCGCGACCTGCGCGGGGTAGGCCAGTTCGCCGCCGATCAGATGGGTTAGGAGCTTGACCGCAATGCGGCGAGGCAATTCGACCCAGTGTTCGCCGAGGCCCTGATAGCCCAGTTCCGCGGCCAGCGCGTCGCAGGCGGCGAAGGGTTGGGCCGGCGCGGCGGCCAGACGACGCGCGGCAAACGTCAGCGGGTAACTCGATGCGCGGGCGCGGTCGAGGTCGCGGGCGAGGGCCGCGATAGCAGGGTCGGGGTCGGATAGGAGCAGGGGAGAAGCCATAAGGCATGGTTCAGATCGGAGCGTCGCGGCCCGGCGGGCGCGTCTGTCGGTGACGGCGCGCCCCCCCGGCCAGACGACGGCGCGGGTCAGACCGTCAGGCCCAGCGCCGAGGCCAGGTCGGCCAGGGCCTGGCGTTCGATGTCGCTGACCGCTGTGCCGCCGAAGCCCAGAAAGCCGCCTTCCTTGCCAGCCTCGGCGGCCCTCCGGGCCGTGTCGTAGAGGAACTGCTTGAAGGCCTGGCCCTCCTCCGGCGAGCGCCCCTCGACCAGGGCCACTGCCTGGTTGAGCGTATTCATCGCGAAGGTTCTGGCCTCTTCCTTGCTGGAGAACTTCGGCAAATCGGGCTTGATATTGCGCGCCTGCAGATCAGCGGCCAGATCCTTGACAATCTGGAGCGAGGCCGCGTCTCTGGCGCCTTCGATGATGCCGCTGACAGCGGCGAACATCTCTTTCATCAGTCCGATGGGGCCGCCTGGATCGGCCATCGAGATGTACATCGCGGTAACGACCGGCGCGAGGCCGATGGTCTGCCATTCTTCCGGTGTGAAATCCGTCCTGGAGGCCACAGATCATCCTTTCTACGCAAGACATCGTTGCGCTGGCGCCTGTTCGCATCTCAGGTCGTCCACGCGCCTGGGAGCGCGGGTGTTCCGCTCTCGTCTCCTCTACGCGGGCAAGATGGTCTTTGAGAAATTCATCCGCTATGTCAGTCTAGCCGTCGGGCTAAAGCCCTCGGCTACGGGATGCGAAGCCCGCCTGCGCGGGCGAGAGCGGAGTATTTCTTCAAAGACCATGATGCCCGCGCTCCCAGGAGAAATGTGAACACTTACAGAGACAGGTCCATTATGCCATAAGCAGGGCGCGCGCGGGGGAGGTGAAATAACAGGTAGCCACAGTGCTATAATGCTCAGGTCATAGCAACATTGGCGCCAAGGAGCAAGGTATGACCGACGAGACGGGCGCGGAAGACCTGTGGCAGGCTGAGATTGACCGGCTCTGCGCGAATGCGATCCGCGCCCTGGCGATTGACGCGATCGAGGTGGCGAAGAGCGGCCATCCGGGGCTGCCGCTGGGGATGGCCGACGCCGCCTATGTGTTGTGGACGCGCTTTTTGAAGCACAATCCCGCCGATCCCGCCTGGCCGGATCGGGACCGGTTCGTGCTCTCGGCAGGGCATGGTTCGATGCTGCTCTACGCGCTGCTGCATCTCAGCGGCTACGAACTGAGCCTCGACGACCTGCGCGCCTTCCGGCAATGGGAGAGCAAAACCCCCGGCCACCCCGAATACGGCCTGACCCCCGGCGTGGAGACGACCACCGGCCCGCTGGGGCAGGGGTTTGGCATAGCGGTGGGGATGGCTATGGCCGAACGCTGGCTCGGCGAGCGTTTCAACCGGCCCGGCTTTCCAATTGTTGACCATTACACCTATGTCCTGTGCTCCGACGGCGATCTGATGGAGGGCATCAGCCACGAGGCGGCGAGCCTGGCCGGCCACCTGCGACTGGGCAAGTTGATCGCGCTCTACGACTCGAACCTGGTCTCGCTTGATGGCCCGACCGAACTGACCTTCACCGAAGATGTGGCCGCGCGCTTCGCGGCCTATGGCTGGCAGGTGCTGCGCGTGGACGGGCACCAGATGGCCGAGGTGGCCGAGGCGCTGGCCGAGGCGCGGGCGGAGCGCAACCGCCCATCGCTGATCATCGCCCGCACGGTGATCGGCTATGGCAGCCCGAACAAGGCCGGCAAGCACATCGTCCATGGCGAACCGCTGGGGGTCGAGGAGGCCCGGCTGACCAGGGCCAACCTGGGCTGGCCGCTCGAACCGGCCTTCTACGTGCCCGAGGCGGTCTACGAGCACATGCATCTGGCGCTGGAAGTGGGCGACCGGCGCCAGCGGGAGTGGGCCGCGCTGATGGCGCGCTACCGGACGAGTTACCCGGAACTGGCGGCCCTGTGGGAGCAGATGCAGACCCGCGCCCTCCCCGCCGACTGGGAGGCGTTGTTCCCGCCCCTTGCCCCTGACGCGCAGGCGAAAGGGACGCGGGTGACCTCGGGGCAGGTGTTGAACGCGCTGGCGCCGGTCGTGCCGGCGCTGCTCGGCGGCTCGGCCGATCTGGGCGGCTCGAACCACACGACGCTCAAAGGCGCGGCGCCGCTCAGTGGCGAGAGTTTCGCCGGGCGCAACATCTACTTCGGGGTGCGCGAGCACGCGATGGCGGCGGCGCTGAACGGCATGGCGCTCCACGGCGGCATCATCCCCTATGGCGGCACCTTCCTGGTCTTCAGCGACTACATGCGCCCGGCGATCCGCCTGGCGGCGCTCATGCACCTGCAGGTGGTGTTTGTGTTCACCCACGATAGTATCGGGTTGGGTGAAGATGGGCCAACCCATCAACCCGTTGAGCACCTGATGTCGCTGCGGCTCATTCCCAACTTGCATGTCTTTCGGCCCGCCGATGCCAACGAGACGCGCATGGCCTGGCGGCATGCCCTTGAACGGCGCGACGGCCCGACGGCCCTCGTGCTCACTCGCCAGAACGTGCCGACCCTTGATCGCCGGCAACTGGCGCCGGCGGAGGGCGCCCTGCGCGGCGGTTACATCCTTCGCGACGCCGAGGGGGCGCAGGCCCTGCTGCTCGCCTCGGGTTCCGAAGTGGCCGTGGCCCTCGAGGCCGCCGATCTGCTGGTCGAGCGCGGCATCCCGGCGCGGGTCGTGAGCCTGCCCTGCTGGGAACTGTTCGAGGCCCAGGAGCGCGCCTATCGCGAGAGTGTGCTGCCGCCCGCCATGACGGCGCGCGTGGCGATTGAGGCAGGGCGCACCCTCGGATGGGAACGCTATCTCGGGCCTGGCGGCGTGGCCCTGGGTGTGGATCGGTTCGGGGCCTCGGCGCCCTATCCCGAGTTGTTCAGACACTACGGGTTGACGGCCCGGCATGTGGTCGAGGCGACCCTGGAGGTGCTGCGACAGACGTAAGGCACGTTTCAAACTCGATTGATAGTCTGGCGAGCGCCATCCATGCGGCTGCGCCGCGCACACCGAACGCGACCATAGGGGTGGTTGCGGAGGGGCCTGGCCCCTCCACAACCACCCCGCCAGACCGTCAAGGGCAAACCGCAGGTTTTGAACCATGCCTAAGCATCTATTTCGTCTCATTGGCGGTTTCGCGGTTGGGGATCGTTATCCGGCGCAGGCGCCTCGGCGCCCCGGATGGCGGCGGCATAGACATGCGCCAGGGGGATGTTGTGGGCGCGGGCGATGGCGGCGCAATCCTCGTACTCAGGGGCCAGCCCCGCGACCGCGCCGTCGAGGAGTTTGCGCTTGACCCGCACCGCCCCCCAGGGGGTAGGCGCGGTTACCCAGTCGCGAGGGGCCGCCTGGCGCTCCACGGGCGACCAGCGCACCCCCAGGCTGGGCGTCTCGCGGAGCATCAGACTGGCGAGAGCGGGCACCTGCTCCGGATGGGCGAGACAGGCCAGTTGCAGCGCCGGGCGGCTTTTTTTCATCACCAGGGGCGCAGCCCAGGCGTCGAGGGCCCCCGCGGCCAGCAGCCGCTCGATGGCGTAGGCAACACCTTCGCCGGTGGCGTCGTCGAGGTTGCAGCGCAGTTCATAGAGCGTTTCAGCCGGGGCCGGAGACGCGCCGCAGGCCGCCTCCGGGGCCGCCTCCGCGGGCCGCGCCGGAGGCCCAGCGCTGGCGCCCGGGTACGCTTCGCCGATCCAGACGCGCAGGGCGTTGAGCCGCGGAAACTCCTTCTGGCCCAGGCCGTAGCCGATGCTCCGCACAATCATTGGCGGTTGCGTGAAATGGGCAAGCTCGGCCAGAAGCGCCGCGGCGGTGGGCGTAACCAGTTCGCCATCGCTGCCGGGCGGGGCGGGCGCCACCGGCGCGCCGACCTCGGCGAGGAGCGCCAGGGTCGCCGGCGCCGGCACGGGCAGAGAACCGTGGCGGGTCAGCACCCAGCCACGCCCGAGGGGCAACACCGAGGCATACACGCGCTCGATCCCCAGAAGGGCCAGCCCGACACAGACGCCCACAGTGTCAACGATGCTATCAACGGCGCCGATCTCGTGGAAATGCGCCTGCTCAACTGGCACGCCATGGATGGCGGCCTCGACACGGGCGAGGCGCGCGAACGCGCCCAGGGCCCAGGATTGGGCCGGCGCGGGCAGGGCCGCCGCGGCGATCAGGGCGCGGATCTGCGCCCAGTCGCGCGAGGGTTGGTCCTCGCGCACGGCGATGTCGAGCCGGGTCGCCGTCACCCCGTGGCTGAGCACGCGCCGCGCGGCGAGGGTGTACCCGTCGAGGCCAAGCCCGTCCAGGGCCGTTTGCAGGGCGGCGAGGTTCAGTCCGGCATCGAGCAGCGCGGCGAGCAGCATGTCACCCGCGGCGCCGTGAAAACAATCGAAATAGGCCACGTTCATGGCGCCAACCCGTGGTCATGGAGAAAGCGACGCACCCGTTCGCGGAAGGCCGCCGGATTGCGCCAGGCAAGCAGGTGCCCGGCCTCGGGTTCGTAGACCAGCCGCGCGCCCCGGATGCCGGACACGATGACCTGCGCCTGGGCGTCGGGCACGAAGGGGTCCCTGCCCCCCTGAAACACCAGCACCGGGACGTGGATCGCGTCGAGGCAGGGCGCGACAACGGTGCGCGCGGCGGCCATCAGTTCGATGGCCTGCTCGACGCCGGCATTGAGCCGGGGCCACCAGTCTTCGCCGTGTTGCAGGCGCATGTAGCGGTGCCACGCTGGTGACATGCTGGCGGCACTGTGATGGTGCGCGTCCACCGTGGCGGTGGTCACCTGATGAAAGACGCCGTCGAGGATCAGGGCCGCGACGCGGTCGGGGCGCTGGCAGACGGCGTTGAGGGCGGTGATGCCCCCGGCGCTCATGCCGAAGACCGGCACGGGCGCGTCGAACAGCGCGCCAAGCAGATCGGCCAGGGCTTCGCCCTGCATACCGAAATAGCGTGTGGTGAACAGCCCCTCGGGGCGCGCCGAGCGACCATGGCCGAGCAGATCAACGCTGATGACCCGGTGCTCGTCGGTGAAACGGGCCGCGAGGCGGGCCTGGGTTGCCGCCGTGTAGGTATTGCCATGCAGCAATACCAGCGGAGCGCCCGATCCCGCTTCTAGATAGTGTAAGGGACCATGGCGGGTCGGAACGACGTTCAAGCGCATTCCTCTGTAGCCGTCCATGCGGTTCCGCCGCACACCGACGGGATGAAACCACTTCCTGGGAGGGCTGCGCCCTCCTAACCCCTCCCACCGGGTGGGGGATGGGGAAACCTGGTTTCCCCATCCCCCTGCGTGAGGGCTGCGCCCTCCCCGACCCTCCCGCGGGCGGAGAAGGGGGCAACCGGGTTGCCCCCCTCCCAGCCCCCCCCGCCGGGGGGAGGCGCCCGGTTCCCACCCTCCCCCGGCGGGGGAGGGTGAGGGAGGGGGTGGTGTCATTGGGAGGGCCGCGCCCTTCCGACCGTTTCACAGGGATCCTACGCTGGAGCATTCGCGCCGTCAAGGGGCAGGCGCCGGCCCGCTGGCCCTGCCCCCTGTGACCGCAAGGGGATTTTAGTCGTCAAGGTTTTACTGAGAACCCTGCATAGCTATCAATTTTCAGTAAGATATGCTAGGATAGATGCCATCTTATCAGGCAGGGGTGGGGGGAAACCGGGTTTCCCCACACCCCTGCGGTCGCCTCGCTTCACTGATCCTTCACCAGCGCTAGGAGTCAACAATGAAGGCTGCACCTGGGCGGGCGCTACTGCTCCTCATCGGAATCCTGCTCGTCGGATGGGGGCTGTTGCCGCGCCAGAGTCTGCCTGCTGTGGCGGCGCCATTGTTGCTCATTACGGAGACCCCCACCGGCGAGCCGCCTACGCGCACTCCTGAACCGCCGACGCTGACGCCCCCGCCAATCACGGCGACGCCCCCGCTGGCGACGCCGACAACGCCCCCGCTGGCGACGCCGACAACGCCCCCGCTAATCACGGCGACGCCCCCGCCGGCGACGCCGACAACGCCCCCGCTAATCACGGCGACGCCCCCGCCGGCGACGCCGACAACGCCCCCCCCACCGGAGGAGGAGGAAAGCCCACGCGATACACCAACCCCGACCGCAACCCCGACCGCAACCCCGACCGCGACGCCAACGCTGACGCCCACGCCGGCGGTTCTGGCTGACCCGGCGATTAGCAAGTTGGTTGATCCGCGGGTTGGTGTAGTGGGCGCCGATGTTACGTACACGATTGTTGTTTCGAACATCGGCGGCAGTGTGGCAACCGGGGTGGTGGTCGAGGACACGCTGCCGGCCTTTCTGGCGATCGTGTCGGCAATGGCTGACCGGGGTGAGGTGACGGTGAACGGCAACACCGTCCGGGTGAGCATTGGTGAACTGGCGCCGGGGGAGTCGATCAGCGTTCGTGTCGTGGCCCGCGTGACGCAGGCGCCAGCGCCGCCGAACAACCAGAACCTGGCCATGGTGTCGAGCGAGAGTCCCGATGCCAACCTGAACAACAATCAGGCTTCGGTGGCCCTGGCCAGCCCGCCACCGGTGATATTGCCCGCCACCTCGTCAACCGGCGCCGGGGTGCTGCCTGCCCTGGCGACCGCGCTTGGCCTGATGCTGATCGTGGGCAGCCTGCTGGTGCGCCGCAGGGTGCGCCGCTAAAAGCCTCACGTAAAAATAAGCCCTCGGCGAGGGGGGTGGGGAAACCGGGTTTCCCCATCCCTCAGCGGACGCGGGCCTCCGGCCCGCGCACCCAGGCCCCGGCCCCTGGGAGGGTCTGGGCGGGCTACGCCCTCCCAGGAACAACCTTTTTCCTCCTGGACCTTCCCGCAGGAATTATCCGCACAGGCTCATATGAAAGCGCACATCCCAGCCGTCGTTTTGATCATCCTGGCCACCCTGCTCGTCGCCCATGCGCCGCAACCGGTCACGGCGCAGCCCGAGCCGCCGGGCTTCCGCGCTGGTGCGCAGGTCGCAACCGATGGGGTTGTGCTGCGCCTGGAGTGGCCGGGGGTCGGGCCGGCCTCCGCCCCGCCGCCCGGTTCGACCCTCGTGGCGCTGCTGTTGCCACCCGAGGGCGATGCCGCGCCCCGGCTCACCAGACTGCGGCAGACGCCCTGGAGCGGTGATGCGCCGGACCACGCCCCCTTGCCGGCGCGGACCCATCCCGACGGTGAGGTGTACCCGCCGCTGCCGGAGTTTGCCGCGCCTCCCACGCCCGATGCGCCGATCAGCTTGCTCCGCGAGGGCTGGCTGCGCGACCAGCGGCTGGGCGTGTATGCCCTCAATCCGGTCTATGTGGCAGACGGCGCCGCGTTCCGGGTGGAGGTGGCCGAAGCGCTCGTTCCCGGCGCGCGCCCGGCCGATGCCGGCGCCCTGGCCCAGCTCGAGGCCCACCCCTTCGCGACAGGGGCCCCCACGCCTGACCCCCAGGCCGGCGAGCCAGGCTGGAAGATTACCGTCAGCGCTCCAGGCATCCAGGAACTCACCGCAGCGGATCTGGCCGCCGCCGGGCTGAACCTGGCCCAGGCCGATCCGGCCACGCTGCGCCTGCGCTACCAGGGCCGCGACGTTCCCCTGGAGATCCTGCGCGATGGGGGCGCTCCGGCAGCGCTGCGCTTCTACGCCGAGCCGGGCGATCGCTGGAACGCCACCGCCGTCTACTGGCTGACGGCGGGCCGGGGCGCGGGGACGCCAATGGCCGTGCGCGAGGCCGACGCCACCGACGCGCCGCTGCGCGCCACCGCGATTGAACGGGGGATCTGGCGTTCCAACCGCATCCTGGAGAGCCGCCTGCCCGGTCCCGATGGCGATCATTTCTTCAGCGCTGATCTGCGGGTCATCGCGCCCCCCAATCCGCCGGATAGCGTGGTGGCGACGATCACCCCCACGCTCCCGCCGAACGGGCCGCTCACCCTCACCCTGCAGGGCGCGACCCTGCGACGCGGTGATTTCACCCTCTGCGCGCGGGCCGGCGCGCCCCCCGCCGATCCTTCCTACCGCCCCTGCTCTGTGGCCGGGCAGCCGGAACAAACCGCGCGCTGGACCGGACGGGGAACCTGGTCGGAACGGGTGAGTCTGCCCGCCTTCGCCACCCAGGCGACGGTCTGGTTGTTACCTGCCGCGGGCGCCGATCAGGTGCATCTGGATGGCGTGGCGTGGGAGGCGCCCGTGGCCCTCAACCTGCGCGGCAACGGGGCCCGCTTCGTGGGAAGCGCCGGACGCTTCCGCTACCAGCTCGAGGGGTTGCCCGCCGGCGCGACGGTCTACGATGTGAGCGACCCGCGCGCGCCCGCGCGCCTGAGCTTTGCCGGCCCCATCTTCGAGGACAACGCGCCCGCGCCACGGACCTATCTCGTCACCGGGCCGGGCACGCTGCACCGGCCCGTCGTGACGGCCCACGCGCCCGTGGAACTGCCACGGAACGCCCGGGTGGTGTACATCGCGCCGCGGGCCTTTCTCGACGCTCTGGAGCCGCTTATCGCCCATCGCCGCGCCCAGGGCTGGACGGTGGCCAGCGTGGCGGTCGAAGCGCTCTACGATGCCTGGAGCGGCGGGCAGGTGCACCCGGAGGCGATCCGCAGCTTCCTGCGCCACGCCGCTGAAACCTGGGAGAGCGCGCCCATCGCCGTTGTGCTGGTTGGCGATGGCACCTCCGATCCACGCAACTACCTCGGGCGCAATAACCGCACCTGGATCCCGCCCTACCTGGCCATGGTTGACCCCTGGCTCGGCGAAACGGCCTGTGAGACCTGTTTCGTCCGTCTTCAGGGTGATGACCCGCGCCAGGACGGCGTGCCGGACATGTGGCTGGGGCGTCTGCCGTCGAAGAGTGTGGAGGAAACGGCGGCCCTGGTGGCGAAGATCCTGGGTTATGAGCGCAGCGGTCTGCTGGGGGGCTGGCGGGCGCGCCTGGCCTACATCGCCGACAATCCCGACACTGCCGGAAACTTCGCCCTCGCGGCCGAAGAAAGCATCGCCCTCCACCCGCGGCAGGCGCGGATCGCGCGGGTCTACTACGACCCCGAAGCGCAGGCGGGCGACCCATGGCGCGAACGCGACCCGCTGGCCGCCCTGAGCCGCACCATGAGCGCCTTTGACTATGGCGCCGCGTTTCTCAACTTCCTCGGTCACGGCTTGCAGTTCCAGTGGGCCTACACCGGGCCGCCGCTGCAACCCAACGCTCCCCAGGATCGCCAGTACCTCCTGGGCCTGTTCGAGGTGGACGACCTGCGCAACGGCGGGCAGTTGCCGGTGGTGCTGGCGCTATCCTGCCTGACCGGCGCATTTCACACCCCGGCCTTCACCGGCACGTCAATTGACGAGCGCCTGGTCGCGCGGGCCGATGGCGGGGCGATTGCCAGTTGGAGTTCAACCGGCCTGGGGGTGCTCTACGGGCACGATGCGTTGCAACGGGGCTTCTACCAGACGCTGTGGGCCGCGCCGCGGCCCCCGCCGCTGGGCGCGCTGACCCTGGCGGGCCACCTGGAACTGTTCACGGCGGCGGCGTGCTGCCAGGAAACCGGCAGCGCGTTCGCCCTGCTCGGCGACCCGCTTACGGCCCCGCAGGTGAACCTGGGGGGCGAGAGCGTGTACCTGCCGGTGACGCGGCGGTAAGACACGCTTGCGCTGCCCGGCCTGGCAGAGGTATCAGCATGGGGAGGTGCGGCGGGCGCAGCCCGCCGCGATGCCGCCGGTCCGCCCGTGGCAGGGCGCGCCCTGGCGCAGAGCGCACGAGTCTGCCGCCACGGGCGGAACGGAGGGGGGGCGGGGAGGCAACGCCTCTCCGCCCCCCTCCAACAGTATTGTGCAGGGCCTGCGGATCCGCTCGCGCCCACGCCTTCAACTGCTACGGACTGGTAGGCGTCGGAAAGACCGGTTGCTCGTCCGTAGCGATAAGTTCATCCTCGCGCACCCAGCCGACCACGCGCGCGTCACCGGCGCGCACAAACGCCTGATAATAGCCGTCGAGCTTATCGAACGGCACGATGCGCGCCCCTTCCCCGGCGCGCAGCAGGACACGGGCATCGTCACGAGGCGCGGCGCGCACCGCCGCGCCCGCGGCCACCGCTCGCATCACCGGGTAATCGGGCGGCAGCAAGGCCGCTCCGTCATGGGGATCGCGCTGGCGGAGGTACGCGAGCACGCCATCGGCAATTCCGCGAGCCACGCGCTCAGGCTGCCCAAAAAGCACCGCACGGTCAGCGGCGCTGGTCATAAAGCCCATTTCGATGATGATCGCCGGGGTGGTGCGGGCGATGGCGTGCTGGTAGCGGCGGTAGCTAAAGGCGTAGTAGCCCTTCATGTTAAAGGTGACGCCGCCGCTGTCCTGCGGGAGACCCGTGGCGGGGCCGTAGGCGGCGGCCACGGCGTCCATCAACGCCCGGGAAGCGGCGGAGGCGCGCCAGGGAGTGGCCAGTTTCCAGCCCCGGGCGGTGGGGCCGCTCGAGCCGTCGGCGTGAATGGCGATGAAGGCGTCGGCATCGTAGCCCGGCGGCACAGTGGCGGGGAGAATATCAACCATCACGCCCTGGGCTTCCAGCAAGGGCTTGACGCGGTTGGCGATGGCGAGGTTCAGTTCGGCCTCGGTAACGTTGCCCCAACGGGCGCCCGTAGAGGTGCGTAGACGGGCCAGTTCCTCGGGAAGTTCGTCTGAGCGCAGGTGGCCTGCCTGGAGACCAATCCGCGGCGGCGTGCCCGGAGGACGAGGGGTCGGCGTGGCGGAGAGGGCGGTCGCCCTTGTCGCCGGCGCAGGCGCCGCTGTCGGCGATGCAACCCCGCCGGGGACAGGCCGGGCAACCGCGCCGCGCGCGGTCGAGGTCGCGGCGGGCAGCGTAGGGGGCGCTGGCGTGACCGGCGCCGGAGGGGCCGCGCGGGCAGCGACGCACGCCGAGAGGAGCAACGTTAGAGCCAGCAGGAGCAGCGGCGCAACGGGGCGCCGGTCCGGTCGTTTGGACATGTGCGGTTTCCTCGGATATGATGTAAACCTGGCCAGCGACAGGATGCTGGAGAGCTGCGCGCTTTCAGTATACCTTGAGTGGGAAACCGGGTTTCCCCATCCCCCTGCGGGGGCGGGGCGTGGGGAAACCCGGTTTCCCTACACCCTTCTCCGAGAGCTTATGTTCACGTTAGAGGCCTGCCATGAACGTGATCAAAGTCGGCGGCAGCGCCGGCAACAACTACGACGCCCTCTGCGACGACCTGGCCGCGCTCCATGCCCGGGGCGAACGGCTCGTGCTGGTCCACGGCGGCTCTGATGAGACCAACCGGCTCGGCGAGGCCCTGGGCCATCCGCCGCGCTTCGTGACCTCGCCCAGCGGCTACACCAGCCGCTACACCGATCGGCGCACCCTGGAGTTGTTCATGATGGCCACGGGCGGGCTGGTCAACAAGGGGTTGGTCGAACGGCTGCAGACTCGCGGCTGTAACGCCATTGGCCTGAGCGGGCTCGATGGACGCTTGCTGGAGGGCAAGCGCAAGGCGACCATCCGCATCATAGAGGATGGGCGACAGAAACTGCTCCGTGACGACTGGACGGGCACCATCGAGCGGGTGAACACGGCCCTTCTGCGGATGCTGCTCGACAACGGCTACCTGCCGGTCGTGGCGCCACTGGCCTGCTCGGAGGCCGGCGAGGCCCTGAATGTTGACGGCGACCGCGCGGCGGCGGCGATCGCTGCGGCCCTGGGCGCCGAGACGCTGCTGCTGCTCTCGAACGTGCCCGGCCTGCTGCGCAACTTTCCCGACGAGAACAGCTTGATCACCCGTATCCCCCGCGGCGAGATTGAAGCGAACCTGGCCTTTGCCGAGGGCCGCATGCGCAAGAAGATCCTCGGCGCCCAGGAGGCCCTGGAGCAGGGGGTGCGCCAGGTCGTGCTCGGCGATGCGCGCCGCCCCGGGTGCGTCAGCGCTGCCCTGGCCGGCCAGGGGACGGTCATTGCCTGACGTGAACATGGGGGAACCAGGTTCCCCCATACCCCCGTTTTCATCGGGCGGTGTGCGGCGCAGCCGCATGGACGGCTAAGGTGAACATACGCCCTTGGCGAGGGGAATGGGGAAACCGGGTTTCCCCATTCCCCCACCCGCGGGAGGGTTTGGGAGGGCACAGCCCCTGCGCAGGGGGAGGGGGAAACCCGGTTTCCCCCCTTCTCTCACCCGGTATGAACAGGTACCACCAGAAACACAGTTGCCAAGTGGTATGCCCCATCACTATAATGGTTCCCAGCGTAGCAATACGCGCCCGCTGTTCCCTCCTGATCATTCGTGGCGCAGGCTTGCCCGGCCCGTAGAGGTTAACGATGGGTCTGATCAAGAAAGTTGGCACGAAAGCCTTCAGCGTTCCCTCCGCTGAGAGTGTCTCTGGATCACCGCCCGAGGAGGGAACGCGAACCTTTGCCGGTGGCGCTGCCGCCGATGAGAGCGCCCCCGCGATCCGCCCCGAGGGTTCCGCCGACGCGGGCGCCAGCACCGGCGCCCGGCACACTGGCGCGCCAGGCGCGCCGCGAAGCCCCACGGCCATGCCCCTCCTCTCGGCTGGCACCGTGCTCCAGGGCCGCTACCAGATCGAAGAGGCGATCGGTATCGGCGGCATGAGCCTGGTCTATCGCGGACGGGACCTGCGCTTCAAGGACGTGGTGCGCTACTGCGCGATCAAAGAAATGGCCCAGAGCGCCCCGGACTCGCACACGCGCCTGCTCAACTTGAAGAACTTCGAGCGCGAGGCGGGTCTGCTGGCAACCTTGCAGCATCCGGCCATTCCCAGGGTCTATGACTTTTTCGAGGAAAACGGGCGCGTGTACCTGGTGATGGAACTGGTCAAGGGCAAGGACATGGAGACGATCCTCGAAGAGGCGGGCAAGCCCCTCGACGAGGCGCGGGTGGGGCGCTGGGCCGTGCAGATCTGCGACGTGCTGGCCTACCTCCACAACCACAAACCTCAGCCAATCGTGTTCCGCGACATGAAGCCGTCCAACATCATGGTGATCGAGGACGATCGGATCGTGCTGATCGACTTCGGCATTGCGCGCACCCTCAATCGCAGCGACCGCAAGGGCACCATGATCGGCACCGAGGGTTACTCGCCTCCCGAGCAGTACCGCGGTATCGCCGAGCCGGTGGGTGACATCTACGCCCTCGGCGCAACGCTGCACCACCTGCTCACCAATACCGATCCGCGCCTGGAAACGCCCTTCACCTTCCACGAACGGCCGGTGCGCCAGCTTAACCCCGCTGTCTCGCCCGAGATGGAGGCGGTGATCGTCAAGGCGATCGAGTACGATATGGAGGCGCGCTGGCAGAGCGCCGAGGAGTTGAAACGCGCCTTGCTGGCCGTGCCGGGCATCGGCGAGACGCCGGTCGCTCCCCGCGCCGCCGCGCCGGCGGTGATCAAGGGCGCCGCCAGCACCAGCCTGGTCTGGAGCTTCGCCTGCGAAGATGAGGTGCGCTCGTCACCCTGCGTTGCCGGGGGCATGCTCTTTATTGGTTCGTATGACCACAATCTCTACGCCCTGGACGCCGGGCGCGGCGAGTTCCGCTGGAAGTATGCCACCGAGGCGGGCATCAGTTCCTCCCCGGCAGTCTGGCAGGATAACGTCATTGTGGGTTCCGAAGATGGCGCGGTCTACTGCTGCGATATGCGCCGCGGTAGCCTGCGCTGGACCTTCCGTACCCCAAAGCCGGTGCGCTCCTCGCCGCGCATCGAGGACCGGGTGGTGTTTATCGGCTCCGATGACCAGCACGTCTACGCCCTTGATGGGTTGCGGGGCACGTTGATCTGGAAGTATCGCACCTGGAACCCCATCCGCTCGTCGGCATGCCTTGCCGGCGAGCGGATCTTCATCGGCGGCGATGATGGGCACGTCTACTGCCTCGATGCGCGCAGCGGGGGCGTGAAGTGGAAACAGCGCACCCAGATGCCGGTGCGCTCCTCGCCGGCTATCGGCGAGGGCCTGGTCTACGTCGGCTCGCTCGACCAGAACCTCTACGCCCTGGACGCGGAGGGCGGCTGGCCGGCCTGGCGTTTCCGCACCGGCCATTATGTCAACTCTTCGCCGTGCGTGGTGGGCACCCGCGTCTTCGTTGGCGGGGTAGACGGGTTCTTCTATGCCCTCGATGCCAAGACGGGCCGCCTGGCCTGGAAGCACGAGGTCGGCAGCCAGATCACCTCCTCGCCGCGGGTCGAGGCCGGTCGGGTGTACTTTGGCGCCGTGGACGGCTGCGTCTACTGCCTCGATGCCGGCCAGGGCAACCTGATCTGGAAGTTCTCCACCGGCGGCGCAGTGGTCTCATCGCCGGCCGTCGCCGAGGGGGTAGTGTATATCGGCTCGATGGATCAGAAGGTGTATGCGCTGAAAGCGTAAGCCATGGGTTCAGTAGAGCTATGCGCTATGCTCCCGTCGCGTGCCGAACCGCCCCTCCCTCACTCTCCCCCGCCGGGGGAGGGGATCAGGCTCCTCCCCCCGGCGGGGGGAGGCTAGAAGGGGGGCGGAACGCTGCGAACGGTACATTTCCTACGAACCATCTTCCCTGAGCGGTCGGAGTTGCTATGATCCGTTTCCGCAAGCTGTCCTATCCCGACGATACCGACTTCCCCGCAGGTGGGAGCAACGATGCCCACCCCATCGCTGACCCGCCGCCAGACGAGCCGCCCTGGTGGAGCAGCGAGGATCCCCCTCCCGCCGGGAGCGTTCCGGAACCTCCTTCTGCGGAGACGGTCCAGGCACCGGAAACGCCCTCCGATCCGGCGAAGGCGCCCACCCGCCCCTTTCAGCCGCCCCCTGACCCCGGCGAGACCCACCCGGAGCCTTCGACCCACTACCTCGACGCCGATAGCGCCCCCGCGGTGTGCGCGCGGCGCTCCACACAGGGCCTGGCCGTCGCTGCGGCCCGCGACGTCGGGCGGGTGCGCGAGAATAACCAGGACAGCAGCTTCGCCATGCTGGCCTCGCTCCCCCGCGAGAACGGCGATGTCTGTGTCGGGCTGTTCATCGTCGCCGATGGCATGGGCGGGCACCAGGGCGGCGAACTGGCCAGCCGGCTGGCCGTTCGCACCGTGGTGAACCACGTGCTCAGCCAGCTCATTCTGCCTGCCCTCGACGACAGCGCCACCGAGGCCCTGCAGCCGCTGATGGTCTCGGCGGTGCAGGCCGCCAACCAGGCCATCTGGGACGCGGCTCAGGCCCTGGGCAGCGACATGGGCACTACCTGCACGGCGGCCCTGCTCGTTGGCCACAGCCTCTACATCGCCCATGTAGGCGACAGCCGCGCCTATCTCTTCGAGCCAGGCGGCTTGCGGCCCCTCACGACCGATCACTCGACGGTTGGGCGGCTGATCCAGCTCGGCCAGATCGACCCCCTCGAAGCCCGCGAGCACCCGCTGCGCAACCAGTTGTACCGCACCGTCGGGCAGCAGCCGCACGTGCCCGTGGATTTTATCTACCAGCCTGTCGGCCAGAGTTCGCACCTGCTGCTCTGCTCCGACGGCCTGTGGAGCCTGGTGGACGAAGGGGCCATGGAACGGGCCTTGAGCCAGTGCCGGTGGCCCCAGGATGCCTGTGACGAACTGGTCGCCCTGGCCAACCTGGCCGGGGGCGACGACAATATCTCGGCGATTGTGGTAACCCTACCGCGCACGGAGCAGTGACCATGGGCCCAGGCATCTCCCTCCGCATGACCCTCAGTCGCAACGTGCTCCCCGCGAGCAGCGAGCCGCAATTGCTCTATGCGCTGCTCGAACTGACCGCCCAGGGGCTGCCGGCGACCTTGCCGAAGCTGCCCTTGAACCTCTGCCTGGTGATCGATCGGAGCTCCTCGATGCGCGGTGAACGGCTCCAGCAGGTGAAAGAGGCCGCCGGGCGCATCGTGGAGATGCTCGATCCCGACGATTACTTCGCCCTGGTCACCTTCAACGACCGAGCCGACGTGGTCGTTCCGGCGCAGCGGGCGCGCAACCGCAACGACCTGAAGCGCCAGATCGGCATGATCGAGGCCGCCGGGGGCACCGAGATGGCGACCGGTATGGCCCTGGCACTCCAGGAGATCCAGAAACCGGTGCAGGGGCGCAGTGTCAGCCGCATTCTTCTGCTGACCGATGGGCGCACCTATGGCGACGAGGGCCGCTGCGTCGAGATCGCCCGTCGCGCCCAGAACCGCGGCATCGGCCTGACGGCCCTGGGCATCGGCAACGAGTGGAACGAGGATCTGCTCGAAACTATGGCCGCCCACGAGAGCAGCCGCACCCAGTTTATTACCTCGGCGGCGGAGATCAGCGCGATCTTCACCGACGAGGTCAAACGCATGTCCTCTACCTTCGCCCAGGACATGGCCCTGCGCTGCGAGGCGCGCCCCGGCGCGCTGCTGCGTTCGGTCGATCGGGTGCGCCCGTTCATCGCCAACGTTCAGGCGCTGGAGGAACGTGAACTGCTCTGGAAGGCGCCCCTGGGCGACTGGTCGGGGGCCGATCCGCAGGCCCTGTTGCTCGAGGTGGTGGCGCCGCCCCTGGGCACCGGCGACCACCCCCTGCTGCGCCTGAACCTGACCTACAACCTCCCTGGCATAAACCTGATGCACCAGCAGGGCGAACTGGTCCTGCGGGTCGCCGTGCGCTCCGCCGACAGCGTCAGTTACGAGGTCGATCCGACGGTCAAACACTGGCTCGAACGGCTGGTGGCCTACCGGCTGCAGGCCCGCGCCTGGCAGGACGTCGCCGACGGCAAGATCGAGGAAGCGACGCGCCGCCTGCAGATGGCCGGCACGCGCCTGTTCGAGGCCGGCGAAACCGAACTGGCGCGCACCGTGCAGGAGGAAGCCACGCGCCTGCTGCGCTCGGGCAACGCCAGCGCCGAAGGACGCAAACGCATTAAGTACGGCACGCGCGGGTTGATGGGGCCCGGGGAAGGATGAGCCTGCGGTTTTGGGGCAAGGTTGTTCGTCCCTTCAGGCTCAAGCGAACGAACGATTGGCGCGGCGAACGCTGGTTCGCCCACCGAGGCGCCACCGGAGGCAGGTATGCAGCGATGTACGCACTGTAACGCGCAACAACTTGACGGGGCGATTTTCTGCTCGGAGTGCGGCGCCAGTTTGCTCGGCAGCCCGCAGCGCCGTGAGACCACCGCTTCCCTCAACCGGGCCGCGGCCACGGGCGAAGCGACGGCCTTCGAGATGAGCGAGCCGCTGGTGATCGACGCGCCAGCCGTGAGCGTGGCCCCGAGCCTGACCCTGGTGGTGATCAACAGCGGCAGGCGCATCACCCTTGAGGCCGTTGATAACCTGCTCATCGGTCGCAAGGACAACCAGCGGGGGATCTACCCCGACGTGGATCTGGGCCTCGATGGCGGCTATGATGCCGGCGTCTCCCGCCGCCACGCCATGATCTCGTTGCAGAACGGCAGTTACTGCATCGAAGATCTGGCCAGCGCCAATGGCACGTTCGTCAATGGACGGCGTCTGCCGCCACAGGAGGCCTGCCCCATTCGCCCCGGCGATGAGTTGAAGCTCGGCACGCTGCTGCTGCGTTTCGAAGTGGGATAAGTGACAGGACGCGCGCGGTGGAGGGGTGCGGGGAGGCTGCGCCTCCCCGCGTACGCCCCGCCCCCGCCCGCGGCGGCCCGATGGTTCGTGGAGGGCCTGCCGTCCTCCACCCCTCCCCGCCGGGAGGCGACCGCGTAATACCAAATCCAGTTGGCAGTTCCGCATTGTCGTTGCCGTCATCGCTCATCGTGACGCCATGCGCGGCAATCTGCAATCCAAAATCTGCAATCGGAAATGGTATAAGTCCTGTCAAATAAGCGCATCGGCGCTTCAGCCCCTCTCCCAACCTCCCCCCGCTGAGGGGAGGAGCCACGCTCCCGCCCCCGGCGAGGAAAGGCAGGAGAGGGGTGTGGGGAAACCAGGTTTCCCCCTCCCCTGCGGATGCGGGCCTCCGGCCCGCGCACCCGGACCCCGGCCCCTGGGAGAGGGTTTGTGAAGACTGCGCCCTCGCAGGAACAATCGTATGTTCATCCCGTTGGGGTGCGGTGTTGCCGGCAATCTAAAATCTACAATCCGAAATGGTATCAGGCCTCTTTTCACCTGAGGAGTGTCATCCGTGGCCAAGACCGTCATTCTGCACCTGACCGGCGAGGACCCGCTGCTGGCCGAGATCGAGGCCGAACCGCAGCCGGGAGATCAGTTTATCCGCGTCTTCAACATGCGCAAGCGCGATGGCAAGCCGGTGAACTACCTGGCCGCCGGCGTACAGGCAGTGATCTTTCCCTGGCACCGTATCACCTTCATTGAGTTGATGCCCAGCGAGGAAGAGCGCAGTTCGGTGATCGACTTCTTCCGCTCGTAAGGGGCTGCGCCCTCCCACACCCTCCCGCGGGTGGGGGAATGGGGAAACCGGGTTTCCCCATTCCCCTGCGTGAGGGCCAGACCCTCCCGCGGGCGGGGGTATGGGGGAATCCGGGTTCCCCACACCCCTCCTCCGAGGGGCTATGTTCACGTTAGCCGTCCATGCGGCTCCGCCGCACACCGACGGGATGAACATACTTCTTGGGAGGGCTGCGCCCTCCCAAACCCTCCCAGGGGCCGGGGCCTGGGTGCGCGGGCCTCCGGCCCGCGTCCGCTGAGGTATGGGGAAACCCGGTTTCCCCACGCCCCTCTTCGAGAGCCTATTTTCACGTCAGGTGCATACCCTGTCCCGGTCTAACCTGCAAACGGATAGGAAACAGCCTATGATCGAGTACTCCGGACACGCCGGCGCCGCGGGTCGGCTCCAACGCAGCGAACTGTTCGTGCCCGCCTCGCGCTGGGCCATGATCGAAAAGGCGGCCCGCAGCGCCGCCGACGCGGTGTGCATTGACCTCGAGGATGCCGTTGCCCCCGCGGACAAGGACACCGCCCGGGCCAACGTGGCCCGCGCCTTTCGCGAACTCGACTTCGGGCCGCGCCTGCGCTCCTTCCGCATCAATGGCCTTGACACCCCCTTCGCCTACCGCGATCTGATCGAAGTGATCGAGACGGCCGGCGAGCACGTGGACCTGGTGATGGTGCCCAAGGTGAGCGGGCCGGAGGATATCGCCTTCGTGGACCGGCTGCTCACGCAGATTGAACTGGCGCGTGGCCTCTCGCGGCGGATCGGTATCGAGGCGCAGATCGAAACGGCGCGGGGCTTTCTCTACATCCGCGAAATCGCCGCAGCCTCGCCCCGGCTGGAGACGTTGATCTACGGCCCTGGCGACTACGCGGCAGGGCTGCGGGCGCCCCTGGCGAATGTGGGCGAACGCGACGAGTACGACGCGGCCTACCCCGGCCACCGCTGGCACGCGATCATGCACGCCATTGTCGCCGCGGCGCGCGCCAACGGCCTGCGCTGTCTCGACGGCCCCTTCGCTGGCCTGCAAGCGCCCGAAGAGTTGGAACGGGCCAGCCGCGCCGCCAGGGCCCTCGGCTTCGATGGCAAGCAAGCTATCCACCCCGGGCAGTTGGAGGTTGTCAATCGCGTCTTCGCGCCATCAGCCGCGGAGGTGGCGCGGGCCGAGGCGGTGTTGCGGGCCTACGCCCAGGCTGTGGCCCAGGGCCGTGGCGTCGTTAGTCTCGATGGCAAAATGATCGATGCGGTCAACATCCGCATGGCTCAGGTGATCGTCGAGCAACACCGTATGATCCAGCAGCGCGGAGAGCAATAGGATCCCCGTGTAGCACGGGAGGGCTTTGTCCTCTGTGGAGGCGCCCGGCGACCCGCTTGCCCCGTCCCCCGCTATGCCGCCGGGCGGCACACCACCCGATGAAAACGGGGGTATGGGGAAACCTGGTTGCCCCATACCCCTGGTTGAGGACTGCGCCCTCACCCTCCCGCGGGCGGGGGCGTGGGGAAACCCGGGTTCCCCACACCCCTGCGCGCGGGCTGCGCCCTCCCCAACCCTCCCACTGGCTCGTCTGAGAAAACCCGGGTTCCCCACACCCCTGCGCGCGGGCTGCGCCCTCCCTAACCCTCCCACCGGCTCGTCTGGGAAAACCCGGTGTCTCCAGACCCCTCGCCAGGGGACTATTCTGGTCCTCGAAACTCCAGCACCCCATCGTTGATGGGGCCAAAGCGCAGGCTCAACAGATCGAGCAAGTAGTTCTGGTAGAGTTTCCACGGCTTCTTCACACCCTGGCGCGGCAGCCTGTCGAGGGCGCGCAGCACGTAGCCCGAGGTGAAGTCGAGCGCCGGAACCGTGCCGAGATTCGGATCGCGCCGGCGGGGCGTACACTGGCGATAGCCGTGGCGCTCCATGTAGTTGAGCAGGCGGCAGACATAGGCGGCGGTCAATTCGCACTTCAGCGTCCAGGAGGCGTTGGTGTAGCCGAAGGCCGAAGCCAGATTGGGGATGTCGCTGTACATCATGCCCTTGTAGCTGAGGGTGCTGGCAAGATCCACCGGTCGCCCATCTACCACCAGTTCTGCGCCACCCATCAGTTTGATCACCAGCCCGGTGGCAGTCACGATCACATCGGCCTCAAGCTCGCGCCCCGAACACAGGCGCAGGCCCCTCTCGGTGAAGGTGGCGATCTCATCGGTGACCACCGTCGCCCGCCCCGAGCGAATGGCGCGAAACAGGTCGGCATCAGCGGCCAGGCACAGCCGCTGGTCCCAGGGATTGTAGCGCGGCGTGAAATGCGTGGCGACGTCGTAGCCGGGGCCGAGGTGTTGTTGGGCCATGCGGATGATCGCCTGCTTCGTGGCCCTGGGGAACCAGCGCGCCAGGTAGTAGAAGAGCATGTTGACCAACACCGCCTTCCAGCGGGTGGCCCGGGTGGCGAGCGCGGGAGGGAATAGGCGTTGCAGCGCAAGGGCCACGCCATCCTCCGAGGGCCGCGCCAGCACATAGGTCGGCGAGCGCTGCAGCATCGTCACCTGCGCCCCCCTTTCGGCCAGCGCCGGCACCAGCGTGATCGCCGTGGCGCCGCTGCCGATCACCACGACGCACTTGCCACGATACTCCATGTCCTCCGGCCAGTGCTGCGGATGGACGATCCGCCCGCCAAAGCGTTCCACGCCCGGCCAGTCAGGGGTGTAACCGCTGGCGTAGTCGTAGTAGCCGCTGCACATAAATAGAAAGGCGCAGGTGAAACGCAGCGGCGTCCCTTCCGGCCCCCGCTCGACCTCAACCGTCCAGCGGCCCTCGTCGGAGGACCAGCTTGCCCGGCGCACGCGGTGCTGGAAGCGGATGTGGCGGTCGATGCCGAAGGCGCAGGCGGTTTCGCGGATGTAGCGCAGAATGCTCGGGCCATCGGCAATGGCCTTCTTTTCGCGCCAGGGGCGAAAGCTATAGCCCAGGGTATACATCTCCGAGTCCGAGCGCACCCCCGGATAGCGAAACAGATCCCAGGTGCCGCCAATAGTGTCGCGGGCCTCGAGGATGGCAAACCGCTGCGTGGGGCAGCGCGTTTGCAGGTAGTAGGCGGCGGCGATGCCGGAGAGTCCGGCGCCGACGATCAGGATATCAATGTGTTCAGGGTTCATAGTATGGTCCAGGTTTTGTAGCATCTTCCTGATGTGAACCTAGGCTGCTAAAGCAGGGGAATGGGGAAACCCGGTCTTCCCATTCCCCCACCCGCGGGAGGGTCTGGGAGGGCGCAGCCCTCCCAGGAACAACCTCTTTTTCATTGCGGCGGTGTGCGGCGCAGCCGCATAGACGGCTAACGTGAACATAAGCCCTCGGCGAGGGGTGTGGGGAAACCGGGTTTCCCCACGCCCCGCCCCGCAGGGGGATGGGGAAACCGGGTTTCCCCATCCCCCTCCCGGTGGGAGCGTTTGGGAGGGCTGCACCCCCGACGCGGGCGGACCAACGCGATCGCGGCGGGCATGGCCCGTCGTCCCTCCCCCCAACGGCGACCGGCAAAAATACTCCTTTTTGAGTGACGCCAGCACTGGCCGGGGTGCTACACTGATCGGGCTACAGCATCGCCCGGGCGTCGCGCAAGCGACCGGCGGCAGGGGCGTCACGTCACGGGAGGGTTTGGGAGGGCTTTGCCCTCCCAAGAAGAATCTTATCTTCATTCCCCTTCAGCCGTCCATGCGGCTGCGCCGCACAACGCCCGATGAACATCGCCTGGGAGCGCGGGCGGCCCGCCCTCGTCGCGTCTCCGCGGGCACGGTGACGGCCCCCCTCCCCAGCCCTCCCCCCGCTGGGGGGAGGGAGTCCGGCTCCTCCCCCCAGCGGGGGGAGGTTGGGAGGGGGGCTGCGGCGCCACATGCGCTTATAGGGATTGGCTCTCGCAGCCTATGTTCACGTTAGTGGGAGGGTTTGGGAGGGCTGCGCCCTCCCAGGAAGAACCTATGGTCATCCCATCGGGGTGCGGCGGAGCCGCATGGACGGTTGGAGTGATGGCCGCGGCGGGCGATGTATGCCGCCTCAGGAACTCGCAAGTCAAAGAAGGAGCGCACGATGGCCACCCTGACCGTGTTCAAGTTTCCGACCCCCGAAGGCGCCGAGCAGACCCTGAGCAAGCTGCAGGATCTTCAGAAGCAGCAACTGATCACCATCCTCGACGCGGCGATCGTCACCTGGCCCGCCGACAAGAAGAAGCCCAAAACGCGGCAACTCTACAACCTGGCCGGCGCCGGCGCCCTTACCGGCGCCTTCTGGGGCATGCTCTTCGGGCTGATCTTCCTGATGCCGTTCGTGGGCGCGATGATCGGCGCGGCCACCGGCGCAATCAGCGGGTCGTTCGCTGATATCGGCATTGACGACAAGTTTATTAAAGAGGTTCAGCAAAAGGTCGTTCCGGGCACCTCGGCGCTGTTCCTCATGAGCGCCAATGAGGTGGTCGATCGCATCCAGAGCGAACTGGGGGACGTCAACGCCGAGTTGATCGCCAGCAACCTCTCGACCGACCAGGAGGCAAAGCTCCGCGAACTCTTCGGCGAGGAATAATCCTAACGTGAACATAGTCCCTCGGAGGAGGGGTGTGGGGAAACCGGGTTTCCCCACGCCCCTGCCCGCGGGGGGTGCAGCTCGGTTGCTACCCCGCGTCTCTATGAACGCCTCCCACGCCCCCGCCCGCGGGGGATGTAGAGCGGGCGCAGCCCTCCAGCAGGGGCATGGGGAAACCGGGTTTCCTCGGACCCTCACCCACAGGTGTCGTTGGCACAGCCCCGACCTTCACGCAGGGGACGTTGGTTCTCAACTGTATACCTGCTATACTGGGGCCAGGTAAGGCCCGGCGCCGATGACCGCGCCTGAGGACGCCTCCCCCTAACTCTCCGTTCCCTGCTAACCCTTAGCGTTTTTCGGGAACGGTTCCACCGCTGATCCTCCTCGCGCCATGGTCGTCCGCCACCGACGGAGGCAAATCCATGGCCCTGAACACCATCGATCCGGACGCGCGTCACGCCGTCCTTCCCCCGGACAGCACGCTCCTCTGGCACACCCTGCCGCCCAACGACGCGCTCGAGGCCTTGCACAGCGGCCCTGAGGGGCTTACCAGCGCCGAGGCGGAGCGTCGCCTGGCTCACTATGGCCCGAACCAGTTTCCCACCCGCGCCGCGCCGCCGCTGTGGGAGATCTTCCTGCGCCAGTTCCTCAGCCCGTTGATTTACATCCTGCTGGCCGCCGCAGCGGTCTCGCTGCTCATCGGCGACGTCAAGGACGCCATCTTTATCTTCGCCGTGATCCTGATCAACGCCGTCCTCGGCGCCTACCAGGAGAATCGCGCCGAACAGAGCGCCGCGGCCCTGCGCACCCTGCTGACCGTCACCACCCGCGTGCGGCGCGATGGGCGGGTGCAGCAACGCAGCGCTGAGGACCTGGTGCCAGGCGATGTGGTGCTGATCGAGTCGGGCGATCGGGTGCCCGCCGATCTCTACCTGCTCACCGCCACCAACCTGGCGGTGGACGAAGCCTTCCTCACCGGCGAGTCCGAGGCGGCCACCAAGACCGCGGCGATCACCCTGGCGCCGGAAACGCCTGTGGCCGACCGCGCGAACCTGGCCTATGCCGGATCTACCGTGACCACGGGACGCGCGGTCGGGGTGGTGATCGCCACCGGCACGCACACCGAGATCGGCAAAATTGCCGAGGCCACCGCCAGGGGCGAAGAGGTGAAACCGCCCCTGGTGATCCGCATGGAACGCTTCAGCCGCTGGATCAGCGTGGTGGTGCTGGTCGCCGCGGGCGCGCTGGTGGCGATCTCGCTGACGCGGGGGACGCCCTTCACCGAGATTTTCTTCCTGGCAGTAGCGCTGGCGGTCTCGGCCATCCCCGAAGGGTTGCCGGTGGCGCTGACGGTGGCCCTCTCGGTCGCCGTGCAGCGCATGGCCCGACGCCGGGTAATCGTGCGGAAAATGACCGCCGTCGAGGGCCTGGGGAGTTGCACCATCATCGCCAGCGACAAGACCGGCACGCTGACGGTGAATATGCAGACCATTCGCCTCCTGGTCCTGCCCACCGGCGAGCAGTTGGCAGTTTCGGGGGAGGGTTACAACGGCCAGGGTGCCATCAGCGCCGGTGACGAGCCGGCGCCGCCGCTCGTGGAGCGGGCCGCCGCCCTGGCCCTGGCGGGAACCCTCTGCAACGAGGGCGAACTGCGACCGGTTGACGGCGCCTGGCAGCACTCCGGCGACGCGGTTGACGTGGCCTTCCTGGCCCTGGGCTACAAGGCCGGCCTGGACGTGCCCACCCTGCGGCAGGCGACGCCGGCGCTGGGCGCCATCCCCTTCGAGTCGGAGCGCCAGTACGCCGCCGTAGCCTTTGAGCAGGACGGGCAGGTCATGGTGGCCGTAAAGGGCGCCACCGAGCGCGTGCTGTCCTTCTGCGACACCATGCAAGGCCCCGATGGTCCGCTGCCGCTCACCCCGGAGGCCATCACCGCTACGGCGGACCACCTGGCGGCCCGCGGCTACCGGGTGATCGCCGTGGCCCGGGGTCGCTATGCGAGCAACCCCGCCAACCTCGACGAACACCACCTGAAGGGCCTGACCCTGCTCGGCCTGGTGGGCATGATTGACCCGCTGCGAGCGGAGGCCAGAGAGGCGGTGGCCGAATGCCGCGCCGCCGGCGTGCAGGTGGCCATGGTTACGGGCGACCATCCCGCCACGGCGCTGGCCATCGCCCGCGACCTGGGCATCGCCAGCGAACCCGACGATGTGGTGGTAGGCCGCGACCTGCCCCACGTGGAGAGCGGCGCCGAACCGGCCTTTCTGGAGCGCACCCGCGGCGTCCACGTATTCGCGCGGGTCACGCCGCTACAGAAGTTGCACATCGTCGAGGCCCTGCGGGCGCAAGGGCACTTCGTGGCCGTCACCGGCGACGGGGTGAACGATGCGCCGGCGCTCCGCGCCGCCAACATCGGCGTGGCGATGGGCTCAGGCACCGACATCGCCAAAGACACCGCCGACATCATCGTCACCGACGACAATTTCGCCTCGATTGTCCATGGCGTCGAGGAGGGGCGTTACGCCTACGCCAACGTGCGCAAGGTCATCCTGCTGCTGGTCTCCACCGGCGCGGCGGAGGTGCTGCTCTTCCTGCTGGCGGTGGCCCTCGACTTCCCGCTGCCGCTCATCGCCATCCAGATCCTCTGGCTCAACCTGGTGACCAACGGCATCCAGCACATCGCCCTCTCCTTCGAGGCGGGCGAAAAAGGGCTGATGCGCCGGCCCCCCAGGCGGCCCGAAGAGGGCATCTTCAACCGGCGCATGGTCGAGCAGGTCGCGCTCTCGGGTCTGACGATCGGGCTGATCGGCTTTGGGGTCTGGATCTACCTGCTCAACGCGGGCTGGGAGGAAGAGCCGGCGCGCAATTTGCTCCTGCTGCTGATCGTCCTGTTTCAGAACTACCACGTCTTCAACTGCCGCTCGGAGTACGTCTCAGCCTTCCGCATGCCTTTCCGCAACAATCCCCTGGCCTTCATCGCGGTAATCGCCGCCCTGGGCCTGCACACGCTGGTGATGCATGTACCCTTGATGCAATCGCTGCTGCGCATCGCCCCGGTCACGCTGGAGCAATTCCTGATCCTGGCGGCCCTCGCCGGCGCCATCCTGGTGGTGATGGAACTGTACAAACTCATCCGGCGCGAAGCGGCGCCTGCGTTGAAAAGATCGTATATCAATGCCTAGGGTCAATACGTTCGCCGGGGGCGGGAGGGCAACTCCTCCCCCTAGCGGAGGGAGGTTGGGAGGGGGGCTGAAGCGCCGCCTGCGCTTATTTGACCGGACTTGCGCGGTCGCCTTCTGGCGGAGAGAGGTGGAAGGCCTACGGCCCTCCACCAACCGGTTGTTGTTGCCCGCCCGCGGCGGGAGCGCCATGGGCATTTCGCCGGGGCCGCCTGGCCGCCGCGGGCGGGAAAAGGAGTATGCGGGGAGGCTTCGCCTCCCGGCACCCCTCCACCGCGTAGGTCCTGTTATTTGAAAGGTACTGTACCGGGGGTCGTCTCCCGGCCCGTCCCGTTCGAGAACCCGGCTTCACGCGGCCAGTTCGGCCCACTGGTCATACTTCGCCGCCAGGAGGGTTTCGAGTTCAGCGTACTGGGCGCCCAGGGCGGTGATCCGCGGCACGTCGCGGGCGGCGCTGGCCTGCTCCAGGTCGGTCTTCAGGCGGCCAAGTTCCTGTTCGAGGAGGGCCACTTCGGCTTCCAGCGCCGCCAGGCGCTTCTTGCGCTGGCGTTCTTGCGGCGTGGTCGCCTGGGGGGCAGCCGCCGCCGGACGCGCCGGGGCGGGCGCAGGGGCAGGCGTTCGGGCCGCCTGCGCCTCGGACGGCGCCCCCGCGCCTTTCGCCGCGGCCGCTTCGCGGGCGGCGACGAAGTCGCTGTAGCCGCCGAGGTACTCGCGAATACGCCCCTGCTCGACGTGCCAGACCTTGTCGGCCAGGGCGTCAATGAAGTAGCGGTCGTGGGACACGAAGAGGATCGCGCCGGGATACTCTTTGAGCACGCCCTCCAGGGCCTCGCGGGCGCCGATATCCAGGTGATTGGTCGGCTCGTCGAGGATGAGCAGGTTGCCCGGTAGCAGCGTCAGTTGGGCCAGGGCGACACGCGAACGTTCGCCGCCGCTGAGGTCGCCGACGCGCTTGAAGACATCGTCGCCGCTGAAGAGGAAGCGCCCCAGCAGGGTACGCGCCGCCGCCTCACCGAGGGTCGGGCTGGCGCGCGTCAGTTCCTCCAGCACGGTCGCGTTCCAGTTGAGCGCGTCGTGGCCCTGGGCGTAGTAGCCGATCTGCACCTGGTGCCCGAGGCGGGCCTGGCCCCGCAGCGGGCGCACCTGGCCCAGAATGGTGCGCAGCAGGGTCGTCTTACCGCTGCCGTTGGGGCCGAGGAGCGCCACCCGCTCGCCGCGATGGACCTCAAGCCCATCGGCGCGCAGCAGCACGCGCGGGTCGCTGTCGGGGCCATTGGCGGGAAAACCAACCACCAGGTCATCGAGGGCGAGCGCCAGGGCGCCGCTGCGGAGCTGCGTGTCAAGGAAGAGGCGCAGGCGCGCCGGTTCGCGGGGCCGCTCGACGGCCCGCTCGCGCTTCAGCCGTTCCAGGCGCTTCTCGCGGCCCTTCGCCTCGCGGGCGCGCTGGCCGGCCTTGTAGCGGCGGATGAACTCCTCGGTACGGGCAATGAACTCCTGCTGGGCGCGGAACTCCTTCAGCCGCCGTTCCATCCGCTCGGCCTTGAGTTCCAGGTAGCGGTTGTAGGGGGCCGCGTAGTCCTCCAGCTTGCCGAAGGCCACTTCCAGGGTGCGCCGGGTGACCCGATCGAGGAAGTAGCGATCATGGGAGGTCACGATCAGCGTGCCGTCCCACGAACGGAGAAAATGTTCGAGCCACTCCAGGGCCTGCATGTCGAGGTGGTTGGTCGGCTCATCGAGCAGCAGCAGGTCGGGGTCGGAGAGCAGCGCGGCGGCGAGGGCGGCACGGGTCTTCTGGCCGCCGGAAAAGTGGGCCAGGCGCTGGTGGTGCTGGCTCTCGTGGAACCCCAGGCCCTGCAGGGTGCGTTTGATGCGCGGCTCGACCTCGTAGCCGCCCATGTGATCGAAGCGGGCGCTGAGTTCGCCGTAGCGCTCCATCGCGGCTTCCCAACCCGGGGCGCCGGTGTCGGCAATCAGCGGCTCGAGGGCCTTGATCTCCGCCTCCAGATCCCGCAGGGCCGCCAGGGCGCGCTCCATCTCCTGCCAGAGGGTGCGTTCGCCGCCGAAGCGCACCTCCTGGGCCAGATAGGCGATGCGGGCGCCGCGGGCGATGACCACCTGGCCCCCGTCGGGGCTTTCCAGGCCGGCAATGATCTTCAGCAGGGTGCTCTTGCCGGCGCCATTGACGCCGACCAGGGCGACCTTGTCGCCCCGGGCCACCTGGAAATTGAGGTCCTCGAAAATCAATTCGGCGCCGTAATATTTAGTCAGGCCGCCGACGCTCAACAGGGTCATCGCGCTGCTCCACATACAGATGCGGGGCCTGGCCCCGCTCTGTCTTCATTATGCCAGATGGCGGGCGTCTGTCAACCCGCTGCCGCGCGCCATCGTTGCTCTTCCAGGCGGGCCGCGCCCGCCCGGACCCTCCCGCGGGCGGGAGAGGTTGTTCCTGGGAGGGCGCAGCCCTCCCAAACCCTCCCGCGGGCTGAGGGATGGGGAAACCGGGTTTCCCCATCCCCCTGCGCAAGGACTGCGCCCACACCCTCCCGCGGGCGGGGGCGTGGGGAAACCCGGTTTCCTCACCCCCCTGCTCCAGCAGCCTATGTTCACGTGAGACGGTCATGCGCCTGGCGCCCAACGCCGCGATGACCATGGCCTGGGAGCGCGGGCGTCCCGCCCGCGTCGCGGCTCCGCGGGCACGGTGACGGCCCCCTCCCTGACCCTCCCCCGCTGGGGGAGGGAACCCGGCTCCTCCCCCCAGCGGGGGGAGGCTGGGAGGGGGGCTGAACGCGGCGAACGATGGTCACCTCAGATGTCCATGCGGCTCCGCCGCACAACACCGCAATGAACATACGGTTGTTCCGGGGGGGGGGGCGCCCTCCCAGACCCTCCCGCGGGTGGGGGCATGGGGAAACCCGGTTTCCCCATGCCCCTGCGGGGCGGGGGCGTGGGGAAACCCGGTTTCCCCACACCCCTGCTCCAGCAGCCTATGTTCACGTTAGACCCTCAAGGATCCGCTCCAACTCGGCGCAGTGGCGTTGCCAGGAGTAGTGGGCCTCCACCCGCGCGCGGGCGGCCGCGCCCATAGCCAGGGCGGCGGCGGGGTCGGCCAGCACGCGGGCGATGGCCGCGGCCAGGGCCTCCACGTCGCCTTCAGGGAACAGGGCGCCCTCGCGGCCCTCGCGGATGATCTCGGTGAGCGGGGGAATGGCCGTGGTCACCACGGGCAAGCCGGCGGCCATGTATTCGTAGACCTTCAGCGGCGACCAGAAGAAGCCGGCGGCGCGCAGGGCCGGGTGGGGCGCAGTGGTGAAGGGGGCCACGCCCACGTCGGCGGCGGCGAGCAGTTCGGGCACGCGGGCGTAGGGCACGGCCCCGGTAAAGGTGAAACGCTCCGCCTGCGGCGCGGCGAGGGCCACGGCGGCGGCCCGCTCCGGCCCATCGCCGATCAGGGTGAAGCGCAGGTCGTGGCCCCCCGCGAGCAGGCGCAGCCCGGCGCACACGACATCAACGACGCCGTGCCAGGCGCGAAAGGACCCCAGGAAGACCACGTTGGGCGGGGAGTGGATCTGGCGGCGCTGCCAGGCCACGGGCGCGAAGCGCTCCACATCGGCGCCCCAGGGCAATTCGACGATCCGGGCGCGGGGGATGCTCGCCGGCACGGTGGTGTGCAGCGGCGTCACGATGCAGTCGGCGGCGCGACACTGCCACTCGGCCCAGCGCCGCATCGGGCCGCCCAGCATATCGTCGAGGCGCCGTTTGAACACCGCGGGCGGGTCAACGATCAGGGCGTTGACTTCCAGGAGCGCCGGCACGCCGAGACGCCGGGCGGCGAGGATGCCGGCCCCGGCAAAGTTGTAGTAGCGCTCCATGATCACGTCGGGGCGCACGGCGCGCGCCAGACGCAGCACCGGCCCCGCGCCGAGCAGGCTCAGGGCCCTGGGCACGTCCTGGTGGTGCAGGTAGATGCCGTCGAGACGTGAGGAGACCGGGCGGGCGAAGGGCGCCAGACCGCGCCAGCCCTCGCGCGACGCGGCCACCAGGTGCACCTCGTGCCCGCGCCGCGCCAGGCCACGCGCCACCTCGTAGGCGTGGGTGCTACCGCCGAGGGCCCCCGGCACCGGAATGCCGGCGGCGACGTAGAGGATTTTCACAGACGCTCGTAGCGCTCCAGGTCCATAATAATCGCCAGGGTGCCAGGGGCGACGCCCTTGACCAGATCGCAGGCCTGATCGACCTGCTGATCCTCGACGCCGACGAGCAGGGTCGTATTGCCCCGGCGCAGAAAGCCGCCGGTCGTCGCCAGGCGCGTGACCCGAAAGCCCTGCCCGACCAGGGTGTCCACGCTCACGTCGGCATGGGCATCGTCAGTGACGAACACGATCAGTTTCATGGCCCTACCCTGCGCGCGATCCTCCGGCGGCATTATAGCCAGCGCGAAGCGCGCCGTCAACGGTGCAGGCAGGCCGCGCAGGGCTACGTCAACGTCCGGTTGATCGTCCGCGCCGTGGGCGTCATGGTCTTTGAATACATCATCCGCTCTCGCCCGCGCAGGCGGGCTTCGCATTCCGTAGCCGAGGGGTTTAGCCCCACGGCCAGCCCGGCATACCGGATGAATTTCTCAAAGACCATAACACCTCGGCTCCTGGTGCGAAGGCCACCTGCGTGGCCTATCGAGCCCGCGCAGGCGGGCTTCGCATCGGCTAGCCCGCGGCTTCAGTCGCCGGGCGGACGACGTTGACGTAGCCCTGTCAGGCCGCGCAGGGCTATCGCAATGCCATCGGGCGCGCCGGAACCTCCGATTTCCCCGTCACGCGGAGAGGATCGGGAGCGCTGCGCCCTCCCAATCCCTCCCGCGCGGGGCCTGCTCGACCGCGGGCCTGGAAATCCCGGCTTCCTGCCCGCAGGCAGGGGCGTGGGGCACCCCGGGTTCCCCATCCTCCCCCAAGCGGCGTCGGGCCACCGGCGCCCCCGGGCCGGGGCATGGGGCACCCCGGGTTCCCCATCCTCCCCAACCGGCGTCGGGCCACCGGCGCCCCCGCGCGGTCAGCTTCCTACCCCCAGGGTCGCCAGCATAATCAGGGTAAAGTTGTACCCCCCGTGAACGATGGCCGCCACGCTGGTGCTGCTGCGCCGGCGCACCAGCCCGCACACCACGCCGACCAGAAAGACGATCAACAGAGCGTCCCAATTGTATTGGAAGGCGTGGAGGCTCGTAAAGAAGAGGTTGGAGAGCCACAACCCCAGCCGTGGCTGCAGCACGCCGCGCACGGCCAGTTCCTCCCCCAACCCGGCGGAGATACCGATCACCACCGCGCCAGCCGGGTTGATGGCAAAGGCAAACAACTGGTCGAAGGCCTCCTCGTCGGTCATCGGCCAGCCCATCAACCCCCAGAGCCACTCGATGCCCATGCCAATCACCTGCACCGCGCCGGCGAGGAGCAGGGCCAACCCCAGCCCGATCAGGGCCTGGCGCGGCGTCGGGCGGGTCAACCCCAGGCGCGCCAACGCCTCGCGCAGATCGCGGGTGATACCGAAGCCAACGGCAAGCATGGCCGCCGGAATGGTCCAGATCAGACTGTAGATCTGATCACGCAGCAATCCGGCCGTGTCACGCCCCATCGCATCGCCAGCCAGATCTTCCACCAGGGTCAGGAACGGCGGCGCGCCGAGCACCACCAGCGGGACCACGGCGATCAACCCGATGGTGACCACGGCAACCAGGGCGACGGCATGGACGAATGACGCCGGATTGATGGGCACGATCCGGGCGAGCGCCTGGCGCGCCGCGGGGAGGATGAGCAGCGCGCCGCTGGCGATACTGCCCATGATACCCAGCCCGACCAGACCCAGGCGCGCCAGATCGGCGCGCGCCAGGGCCGGCAACGCGCCCGCATCGCTCAATCGGCCGCCGGCCAGCACGTCCAGCGACAGACCCAGGGCGATCAGGCTGACCCCGCCAACCATCAGCGTTAGCCAGAGCGCCGTGGCGACCCAGGCCCAGTTGGGGCGCTCGCCGCCAAGGTAGGCCAGCACCGCCAGCACGGCGAACGGCAGCGTGTTGACGCTGGCGGCCATGATCTGACCAGGCTCCCCGCCGATGGCGTTCCCCACGGCGAAGAGGAGAACAAACAGCCCCAGGCCCACACCGAACGGCGCCAGATTGACCGGTTGCCGCCGCTCCTCGGCGCGGATGCTGCCAGGATCGGACATGCGCATGCTCCTTAACCAGGATGAGACTGAACCATGGGATGATTCGCGGGAGGATTTGGGAGGGCAAAGCCCTCAAGCAGGGAGATAGGGAAACCGGGTTTCCCCATCCCCTCACCCGGTGGGAGGGTTTGGGAAGGCAAAGCCCAAAAACAACCTGTGTTCATCCTGTTGCGGCGCAGCCGCGTGGGGGCCTAGCGTAGCGACACTCGCTGCTGCATCCAGTGCAAGGCCGCATCGGCGGGCATCGGCCGGGCGATAGCATGGCCCTGCGCCATATCACAGCCAATCTTTTGCAGATAGTCCAGCACGCGCAGGTCTTCAACCCCCTCGGCGGTGCAGCGCAGCCCCAGGCTGCGCCCCAGGTCAACGATAAAGCGCGTGACCGTGCGCGACTCCTGCGATTGCATCGCCGTCATCACGAAGGATTTGTCAATTTTGATTTCCGAGAAGGGCAGCCGCACCAGTTGCAGCATAGACGAAAAGCCGGTGCCGAAATCGTCGAGGGCGAGGTGAAAGCCCTGCATGCGCAGCCGGGTAAGCAGATCGAGCGAGGCGATCGGATCCTCCATCGCGCTGCTCTCCGTCAGTTCGAAGCTCAGGCGCTCCGCGGCAATGCCCAGTTGCAAGTAGCGCTCGCGTATCTGGTCGAAGAGGACGGTATTGCTCAACGTGCGCGCCGAAATGTTCACCGCCAGTTGCACCCCCGCGCCGGGGGCTGCGGAGGACGTTTCGGAGCCGGCTCCATTGCCGGCGGCGCAGGACAGCGCGAACCAGCGCAGCGCATGATCGGTCACGTGCAACGTCAGTTCGTCAATCAGACCGCTGGCTTCGGCCAGTGGAATGAAGCGATCCGGAGGAATGAGACCCTGCTCGGGATGATGCCAGCGCGCCAGGACCTCGAAACCGGCCAGGGCGCCGGTGGCGCAGACGACCTTTGGTTGGAAGTAGGGTACGATCGCCCCGCTAAGGATGGCGCTCCGCAACTCCTCGACACTGAGTGTCGCCGCGGGCGCCGGTGTCTGTTTCTGCGCCCCTCTGTGCTCGACGGGACCCGGCGGACTGGGGACCTCGCTGAGCAGCAACTGGCGCAGGCGCGCTGGCGTGAAGGGTTTAGGAACCACTCCGACAATGTTCAGGCCATGCTCGGCGGCGAGACGCCCGGCGGCATCGAGCACCCGCGCGCCGACGCCGCTGGTGATGATGATCGCCGCCCCGCACCCGTGCAACGCCAGGCGCTGGATCACCTGCACACCGTCCATCTCCGGCATAAGCAGATCCAGAGCGATATGGGTCGGGCCCCATTCCTCGACGGCGCGAAAGAACTCCTCAGGGTGTGGGGTATAGCGCGTTTCTAGCCCCGCCAACGCGGCGATCGCGGTGATCGTCTGCCCGATCAGCGGATCGTCATCCAGGATCAACAGACGTCTGCGCGACATACTGCTGGTCATAAGCCCTGCTCCCTGATCCCCTGTCCCTCGGCCTCAGCCAGGAGCGCTTCCCGCATCTTCCGCGCCAGATCGGCGCGCCGGTAGGGCTTGCTGAGGAGCAGCACGCCCGGATCCAGACGGCCGTGGTGCACAATCACGTTCTCGGCATAGCCCGACGTGTAGAGCACCTTGAGCCCCGGGCGCACCTGACGCGCCGCCTCCACCAGCTCGCGCCCGCTCATACCGCCAGGCATGACAATGTCGGTGAAGAGCAGGGCAATCTCGCCGTGGGCGCGCACAAGCTCCAGCGCCTCTGGTCCGGTCGCAGCCTCCAGCACCCGGTACCCCAGGCTCGTCAACTGCTGGCGGGCAAAGTGACGCACAGCCTCATCATCTTCGACCAGCAGAACGGTCTCGCCATCCCCCCGCCAGGCTCCCTCGACCCCGGTTTCATAGCCGGCAACTTCCTCAACGGTGCGCGGCAGATACAGCTTGACCGTGGTTCCCTGACCCGGCTCGGAGTAGATCGTCACGTGCCCTTGCGATTGCTTGACGAAGCCGTAGACCATACTCAGGCCGAGGCCGCTGCCCTTGCCGTGCTCTTTGGTGGTGAAGAACGGCTCGAAGACGCGCGGCAAATGCTCCGGCGCAATGCCCGTCCCGGTATCCGAGACCGCGACCAGCACGTAGGCGCCGGGGGTCACCTCCGTGGAGCGATCGGCGTACTGCTGATCGAGCAGCGCATTCGCGGTTTCAATCGTCAGGGTGCCGCCCATCGGCATAGCGTCACGGGCGTTAATGCAGAGGTTGAGCAGCGCGCTCTCGAGTTGCGCCGGATCAACCAGCGCCCGCCACAGATCAGGAGCGAGGATCAGGTGAATCGCGATGTGCTCGCCAAGGGCGCGACGGATCAGTTCGTCCATCCCCGTGATCAGCCGGTTCACATCCACCGCGCGCGGATCGAGGGCCTGGCGCCGGGCAAAGGCCAGCAGGTGCTGGGTGAGCGCCGCGCCACGCTGGGCGGCCGCGCTGATCATCCTGGCCAGCGGCAGCAGATCAGGGTTGCCGGCCAGGGCTTCGCTCAAGAGTTCGGCATTGCCGAGCATCACCGTGAGCAGATTGTTGAAGTCATGCGCCACCCCGCCGGTCAACTGGCCCACCGCTTCCAGGCGCTGCGCCTGGCGCAACTGTTCTTCGAGCGCCACTTGCCCGGTAATATCGCGTTGAATCGAAACAAAATGCGTGCACTGCCCCTGGTCGTTGATCAGAGGAATAATATTAAACTCATTCCAGAATTCGGCGCCAGATTTTTTGTAATTAATCACCCGCGCCACGACAAACTCGCGCCGTTCCATAGCGGCGCGCACCCGATCAAGCTCGCCGCGCTGCGTGCGCGGGCCCTGCAGCAGCCTGGGACTGCGCCCGAGCGCCTCGGCCCGCGTGTATCCGGTCACGCGCTCGAAGGCGTCATTGACAAAGACGATCCGCGGGCCGGGTTCATCAATCGGCTCGGCCTCGGTGATCATCACAATATCATTCAGCCGCGCCACTGCCGCTTCGAGCAGGCGCAACTGCTCCTCCATGGCCCGGCGCCGGGTCACATCGCGAAAATAGATCGCCACGCCTTCCTCTGAGGGGTAGATGCTGAAATCAATCCACATCTGGCGTCGGGGAAAGAACTCCTCGAAGTGCGCCGCCCGCCCCGTGGCGCGCGCCGCGGTGTACTCCTGTTCGAAGAGCGTTCCCCGGATCTGAGGAAACACGTCGTAGATCGTTTTGCCGAGCAGATCGGCCTGGCTCTCGAGCAGGATGCGTTCGGCGTGCGCATTGAGATACGCGAAGCGCCCGTCCGGGTCGAGGATCACGAACCCATCGGTGATGCTTTCCAGAATCGCTCGCAGACGGACGGCCATCCGCTTCTGCTCGTCAATATCGGCAGAGGTGCCGTACCACTTGACGATCTGGCCCTGCTCGTCGCGGATGGGCACGGCGCGGGCCAGGTGCCAGCGGTAGCTCCCGTCCCTGGCGCGGAAGCGAAACTCCGTCTCCGACGGCACGCCGGCCCGCAGCGCCTGCTTCCAGGCCGCGCGCGCCCCGTCTACATCGTCCGGATGCAACAGGCTGAGCCAGCCGTCGCCGAGGGCCTGGGCCGCAGCCTGCGGACCGCACAGGTCGGCAATGACACGGTTCATGTACTCAACTTTCCCCGTGACGTCGGTGGTCCAGAAGATCAATGGCAATGTCTCGGCAAACTGCCGGAAGCGCGCCTCGCTCCGGGCCAGCGAGGTCTCCATCGCCTTGATCTTTGAGATATCCTGAATCGCGCCCTGCACCGCGACGATCTTCCCGGCAGCGTCGCGCACGGCGCGGCCAAAGGTAAAGATCCAGAGGCGCCGTCCGCTGGCGGTGATGATCTCGCACTCCTCGTCATAGGGCGCGCCCTCGCGGGCGCAGCGCTCGAAACAGGCCCGCATCCGCTCCAGATGCTCAGGGGCGATGAAGCGCTCAAAATCCAGCGTCCTGGGCGGCGCTGCCGGGTCCACTTCGTAGATCCGCGCCACCTCGTCCGTCCACTGCACCGGCCCGGCGGGGAGGTGAATGATCCAGCCTCCCAGGCGCCCCGCCTCGGTAGCTACGCGCAGCAGGTCATACTGCTGTTGGGCGGCCCGTCGCTGCGTCTCGCTCCGCTCCAGGGCGCTCAGCAGGGCCATGCCCAGGCCGGACGCGGCGAGGAGGCTGCCTGCCGCGCTCCCCCGATTGATCAGCTCGTACACCGACCACCGCTCGGGAGACGGCGCCAGCGCGTACACGGCAGCGCACAGCAGGATGCCCAGGATCGCGACGGCGAGGATGAACCAGACGCGCCGCGCAAAGATGGCGATCAGGACCGGGAGGACATACAGCGCGGCCAGAGTCCGTATCAATGGCGCGATCGTATCGGCCAGGGCGATCAGCGCCAGCGTTGCCAGACTCAGGGCCATCCAGAATGGTGATGGTACGGGCAACCGGATTGCAGACGGTTTCATCAATGACGACCTCACCTGCCTGGCGCAACCCTCTGCACATCCAGTGTCGTGGCCGCACCGCCCACGGAGGAGTGCAGTAGCATCATTACAGCCGATTGTTGCCATAGAGGAGCGTTGCGAGGGGCGTAAAGCCCCGCCGAACGCTCCCATCGAGCAGGAGCCTGGGGGCGCGGCTTCTCCCTGTCCCTTCCACCCCCCCACGGGCGGGGGCGTGGGGAAACCGGGTTTCCCCATACCTTGAGGGCGTAGCCCTCCCCAACCCTCCTGCGGGCGGGGGGATGGGGGAACCGGGTTCCCCTATGTTCACGTCAGCCGTCCATGCGGCTGCGCCGCACTCCGAACGGGATGAAAAAAGTTCTTCTTGGGAGGGCTACGCCCTCCCAAACCCTCCCAGGGGCCGGGGCCTGGGTGCGCGGGCCTCCGGCCCGCGTCCGCGGGGGTAGGGGGAAACCCGGTTTCCCCACACCCCTCGCCGAGGGCGTATGTTCACGTCAGGCGTCCATGCGGCTGCGCCGCACCCCGAACGGGATGAAAAAAGTTCTTCTTGGGAGGGCTACGCCCTCCCAAACCCTCCCAGGGGCCGGGGCCTGGGTGCGCGGGCCTCCGGCCCGCGTCC
>Ga0272446_1001201_pt1 | contig 38440 bp, 50 predicted proteins | sample YNPCB0061_FD_194587 | JGI IMG/M metagenome (GOLD analysis project Ga0272446, IMG submission 194587) | Hot spring microbial mat communities from Yellowstone National Park, WY, United States - YNP-CB-006-1 | ecosystem: Environmental > Aquatic > Thermal springs > Hot (42-90C) > Sediment | place...
CCACAACCGCTCACGATGAAGACCCTTGAAGAGCAGAACGAACAAAAACAAGGCGATGGGTCGGGCGATAAAATTCGAAAGACGAATCCTGAAACGCCCGCGTTCCTCAGGAAAATTATGGACTAATTTTTGTCCTGAAAAAGAGAAAAGAAGAGGTGAGTGTTCGACGAAAATGAGCAGAAAAGCAAGCAATCGCGGAACAGCAAGAGAAGCAACCGATAGGGAAATAAGCAATTGTGTTGCCTACTTGTTACTTAACAGCGAGAAACAAAAATTCACGACTCAAACACATCAAAGCCATCAACAACCGCCATCACAATCGTATTGGCGGGGACTTTATCGGATTGCATCACTTGCTCAACCACTGCGCCCTCTTGTGCCACTAACACCATATCGCCCTCGCCCGCGTCTTGTGTATCTATCGCAACCATCTCGCGCTCGTTTCGAAACGAGCCGTCAAGGTTGATGGGCTTAACGACGAGCAGTTTTGCAGGGCACAGTTCCCTATCTTTCTGCGTGGCGACCACTGTGCCGATAACTTTGCAAAGAGTCATTCCTGTTTGATTTCAAATTCCTCTTCGTTCAAAACCGAATTCCAACAAGCGAAAGGTTAAGGCTTTCAAATCGCATATCTTCATACATACCTTCGTTCCAAGAACTGCGCACATATTGAACCTCAATGTTTTCAAGTAGAAATCGCGCAAAGGAGTTGCTGAAATGCGGACGAAGCAGTTTGAACAGCCCGTTTGATTGAACTGTCCACCCGCTTGTCGTGCTGACTGGTGTGAAGAAAAGTTCACCTTGACGAAACACGCCGCCCATGAGCGTTACGGTCTCAAAGAGCGATGCACGCCAACCATGCTGATAAGCTACGCCGCCTCTGCCTGCTCTGCCACGAACTAAATTATCCCAAAGGTTGACATCGCCCCAAACTTGATACTTGACACGAGGTCTGTTGTTGATATTTCCGTCATCAAAAACGCGCGTAACCAAAATATCGGAGACTTCGGCTGTAAATGCGCCGCTGACGGCTTGCAGTGTGGTTTGCCCAATCTCAACCTCGAAACTGCTATTCACGCCGTAGCCCAACCGTGATGTGCGCGGCAAAGGGTCACTGATACTCGGATTAGCATTGTAAGAAATCTGTTCTCCGATGTTGGATTGCGAGTAGCCCAGCGAGACATCGAGCGAGGTCGTCAACCGATTCGTCAATCGATGTTGTTTCAGAATCGGAGCAACTGCCATCACGCCGAAATCGACCGCCATTGCATTTCCATCAAGGTTACCGTCGTTCGGTGAAAAAGAAGGCAATGATGAAGAAAATCGTTTGAGCGAAAACCCCGCCGCAACTTGAACTCGCCAATCCATACTTGCGCCGACGCTGATTGAATTCACAAACTCGTTTGATTGAATCGGCAATGAAGCAGAAGGCTTCCAATCAACAAAATGACGCGAAAACCCAACGCCAACGCTCAGCGGCAAATTGAGTTTATCGGAAAAATTATATCCAAATTGCAACGCAAATGCATTGATGTTGGTAGATGAAATAAGTTGCGGTGCCCAATTCGTTTTCTGCAAATACGTGCCTTGCCGAACGTTCATGGTGCGGCTCGCAAAGCCAAGTTGTGCAGGATTAAAAAATGTGTTGAACGCATCGTCGCTGACCAGCGCGACACCTGTTCCGCCCATCGCATTTTGCATTGGCGAAGGACTTACATTCAACAAAGGAACGGCTGTGGTAGGAAAGTCTGGTGCAACCTCTTGCGAGCGAATCGGCGAGGCTAAAAGAAACCATGTTGCGAGTGAGACAAGAAGATACTTCATTATGGTTGAGGCGATTTATGGTTTGAGTGAAAACTTTTGAGTATTGAAAGTTACAAGGTAAAATTACGAGAGGCTTTTGTGAGCCGCAAAAAACTAATCCAATTTATTCTCACATCACACTTTTTTTAAGTGATAATTTTATCAGTGCTTATGAGATAATTCGGCTATTTCGTCGTTAAAGTAAGTCATAAAATGACGCGCATTTGGCACAGCAAGAAAGAAAACAAGAGCCTCTCGCAAAGTTTAGTTACCTTTCACTGAATCAAGTTTAATCAGAAAAAAATCACCATGACCGTACTCTTGCAACGTTTTTTTGATTCGCTTCACCATGAGCGGCGATGTTCCGAACATACATTGAAAGCGTATCAAAACGACCTCACACAGTTCCTTACGTTTCTTAAAGCGCATTTTGAAGTTGAAGACGTATCGACTGTACCGCTTCATCAAATTGATGCGCTGACAATTCGGCTGTATTTAGGCGAGTTGTTGGAACAAGGCTACGAGGCACGCTCCATCGGGCGAAAGTTGGCGGCGATTAAAACCTTCTTCAAATTTCTTGTCTCGCTCAAAGTCTTGGAATCGTCGCCTGCCTCAACGGTGGCAACACCGAAGACAAGCAAACGTCTGCCCACCTTTTTGAATGAATCCCAAACCCAAAAACTCTTTGAAGAAACCCTTGCAACATTGGACGACAACACCTTTGAAGGCGCACGAGACAAGGCGATTTTAGAACTTTTTTATAGCGCAGGGTTGCGGCTTTCAGAACTCATTGGATTGAACGATAATGACATTGACCTCCATCAAGGCTTCGTGAAAGTGCTTGGCAAAGGCAAAAAGCACCGCATTGTGCCGATTGGAAAATCGGCTATTTCGGCACTCAAAAAATACTTTGAAGTGCGGCGAAACTTTGATACGTTCAATCGTATCGATAAAGCAAAGCGTCAGAAGGAGATAACTGAAAATTTTGCAAAGGAGATAGCACCAGCAACCAGTCATCAAACAAACGCTGTGTTCATCACTGAAAAAGGAGAGCGTGTGTATGCGATGCTATTACAACGATTGGTCAAAAAATATCTTTCCGCCGTAACCGAACAGAAGAAAAAAAGTCCGCACATTTTAAGGCATACTTTTGCAACGCACTTGCTCAATAGCGGCGCGGATTTACGAAGCGTCAGCGAAATGTTGGGGCATAGTAATCTTTCAACAACAGAACTTTACACACACGTAACATTTGAGCGATTAAAAGAAACCTACAACAAAGCGCACCCGAAAGCCTAATCCGCTTTTGAAGACGGGGAGCAATAAACCCGCACCATCGCCACAACTGATGATGCGAATATTCACAAACACTTATCTTGAAAGGGAGAGCCATTATGGGAAAGCAACATCTCAACGGGCACACCACCAATGAAAACAAAACACGTGTTCAATTCACCCTACGACACTCGCGAAAAAGCCACCCTGAAATTGAGCAATATGCCCGAGAAGCCATACTGGACTTCGATAAGTATTTCAACGGCGTTACGGACTGCCACATCATTCTGGACCACCAAAACCACGACCTTGTAACAAACAAGCGAGCGGAGATTACGGCACACGTGCATAATCACACCTTCGTCTCGAAGCAAGCGGCACCGACCTACGAGAAAGCCATCGATTTATGCGTCGAGCATATCTGCCGACAACTTCAAAAACACAAAGAAAAAATTAGACACCTCTAACCGTTGAGCCTATGATGAACGACGCGGCTCACGACTTGTGGGTTTGCGTCGTTCATCATCACGATTTCCCTTTCAGTCATGGATTTCAACAAGCAACCGCTGAAAAAGAAAGACATCACCGTCGCCGAACTCTACGACGCACTCACCGAGCGGCTCGGCGTGTCGCTTGAACGGCTCAATAAAGTCAGCATGAATCGCAAAATCGTGGAACGAGACATACACCGCCCCGGACTCGCACTCGCTGGCTTTACCAATCTGTTCACTTATCAGCGCGTTCAAATTTTGGGCAACACTGAGTCGCGCTTCCTCAAACAGTTCTCGCCCGAAAAACGCCGCGAAGCCTTTGCCAACATTACGCCCTACAAAATTCCGTGCATCTGCATCACGGACGGAAACGACTTCGATGAAGGCTTGTTGCAAATGGCAACCGAAGCGCGCATTCCCGTCTTTCGCACCGCACTTTCTACCACGAAGTTCATTTATATCGTTACCGACTTTTTAGACGACCAATTCGCACCTTATCAAATTTTTCACGGCTCAATGGTTGATGTGTATGGCATCGGAATGTTCTTCACGGGGCGAAGCGGCATTGGAAAATCGGAAATCGCATTAGACTTGGTCGAGCGCGGACATCGGCTCGTGGCTGACGATGCCGTCGTCATCACGCGCAAAGGTGAATCGGTCCTGATGGCAAGCGGAACCGAGTTGATTCAACACTTCATGGAAATTCGCGGATTAGGCTTTATTGATGTGCAAGCCATTTTCGGTATTCGTGCCGTGCGCTACCAAAAACGGTTAGAACTTATTGTTGAACTGATGGAGTGGGATAGCAAAGCCGAATACGACCGAACTGGACTTGCGCCGAAACATACCGAGATTCTTGGGGTTCCTGTTCAGCATATTCAACTGCCAATTTATCCGGGCAAAAACATTACGGTCATTGCGGAAGTCATTGCGCTAAACTATCTTCTCAAACATTATGGCTACGATGCGGCACAAGAATTAGATAAGCGTGTTCTCGAGAAAATTGCAACACAAACCAAAGGCGGCAAAAAAAAGAAACAGGCTTACAGTATCAGTAAAGTCAAGCGCAATCCCAAAGTGAGCCGTGCGATTGATTACTTTGAACACGATTTTGAATAGCCGACCTGCAAGTTCTCAATCAACACTTTTCACAACACATAAAACCAGCGACGACCATGCCATTGAGTTACCGTCAAATTCTTTTTGCACTTTTAATTCTTTTCACTGCCGCTTGCCAAAAGAAAGACGGCGAAAAATCAAAAGGCACGCAAGCCAGCAATCCACTTGCCACAACGCTTGTGCTGACCGATAGAAGCGATGTCGACAATTTTAATCCCATCATCAGCTCAACCGTTTCAGGCGGAAATGCCATTTCAATGATTTATCCCGGCATCACAACAGGAACCTTTGATACCACACAAGGTATCCTTATCTATGAACCCGCCATCGCAAAAAGTTGGACGATTGCGCCCGATTTCAAATCCATCACCTACAACTTGCGCGGCGATGTCAAATGGACTGACGGCACACCCGTAACTTCGCACGACTTCAAGTTTAGCTACCAACTCTACGGAGACACCACTATCGCCAGCGCGCGACAAGATTACCTCGAAAACCTTATCAAACTGCGCGATAAGAACGGCAAGCCCATCGATATGGTCGACTTCGACAAAGCCATTTTAACGCCAAACGACACGACGCTTATCTTCAACTTCGAGCGACCGGTTCCAAAACACCTCATTGAATTTCATACCTCGCTCACGCCCATACCAAAGCACGTTTGGAAAGATGTCAAGCCAAGCGAGTTCCGTTCAAGCGAACTGAACTCAAACCCGACCGTCAGTTGCGGACCGTTCAAGTTCAAAGAGTGGAAACGCCAACAAGAATTCACCGTCGTCTCCAATCCCGATTACAACGTCCCTGCACCGGGCAAAATCCCAACGATTACGATGCGTGTCATTCCTGAATACACCTCACAACTCACTCAACTCAAAACCGGTGCGATTGATGTCATGGACGGCATCAAGCCCGAAGATGCCATCAAAATCGAAAGAGAAAATCCCGAAATTGATGTGCGAATTGTCAAGTATCGCAGTTATTCTTACCTCATGCTTTCCAACATTGATTGCGAAGCCTACCAAAACGGCAAGCAAATTAAGCCGCACCCACTCTTCGGCTCCAAAAAAACTCGCCTTGCGATTGCAATGGCGATTGACCGCGAAAAAATTTTAGACGGCTACTACTTCGGCAAATATGCTGAACTGATGACTTCACCAATTTCACCGGCGTTCAAGTGGGCGTTCAATAGCGACATTAAGCCATATCCTTACGACCCGAAACGCGCCAAAGAATTGCTCGCCGAAGACGGCTGGAAAATCGGAAGCGACGGCATCTTGGAGCGCAACGGCAAAAAGTTTTCCTTTACACTTATGATTTCAAAAGGAGCGACCGCAGGCGAATACATGGCACCAATTATTCAACAAAGCCTGAAAGAATTAGGAATCGAGTGCAAGATTGAAACATTAGAGTTTAACGTCTTCGTTGATAAAGGACGCAAGCACGCCTTAGATGCCTCGCTCAACGGGCTTTCAGTCGGACTTGAAATTGACCTATCCCCAACGTTTGGAAGCAATCTTGACAAGGCGGCGTTCAATTCATCAGGCTACCAAAATCCGCGTGTCGATGAGCTCAACCGTGTTGCGCAATCCAAATTGCTGCGCGAAGAAGCCGCGCCGTATTGGAAAGAGTTTCAGCAAATTTTTCACGATGATGTGCCGTTTGTGCCGATGTTTTGGGGCAGTCGAATCGTCGGCTACAATAAGCGTGTGATTGGCGAAAAGCCCGACATTCTTTCCATCTATACCGATTTGGACAAATGGACGCTCTCCACCATGCCCGCAGAAACGGCAGTGAAATAACTTGTTGGAGATTTCTATTAACATAAACTCCATTGAACGATGTTTAGTTATGTGCTTCGCCGAATTTTAGGCGCAATTCCACTTGTTTTCGGTGTGCTGACGCTGACGTTTTTCATCATTCGGCTTGCGCCGGGCGACCCTGCTTCATTTTTCATTCAACCCGGCGTTTCGCCCAAAGTCGCCGAACAAATGCGCGAACAATACGGCTTGAACGACCCGCTGATTGTTCAATACTTCAAGTGGCTCGGAAATATCTTGCAAGGCGATTTCGGACGCAGTTTCAGTCGACATCAACCCGTCTTTGATGTGATTCTTGACGCTGTGCCCATTACGATTTCACTCGCGTTGATTGGAATTACGATGCAATTCATCTTTGGCATTTTGCTCGGTGTAATTTCCGCCGTCAAACAAGGCACGAAACTCGACCGCACGCTCACGGTGTCCGCGCTTTTCATTTACTCTATGCCTGAATTTTGGCTCTCGCTGATGCTTATCATTTTGTTCTCGCTGAAACTTGGTTGGTTTCCCGCGTCAAACCTCAACAGCATTGGCGCGGATTCACTCGGCACAGTGGAGTTCATTTTAGACCGATTGCACCATCTCGTCTTGCCCATCTTCGTATTGAGTTTAGGCGGCATTGCCGGCTTGGCGCGATATGTGCGCGGACAAATGCTCGAGGTGATTCGTCAAGATTACATTCGCACCGCACGCGCCAAAGGGCTAAGCGAAAAAGTTGTCATCTTCAAGCACGCCTTACGCAACGCGCTCTTGCCGGTGGTAACAATTCTCGGCGGCTCGCTACCGGCACTCTTCAGTGGCGCGCTCTTTATTGAAGTCATCTTCGCCATTCCGGGCATGGGGCGCATCGCCGTTGAAGCCGTCTTTGCGCGAGACTATCCGCTTATTATCGCCAATACCTTCATTTCAGGAACGTTAATCGTATTAGGCAACTTGTTAGCCGATGTGCTGTATGCGGTTGTTGACCCAAGAATTAAACTCGGCTGAACATGAAGAAACAAGTTTTTCAAGTCGGATTGTATCTGTGGTTTGTCGGCGTGATTGTCTTTGCGATTGCCTCGCCGAATAAAGTTGGAATGCTTGCTGAAACCACGAAGAATATCTACTTCCATGTGCCGATGGCGATTACGGCGGTCGTGGCGTTTTTCACATCGGTCTGGTTCAGCGTGAAGTATCTCAAAACGCGTGACTTGCAAAACGATATGAACGCCGAAGCCGCGTCAGGATTGGGATTTTTGTTCAACATGCTTGCCATGATAACCGGCGCAATTTGGGCAAAAGTAACTTGGGGCGCGTTCTGGCACTGGGACCCGCGACAAACCACCATCTTTCTCGTCTTCCTGATGTATGCGGCATACTTCGCCTTGCGCAGTGCCGTAGATTCTGCCGAAAAGCGCGCAACGCTTTCAAGCGTCTATAGCATCTTCTCATTTCCCGCGCTCATTTTTCTTTATTTCGTTTTGCCTCGCCTTGTGCCCGGCTTGCACCCCGGCTCACCCGAAGGCGGCGAAGCCGGTATCAATCCTGCCGTCTCTTCGACGACTGACGCGACCATTCGCGCCGTGCTGTATTGCTCTATGCTCGGCTTTATCGCGCTCTTCTTCTGGCTTCACAACCTTCGCGTGCGACAAATGAAACTCTCGGAAAAACTAATCGCCTTAACTGAAAACCGATGATGAAAAATCCTGTGGTGATTGACAAAGAAATTTTGGGCGGAACCCCTGTCTTTGCCAACACGAGAGTGCCAGTCCAAACTTTATTGGATTATCTCGAAGGCGGAGAAACGATTGATGATTTCTTGGAGGGATTCCCGTCCGTCTCGCGAGAACAGGTTATCGTATTTTTGGAAATGGCTAAAAACAAGATAGTGTCAGAGACGATGTCTATTCAAGATGAAAATACTGATTGATGAAAATTTGGACAGGCGTCTTGCAAATCAACTTTCAGACTACGAGGTAAAAACAGTTCAACAAATGAACTGGACGGGCACAAAAAACGGACAGTTATTGAAATTGATGAAAGGAAAGTTTGATGTGCTAATTACAGCAGACCAAAACCTAATCATGCAGCAAAGCAAGACGCTTGCAAACGAAATAGCAGTGATTGTGCTGAAAGCACCAACAAATCGTCTTAAAGATCATATACCACTGATTCCAAAAATCAAACAAGCACTTTCAGAAATCAAGAAAGGCGAAGCGATTTGCATCCAATAAACAATAACCTAATGCTTGATTTTCTCATTCAGAACTCCATCTACGTCGTTCTCATTATCGTGCTTATCATTTGGTCAGGAATTTTTTTCTATCTCTTCCGTCTCGATAAAAAACTCACCGACCTTGAAAAAATCGTTGCCGAAAAAGAACGCGAAGAGCGTTAAGTTTCTTGTCTGAAAACACCATACCACGCGAGCGTTCCCACCATAACGCCAACGATGTAGCCATAAGGCAAACCAGTCGCTAAAACGCCGGTCAGCACAGCAACCAAAAACTCTTTTTTCTCGCTGAGAAGGTCGCCCAACAATTTGATGAGCGAAAGTCCTTCGAAGAAAAGAATCACGCCGAGAATGGGGAGCGGAAAAAGTTGAATGACGCGCTCAAAACTCGAAGCGAAAAAAACGCCCAAGACGAGATAAAACAGCCCGTAGATAATAACCGAGCCGCCTGTTCTGCCGCCGAAAGCATAATGCCCAACCATTCCGCCCGACCCATGACAAATCGGCACTCCCGAAAAAAATGGCGAGATGAGATTCATAGCGGCGTAAGTGAGTCCAAGTTGTTGGAGCGAAAGTTTCTTTTCAGGGAAAAGGTCGCTGGCGGTTTGCTTTGTAGCAAGGAGCGAATTGGCAAGCGAAAGCGGAAGTTGCGGAAGCGCGAGCAAGAGAAAGCCTGTTGCAATTTGTTCCCAAGTCGGAATAAAAAATTTCGGAAGCGAGATGCCGAGCGCATAAGGCTGAAACAGCGCGTCAGAATGAACAAGGGCGGCGTATCCAATCCCAAGCGCAATCACAAAGAGCGAGGCGGGATACTTGCGATTGCCGAGCAGGAAAAGCGTTATCACGAGTGAAATTGCGGCGAGTGCGTAGCCTTGTATGCCTTCCGACGGCACATAGTCTTTGAGCGCAAGCAATGCCAACTGCAATCCCAATCCAAACTGAATGCCGCGCACAACGGCTTTTGGAATCGCGCCGCCAAGCCACGTCAGCGCGCCTGAAAGTGAAAGCAAGAGCATCACTGCGCCAATCGCAAGCCCTGCGCCGAAGAGAATTTCGGCATGAAGTTTTTGAGAAATCACAAGTGCCGCCATCGCTTTAAGCGGCTGAACAGGCATCGGCATTTGGTAGAAAAGCGCGGTTAAAATTTGCATTCCACCAAAAACGATGAGCGTGCTCGATGCGTCCAACTTTGCGGCAAGAATCACGCCGATAAGGAGCGGCAAGTCTGTGCCAATGTCGCCGAATGCGCCCGCAAGTTCGTTGCGGTCGAAGCGAATCGCGATAGCCTGTGTAAATGGAAGTGCCATTGTCAGATTGAAGTAAGCCTGAACAATCGACAAAAAGTTTGATATTTTTCTATTCGTTCAGCGAGTTTCAAACAAAATAGCATTCAACTTTCTTTCTGTGACAAAGCGCGATGAAACGCCGCTCATGCGGCAATACGACAAAATCAAATCGCAATATCCGAACGTGATTTTGCTCTTTCGCGTCGGCGATTTCTACGAAACGTTTAATGATGATGCGAAAGAAGTTTCAAATGCACTCGGTATTGTTTTAACCAAACGCTCCAACGGCGCGGCGGCAGAAGTGCCACTGGCAGGCTTTCCGCACCACGCACTCGAGAACTACGTCGCTAAACTCGTCAAGAAAGGCTATCGCGTGGCAGTGTGCGAACAAATGGAAGACCCAAAGTTTGCACGCGGCATTGTGAAGCGCGAAGTGGTCGACATTGTTACGCCCGGTGTCAATTTCAGCGAGAGACTGCTCGATGAAAAAAAGAACAATTACCTTTGCGCTGTCCATTTTCAAAAAGCACGTCAACTCGAGTGTGTCGGCGTAGCGTTTATCGATGTAACCACCGCCGAATTTCAAGCCACCGAAGTTGCTCTCGCCAATCTCAAAGAAATTCTGCAAACGATTCAGCCATCGGAAATCATCGTTTCCAAAAAGCAAAAAGACCGGAAAGGCTTTCTCTCACAAGCAATGGGGCGCGAGATGCCCTTCACTGAATTAGATGAATGGCAATTCAGCGAAGACTATGCGGAACAAACCTTGCGCAATCACTTCAAAACCCATTCGCTCAAAGGTTTCGGCATTGAGGAACTTTCCGCCGCCAAAGTCGCCGCATCAGTCATTCTCAACTATCTTGAAGAAACACAGCGCGGCAAACTGCAATACATTCGGCGCATCTCGCGCTTTGAAGTGGGCGAGTTGGTCGGGCTGGATATGCAGACAAAGCGCAACCTTGAACTCATCTACGCCATGCACGATGGCTCGCGCGACGGCACGCTGATTGGCGTGATGGATAAAACCCAATCAGCAATGGGCGCACGCCTGTTCAAGAAATGGATTGCACGTCCGACACAACGTTTAAGTGTCATTCAAGCGCGCCTTGATTCGGTTGAAGAATTGAAAAACAATCGCCCGATGCGTGATGAACTTCGGCTCGCGCTCAAAAACATCTGCGACCTTGAACGCGCCCTTTCACGCATTGCAACAAACCGCGCAAACCCCAAAGAAGTGCTTGCTGTTGAACGCTCGCTTCGCGAACTGCCCGCACTCAAAAAATTGCTATCGCAAGCACAAACCGACTTGCTTCAATCGCTGTACTCGCAGATTGACCCGTGCGAAGACCTTGCGCAAAAAATCAGCGATGCACTCTCGCCCGATGCGCCCGTCAATGTTGCCGATGGCGGCGTTATCAAAACAGGCTACAACACAGAACTTGATGAGTACCGCGACATCGCCAGCAACGCCAAAGACCGACTGATCCAAATTCAAACCGAAGAGCGTGAGAAAACCGGTATCGCCTCGCTCAAAGTGCAATACAACAAAGTCTTCGGCTACTACATTGAAGTCAGCAACGCCAATAAGTCCAAAGTCCCTGCCTACTACGAGCGCAAGCAAACGATGGTCAACGCCGAGCGTTACACGATTCCGATTTTGAAAGAACTCGAACAAAAAATTTTAACGGCAGAAGAAAAAATGGGTGAGCTTGAAGCACGATTGTTTAACGAACTTCGACAAACGATTGCCGCTGAATCGGAACGCTTGCAACACAATGCAACTGCATTAGCCACGCTCGACTGCCTTGCTTCGCTTGCGGAATGCGCCGAACTTTACAACTATGTAAAGCCTGTGGTTACAGAAGGCGATAGCATCATCATCAAAGATGGCAGGCATCCTGTGTTGGAGCGCATCTTACCCGAAGATGAAAAGTATGTGCCGAATGATTGCACGCTCAATCGCGAAGAACGCGTGCTCATTATCACCGGTCCGAACATGGCGGGAAAAAGTTCTTACTTGCGACAAGTGGGGTTGATTGTGCTACTTGCGCAGATTGGAAGTTTCGTGCCTGCAACGAGTGCGGAAATCGGAATCGTCGACAAAATTTTCACGCGCGTGGGTGCCTCCGATAACCTTGCCGCCGGCGAAAGCACCTTCCTTGTCGAGATGAACGAAGCGGCGAACATCTTGAACAACGCCACTGAAAAGAGTTTGATTCTGCTTGATGAAGTCGGACGCGGCACCAGCACCTACGACGGCATGTCTATCGCTTGGGCAATGACGGAGTATCTCCACAATCGCATCGGCGCGAAAACACTTTTCGCTACACACTACCACGAACTTGCAGAACTCGAGGCGCATTTGCCATCTGTAAAAAACTACAACGCCACCGTTGCTGAGACTGACGATAAAGTCATCTTTCTTCGCAAAATTGCACGCGGCGCGGCTGACAACAGCTACGGCATCGAAGTCGCAAAAATGGCAGGCTTGCCCGACGAAGTGATTTCACGCGCAAAAGAAATTCTCGCCGAACTCGAGCAGAACGAGAAAACTGCTGAAACCACAAACAAAGCCGCTGTCAAAAACAAAGTCAAAGCCATCAAACCGAAAGAATCGGGGTTTCAAATCTCGCTCTTTGAAATGGGCGATACGAAGCTCAAAGAGGCACTCCTGAAACTCGACCTCAACAAACTTACGCCCATCGAAGCCATGATGAAACTCATTGAACTCAAACGTATGGCGGAAAGCGACTAAACAACTGCTCATAAAAATCAACAACGGCATCGGTGTTCTTGAGCACATCAAATCGCGCTCGCACGCTCTCCACGCCTTTTTGGCGAAGTGTGGCTTGTAGGTCGGGATTACGCATCAAGCGCAGAAGTGCGTCGGCAATCTCGTGCGGTGATTTCTCACGAACTAAAATGCCGTTGTTATCCGCAAAGGCTTCGCGCACACCCGAAGTATCTGTGCCTAAACCGATTGCCCCGCACGCCATTGCTTCAAAGAGAACGCGCGGCAAGCCTTCAACGCCCTCGTGCGAGGGAAGTGCAAGCACATCGCAGGCTTGCATCAAACGATGAATGTCGTTCCGATGTCCTAAATACTCTGCCTTTAAGTTTTCTTGTTGGATAATCGCTTGCACTTTGGGAAGTGTCTCGTTATCAATCGGATTTCCTGCAATCAAAAGAAGCGGTTGTTCAAGGTCAGAGAGCGCGGCTTTGAGCAAGGTCATCGCGGTAAGCACGTCAAAAATGCCTTTACCGGCTTTGACTTGTCCGACAAACAGCACGATGAAGGTATCGGTTGGAAGGTCTAATTCACGGCGGAGCGCGCTTTTATCGTCAGCGGGTTTGAAAATGGAAACATCTACGCCGTCAAAAATGGTGCGTTTTTTTGCGGAGGGAAATTGAGCGAAGCGTGCCAGTGCGCCGTCTGAAACGCCAATAATGCCATCAGCGAAGCCCTCAATCTTGCGGTCAAACTTTGTCGGATTGGTCAGGCGTGCGTGATAGAGGAGTTTTGCCGAAGTGTGTTTTTTGGCATAGCCACACGCAACAGCATCACGCTCTTCGTCGGGGTGAAGCAGATGCAAACGATGTTCGCGAATCAGGGTGCGGAGAAGTTTAACCGTGTGAAAAAAATGACGTGATTCAGGAAGCCAACGTTTCCAGAAGTAAGTGCGACGCAACTCGCTAAACGGAACAATGAAGGTCGGGCAATCTAATTGGCGAAGCAACCGAGAAAGTTCGTCTTCGGCAGGCACAGCGGCAAAAGGTTTTACTTTGTTTCTATCCAAATGCTCAATCATCGCCAAAAGGCTCTTTTGTCCGCCCATGCGTGCGTGTTCAAAGTGGCTGGTGTAAAGCACATGAAGTGGAAATTTCATCGCTCCAACTGTTGCAGTTCAAGTTTGTATCGCTCGTAGAGCCTTGTCCAATCTACCAACGGCGACATTTCGTTTTCTTGCATGTGTGTGGCTAATGAAGGAATCGGCGAGACGCACAAGCCTTTGTTGCGGAACGTCAGTCGCCCGTACATTTTGCGGCTCATCGTGCCATCTCTTGCGCCGCGTGCCGCGTCCATCATCACATCAGCAAATTGCCGAACGGTTTTTCCTTCGCAAAGAAAGGTGAAGGTCGTGTGGCTGGTCTGCCGCCAATGATTAAAGCGCGTGAGAAAGAGGAGCGATTGAAATCGCTGTTCAGGCTTGTAGCGAAGCGCGTCGTCAACGGGAGAAATAAACAGCGGAAGGTTGCTGGTATCGGTCGTGAAAGGCGCAAGGTAAAAGCGGCGTGCCTTTCGCTTCAAAATTTCATGGCGATGCGTGATAAGTTCGTGAATGTAATCGAAGGCAAACGGCTGATGAAGGTAATCATCTTCGCAGAAGTAAATCCAATCGGTTTCGGGGTAGCCTTGTGCAAGGCGAATGGTTTGGCGGATGGATTCATCGTTGCCATAAACGCCGTTGGTAAGGGTAACGGGAAAGCGTTTGAAGAAGGCTTGAAGCGTGTCGGAAAGTTTATCGCCCAAAATGAAAATTTCGTGCGGAAGGTGTTTGATGGCAGTGTGAAGACTTAGAAAGCAGAGTTTAACGAGTGTGGTTTTGTCTAATCCGAACGGACGCTTTGCGCCGTGAACGGAATTAACGGTGTCGCAAGTTCTGAAAATGACTCGATAGGTGAACATCAGAATTGATTCAATCCAAAATTAAAAATCCCGCTTCGCAGGCAGTTACGCTGTGCAGAAGCAGGATTCAACCATGTCAAGAAAAATTATGGACGAGGTGGACGTCGGTCATCGCGCCGACCGTTGCCACCACGACCGCCCTCACGATTGAACGAGCCTTCGGAGCGCGGCTCGCGAGGCGGACGCTCGATATACCCTTCGGGCTTGGGAAGTAAGGCTTTCGCGGAAAGTTTTAGGCGCGTTTTGCCTGTCTTCGGGTCTTTTTGAACGTCGATGAGTTTCACGGCAATGCGCTCGCCCACTTTGAGTTTATCACTGGCTTTGGCAATGCGTTCATGTGAAATTTCAGAGATGTGAAGCAAGCCTTCCGTTTTTGGAAGAATCTCCACGAAGGCTCCGAGTTCATCGCGCACTTCTTTGACAAGTGCGTTCTCGTAGACGGTTCCGACTTCTGGCTCGCTTGTCAGTTGCTTAATGCGCGCCATCGCGCGTTCTGCGCCGTCGCCAGTCGTGGAAGCAATGGTTACTGTGCCATCGTCCGCGATGTCGATTTCGGTACCGGTTTCAGCAATGATGCCGCGAATGGTCTCGCCGCCTTTGCCAATGACTGCGCCAATCGCCTCAACGGGAATTTGCATCGTGGTTAAGCGTGGCGCGTATTTGGAGAGTTCAGGACGCGGTGCGGCGATGGCTTTTTCCATCTCACCGAGAATATGCAACCGACCTTGCTTGGCTTGCTCTAAAGCTTTGGCGAGGATATCGTAATCAAGCCCTTCAATTTTAATGTCCATTTGGCAAGCCGTGATGCCATCTTTTGTTCCCGCAACTTTGAAGTCCATATCGCCCAAGTGGTCTTCGTTGCCCAAAATGTCGGAGAGAACAGCGTAGCGGTCGCCTTCTTTAATCAAGCCCATCGCAATGCCTGCAACCGATTTTTTCATCGGAACGCCAGCATCAAAAGCGGCTAATGAACCACCACAAACCGATGCCATCGACGATGAGCCGTTCGATTCCAAAATATCGGAGACAATGCGCATCGTGTAAGGAAATTCTGTTTCGCTCGGCAACATGACTTTGATAGCGCGCTCGGCAAGATTTCCGTGTCCGATTTCGCGTCGACCAACGCCGGTCATTCTACCAACTTCGCCAACCGAAAACGGCGGAAAATTATAGTGAAGCATAAAGCGTTTTTCAGGCTCTTCCACAAGTGTATCAACAAGTTGTGCGTCTTTGCTGGTGCCAAGCGTGAGCGTAACAAGAGCTTGTGTTTCGCCTCGCGTAAAGAGCGCAGAGCCATGCGCACGCGGAAGCAATCCAAGTTCAATGGAAATCGGACGTATCGTAACAAGGTCTCGTCCGTCAAGCCGCTTGCCGCCGCTCAAAACGACTTCGCGCATGGCTTTCTTTTCAAGGGCGTGAATGTAGCCTTTGATGGCTTTTTCATTCAAGTAAATTGCCTTGTCGGGAGCCGTTTCAAGAACTTCTGGGGTGATTTCGGCTTTGAATTTTTCGAGCGTTGTTTTTAAGGTTTCATCATAAATCGCGTGGGTTTTATCAGCGCGTTCTTCTTTTGCAAGGGGCTCTTGCGCAAGGGCATAAAGTTTATCGTAGCAAGCCGACTTAATGAACTCTTTTAAGTCATCAGGCAGAACCAACGGCGTGAAAGGGCGTTTCGGCTTTCCACATTCTTTCATCATCTCTTCAATCACACCACATATTTTTTTGATGACCTCATGTCCGAATTGAATCGCCGCAAGCATATCGGCTTCAGAGATTTCATGCATCTCGCCTTCGAGCATGCAAATCGTATCTTTTGTGCCGCCAATGCAAATATCCATATCCGATTGGTCTAACTCTTCGGTGTGAGGATTGATGATGAATGCCCCGTTGATTCTGCCGACGCGCACTTCCGCCATCGGCGTGGTGAATGGAATATCGGAAAAGCAGAGTGCTGCCGATGCGGCGACACCCCCCAGCACATCAGCATCGTTGGTTCGGTCAGAAGAAATCACACTGGCAACAATTTGCGTTTCGTTGTAAAATCCATCAGGGAAAAGCGGACGCAAGGCGCGGTCAATCAGACGTGCAGAAAGAATTTCTTTCTCAGTAGGTCTGCCTTCGCGCTTCACAAAACCGCCTGGAAACCGTCCCGCCGCCGAGTATTTCTCACGAAACTCCACTTGAAGCGGAAAAAAATCTTGATTCGGCGCGGCTTCTTTCTTAGCAACCGCAGTTGCCAAAACCATCGTATCTTCCATTGAAACCACAACAGCACCATCGGCTTGCTTTGCCATTTTGCCGGTTTCAATTTTCAGGACCTTCCCTTGTCCCAAATCAATTTCTCTTGTAAAAACCATTGTTTGAATTGCAATTAGTTACGGCGCGACCACTTCGCACCAAAAGTTATCTGTTTATTTGAAGCGGGCGAATATAGAGAATATGTAGGGGTTTGTGAAACGGCACAGCCGCACACCGTAACCGAAGGTTCGAAAAAATCCTACAAAAATTTTGAAATTCAACTCGAAACCTCTACCTTTGCAGTCCTTTTTGGAAGGTAACACGACCAAAAACACACATCATACGCGCTAAACCCGCATAAAATAAAGGGGATTCAGGCATTCAAGTCAGAGAAAACCGTGATATGCCCACAAGCAAATGACGCAAGACAAAAGACGAGATGCTAAACCTCATCGCTTGTGATGTCTCGTGATGTGCTAAATGGTAAAGGCTTCCAAAGAGCAAAAAGTCTTATTGATGCTATAAATAAGGTAACTAAATAAGGCAAGAAAAAAAGTTTTTTAGAGGTCAATCTCGCACTGCATTAGAAAGCAAAGCCATGCCAACGATACAACAGTTAGTTCGCAAAGGGAGAAATTCAAAAGCGTTTAAGACCGCTTCGCCCGCACTTGAAAGTTGTCCACAAAAACGCGGGGTTTGCACACGCGTCTACACAACCACACCAAAGAAGCCAAACTCTGCGCTTCGCAAAGTCGCTAAGGTTCGCCTTTCAAACCAAGAAGAAGTGATTGCCTACATTCCGGGAGAAGGGCATAACCTTCAAGAGCACTCGATTGTGCTGATTCGTGGCGGGCGTGTCAAAGATCTTCCCGGTGTTCGATATCACATTGTTCGTGGCTCGCTGGATACGGCAGGCGTTGCAAATCGTGGGCGTTCTCGCTCCAAGTATGGGGCAAAGAAAGCGCAACCTGCGGCGGCAGGTAAAGGCGCACCCGCTGCGAAAGGTAAAAAGTAATTCACTGAACGAAGACCATGCGTAAGAAAACATCACATAGAAATGGCTCGCTCGGCGACCCAAAGTATCAAGACCCCGTTGTAGAGCGCGCCATCAACACCATTATGGAGCGAGGTAAGAAAAATATCGCTCGCAACATCGTCTACAAGGCGTTTGAGATTATGGAGAAAAAAAATCAAGAAAACCCTCTTGAAACTTTCCGCAAAGCGATTTCAAACGTGGCACCTGTTGTAGAAGTTCGCGGGAAGCGCATCGGCGGCGCAACTTACCAAATCCCGATTGAAGTGCGTGCCGACCGACGTCTTGCGCTGGCAATGCGATGGATTAAAGAGAACGCCTTAAAGCGCGGCGGACGCTCTATGGCAGATAAATTTGCCGCTGAACTCTTAGATGCCTCAAATAATCAAGGAAACTCCGTGCGCAAAAAAGAAGAAGTTCACAAAATGGCAGAAGCCAACAAAGCCTTCTCACATTTCCGATTCTAATCATCTGCTTCAATCATTTTAGTCAGTCATAACGAAAACCGAATCCGATAAACGACAATGCCCAGACAGATTGCGTTAGAGAGAGTAAGAAACATAGGAATTTCCGCACACATCGATGCGGGAAAAACAACAACGACCGAGCGTATTCTCTATTACACCGGTCGCGTCCACCGATTGGGTGAAGTCCACGACGGTGCCGCAACAATGGACTGGATGGAACAAGAAAAAGAACGCGGAATTACCATTACTTCTGCCGCAACCACGTGTTTTTGGACACCAAAATACGGCAACTTAAAAGACAAAAAGCACCGCATCAACATCATTGATACGCCCGGACACGTCGATTTCACCGTTGAAGTTGAGCGTTCCTTGCGCGTGCTTGATGGGGCGGTGGCATTGTTTGACTCCGTTGCTGGGGTGCAACCGCAATCCGAGACCGTATGGCGTCAGATGAATAAGTATAAAGTGCCGCGGATTGCCTATGTGAACAAAATGGATAGAATCGGCGCGAATTTCTTGAACGTGGTTAAAATGATTCAGGACCGATTGAAATCGCGTGCTGTTCCGATTCAACTTCCGATTGGCGAAGGCGATATGTTCAAAGGGTTTGTAGATTTGATTCGCATGAAAGGCGTGATTTATGATGCGGAAGACGGCACTGCCTACCATGAAATTGACATTCCCGCCGACATGACGGAAAGCGTCAAGCAATGGCGCACAAACCTGATTGAATCGGTATCGGAAATCAATGACGCACTGTTAGAAAAGTATCTCGGCGGCGAAGAGCCTACCGAAGAAGAAGTTCGTTCCGCACTCCGAGAAGCCTGCCTGAAACTGATTCTCGTTCCGATGCTTTGCGGCTCATCGTTCAAAAACAAAGGCGTTCAGTTCATGCTCGATGCCGTCATTGACTATTTACCCTCGCCATTAGACTTGGGTGAAGTGAAAGGCACGGATCCAAAGACTGGTAACGAAATAACCCGCAAGGTCTCCGACGATGAGCCGTTCTCTGGGCTGGCGTTCAAGATTGCAACCGACCCGTTTGTTGGTCGCTTAACCTATGTGCGTATCTATTCGGGAAAAGTGAATTCCGGAAGTTATGTCATCAACGCGACCAACGGCAAGAAAGAGCGTGTCGGTCGTGTGCTTCAAATGCACGCCAACCACCGCGAAGATTTAGAAGAAGGATTGGCAGGAGAAATTGTCGGAATTGTCGGGTTGAAAGACACGCGCACTGGCGATACGCTCTGTGAAGAAGGAAAACTCATTGTGCTTGAAAAAATTGTCTTCCCAGAGCCAGTCATTCAAATTGCGATTGAGCCGAAAACGAAGGCGGATTCTGAAAAAATGAGCATCGCACTTCAAAAATTGGCAGAAGAAGACCCAACCTTCCGTGTGAAGACCGATGAAGAAACCAATCAAACGATTATTTCAGGGATGGGTGAATTGCACCTTGAAATCATCGTGGATAGAATGAAGCGCGAGTTTAAGGTTGAAGCCAATATCGGCAAGCCGCAAGTGGCTTACAAAGAAACTATCCGCAAGCGCGTAGAAGCCGAAGGAAAATTCGTGCGTCAGTCAGGTGGCAAAGGTCAATTCGGGGTGGTCAATCTCTATATCGAGCCGTCGGAAAAAGGAAAAGGATTTGAGTTCGTCAATGAAATCAAAGGCGGAAGCATTCCGAAAGAATATATCCCTGCAGTTCAACAAGGGATTGAAGAAGCATTAAAAGATGGGGTGCTGGCAGGCTATCCCATGCAAGACATAAAAGTAACGCTGTTCGATGGAAAGTATCACGAGGTCGACTCCTCAGAAATGGCGTTCAAAATTGCAGGCTCCATTGGCTTCAAAGAAGGGGCGCGCCGCGCAAACCCTGTGCTTCTCGAACCGATTATGTCCGTTGAAGTAACTACGCCCGAAGATTACATGGGCGCAGTGATGGGCGACCTTTCCAGCCGTCGCGGGCGCATCGAAGGCATGGAAGCACGCTCCGGCGAGCAAGTCATTACCGCAAAAGTGCCGCTTGCAAATATGTTCGGCTACTCAACCGACCTGCGCTCAATGTCGCAAGGACGCGCCAACTATACAATGGAATTCTTCGCATATGAAGAAGCACCAAAAGCCGTCGCCGACGAAATCATTGAAAAGAGTGGCGCAAAAGCGGCAGCCGAAGTGTAACAAAAACTTGAATTTAATAACAACACCTGTAACTGCTAACTTTGGAGGAATCCAACAATGGCTAAAGAGAATTTCAAGAGAGACAAACCGCACGTGAACATCGGCACGATTGGGCACGTCGATCACGGAAAAACCACGCTCACAGCGGCAATCACTAAGACACTTGCAGAACGAGGCATGGCGCAAGCACTGGCTTACGACCAAATTGACAAAGCCCCCGAAGAAAAAGCGCGTGGTATCACAATTTCAACCTCTCACGTGGAGTATGAAACCGATAAGCGTCACTATGCACACATCGACTGCCCTGGACACGCCGACTATATCAAAAATATGATTACGGGTGCCGCCCAAATGGACGGCGCAATTTTGGTCGTTGCCGCAACAGATGGACCGATGCCGCAAACACGCGAACACATCTTGCTTGCCCGCCAAGTCAATGTGCCCTCAATCGTGGTGTTCCTGAACAAAATTGATATTGCTGACCCCGAACTCGTTGAACTCGTCGAGATGGAACTTCGCGAATTGCTCACCAGCTACAAGTTCCCCGGCGACGAAATCCCGATTGTTCGTGGCTCTGCACTGGGCGCACTCAACGGAGAAAAACAATGGGTAGATTCCGTCATCAAACTGATGGAAGAAGTCGACCGCTATATCCCAACCCCTGTGCGTGATATTGATAAGCCGTTCCTGATGCCCGTTGAAGACGTGTTCTCAATTTCTGGTCGCGGAACCGTTGCCACAGGACGTATTGAACGCGGAAAAATTAAGTTGAACGAAGAAGTCGAACTCGTTGGCTTCGGTCCGACAAAAAAATCCGTTGTAACTGGCATCGAAATGTTCCGCAAGAACCTTGATGAAGGTCAAGCTGGCGACAACGCGGGATTGCTCCTGCGCGGTATTGAAAAGAACGAGGTTGAGCGCGGCATGGTCATTGCAAAACCGGGTAGCATTACGCCACACACGAAATTCAGAGCGCAAATCTATGTCCTCAAAAAAGAAGAAGGAGGACGCCATACAGCGTTCTTCTCCGGCTACCGCCCGCAGTTTTATTTCAGAACAACAGACGTTACGGGCGTAATAACACTTCCAGCAGGCGTAGATATGGTGATGCCCGGCGACAACGTCACCGTCGAAGTAGAATTGATTACGCCGGTTGCAATGGATAAAGGCTTGAACTTCGCGATTCGAGAAGGCGGCAGAACTATCGGCGCAGGCGCAGTCTCCGAAATCCTTGCCTAAGTAACGATGAGAAGGAACAGGGGTGTTTGTTTCGGCAGACACTCCTTTTTTATCCTAATTTTAGACACTAAAAGACGTGGCAGCGCAACAAAAAATCCGCATCAAACTCAAATCCTACGACCATAGCCTCGTAGATAAGTGGGCGGAAAAAATTATCGATGTCGTCAAACAAACAGACGCAATTATTTCTGGACCGATTCCGCTTCCAACGGAATCCCAAATTTATACCGTCAACCGCTCGCCTCACGTTGACAAAAAATCGCGCGAGCAATTCATGATTGCGTCGCACAAACGGCTGATTGAAATCATCAATCCAAGCGGCAAAACGATTGACCTCCTGATGAAAATCGAGTTGCCCAGCGGCGTTGATGTTGAAATCAAAAGCTAATTACAAACAACAGATTCATTAACCGCTGGTTCTAAACAGTGGGTTACAAAATCGAACACACATGAGTGCCATCTTAGGAAAAAAAGTCGGAATGACAAGCATCTATGATGCCAAAGGGAAAGTCGTTCCATGCACCGTCATCGAAGCAGGACCATGCTTCATCTCACAAGTAAAAACCGTTGACAAAGAAGGGTATAACGCCTATCAGTTTGCGTTCAACGAAAAACGCGAAGACCGTACGCCGAAGCCTCAACTCGGACACTTCAAAAAGGCAAACGTGAACCCTATGTATAAAGTGGTCGAGTTTCGCAAAGAAGTGGTGGGTCTGGAATTGAACCCCGGCGATGTCGTCAAAGCCGATGTGTTCAAAGAAGGCGAAAAGGTTGATGTGGTGGGCACGTCAAAAGGCAAAGGATTTGCGGGCGTGGTCAAGCGTCATCACTTCGGAGGCGGCTCAAGAACACACGGACAATCCGACCGTGAACGCGCCCCTGGCTCAATGGGGGGATCATCGCACCCATCGCGCTCGTTCAAAGGGCTGAAAATGGGCGGCAGAATGGGCGGTGAGCGCGTGACGGTTCGCAATCTCGTCATCGTCAAAGTAATCGCCGACTCCAATTTGATTGTTGTGCGCGGCGCGGTTCCAGGACCGAAAAACGCATACCTTCAAATCACCACTGCAAAGAAACCATAATCATCAAGCCGTAACCATTAAACGAAGCAACAAGAATGGAACTCAAAGTTTTGAAAAGGGACGGAACGGACAGCGGCGAAATGATTGCGCTCAACCCCGAAATTTTCGAGATTCAACCGAGCGACCACGCAATCTATCTTGATGTTCGCTCCATTCGCGCCAATCAGCATCAAGGCACGCATAAAGTAAAGTCACGTGCCGAAGTTCGTGGCGGCGGCAAAAAGCCATATCGCCAAAAAGGCACGGGCGGCGCACGCCGTGGCACACAACGCTCCCCACTCATGCCAGGCGGCGGCGCAGTGTTCGGACCGCAACCCCACGACTATGTCGTCGGCATTAACAAAAAAGTTAAAACATTAGCGCGTAAGTCGGCATTAGCCTACAAAGCAAAAGCAAATGCAATTCTCGTGGTCGAAGACTTCACGCCCGAAGCCATCAAGACCAAAGAAATTGCCACCACCCTCAAAAATCTTGGCATTGCTGGAAAGAAAACCTTGTTCCTCACCGCAGGCAAGAACGACGTGCTTTACAAATCCGGACGAAACATTCCAACCCTCAACGTTCTGGAAGCCAATAAAGCCTCAACCTACGATATTTTAGATAACAAAGTGCTGCTGCTCCAAAAAAGCGCAGTCAAAGCCCTTGAAGAAACGCTTTTGTAACGGAGACAAAATATGACCAACGTGTTAATCAGACCGCTTCTCACCGAAAAAATCTTGAAGCTCGAAGAAGAAAAAAATCAATACGCCTTTGAGGTTCAAGACAGCGCAACAAAAGAAGACGTGAAGAAAGCCGTAGAATCCAAGTTTGGCGTTCAGGTGATTTCCGTGCGCACCATGCACAAAAAAGGTAAAGCCAAAGCACAAATGACGCGCAAAGGAGTGCGATACGGCAAGCACTCTGATACAAAACGCGCGTTTGTTACGCTAGCCAAAGACAATAAAATCGACTACTACGCCAACACTGGCGCATCTGAAAAGAAAGAGTAAAGGCAACAAGTTTAATCACGACAACTCATGGCGGTTAGAAAATTAAGACCCGTAACACCGGGAACGCGATTTGCATCGTATCCTTCGTTTGAAGAAATCACGAAAAAAGAACCTGAAAAAAGTTTAATTGTGCCGCTCAAAAAAACGGGCGGACGCAATAATCTCGGTCGGATTACCTCACGCGGCATGGGCGGCGGCGCGAAGCGATTTTATCGCCTGATTGACTTCAAGCGCGACAAAGAAATGAACGCCGTCGTTGAAGCCATCGAGTACGACCCGAATCGCTCGGCACGCATCGCCCTGCTTAAATACGAAGACGGCGAAAAGCGATACATTCTCGCGCCCAATGGAACAAAGGTCGGCGACAAAATTGAATGTGGCGATAACGCAGACATTAAAACCGGTAACGCCTTGCGCTTAAAGTTTATTCCTGTTGGCACGGAAATTCATAACATCGAGCTCAAAGCAGGAAAAGGCGCGCAACTGGCACGGAGCGCAGGCGCATTTGCGACACTGGCGGCAAAAGAAGGAAACTATGCCACCCTCAAAATGCCATCAGGCGAAATCCGCAAAGTGAGAATCGAGTGCAAAGCCACGATTGGTGTCGTCGGAAATTTAGAGCATGAAAATATCTCGCTCGGAAAAGCCGGTCGCTCCCGATGGCTGGGCATTCGCCCGATTACACGCGGTATGGCACGCAACCCCGTCGACCACCCGATGGGCGGCGGCGCAGGCAAATCCAAATCCGGCGGCGGTCGCCAACACCCCGAATCGCCATGGGGACAAAAAGCCAAAGGGCTGAAAACCAGACGCGGAAAGAAAGCGTCCTCAAAACTGATTGTCAGAGACCGTAGAGCCAAGAAACAAGACTAACCAATAAGGAATCACTTTTAAGCAAATGCCACGCTCACTTAAAAAAGGTCCATTTGTTCAAGACCGACTCTTGGACAGAATCAAGGAAATGAATGAAAAAGGACAAAAAAAAGTCCTCAAAACATGGTCACGGGCTTCAATGATCACGCCGGACTTTGTTGGACATACCATCGCCGTTCATAACGGCAAGACCCATATTCCTGTCTATATCTCGGAAAATATGGTCGGTCATAAACTCGGCGAGTTTGCGCCAACGCGCACATTCAGAGGACATTCAGGAGCGAAAGAAAAAGGGGCATCAGCACCCGGCAAAAAGTAACGGAGGAAAAAACAACACATGAGCGTTAGAAAAAGAGAAGCGGCAATCGCAAGAAAAGAAAAGCGCGCCAAAGATACCAAAGCGCAAGCCGTTCAACGCAATACCCCTACTTCGCCGCGAAAAATGCGTCTTGTTGTAGACCTGGTGCGCGGCAAGAACGTCAGCGAAGCCCAAGCCATCTTGCAAAACTCGACAAAACACGCCGCAAGAACCGTCCTGCGCACGCTGAAATCCGCAGTGTCTAACTACATGCAAAAACACAGCGATAGACAAGTAAATGAAGACCGCCTATTTATCACCGAAGCCTTCGTCAACGGCGGTGTCACACTTAAGCGTATGCTCCCCGCACCTATGGGCAGAGCCTACCGATTAAGAAAACGCTCCAACCACCTGACAATCGTGGTTGATGAAAAACGAATTAACTCTCGATAATTTTTGACGCACGAACTCAATGGGACAGAAAGTAAATCCAAACGGTTTCAGACTCGGTATCATCAAAGACTGGGATTCGCGTTGGTACGACGCGGGCGGCACCGTCGCCGAAAAAATTAAAGAAGACCGCCTCATCCGCGAATATGTTACAACCCGCTTAAAGCGTCAAAAAGCGGGCGTTTCAAAAGTGGTGATTGAACGCACAACGAAAAACATCAAGCTCTACATCTACGCGGCGCGTCCCGGTGCCGTTGTCGGCAAAAGCGGTGAAGAAATCAACACGCTCGGTCAAGAACTTGGCAAACTCACCAACAAAGACATCAAAATTGATGTCATTGAAATCAAAAAGCCCGAACTTGACGCGCAATTAGTCGCCGATAACATCGCCGCACAACTCGAAGGACGTGTGTCATTTCGACGTGCCATGAAACAAGCCATGCAACAAGCAAACCGTGCAGGCGCAGAAGGAATTCGCGTGCAAGTCTCTGGTCGCTTGGGCGGCGCGGAAATCGCGCGCATGGAGCAATACCGCGAAGGCAAAGTGCCGCTGCACACCCTTCGAGCCAATATCGACTACGCGCAAGCCACCGCCTTCACCATCACCGGCACGGTCGGCGTGAAAGTGTGGATTTACAAAGGCGAAGTCTTGGTGCAACGCATTGACTCAATTGAAGAAGAAGAACGTCAAAAAGTCAAAGACCGCCGAGACAATCAACGCAATCGAGGCGGACGCGGAGACAATCGCCGAGACGGACGACGAGAAGGACGCGGCGACGGACGTGGAGAGAGCCGCAGACGCCGACGTAAATCGAGTTCCAAATCACAACAAAGCGGTGAGGCACCGCCAGCTCCACAAGAGCCGGCTCAATAAGCACGCTTACGCGACATAAACTTTCTAACGGAAATTCTTAACGCATAGGAGACTTCAACGATGTTGATGCCAAAACGCGTGAAATATCGCAAAACACAACGCGGCAAAATGAAAGGCAACGAAACCAGAGGAACGAATATAGACTTCGGCTCCTTCGGACTCAAAGCCCTTGAACAAGCATGGATTACAAGCCGCCAAATCGAAGCCGCTCGCGTCGCCATGAACCGCTTCATGAAGCGCGATGGAAAAGTGTGGATTCGAATTTTTCCTGATAAACCAGTAACCAAAAAACCCGCAGAAACCCGCATGGGAAGCGGAAAAGGTTCACCTGAATTTTGGGTCGCTGTCGTTAAGCCCGGACGCATTATGTTCGAAGCCGATGGAATTCCGAAAGCCACCGCCGAAGAAGCCTTCCGCCTTGCCGCCGCAAAACTTCCCATCAAAACGAAGTTTGTCGTGCGCCCCGATTATGAAGCCCCCGAAGTGAAAAAGTAAGATGAACCGCTAAACGAGAAGAAAGATGAAGAAATATGAAATCGCCGCACTATCGGCAGAAGAGATGAAAAAACAAATCGGCGAGCTCAAACAACGCATCGCCGACATCAAATTCAATATCGCGTTTGAACCGCCGCAAAACCCAATGATCATCCGAAATATGCGCAAAGACATTGCACGCATGAAAACACGATTGAATCAGCAAAAAGCAAAAGCGATAAAATCTCAACCCGAAAAGAACTAAAACGAATCTGAACGATGTCAGAAGCAAAACAACCAGAAACACAAAGCACGACGCCCGAAGCCACAACCAAAAAAATCGTGCGCGAAAAAGTCGGAAAAGTCGTCAGCAATAAAATGCAAAAAAGCATCGTGGTGGCTATTGAACGCCGCGAACAGCACCCGATTTACAAGAAGTTCATGAAAAAGACAACCAAAATCATGGCACACGATGAAAAAAACGAAGCAGGCATCGGCGACACCGTGCGCATCTCTGAGTTCAGACCCATCAGCAAACGCAAAAGTTGGAAACTGGTTGAAATCATCGAGAAAGCCAAGTAATTAACGAACCACGCGCCGCTTGTCAAATCAAGGGGCGGTAAAAACGATAAACGAGTTATGATTCAGAACGAAACAAATTTAGTGGTTGCCGATAACAGTGGCGCGAAAAAAGTCCGCGTCATTCACGTGCCGGGCGGAACACACCGCCGCTACGCCAGCATCGGCGATGTCGTCGTCGTCTCCGTTAAAGCCGCCATTCCCGGCGGAACCGTTAAAAAGAAAGACGTCTCGCGAGCCGTTGTCGTGCGCACAAAAAAAGAATACCGCCGCAAAGACGGTACCTACATTCGCTTTGACGAAAACGCCGTCGTGCTTATCAACGCCCAAGGCGAGCCAAAAGGCACGCGCATTTTCGGACCGATTGCCAGAGAACTGCGCGACAAACAATACATGAAAATCATCTCGCTCGCGCCAGAAGTCCTTTAAGTAAAAAACAAATGGGAGTTATTGAAAAATCAAACCCCTTTTGTATTTTTGCGACCCGTTTTTTCAAGAAATGGGTAAAACAAGCGGAAGTAACTCAGCTGGTAGAGTCACAGCCTTCCAAGCTGTTGGTCGCGGGTTCGAGTCCCGTCTTCCGCTCAAAAGAACTATGCGTCAATCTTCACTCAAAGCGCGACGTGAGATTGACGCAAAATTTTTCTCAATGAAGAGTAAAACGAACCTGACAGCGAAAGCACTTAAAACGCAAAAAGACTATGAAATTGGGACATAAGCCTGTAAAGATGCATGTGAAGAAAAACGACACCGTCCAAGTCTTGACGGGAAACGATAAAGGCAAAACAGGGAAAATCCTGCGGGTGTTTCCCGACCAAAATCGCGTCATCGTCGAAGGGGTCAATCTTCGCAAGCGTCACACACGCCCCAACAAAAATCAGCCACAAGGCGCAATCATCGAGCGCGAAATGCCGATTCACGCCTCGAACGTCAAGAAAGTTTGACCTAAACCACTTACTCAAACAGGAAACGACAAAGACCGTTTCCGCTAAATTGAACCGAGTCTATGGCACAAAAAGAACAAAAAAAAGGTAAATCAAAAGAAGCCGAATCGCCCGCCAAAGCGAACACCGACTTCTCACATCTTCCAACGCCAAAACCGAGACTGCACGAAAAATATCGGAGCGAAGTCGTTAAGAAGTTGATGGAACAGTTTAAGTACGACAACGTCATGATGGTGCCGAAACTCAAAAAAATCAGCATCAACATCGGTGTCGGTCAAGCCTCACAAGACCCGAAACTCATGGAAATTGCGGTCAAAGAATTAGCCATGATTTCAGGTCAAAAGCCCGAAGTGCGCAAATCCAAAAAAGCGATTTCAAACTTCAAACTGCGCGAAAATCAACCAATCGGGTGCCGAGTAACGCTCCGCCGCGAAAAAATGTATGAGTTTATGGATAGATTGATTGCACTGGCAATTCCGCGCATTCGTGATTTCAAAGGCGTCAGCGATAGCAGTTTCGACGGACGCGGAAACTATACGCTGGGCATCAAAGAACAAATTATTTTCCCTGAAATTGATATTGATAAAGTCAATCGAATTTCAGGCATGGACATCACCTTCGTTACAACAGCGAAGACCGACGAGGAAGCTTATGCCCTGCTTAAAGAAATGGGCATGCCCTTCAAGAAAAGAAATTAACCTGATTCAACTTTCAACTATATGGCAAAGACAAGTGTTGTCGTTCGCAATGAAAAGCGCAAAAAAATGGTTGAGCGTTACGCCGCTTTGCGAGAAGAGTTAAAAAAGAAAGCCTTAGCTGGCGACGAAGCTGCCGCTCGCAAACTCCGCGAATTGCCACGCAACAGTTCGCCCACGCGTGTGCGCAACCGATGTAACCTGACGGGCAGACCACGCGGCGTATATGCCGAGTTCGGATTGTGCCGCCATCAGTTCCGAGACCTTGCCCTCGCCGGCAAGATTCCGGGCGTAAAAAAAGCCAGTTGGTAACACTCACTTTTAATCAACGCTTGTGGTCAGCCGCAACCGAGTGGTGTCGGGAGCAGGAACGCACAAGATAACTTTAACCTTCAACCAAAATGCCTGTTACAGACCCAATCGCGGATTATCTGACACGAATCCGCAATGCCGCAAAAGCGAAGCACAAAACCGTTGATGTGCCACAATCTAAATTGAAAGAAAGCATCTCTAAACTGCTGAAAGAAAAAGGCTACATCAAGGACTATTCCGTCGTTACAACGGAGAAATTCCCTGTCCTGCGCGTCCAACTGCGCTACCTCTCAAACGGAGAACACGCAATTAAAGAACTCACGCGTGTCAGCACGCCCGGACGCCGCGTCTATGAAGGAAAAAATATCAAGAAGTATTTGAGTGGACTTGGATTGTCAGTGGTGTCAACATCAAAAGGACTTATGACGGATAAAGAAGCACGCGCCGCAGGCATAGGCGGTGAAGTTCTCTTCCGTATTCACTAACCGAACTTGTTGGAAGGAGCAAAACGAATGTCAAGAATTGGAAAAAAGCCGATTGCGATTCTCAAAGGCGTAAAAGTTGAAGTCAAAAACGGAAAAATTATCGTCTCTGGTCCGAAAGGACAACTTGAAGAGACCCTTCGAGGAAACATTACAGTCAAAACCGAAGGAGAAAGCGTAACCGTTGAACGCGGCGATGACAACAAGCAAACGCGCGCCTTGCACGGCTTGTATCGCGCCCTCATCAATAACATGGTGCAAGGCGTTTCACAAGGCTATACCAAGAAATTGGAAATCGTTGGTGTCGGCTACAAAGCAGAATTGAAGCAAAATTGGCTCGTCATGTCGCTCGGATATTCTCACCCGATTTTCTTTCGTCCGCCCGAAGGCGTGAAAATCGAAACGCCACAGCCAACTAACGTCGTGGTGAGCGGCATCGATAAGCAACTGGTCGGAGCCGTTGCCGCGAAAATTCGCTCGTTCAAAAAGCCTGAACCCTACAAAGGCAAAGGCATTAAATATGAAGGCGAAACTATCCGTCGTAAAGAAGGTAAGACGGCTGGTAAGTAAATTTTTTAGATGAACGGGAGGCGGCAACTATCGCCTCCAAAACTTAAGACGAAGATGAAAGTTCCAGAAAAAATTCAGCGCAGAGTCAAAGTCAAAATGCGCGTGCGCAAGAAAGTGAGAGGCACAGCGGAACGCCCGCGCTTGAGCGTATATCGCAGTTTGAACCATATTTACGCCCAACTTATTGACGACGACAAAGGGGTAACGCTTGCCGCCGCAACCAGCAACAAAAAATCACTCGAAGCCACATTCAAAGGCATGAAAAAATCCGAAGTAAGCAAAAAGGTCGGCGAAATGCTTGCAGAAACTGCCAAAGCCAAAGGCATTACCAAAGTCGTCTTCGACCGCAACGGCTACAAATATCACGGTCGCGTGAAAGCCTTAGCCGACGGCGCACGCGAAGGCGGGTTAGAATTCTAAACTCAAACAGAGCAATGACAAAACAAGCAAAGAAAGTTAGACCGGGCGAACTCAATCTCAAAGAAAAATTAGTTCAAGTCAATCGCACCGCAAAAGTCGTCAAAGGCGGAAAACGCTTTGGCTTCAACGCCATCGTGGTAGTCGGCGACGGCGAAGGACATGTAGGGTATGGACTTGGCAAAGCCAATGAAGTGCAAGACGCGATTGCCAAAGGCACGGAAGATGCAAAGAAAAACGTCTTCAAAGTCCCCGTGATTAAAGGCACAATTCCACACGAGGTCTATGTGAAATACGGCGCGGCAAAAATTTTGATGAAACCGGCCTCGCAAGGAACGGGACTTATCGCGGGCGGTGCCGTCCGAGCCGTGCTGGAAAGCGCAGGGGTCAGAGACGTACTGACCAAATCGCTCGGCTCATCGAACCCACACAACGTCGTCAAAGCGACTGTGAAGGGACTGTTAAGCCTCTCCGATGGATTAGAGGTGGCGGCACGACGCGGTAAATCGCTCAAAGAAATTTTCGAAGGCTAATTATTCATCATTTAGAACGACTTAACCACAAAGCCATACCTTAAAGCGTTATGCCAGAGACGAAGAAACAACTCAAAATCACGCAAATCAGAAGCACAATTCGTTGCACAAAAAATCAAAAAGCAACGATGAAATCGCTGAAACTCTCTCACCCAAATAAGTCAGTGGTGCGCACCGACAATCCTGCCCTGCGCGGTCAACTCAAATCGGTTGAGCACCTTGTCAAAGTCGAAGAACTCAACTAAGGAAAGGATTTTTAGGGAATGAACCTACACACACTTACGCCTGCAAAAGGGTCAAGAAAACCGAAAAAGCGTGTTGGACGCGGTCCTGGCTCAGGCAACGGCACAACGGCGGGACGTGGAACCAAAGGTCATAAATCGCGAAGCGGCTACACGACCAAGAATTTTGAAGGCGGACAAATGCCGCTCTACCGCCAACTGCCAAAATTCGGCTTCACACCGCCAAACCGAAAAACAGTCGTCGGAATCAATGTTGCGCAGTTAGAAGAATGGGTGAAAAAAGGCAAACTCGGTGCAGATATGCCCCTCGAAGCGTTCAATAAATTGGGCGTCATTGGTAAAACCGAATATCTCAAAATTCTTGGCGAAGGCGAACTGACCGCGAAACTTAATGTAACGGCTCATGCGTTCAGCGAAACTGCAAAAGAAAAAATCGAAAAAGCAGGCGGAAGCGTAACCATTGCCCACAGAACCATTGCCGAAGCCAGCACAATGAAGAACGTGGAAGTTGCAACAGCGGTAATTACGCCAAAAAAATTGGTCGACGACCACAAAAAAGCCATCAAAGCACAAAAGAAGGCAACCGCAAAAACTGCCAAAAAATAACCGTGACCTACGATGAAACTTGTCGAGAGTATTAGAAATATCAGCAAAATTCCTGAGCTGAAAGACCGAATCCTCTACACCTTAGGACTGTTGATTGTGTATCGAATCGGCTCACATATCACCATTCCGGGCGTTGATGCGTCAGCCGTCGCCGCCGCAGGAGCAGGACCAACCAATGACCTGTTCGGACTCTTTGACCTCTTTGTGGGAGGCGCGTTCAAGCGTGCGTCGGTCTTCGCGCTTGGCATTATGCCCTATATCTCGGCATCAATTATCATTCAACTGCTTGGTGCAGTAACGCCCGTCATTCAACGCTTGCAAAAAGAAGGTGAAGAAGGGCGCAAAAAAATCACGCAATATACCCGCTACGGAACTGTGATACTCGCCGCCATGCAAGCGTGGGGTGTCAGTGTCAGCCTTTCCAGTCCGTCTTCGTTTGGTCAAGCCATTGTGCCAGAGCCGGGATTTCTTTTTACGCTCTCAACCATCATCACGCTCACGGCGGCAACGATTTTTACGATGTGGCTCGGCGAGCGCATCACTGAACGCGGTATCGGAAACGGTATCTCGCTCATCATCATGATTGGCATTTTGGCGCGATTCCCACAGTCGCTTGTGGCAGAGTGGCAACTTGTCGCATCAGGAAGCAAAAACTTGATTGTGGAAATTATTGTGCTGGCAATTATGGTGCTGATTGTTGCAGGCGTGGTGCTGATGACGGTCGGCACAAGACGCATTCCTGTTCAATATGCAAAGCGAGTGGTTGGACGAAAAGTCTACGGCGGAACAACGCAATACATTCCAATGCGCGTGATTACAGCAGGTGTTATGCCGATTATCTTCGCGCAATCCATCATGTTCATTCCAAGCACGCTGATTTCCTTTTTCCCTGAAAGTGAAGGCATGCAGAAAGTTGCCTCGTGGATTTCCTACAATTCGTGGGGCTACGCGATTTTGTTTGCGATTCTCATTGTCTTCTTCACCTACTTCTACACCGCAATCGCCTTCAACCCAAAAGATGTGGCAGATACGATGCAAAAGCAAGGCGGATTTATTCCGGGCGTGCGTCCGGGAAAAAGCACGGAAGAGTTTATCGACAACATTCTGACGCGCATTACCCTTCCAGGTGCGATTGCGTTAGCAATTATTGCCATTCTGCCAACGGTCTTGGTGAAATATGGAAATGTATCGCCCGGATTTGCCCAATTTTTTGGTGGAACAAGCTTGCTCATCATTGTCGGCGTTGCATTAGATACGCTTCAACAAATTGAAAGCCATCTGTTGATGCGTCACTATGACGGATTTATGAAAACAGGGCGCGTGAGAGGACGAGTCAGCGCGTAATTGACAAGAGCGGCAATGGTAACAGCACGAAGCGAAAAAGAAATTGAGTTGATGCGTGAAAGCGGCAGAATTGTCGCCCAAGCCCTTGATGCGATTGAACTTGAACTGCGACCGGGAATGACCACGAAAGACCTTGACAAAATCGCAGAGGATTACATTCGCAGTCAAGGTGCAACACCGAGTTTCTTAGGATATGTGCCGCGCGGCGCACGCGGAACAAAGCCGTATCCCGCGTCAATTTGTGCGTCTATCAATGAAGAAGTGGTGCATGGAATTCCAAGTCCAAAGCGCGTCATAAAAGAGGGCGATATTATCTCGATTGATGTGGGCGCATACAAGAACGGCTATCACGGAGATTCTGCGCGAACATTTATTGTCGGAGAAGTTAAGCCTGAAGTTCGACATCTCGTCAAGGTTACCGAAATGTGCTTGACCTTAGCAATTCAAAAAGCCGTTGTAGGGAATCGCCTGCACGATATTTCCGCCGCCGTTCAAAATTATGCGGAAAGTTTCGGGTTCGGTGTGATTGAAAACATGGTGGGGCATGGAATCGGAACGAAAATGCATGAAGAGCCGCCTGTGCCGAACATTGGCAAAGCAGGAACTGGCGTTTTTCTACGAGAAGGCATGGTGCTTGCGATTGAACCGATGATTAACTTAGGACGCTCACGCAAGGCGAAAATTTTGAGCGACACTTGGACTGCCGTAACCGCCGACGGAAAACCGTCTGCACACTTCGAGCATACCGTTGTGGTGCGTAAAGGTAACGCCGAAATTTTAACGCTCTCGCGCCTCCCGAAAACTTCGCTCGCAACGGAAGAGAACGCGACTATTCAATTAGCGAGTTAAACTAAACCCTTGCTGTAACTTGGCAAAAGAAGAAGCAATCGAACTCGACGGCGTAATTCTTGAAGCACTACCAAACGCCAGCTTTAAGGTCAAGTTGGAAAATAATCTTGAAATCTTGGCGCACGTCTCCGGAAAGATGAGAATGAATTTTATTAAAATTCTTCCGGGCGATCGCGTCAGAGTGCAAGTGTCGCCATATGACCTGACCAAAGGAAGAATTACTTATCGATTTAAGTAAGTGCAGAAGTTTTTTTTCTGAAAGGAGTGCTTAAAAGACTTGGAAAAAAATAAAAAAGCGTGTAAATTAGCCGCCCTTTTTTACAAAGGAAACTAAAATTTGAACAATTATGAAACTCGTGTCATCACTAAAAAAGCGTTGCGAATCATGCAAGATTATTCGCCGAAAAGGAAAAATCCTTGTCATTTGCAAGAAAAATCCAAATCACAAACAGCGTCAAGGATAAGAGGAGAGAAAGAATGAGAGTTGCAGGGGTTGACCTTCCCAGAAATAAGCGCGCCGTTATCGGTTTAACCTACATCTACGGTATCGGCGATACCACCGCCAAAAAAATTTTAGCGAAAGCAGGCATCGACGAGAATCGTAAAATCGCTGAACTGACGGACGAAGAAGCCAGTCTAATTCGCAACATTATCACCAATGAGTATAAGGTTGAAGGACAAGCGCGAAGCGAACAGCAACTCGCCATTAAGCGATTAATGGATATTGGGTGCTATCGCGGATTGCGTCATCGAAGAGGATTACCTGTCAGAGGACAGCGCACGCGCACCAATGCCCGCACGCGTAAAGGTAAGCGTAAGACCGTCGCCGGTAAGAAGAAAGCGGCAGCGAAGAAATAATCACTAAACTTTTTGACAGAGCAAATGGCAACGACGAATACATCAACCGCCGCAGCGAAAAAAAAGAAAAAAATCAACGTGTCGCCCGAAGGCTTGGCGCACATTAAAGCTACCTTCAACAACGTGCTTGTAACCATCACCGATATGTCCGGCAACACGATTGCTTGGTCTACGGCGGGTAAAAATGGCTTTAAGGGTTCAAAGAAAAACACGCCATATGCGGCGCAAGTGACCGCAGAAGCGGCAGCGCGCGAAGCAGTGGAATTGGGAATGAGAAAAGTTGATGTGTTAATCAAAGGTCCTGGCTCAGGGCGCGATGCCGCCGTCCGCTCCTTGCAAGTGGCAGGGTTAGAAGTGAAGTCAATTCGAGACATCACGCCGCTTCCGCACAATGGCTGCCGACCGCCGAAACGCAGAAGAGTCTAACAAATCACAAATCTGATTGAAAGCATTGAAATGGCAAGATATTTAGGTCCAACCGCAAAGGTCTCTCGTCGTCTGGGCGTTGCTATCGTCCCGAAAGATGAAAAGTACTTGGATAGACGTCCAAACCCACCGGGTCAGCACGGCGCGTCCCGCAAAGGGAAGTTGTCAGAATACGCGATTCAGCTCCGTGAAAAGCAAAAGATGAAATATATCTACGGAGTTTTAGAGCGACAATTTCGCAACTATTACGAAAAAGCCACGCGCCAACGCGGCGTTACAGGAGATAACCTCGTCAAAATGCTTGAAAGTCGGCTCGATAATGTCGTATACCGTGCAGGATTTGCGGCATCTCGCCCTGCCGCACGACAAATCGTGTCGCATGCACACCTGCTTGTGAATGGAAAGAAAGTCAATATCCCATCTTATCAATTAAAGCCGGGCGATGTGGTTCAATTTCGCGAAAAATCAAAAAATTTAGACGTGGTTAGAAATTCGCTAAACAAAAAGCCCGATTCGCAAATCCCAACGTGGATTCAAGTCGATAAGGCAAATTTGAAAGCGACGTTTCTAAATGCGCCTGAACGCTCGGAAGTTCAAGAGCCGTTCAACGAGCAGTTGGTCGTTGAATTGTATTCAAAGTAAGAGCCACATCAGTGGTAAAAATTCAGCGTGGCTGTTCAACACTTGCACAATTTTTCAAGAGGAGTGTTATGATTCAACAAATGCAAATGCCGGAGCGTTTGGAACTCGACGACAGTTCGTATTCCAGCAATTACGGTAAATTTATTGCTCAACCGCTTGAACGCGGTTATGGGGTGACTATCGGAAACGCGATGCGCCGTGTCCTGCTTTCTTCTCTGCCAGGAACGGCAATTACAGGTATCAAAATTGAAGGGGTATTACACGAATTCTCAACCTTAGACGGTGTCAAAGAAGATGTTCCCGACATTATCTTGAACTTAAAGCAAGTTCGCTTCCGCTCCATTAGCAAGCGCACCGCAGTGGTATCATTGGTGTTGAAAGGTCCTAAAAACTTCACTGCGGCAGATATTGTCAGTAGCGAAGGCGACTTTGAAGTACTCAACCCCGACCTGCACATCGCGACCCTGAATAAAAACGCGATGATTAAAATGGATATCCATGTCGGCAGAGGACGAGGGTATGTGCCAGCAGAAGAAAACAAGCCTGAAAACATGCCGATTGGGTTCATTCCAATGGATTCAATTTATACGCCGATTCGCAATGTAAAATACAGCATCGAAAATACGCGCGTCGGTCAGAAAATCGATTATGAAAAATTGATTTTGGAAGTTGAGACCGACGGCTCGATTGCGCCTGATGAAGCGGTCAGTATGGCAGGTAAAATCATTACCGACCATATCAAACTCTTTGCGACATTTACACCGACGACAGAAGAAGAAACACCCGTTCCTGAAACACAAGAAGACGATGCCGAATTTGAACGAATGCGCCAACTCCTAATGACACGCATTGAAGATTTAGAACTTTCCGTCCGTTCTCACAACTGCCTGCGTTCAGCCGAAATTGAAACCTTAGGGCAACTTGTCGCAAAACGAGAAGAAGAGCTCTTGAACTTCAAGAACTTCGGCAAAAAGTCGCTCATGGAACTCAAAGAACTGGTAGAGTCCAAAAATCTGCACTTCGGTATGGATATTTCAAAGTATCGCTTGAAAGAAGTCTAAAAACAAGAGATAACCGACAAAATTTGTAGAGGAAATTATGCGAAAACAAAAGCACACGGTCAAAAAAATTGGACGCACCACCGCACACCGCCACGCAACGCTTTCCAATCTCTCAACAGAACTGATACGCCACAAACGCATTCGTACAACAGAAGCAAAAGCAAAAGCACTGCGTCCATTCGTTGAAAGCCTGATTACGAAAGCCAAAAAAGGCACAATGCACGCCCAACGCGAAGCCTTCAAAGTCATTCGTGATAAAGCCGTGATTAAAGAACTCTTCGGAGAAGTCGCTAACAAAGTGGCAAATCGCAACGGCGGATACACACGCATCATTAAACTGGCACCGAGACTTGGCGACGCCGCAAAAATGGCTTACATCGAACTCGTTGACTTCGGCGCAGAACCTGATGTGAAAAAGTCACAAAAACAAGACCGTGCGCGCCGTGTTCGCGGCTCAAAAGAAGCCTTAGCGAAAAATGCAGGCGATCAAAAAGAAGCAACAGCTACAGCTTAAAAACGAGTGCTATAATTCGAGGGCTTGTCCAAAAGACAAGCCTTTTTGGTTTTATTTGACTTTGAGAAAATTGAAGTAATTGGCAAAATGCCTACGCCTGATAATCGCAATCCGACTGTGAAAACGGTTTGATATATTGATGAGGGAACGGACTTTCCAAGATTCATAACCGCAATATCACACAAGTCATATACCTTTGAACCTCATGGAAATAAACCTCATGAACATCCTAATTGCAATCGTCCTCTACACCACGCTGTTTGCGTTAATTGTAACCACCATTCGCGTCTTTATTTGCCATATTCGTGGAGAAAAGGTCACCAGTCCATTCTTTGAATCTCTGGCTTCCATTCTATTCTTCCTCGCGATTTTCAACTTCTTCTTTGGCGACCGCAACCGCTAACCCTTCACCCCAATCCGCCATCTGTGATTTTGTTTATTTGACCTCACCCTGTCGCGGTGCGACATCCCTCTCATTTAT
>Ga0272446_1001202_pt1 | contig 38426 bp, 29 predicted proteins | sample YNPCB0061_FD_194587 | JGI IMG/M metagenome (GOLD analysis project Ga0272446, IMG submission 194587) | Hot spring microbial mat communities from Yellowstone National Park, WY, United States - YNP-CB-006-1 | ecosystem: Environmental > Aquatic > Thermal springs > Hot (42-90C) > Sediment | place...
AAGGGTAGCTCAGGATTACCCAGGTGCATGATGATGTCGTTGAGGCAGCCGCCGCCGTAGGAGATTTCTTGGATGACTCTTTGTTGCACCGTTTGATTGTGGGAGAAGAGGTAGAGGGCGAGGGGTTTGGGTCGGGCATTGACAAAGGCGATCGCTTCATCAAGTTGGTCGTATTCTAAGATTGGCAGAATCGGGCCAAAGATTTCATCGGCCATTACCGGAGAATCAGGGGATACCTGGTCAATCAAGGTTGGGGCGATGTAGCGATCGCAACGATCGTATTGGCCGCCGATCAAGACTTTACCCTGATTGAGAAGAGCTACTAGCCGATCAAATTGGCGGTCATTGACAATCCTGGCCAGGTCAGGACTCTGCTGAGGATTTTCCCCAAAGTAGGCTTTGATGCAAGTAATTAATTTTTCAACCAGGGTCGGCTTGATCTCTTTTTGAACCAGCAAGTAGTCTGGGGCGATACAGGTCTGCCCGGCGTTGTAGAATTTGCCCCAGGTAATCCGCTTGGCAGTTATGTCTAAATCGCAGTTGCGATCAACAATGCAGGGGCTTTTGCCTCCCAACTCAAGGGTTACAGGGGTCAGGTGCTGGGCGGCTGCTTCCATGACTATTTTGCCGATCGCAGTACCACCCGTGAAAAAGATATGGTCAAATTTCTCAGCCAAAAGTGCTTGATTGGTTTCAATGCCTCCCTCAATTACCCGGACAAAGCTAGGATCAAAATTATTATTAATTAGTTCTGCAAGGAGTCGGGAAGTGTGGGGTGTATGCTCTGAGGGCTTGAGAATCGCGCAGTTACCAGCGGCGATCGCCCCGACGAGGGGTTGAATAGTTAGAGCAAAGGGATAGTTCCAAGGGGCAACAATCAGTACTACGCCCAGGGGTTCAGTGTAAATGTAGCTAGAGCTGGGAAAGAGGCTAAAGGGAGTTCCTACCTTTTGAGGACGTATCCAAGCCCGCAAATGTCTGAGGGTATATCTAATTTCCGCCAGGGTGATTAATACTTCACTGCCAAAGGCTTCGATCGCGGGCTTGCGTAAATCTGCATGAACAGCCTCAAGAATACGCTGATCGTTATCTTTGATAAGTTGCATCAATTTTTGCAGTTGGGCAGCGCGAAATTCGCAGGTCTTGGTTTTTCCTGTGGCAAAGTAGGCACGCTGTTGAGCGATCGTGCCCTGGATATCTTGCTGGGTAAATTCAGAACCTAGGGTGACCATACGTAATAGTTAAGATATGTGAAGAGTAAGCCTGGCTAATTTTATCGCAAATTTGCCCCCGACTTGGAACCCAAACCTCTACACTAGGAAAATTTTTAGGCGCTAGCAAAATGCCTTGAATACGTTTTTAGTTTAAATTCTTCAACATATTTCTTCAACATATTGACATCCCAATCTTTAACATTTGTAAAGTTATTTTCCACGACGGAAGCCGTTTTTCTTGTTACAGGTAGATTTACATTGAGGACAGTAGATTAGACCTCTTGCACGAATCCCTAAAAACCCTATGGCACTGTTAAGGGATTGTTAGGTTCCGGCTAATTACGCAAGAAGTTTATTGTTCAGCAGGTGACTCGACCATCTCATTCCAAAACTTTTAGCATTAGCGATTCACCAACGCTCCTGCGGTCTTGACTCGCACCGGGACTTAGAAAACTTTGATACCTGTGGATGGTGTGAAAGGGCTGTGTAATTTATTTGGACATTGTACTGTTATTGTTAGTATGGGTGCCAGAATACCTAGGGGTATGATCCCAAAGCTGACCCTTCAGGCACAGCGTCGGACTTACAGCACCCCAAATTTCTCACTGGTTAAACTTGACTCGCAGGAACCTAGCCAATCTTCGCCGGAGCGATTCCAGATTAACCTAGTCGACTTCCTAGAGATTTATTGATCTAATGTTTTTGCCAAATACCGACCCAGTAGCCCTATGATTCCCCTCGAACTAAAGCTGAAGGATTTTTTTAGCTACCAGAATGCAACTATTGATTTCCGCGGGCTACACACCGCCTGTATTTGTGGCCCAAATGGAGCGGGTAAATCGTCTCTTTTGGAGGCAATGACTTGGGCAATTTGGGGAGAAAGCCGGGTTGATACGGAAGATGAAGTGATCAACATTGGTGCGAAGGAAGTTAAGGTAACTTTCACTTTTATTAGTAATCAGCAAACCTACCGGGTGATTCGGAGTCGGCAGCGGGGGCAAAGTACGGTGCTAGAGTGGCAAATCCAGACGGGCAGCGGGTTTGTGGCGTTGACTGGCAAGGGAGTGCGGGTGACTCAGCAGCAAATTGAAGAAACTATCAGGTTAGATTACGATACTTTTATTAATTCTGCTTACCTGCGCCAAGGCAAGGCTGACGAGTTTATGCTCCGCAAGCCCTCTGAGCGCAAGGAAATTTTAGCCAAGCTACTCAAGCTTGACCAGTATGAACAGTTGGCGGATCAAGCTAAGGGGGTTGCCAGGGAAATCCAGGGGCAGATTAGCCAAATTCAGCAGAAACTGGAGATGATTTCCCTGAGTTTGCAGCAGCGGGAGCACTACAGCCGGGAGGTCGATCGCATCCGAGCTGTAATTACCCAACTAGAGCAAAGGCAATCTGAACAGAAGCAACAGTTGCAGGTTTTTCAGGCTAACCAGCAAAAGCAGTTGCTGCTAACCCAAGAGAAGCGATCGCTTGAAAATCATTGCCAAAGCTTGAGGCAGCAGTACCAGCACCTGAGCAGTGAGTTGACCTACAAGCGATCAGAAAGCCAGAAACTCCAAGAGCTAGTCGATCAGCAATTTCAAATCCGCAGGCAATACCAGGAGTTTTTGAACCTGCAAGCCCAGGATCAGGCCCTGGCCAAGCAGGCCCAGCAGATAGATGAACTCCACAAAAATCGCCAGCGCATCAATGACGAGTGGAATCACGAACTAAGCCGCATCCATGGAGAAATTCATGGCTGCCGCAACCAGCTTGATCAAATCGACAGAGAGGAATTGGAAATCCAAGAGACCCTCAAGGGCAGAGCTGCGGTGGCGGAGGATCTGCTTAAATTGCATCAGTTACGGCAGCGGATTAAGGAGCTGGATGAGCTGCAACTGGTCATTTTGCCCCTCAAGGAAAGTCGCGATCGCCTGCGCCAAGAGATCGACCGGGCCCGCACTAAAATCCAGACCCAGCTTGAAGAATTGCGGATCAAAGAAAATCATTTACGCCAAGCCATTACCAATGGCGAAGTTAAACGTCAAGAGTTTCTCGAAATCAGTAGCCAAATCATTGCCCTTGAAAAAAAACAGACCTATCGGCAGCGGCTAGTCGATAAAATCACTGACCAGCAGAATAAAATCCTCCGCTGGGAACAGGAAGCCAAAAATCACCAGCATCGCATCCAGGAATTAGAAGACAAAATTAATGCTTTGGGTGGTAGCGTCTGCCCCCTGTGTGAAAGACACCTCAACGACCATGACCACCAGCGGGTCATCCAGAAGACCCGCCAGGAGGAGGAGCGGCTGCGGGATCATCTTTGGCATATTCAAGAGCAGGAGGCGATCGCCCGTCGAGACCTGCAAACTATCCAGGGGGAAATTCAGCAACTCCAAAGCCAGCTCCAGGAATACGAATCCCTGATCGGGCGGCGGGGTAAGCTAACGGCCCAACTAGAAGCCCTTGAGGATAGCTATGCTCAAATGCAAGAGGTGAAGGATCAAATAGCCTTGCTGGAGCGATCGCTCTCGGAGCATAGCTATGCCCCAGAACAGCAACAGGAATTAGCCAGACTAGATGCTCGGCTCCAAGCAATCCAATACGATGAAACAAAACATGCCCTGATCCGGGGAGAAGAAAGCAAGCTCCGGGTGGCGGAGATCCGCCACCATAAAATTGAGCAAGCCCTGCGCCGTCAGCGAGAAAATCAGCAGAAAAAGCCGGAACTACTCAATAAAATTCAAACTTGGCAAGCTCTCCTGGGTAACTGTAAATCGGCCGATCATCCCCTCTACCGGCAATTACAGGAGCTAGACGAGCAGATTCAGCGCCTGGGGTATGATCGGGCCCGCCACAACCAAATCAGCCAGACCTGCCAACAGATGAGTATTTGGGTAAGTCGCCACGACAAACTGCAAGATAGCATCCAAGAGTTGCCGCGCGTTTATGATCGAATCGCTCAACTAGAGCAAGATCTGGCCGCTACCCTTGCCCAAGAACATGAAACTGCCCAGAGAATTGAGCAGATCAATCAAGACCTTGCCGAAGCTCCGGATCTCTCCTATCAAATCCAGCAACTGGAAATCAGCATCAAAAACTATGACCAGCAGATTAAACAACAGGCAGCGGATCTGGGGGGCTGGCAGCAGCAAATCAATCAACTGGATGCGATCGCCACTGAATACCAACAAAAGCAACAGGAGCTAACCCAACTTCAACAGGCGCAAAAAGTCCACGAGGAGCTAGCCAAGGCCTTTGGCAAAAACGGCATTCAATTGATGATCATTGAAAACGTCTTGCCCCAATTGGAGTTGCAGGCTAACCAAATCTTAGCCAGACTCAGTTCCAGTCAACTCAACTTGCAAATCATCACTCAAAAAGCAGGTAAAGCCAAGAAAAATAGCAAAATGATTGACACTCTGGATATCGTAATCAGTGACACAAAAGGGCGACGGCCTTACGAAACCTACTCAGGGGGAGAGGCATTTCGGATTAACTTTGCAATCCGCTTAGCCCTGGCGAGAATCCTTGCCCAGCGGGCCGGCACAGCCCTGCAAATGCTGATTGTGGATGAGGGCTTCGGCACCCAAGATGCCGAGGGCTGTGACCATCTGATCGCGGCTATCAATGCGATCGCCGCCGATTTTGCCTGCATTCTCACCATCACCCACATGCCCCAATTCAAGGAGGCCTTCCAGACCCGCATCGAGGTTCATAAAACTGCCAATGGTTCCCAGGTAGTGTTTTCGACCTAGCGCTGACCTCCAATAATCAGCACTGGCTCAAGGAATTCCTGGAGTGCTTGGATAACTGGCAAATTTTCTAAACCCTGGGCCACTAGACCACTATCTTGGCTGAGGCGATCGTAAATCATCGGAGCAAAATTGTAGCTAGGCCCATGGTGGCGAGTCAAATTAACCAATAACTCTAGGCTGTAGTCAGAAAATCCCAAAATATCAGCAATACAAGCAAGTTTCAGGATTTTTTCCGGCTGGTCCATGGGGTCTGCAAGGGCATCCCGCAGGTAGAAAGCATCCCCCCACAGCACTTGCCCCAAGCATTGATCAGCTGGCAGGGGATAATTTAGCCGATGCCGATAGGTCTGGACTAGCCCAAACAAATGAAAACCCTGGCTCCGGAGGAAAATATCCACATCGGCAAACAGTGGTTGGTTTTGGTAGAGGGGGGCAAACTCCACTTCAGTTTGGATGGCCAAAACCGTGCTGAGGATACCCGGACTACTGGTCAGCACATCCAACTCAGCCCCTTGGATATCAATTTGGAGAAAGTCAATCCGGCTGATCCCTTGCTCTTGGCAGTATTGGTCTAGGGTAGTGGTGGCAATTGAAACGGTGCGATCAAGATTCACCAACTCCGGCAGGCCCGCAAACCGGGCCAAATAGGGTTCATTGGGCGGGTAGAGGGAACTGCACATTGGGTGCTTAGTGATATACAAAGTCTGCAAGCCACGTCGGTTGCCCAAGGCAAGGGGGATGTGGTGCTCCCGCCAAGCGATCGCGCGATTTTGTAAATCCTGGTTGGCCTGGGCACAGGCCGCCTCATCTGCATCAAACCCGTAGATAGTCAAGCGGGGAGCAAAAATCCCCCACCCTTGGGAACCATAATCGTCATAGCTATCCAACTTGCGAGAACCAATATTGCAGACCACCATGGCCAGGCGATCGAGATAGCCAAATTTTTGTAGACTGGACAAAAATACTGACATAACGACTGCGGGCTGTTAAGATTAAAATTTGTCTATTTTTATTTACCTTAAGAGTTAAGTATATGTCCCAGCGTACCCTAGGCGGAACCATCCGCAAACGCAAGCGCACCTCTGGATTTCGCGCCCGGATGCGTACCAAAAACGGCCAAAAAGTCCTCAATGCCCGTCGCAAAAGAGGGCGCTACCGCATAGCTCTGTAGGAAATTGTGGCCCTACCACAAGCACATCGGCTAAAACACTGGCGTATTTTTAAAGCTGTCCATGAGCAAGGCACTCGATATGCTAGTCGCTGGTTAACGGTGATCAAACTACCACAGTGGGGGGAAAGATCCCCCACCAAGTTTGGCGTATCAATCAGTCAAAAAGTCAGCAAAAAAGCTGTAATTCGGAATCGGATCAAAAGACAAATCCTCGCTGTGATTCAACAGATGCTGCCCTACTTTTACCCAGGTTGGTGGGTAGTAGTGGTAGTAAAGCCCGCGGCTTTGGGGTGCAATTATCAAGATTTTTTGCGAGAATTAAAACAATTGTTGATTAAAGCGGAGATGCTCCATGGGTATTAGAGAAGAAGTGTATTACGAGGGGCCGCCCCACATTGGCGATCTGATTTTCAATATTTTGCTGGCTTTTACAGTAATTTGCATTCCCCTGACCGTGGGGGCGATCGTCCGGGCCCTGTGGCTGCGCTATAAAATCACCGACCGGCGCATCTCCATCAGCGGCGGCTGGCGTGGACAAGACCGCACCGATATAATCTATGCTGAAGTCGTCAAGATTAATAAAATGCCCAGGGGCCTGGGAGCTTGGGGAGACCTAGTGGTGGTACTCCGCGATGGTTCTCGCTTGGAAATGCGTTCTTTGCCTCGGTTCCGCGAGATCTACGACTACATTGCTGAGCGGGCTGCTGCAAAAACTGGCAAAGCGATCGAAGCCATCAAAGGGTAAAATTGGCATACCCTGGCGGGTCAGCAATCATAGAGAAAGTGTGGGTGTTTTTCATAACCCCATGCCTGTGGGGCTGTTTCTAGCGGTTCGGCTAGCAACTCCCGCTCAACTAAAAGTCCTCAAAAGTTCTGAGTTTTTGAGTCTGCTCCCGTCGGTTTTGCGTATTAACTCAATGGCACTCAAATAGCACAACGGGGTCACAGTATGGCATTGTTTACGCTCGGCCGCAACTTTATCAACGATTTAGAAACCAATGGTGCTTTGGCTATATACACTCCCCTAGAAGGAGGTTTTGAAGGCCGCTACCAACGAAGGCTCCGCACCAAAGGCTACCGGACTCTTAATTTAACTGCGAGGGGTTTGGGTGATTTGGAGGCTTATCTGACCGGTGTGCATGGTGTCCGCCCCCATAACTTGGGTAAGAGAGACACCCAGACCTATTTCATTCCCCCAATCGTCGATACCCAGCTCGCCCAGCTACCCGCCCAAGGTAAAGGGCTTGTCCTGTGGCTGATGGAAGGGATGATTTTGTCTGGGCAAGAGTTGGAGTATTTGACCCTCCTGCCCCAGGAATTTGCCAAAGTCAAAGTAGTTTTGGAAATGGGTGGGGCACGCAGTTTTACCTGGGTTCCTTTGAATCAATTGGCTGCTTAGGTTTGTGGTTTTGACTGGCTACTCGGATTACCCCCATTAGGGATTTAGCGCAGTCTATTTGGGGATTGAGCAGGCACTCTTCGGCGGCTAGGCAGGGAAAGATTGACAGACCCTGGCACTGGTTGGCGATCGTTGTTGATTCGTAATCTAGGGTGACGATCGGCATCTTTGCCAAAGAGGGGTAATTGGCGAGCTTTTGACAGTAACTGCTCAAGTCTTCGATGCCGTGGTGATTGAGTAGTAGCACATCTGGTCGCCACACTTGGGCGAGGAGTTCGGCCTGTTCTAATTCACTGACTTCTAAGAGTTGACATTGGCTGTGGCGGCTGTCGATCGCCATAGCCAATAGATCACCCCAAATATTCGAGCCACTCGTATCCTCGCCAGTAAGTACTAAGACTGAAATAGTATCTTGGCTTAATTCTAATTTAGGTAAATATTGACGCAGGGCTTCAGGATCAATGGGCTGACCCAAAAAACCATCGGCGCGGGATTGGTAAGCCTGATGCTTCTCAGCGTGGGTGGCAATTACTACCACCGGAATATTTTGAGTTTTGGGGTTAGATTTTAACAATGTCAACACGTCCCAGCCAGACAATAGGGGTAACAGGGGATTGAGCAGGCACAATCCTGGCTGGAAAAGTCGGGCTTTGGTTAGAGCTTCCGTGCCAGAGCGGGCAATGATAATTTGATAACCCCAGCTGCTCAGTCGTGAGCTGAGTTGTTCGATCGACTGGGGCACTGCGTCTACAACTAGAACCAGTTGCCCAGTCGGTTCTGGGGGGCTGAGGCAAGTCGAGGGATTTACCCCCGCTGGGAGGAGTAAAGTAAACTTACTGCCCTGGCCGGGTTGAGAAATAAAGGAAATATCACCCCCATGGAGGTGGGCTAATCGTTGAGCAATCACTAGTCCTAGCCCCGTACCTTCGTAGCGGCGAGTCATGGTATTTTCCAATTGTTGGAACTTTTGAAAGATTAAATGCTGTTTATCTAGGGGAATACCAATACCTTGATCCCAAACCGTAAAGGCGATCCAGTTCTGCCAGCAATTAACTGATAACCCCAGTTCTTTGTCAGGATCGGTAAATTTTAAGGCATTGGAAAGCAAGTGGCTCAAGGCCTGGCTTAGACGTAGCTCATCGGCCACAATGAATTTCAAGTCGGGGGCAATGTCTAGACTAAATTTACGATCGCGCCCCAACTCCACTCCCAACTCCTCACTACGGTGGGGAACTAACCGTTGGCAAGCCTGTTGGTAGGCCCGCTGGCACATCTGTTCAATACTTACTGGCTCAGGTACTAGCTCCAACTGCCCAGTCTCAATCCGGGTCAAATCCAGAATATCATTCACCACAGACATCAACTGTTTGCCACTCTGGTGTATCAAATTGATATACCGACTCTGCCTGGCATTGAGGGTACCCAAGCTCTGTTCCTTGAGCAGCCCTGATAGCCCTAAGACCGCAGTCAGGGGAGTCTTTAATTCATGGCTAATACAGGCTAAAAATTCATCCTTGAGGCGATTGAGATTGATCAAGTCGATATTTTTAGCTACCAACTCTTTGGCAATTTGCTGTTGTTCAGTGATATCAGTTGCTAAAACCAATTGCAGGGGTTGACGATCATAGTCATCTAGGTGTAGGGGAAAGCTGGCTAAATGCCAAGTGCGATCGTTGACCTGTACTTGGCTAACTAGTGAATCTAACAGGGAGGGAGACCGACGCAGGGCCGGCTGAATTTGCATCCAGGCAGAATTTTGAGCCAAAACTTGCCCAGTAGCTGACTTGAGCATCAGTGGTAGAGGCAACTGCTCCAAAAGAATTGCCAAGGCAGTCACCGAAGACCAAGCCGTCCAAGTTGCCTCTGGAGTACTGATCTGGAGTTGGGGTGCTAGATAGCGCAGCAACTGTAGCGGATTGATCAGACCCAAGTATTTACCAGCTGCATCCACCAAAACACAATAGCTAGAACTACTCTCAGCCAGTTTGTAGCGTATCTGCTGCCATAATTCAGCTAGGTTATCACTGTAAGTCACGATAACTAGCGGCTCCAGTGAGTCTATGTCCCCCCGCCGCTTTAATCCCACAGGGCGGTATTGTTCATCAACTACTACCCAGTTTTCCGCATCACCTCGCCATAGGGAAACATCAGTGGATATTTGCACCACGGGTACTGGCTCTAGCAGCCCTTGCAAGATAATGGTTAACATAGGCCTAAAACCCCTAAAACATCTTACTTCCCCTAATACTTACTACCTCCCAGTGAGTGTTTCACATCCACAAGAACTATCAATAAGTATTGATACTAGACACGGCCGAAAAATCAACAATACGCCAGAGATTAGGTAGACTAAGTACAAATAATTAATTTAACTATCTAGAATTACTTAGGCTGGTAAAGTAGGCTGGTAAAGATTGGAGACACTTCTAATGATCCTATTATGAATAGCTAGCTCGCTACAGGACACAAAATTGCAATTACAATTAACTACATTTTGCATTTGTTTACAGCCGCGACTTGTAAACTAGACTGCGTGAGCAATAATGTTAGCCACTAATAAGTTATTAATTTAAGTTAAGACATTTCAAACTACTGTTTTTTGTACCTAATTAATTAAGAAATTCCAAAGAAATAGTGGCAGGCTTACGGCTATGTATGTGTATGTAATCTTGCATTGAAGTGCATTAAATTACAGATTTATCATCTTAAATTTTATCGAAAACTTTATGAAGCGATCGCATTTACTCCTCAATAACCAAAACTATCACTAGTTCAGTAGCTTAAATAAAAAAGCTAGGTCATAAGCTAATCAATAAGTCATTTGTTAATAAAAGATTAAGCTAAAATCCACTATGTGGTCGGACAATCATAGACTGTTTTATTATGAAACTGGCAAAAACCATCAATCATTGCCAACCACATCCAAATACCACACCGAGCTGCATCAATCTAACAGGAGTCTTGCAAAAATAATGAAACATTACTTAAAGCGCTTAAAACCTTTATTTATTACAGTAAGCCTTGCTGCTCTTACTGCCATTTTAGTAATTGGCTGTGGTTCCAGCACCCAAACTCCCCAAGCCAGTGGATCACCAAAAACCGAAAGCCCCGCCAAAGCCCCATCCATCAGCATCACCAACGAGAGAACAGCCAAAAGCGGCGGTGGCAGCAACGAGGGTAGATTCGCCAAAGTAAAAATCGACAAACTAGAAAACTACAAACATCCCACTGGTTTATTTTCCATGGATATTCCAGCCGGGTGGACAAAGCAAGACACAAGTAAACCTGATGAAATAATCATTGCTTGGACAGATCCAGCTAAAAATTCCTTGATCATCATGGATGTCTTTGAAGTAGAAGGAAACCCCAACAAGTCAGAGCTAGGTAGTAAACTCAAGGAGTTTATCAGTGGTCTTTTTGGCAAGCAGCCCCAGTTTGCCATCTCCGATGCCCAAGAGCAGCCCGATGGCACCATGCGAGTGGAATGGTCTTACGAAGTGACTGTCCAAAACTCTAAAGGGGTTCTGCTGGGTAATAGCTTTATTGAGAAAAAAGATAACAAAGTGGCAGTATTTTCTATTGCAATGCCCAAAAGTCAATTCAATGACCTTAAGGACAATTTCAATAAAGTCATCTCCAGTAGACAGATTGACCCCAAAGTCAAGATTGGCAGATAAATCCACAACCTACTACGTAACTACAAAAAGAAAATGTGCCCACAATGGGCACATTTTTTCATAGGATACTTTAAAGTAATCTACTTGAGAGCTTTTCGCTCCGATTGAGGAGGCAAGGTTCGTTGAGCCTTGGCTGGTAGGAAGCTGGGGTCAAAAATATCCTCTGGCTTAAACTGAGTTTTTAGGTTAAACCCTTCGACGGTCTGCCGAATCGATTTGACCAGCCTATCTTTGCTGGCATCGCCCAATCCCAAGTTCTCTACTTCTGGGGTGATCATTTGTTTTTCTAGGGCAATTTGGAGGCGGACTTTTTCAGCTGCACGATCCATTAATTTGCTTTCATCTGCCGCCATAACCGCATTCAAGCCCGCTTCTGGGTCTTTGAGGGTATCTTGTAGGCCCTTCATGTAGGCCCGGAGAAAAGATTTAACCACCTCAGGGTTATCTTGAGCAAATTTTTCTTTCACCAGTACCGCATTGCCATAGAAATCTAATCCAAAATCGTTGTAGTAGAAAACGGTGATTTCGTCTTCCTTTAATCCAGCTTTGTAGAGGCTGGGAAGGGCTGAGGTAGAAAAGCCGCTAATGGCATCAACTTGACCTTGAATTAAAAAAGTTTCGCGGAGTTTTGGTTCCATTGTTACCCATTCTACGGAGTTGGCATCTACGCCAATTTCTTTAGCAAATAGCGGCCAGAGTTTGCGGGGGCCATCCCCGGCCGGAGCGCCTAGTTTCTTGCCGGCTAGCTGTCTGGGTTCAGTGATGTTGTTTTTCTTGAGGGTCAAAATTGAGAAGGGGGCGCGATTAAAAACAAATCCAACGGCTTTGATTCTTTCGTTGGGGTTTTTATCGTTAAATTCCATCATGTTGTAAATATCGCTGAAGGCAATGTCAAATTTGTTTGCCCCCAGGTTACTTATGGCTGCTACATTACCGGACCCCCTCTCGAAGGTGACATTTAAACCTTCTTGAGTAAAGTAGCCTTTTTGGATAGCAGTCATTAGTGGCGCATCTAAACTTTGAATGAGGAATGCTAGGCCAACTTTGATATCTTTTTTGGCTTTGGTATCACTGGCGGCTGGGCTAGCGGTGACAGGGCTAGAGGCTGGGTTTGGGGATGTGTTTGTGGTAGTTTGTTGGGCAGTACAACCACCAAAAAATAGCACTAGTAAGGCTGTGATTAAGGCTAGTCCGAAATTATAAAGACGCTTTAGCCGATTTTTTGACATGTTGGAAAGTTTGTTTATTTTTGCTTAATTAAACTGGAAGTTTCTGGGGGTATTCTGTGCTTTGCTATACATTTATTCTGGGCATCTTATATACTTGCAAATGTGTTGTCCTTTCGTGTAAGTTTTCTGGGTCTTCCTTGAGTTTATGGATATCTTACAGTTTTAGGTTTTTTAGTGGGTTTTATTGTCTGATGATCGCTTCAACAGTGAGTTAGCTATTGCAATACCTGAGATAGCCAATATGGCCATTGGGTAAAAAACAAAAGTGTAGCTACCAAACCAATCTCTCAGTTGACCGATCGCAAGGTTTCCTAGGAGTGCACCTACACCGTAGGCGGTGAAGATAATTCCATAGTTTTGGGCGTATTTGTCTGGATCAAAGAAGCGGAGGGTGAGGGCGGGAGCCATGGCCAGCCATCCCCCCAAGCAAAACCAAAAGAGACAAAAGGCAATCAGATAAATACCTATTTGTCCCGGCTTGGCATTGACCATGAGGATACAGGCAACTAGGATCAGAGTGTAGGAGCTGATGGCAATGTGATGGGGTTTATAGCGGTCGCTCAACCAACCAAATAGGGGCCGACTAATGCCATTAAATAGGGCAAATAGGGCAACGCTCATGGCTGCCAAGTCGGGATTAATTTTAATTAGTTCTTCGCCAACTGGGCTGGAGATGCCGATCGCACCCAAGCCAACTAGGGTAGCGATCGCATAACAAAGCCATAAACCATAGAAAGACCGGCTTTTGAAGATATTAGTTGGGTAGGTCAAGACCTTGGAAGTATGGAGATTTAAGGATGCCTGGGGGGGTAGCCAGCCCTTGGGGGGCATCTTGAGGACTGAGGTGATCGCCAAAACCGTCACCATCAAACCAATACCGAGAATTCGGAGGGTAGGTCTGACATTATAAATACCAATCAGTTGATTAGCGAGGGGAGCTGTGATCAACGGGGAAAGCCCAAAACCGACGACTGTTGTACCCACTGCCAGGCCCTTGCGATCGGGAAACCAGCGGGCCACCACCGCCATGGGTACCCCGTAGGCTGTGCCAACTCCAGTTCCAGCGATTAAGCCATAGGCAAAGGTGATCTGCCCAATTTGGCTAGAGAAGCTAGCTAACACATAGCCTAAGCCGACAATCAGGCCGCCGATCGCACACACCAATCGGGCCCCGATCCGGGGAATCCCAAAGCCAGCGATCGGCATCAAAGCCGCATAAAAGACCAGAGCCACAGTGTAGGGCAAAAGACTCTCTGTAGCACTGATACCTAGTTCATTTTCCAGGGGTTTACGAAAAATACTCCAGGAATAAACACTCCCCAAACACAGGAGCACGACCATGCCCAGGGGAATCATGAACCAGCGGCCCCGCTCGGCGGGCAACCCAAACAACTTGACTGCCGAGCTGTGGGGGTCGGAATCAGTAGTACTATGCATCCCTTTCATTTGAGTTCATGTGAGTGTCGGGGCTATCCATCAGTGATGGATGACTCGGCTTAATCAGCGGGCACGAATTCTAGGGCCACCCCATTGATGCAGTAGCGCAGTCCCGTCGGGGCGGGGCCGTCATTGAAAACATGGCCGAGGTGGCCGCCGCAGTTGCTGCAATGGACTTCGGTGCGAGTCATCCATAGGGTGCGGTCGATCGAGGTAGCGATCGCCCCTGGAACTGGTTCGTAAAAGCTCGGCCAGCCTGTGCCACTATTAAATTTTGCTTTAGATACAAATACAGTCTGGCCGCAGCCAGCGCATTTGTAGATGCCATCGGTGTAGGTTTTATCCAGAGGGCTGGTATTGGGACGCTCTGTGCCGTGCTTACGGAGGACATAAAATTGCTCTGGGGTCAGGGCGGCTTGCCATTCAGCTTCAGACTTGCTGACAGCAAAGTTTCCATCATTAGTGGTTGCCATATGTCTATACTTTAGGTTGGTTGATGGGCAAATGGACAGTAAAGGTACTGCCTACGCCAAGTTCTGAACTCAGGGAAATATTTCCCTGGTGAGCTTCCACAATGATCTTACACAGATGTAGTCCTAATCCGAAGCCAGCGGCCCTGTCACTGCCAGTACGGAAGCGGTTAAAAATGATCTGCTGATTTTCTGGGCTAATGCCTCGGCCGGTGTCATGAAATTTAATGTCGATCGCTTCTCCGTCTTCGGCCAGGCTGGCCTGGACGGTGATTTGCCCAGAGTCGGTGAACTTGATAGCATTGCCGAGCAGGTTGGTAAACACCCGGTGCAGTTCTAGGCGATCGCCTGAAATCAGGGGAATATCTGGCGGCCAATGGCATACGATCGGCACATTCTTGAGGTCTGATAGGGGTTTGACCTCTTCAACTACCTCCTGGATTAATTTGCGGGTATTCACCGCAGAAAAATATAAGGTTTTGGCTCCAGCTTCATATCTATATACCTCCAAAAGGGTGTTAACCATAACTAGCAGATTTTGGTTGCTGCGAATCATGGTAGTAATCACCTCCCGCATCTGGGGCGGCGGCTCTCCCAAGATGCCCTCTTGCATCAGGTTTAGCATCCGGTCGGCAGCCACTAGGGGGGTGCGGAGGTCGTGGGTGAGGCGAGAAACAAAGTCTTCCCGTTGCCTGGCGATCGCATCCCGTTCATCAACACTGTGCTTCAGGCGCAGCAGCGATCGAACCCTAGCCAACAACTCATCAATGGAAACCGGCTTTTTAATAAAGTCATCTGCTCCCGCGTCTAAGCCCGTCACCACACTGGGCTTGTCGTAGGCGGTGATCAATAAAATTGGGATAAATGGCAAGTTGGGGTCGTTGCGGATGCGCCGCGTTACCTCAAACCCATCCATATCCGGCATCATGATATCCAACAAAATTAGGTCAGGCAGAAATTTGACAATTTCCACAAGAGCCTGTCTGCCGCTTTGAGCCAGGGTAATTTTGTACCCCTCTGGGGCCAACATGGCTTTAATCAGCATTAAATTATTTGGGGTATCATCGACTGCCAAGATATGACAATCTTTATTGGGTTTGGGAATAATCGGATTATTCATGGGTCTAATTGACCAAACTTCAGTGGTGGATGTGGCCCTCCCTGGGTTTAGTTAACTTAGTTCAGAGACTTCTATTTCTAATCCAAACTTTGGGATGCAACATCCGGCCATAGGATTGGTGCTAGTCAGATGGGGTAATTTTCTTACCATCATGACTGTTTAAGTAGGTATTGTTCAATACGAATCTATTGAGGCTCCCCGATTAATTTTAATGATTGGGTAAATTTTGTTCGGGCTGATTTTCTGATTGGGTCTTCAATCGCCAGCCGGGTTTGATGGTTTGACGCGATCGCGCAATTACCAAAGCATCACCTACAACACTTTCAGTTACGGCTGAACCAGCAGCTACGGTAACATCTGGGCCTAGGGTAATTGGGGCAACTAGGACACTGTTGGCACCAATTTTGCAGCGATCGCCAATCTGGGTGCGATGTTTTTGGCGGCCGTCGTAGTTGGCCGTAATCGTGCCAGCGCCAATATTTACCTGCTGACCGAGGGTAGCATCCCCCAAATAAGCCAGGTGGGCCGCGTTGGTGCGATCGCCCAACTGGGTATTTTTCAGCTCCACAAAGTTGCCAATCCGGCAATTATTACCCACCTGACTGTGGCCACGCAGGTGAGCATAGGGGCCGATGCGGCTGTCGGCTTGCACTACGCTGTCACTGACCACCGAATATAAAATATTAACCCTAGGGCCAATTTGGCTGTTTTCCACTAGGGTTCCCGGGCCGATCCGGCAAGCAGTACCAATAGTGGTTTGGCCACGCAGGTGAGTCTGCGGTTCAATCACCACATCGGCTGTCAACTGTACCGCATCATCAATGGTGACGCTGAGGGGATCGACAATGGTCACCCCCTGACTCATCCAGTGATCCTTAATACGCTGCTGCAAAATCTGGTAAGCTCCGGCCAATTGTTTGCGATCGTTAATCCCGATAATTTCTGTGTAATCCTCCACATCCACTGCCACAACTGGCTTCAGGTACTTGACCGTATCCGTCAGATAATACTCCCCCTGGTCATTGTTGGTACCCAACCGGGGCAAAATCTCAGCCAACTTAGGCCAAGCAAAGCAGTACACCCCGGCATTGATTCGGCGGTTATGCTTCTGGGCCGGGGTACAATCACGCTCCTCAACAATTTGACTGACAAAATTCTCCCCATCACAGAAGACTCGACCATAGCCGTAGGGATCTGGCAGGTGGGCAGTCAATACCGTAGCCGCACTGCTGGTATTTTTATGGCTACGGAGCAAATTAGCCAGGGTTGTGGTACGCAGCAGGGGCACATCTCCATTCAAGATCAAGATATCCCCGCTAAAGTCTTGCAAGTAAGGCAGCAGCTGCTGCACAGCATGGCCAGTGCCCAGTTGTTCTTTTTGTTCCACAAACTCAATTTGAGTATAGGCTGCTAGGGAAGCTTTGACCAGTTCACCTTGATAGCCAATGACTACCAGCAGCCGCTCTGGCTGGAGATGCCGGCAAGATAAAATAGTCCGCTCGACTAGGGAATGACTGCCCAGTTCGTGTAAAACTTTGGGGCGATCAGACTTCATTCGCGTTCCTTTACCAGCGGCTAAAATTGCAACTGCTACCATAAACCTCCCCTGCATTTTCTTGGCATTATTATCCTACTTCAAAGGTTTTGCTGTTCGATAAATTCCCAGAATTGCCTGACCAAATCTGGGTTACGCCAGCCCTTATCCGTCTCCTCGTTCATGATTTTTTTAGTTTCTGCTAAAGACCAGGAGGATTTGTAGGGTCGTTCACTCCGGAGGGCATCGTAAATGTCTAAGATCTGGAATACTTGGGCGATTAGAGGGATTTCATCTCCGACTAGGCCATCGGGGTAGCCACTACCATCCCACCGCTCGTGGTGGTGACGGATTAGGGGCAAAACTCCCTGCATTGTCCGCAGTGGCCGGCAGATGTTTTCTCCGATGATGACGTGCTGACACATGATGGCTCGTTCTTCGCTGGTGAAGCGATCGGGCTTGAGGAGGATGGCATCGGGGATGCCAATTTTGCCAATGTCGTGTAGGTAGCCGCCCCACATCAGGTCGCGGATGGTTTGGCGGGGTAGCTGTAGAAATTCCCCAAATTTTTGACCGAGGTTGCACAGACGCTCGCAGTGGTCGCCGGTGACGGGGTCGCGACTTTCAACAGCTTTAGCGATCGAAAACAGCACCTGCTCTGCGTGGTCGAGGTCTTCGTTGAGTCGTTTCTGGTGGATAAGGGATTTGACCCTGGCGCTCAGTTCTAGGCGATCAAAGGGTTTGGTTATAAAGTCATCAGCTCCGGCTTCAATCCCAGCAATGCGAGATTTGCGATCGTGCAGAGCCGTAATAAAAACCAAAGGAATTAATCGCGTTTCTTCATTTTGTTTAAGCTGGCGACAGACCTCAAACCCGCTCATCTGCGGCATCATCACATCCAGCAAAATCATATCGGGTTTGTATGTGTGCACTACCTCTAGCGCTTCCACACCATTTTCAATCTCGATGACTTCATAGCCCTCTAAGGATAGTAGCGCCGCGGCCGTGACTCGACTAGCCAAATGATCATCTACCACCATAATTTTAGGGCGATCAACATTCAAATAGTTCACTTTAAATTCACCAGGATAAAATTTAATTATTCAAAACTGACTGAGACTCTAAACGATTATTTAGAGTAATAATAACACCCTGTCAGTAAGTTTCTAAGACACTTAGTTAAGCTCTATGTTGCAGCAAATAATTTTAACTGGAATTTTAACAATGATTAAATGATTCTGTATTGACATTTAAAGTTTGACTTGTTTATCTAATAAGATATTATAGTCAATTCGAGTTGGAATCACTAAATATTTAGTTATGTAAAACAATAGGCATAGATTTATATTTAATATTTTCAATTAAGCAATTTAATAGAGTTTATGAATTGCTGGCTATCATTTTAATTAGCTATTCACAAATAAAACCAACTATTCAAAAGCACACACTTAGAGTATAAATATCAGTCGGAATATTTACTGAAGTAGTAATAAACTGTTATTCTTAAATTTATTTAATTAATTCATTGTCAATCTTTATTTAGTAGAAAATATAGGATTACTATCATGATGATTAATCAAAATGAACCATAGGATTATTTATTTTTGATTAATCCAGTGGGAGGGTCGAAAGTTGTCTCGAAATTTGCCTAGCCGGAAGCAGCGAAATTTACCTAGTAATTCTGGAGAGCCAATCCAGTCAATTCGCCATAGCTATCAGCAGTATGATGTTGCCACCTTCTATGAGATGTTTGGCGATCGCTACCGCAACCCCCACGAGCCGATCATTAGAAACTTACTAGGACTAGTCATTCAACAATGGGCATTAGATGTTAGCCGAGTTCTAGACCTTGCCTGCGGCAGCGGCGAAGTGACTCTGGCCCTCCAGAACCTGGGTTACACCGATGTAGTGGGTGTTGACCCCTATACCCAAGGGGCGTATTGGCAGCGTACCGGCCAGATTGCCTTGGGCTACAGCTTTGCAGATTTGGCGGCCGGGGCAATGGGCGATCGCTACTTTAGCTTGATCATTTGCAGCTTTGCCCTCCACCTCTTACCAGCCTCCCAACTGCCCCGCCTCCTTTACCAGCTCGCCCTCATCAGCCCCAACCTCCTAGTCATCACTCCCCACAAACGCCCACAGATCAACACAACTTGGGGCTGGGAATTACTGGCGGAAACTAGTTTAGCAAGAGTACGGGCTAGACTCTATACAGCTAGCAATTCCCAAAAGGGTAATCTATGATGGTATGCTAGCTGCCCCGGCAAGCTTCTTGAAATCTGCCCTAAAAAATTAATCAACTTAGCCAACCCAGCAAATGATCCGACTCGCATTTGCCCACTAGCCCAAATTTGTGCTGCTATGATCGCCAATCCCCAAGCACTCAAACAACTTCCTCCCCAAATTTCCCCAGACCGCTTGCCTAAGCATGTTGCTGTAATCATGGATGGTAATGGCCGTTGGGCAAAGCAGCGGGGGCTACCCCGGATTATGGGGCACCGCCAAGGAGCTGACACCCTCAAGGAACTGCTGCGCTGCTGTAAAGATTGGGGAATCCAAGCCCTTACAGCCTATGCCTTTTCCACAGAAAACTGGGGCCGCCCCACGGAAGAGGTAGACTTTTTGATGAGCTTGTTTGAGCGAATTCTCCGCCGGGAGCTAGCCGAGATGATCCATGAAAATGTCCGCATCCGGTTTGTGGGAGACCTCTCTAGTCTGCCGGCTTCCCTGCGTTCAGAAATTACTGCTTCAATGGATCAGACTGAATCTAATACGAGTATCGACTTTACGGTGGCCACCAACTACGGCGGCCGCCAGGAAATTATCCAAGCTTGCCAGGAAATCGCTAAATTAGTGCAGCAGGGGAAGTTGACCCCAGAGGCGATCGACGAGGAATTGTTTGCCCAGCATCTTTATACCGCAGCGGTGGGTGATCCGGATCTCTTGATTCGGACTAGTGGTGAAATGCGGATTAGCAATTTTCTGCTGTGGCAGTTGGCCTACGCTGAGATGTATGTGACGAATACGCTGTGGCCAGATTTTGACCGCCAAGAGTTTTCCTTGGCCTTGGAGTCATATCAACAGCGCGATCGCCGATTTGGTAAAGTCCACTAGGAGGGTGTATGCGTGTTTGGTTAACCTGCTTCATGGTGTTGTTCACATTGGCGGAGCTTTACCAATGGCTGAAACACTTTCAGCTACCCCTGCCGATTTTCTTGTTGGGGGGGGCTTTTTTGGCGATTATCTCCAATTACGAGAAATATGCCCATTTGATTGAAGAGCACGATCGTGATGATTTATCGTAGTCTGCTAAAATTTAGAGACTTTAGGCTGTAGCCACAACTACTCGACCACCTCCACAATATGGTGATGACGGCCAACTGCCAGCTATGACAACATCCCAGCCATTACTAGATGTCCACAATCTCAGTGTTGCATTTAACGGTGTCCCTGCCCTAGAACAGGTGAGTTTCTGCCTGAAGCGGGGCCAGACTCTAGGAATTGTGGGGGAGTCTGGCTCTGGCAAATCAGTCACTGCCTTAGCTCTGATGGGCCTTGTGCCTGCTCCCGGGCAAGTTATCAGTGGGAGTATCCAGTTTACAGGTCTAGAGGCTAGCCAACCTGTGGATCTTTTGTCGCTGCCGGCTCAACAACGGCGTAGCTATCGGGGTGGTAAGCTGGCGATGATTTTCCAAGAACCCATGAGTTCACTCAACCCGGTTTTTACCTGTGGTTGGCAGTTGATTGAGGCGATCCGGCAACATCAGCGGGTGTCTTTACCCCAAGCCCGTCGCTTGGCCATGTCTTGCCTCCAGGAAGTCAAGCTGGTGCCCGGGGGGGATGATCCCCAGACCAACCACCTCAAGCAGGCTATGCTCGATCGCTATCCCCATCAGCTTTCGGGGGGGCAACTCCAGCGGGTGATGCTGGCCATGGCGATCGCCTGTAACCCAGAACTCCTGATAGCCGACGAACCCACCACGGCCTTGGATGTAACAGTACAAGCCGCAATCCTAGAATTATTGCGGGAGTTGCGCCGCCGTCGGCAAATGTCAATGATTTTTATTTCCCATGATCTTGGGGTCGTGGCCGAGGTGGCAGATGCGGTGGTTGTGATGTACCGGGGTCGGTTGGTGGAGTCGGGCCCTGTGGCAGAGATTTTTCAAAATCCCCGCCATCCCTACACTAAGGGGCTACTGGCCTGCCGTCCCCGGCTGGATCGCTCCCGAGTCTACCTGCCTACGGTGGCCGACTTCATGGAGGTAATCGAAACTAGCCATGGCTTGGAAATTCGTGAAAAAGTTCCCCCCTTGGAGGTAGAACTACAGCCCAGACCCCCGCAAAATCATGAACCATTATTACTGGCCCAGGATGTAGGGGTGAGTTTTGCAATCCGGGATGCTTGGGGTAGAGTCAAACAATGGTTTTGGGCTGTGCAGGGGGTTTCATTTACCGTACAACCTGGTGAAACCCTGGGGCTGGTCGGGGAGTCTGGTTGTGGGAAAACTACCCTGGCTAGGTGCCTGCTGCGGTTGATTGATCTTAAAACTGGGCAGGTCTGGTTTAATGGCCAAGACATCAGTTGTTGGCGGGGGGAGAAGCTACGATCACTGCGGCGGCAGATGCAGGTGATTTTTCAAAATCCCTACAGTGCCTTAAATCCTAGACAAAAGATCGGGGCTGCTCTCATGGAGCCTTTGATAATCCACCAAACTGGTGGCAGTCGTCAACAGCAGCGCGATCGCTGTATTTACCTCCTCGAAAGGGTCGGTCTCAATGCCGCTGCCTTAGACCGCTATCCCCACGAATTTTCCGGCGGTCAACGCCAGCGCATCTGTATTGCCAGGGCACTGATTCTCCAGCCACAACTGATCATCTGTGATGAATCCGTATCGGCTCTGGATGTGTCAGTGCAGGCCCAGGTGCTCAATCTCCTCAAGGAGCTCCAGCAGGAATTTGCCCTCACTTACATCTTTATTTCCCACGATCTGAGTGTCGTGAAATTCATGAGCGATCGAATCATGGTCATGTATCGCGGCCGTGTCGAAGAACTAGATACTGCCGAAAACATCTACACCAACCCCCAAAAAGAATACACCAAGCAATTGATCGCCGCCATCCCAGGAAATTCTCTGCCTTTTTTAGGGGTCTAGGGGGTGGGCAAACAGGCGATCGCGCCCCTGCTGTTTAGCTTCATAGAGAGCCTGATCTGCTGACTTCAGCAACTCCATCGCAGTTAAAGGTAGGCGGGGTACCACAGCCGTTACTCCAATACTAATTGTCACGTAATCACTAACCCTAGAACTAGCATGAGGCAAGTGCGACTGACGAATCACCATCTGTATGTCTTGGGCAATCTTTACAGCCCCTTCGATTGGGGTATTTGGTAAAATCACGGCAAATTCCTCTCCGCCATACCGAGCCAAGAGGTCAGCCGGGCGCTTTAGGGTGCTCTGCATCGCTTGGGCTACCTGTTGTAGACAAATGTCCCCAGCTTGGTGCCCGTAGTGGTCGTTGTAGAGCTTGAAATAATCCACATCTGCAAAAATTAAGGCTAGGGGTTTTTGTTCACGCAGCATCAGCCGCCACTGCTGCTCCAAATACTCATCAAAATGCTGGCGGTTAGCAACTCCAGTTAGACCGTCTACCCGCAATCTCCTCTGCAACTCTAAATTGGCTCGATTAAGTTCTAAATTCGCTTCAGATAGTGCATGGTTAAGCCGCTTCAAATCATCTTCGATTTTCCATCGATGAATTAATGAACCCACCTGATCACCGATCGCACCCAGCAAACTTAGGGCACGTTGGTCAAACTGTAGGGGATAGTGGCCACCAAACAACAGAGCCCCCAAAAACTGCTGATCAAATATGATCGGCACCCCAATCAAGCTCTTCAATCCTAAGCTGTGATCATTCCCAAGATTCATCCATTGGATTTGCTCACACTGCCAGACTTTAGACAGGAAATCCTGCTGTCCATTCAGTAAACAGGCCCGCCCATGGGTTTGGTCGTCAACATTCTCAGGAAAATAACTGCCACAGGAATTTAAGATATTAGTCTGGGGATCGGCGAGCCAAGCTTCTCCCATAGACCAACCCAGGGTCTGGCAGGCCTGGGCTAAAATCACATCCAAGGCATCTTCTAGTTGTGTGGCTCGGTTAATCGCTTGGTTAATTTGCAGTAGCAGTTGCAGGTGGGAGTTTTGCAATTTTAGTTGCTTTTGAGAATGGAGTCGTTCCAACTGATGTTTAATTCTGGCAATGACTTCCATCATTTCAAAGGGTTTGGTGATGTAGTCGTTTCCCCCCAAATCAAAGGCTCTTTGCTTATCCCATGGTTCATCTAGGGAGCTGATGAAAATAATCGGAATGTCTCGGCTGTGGGGTTCACTCTTTAGCTGCTCACAGACCCCATAGCCGTCTATCCCAGGCATGTTGATATCTAATAAAATCAAATCTGGCTGATTAATCCGGACTGAATCTAGAGCTAATTTACCATCGGGGGCGACCCTGACCCGATAACCCTTGGCTGTGAGAATCTGCGTCAACAATTGTAAATTTGTGGGTTGATCATCGATGATCAGAATATTGTGGGCTTGGGGTTTATCTGAATTTAGCATCAGGGCTGGGGGGCAAGATTAGCTTGAGTATTCCACACAGAGGTCATGTATTGGGCAATCCCAATTTATTGATTACGGTTTGGGTCAGGGGAATTCAGTAAATAATTTGAGATAATTTACGTGATCGCCAACATCAGCAAAGTTAATCAATAGGATTAACAGTTCAGGTCATCTAGCTCGGCGGCAATTTTAACAGGAGCAACACCCAAAACCATCCAATATACTAGCAAAATCCCCAGATATCTAAGCTAGCGTAGATGCGCCGTCAGCCAGTAGGTGGTCATGGTTCCCTTACCTTTGATAGGAATTTCCCCCCGTAGTTCAAATGTAAACCGGCCTTGTAATCTTTCGTAAACCTCTTGGGTAACTTGGATTTGTCCCTCTTGCCCGGTGGATTCCATCCGGGAGGCGACATTTACGGTGTCTCCCCAAAGGTCGTAGGTGAATTTGGTCAAGCCGATTACTCCGGCAACAACTGGGCCGCAGTTGATCCCAATTCGTAAGCTAAAGTCTTCGTTGCGCTCTTGGTTGATGCAGGCAATCGCCTGGTTCATCCGCAGGGCCATTTCAGCGATCGCCTCTAAGTAGTTCCTTGGGGATAGGAACTCCACCAGCCAGTTATCCCCGAAGGTTTTAATCTTTTCTAAGTCTATTTGTTCGACAACTTGACCAAATTTACTAAAAATTAAATTGAGAATTGATAGGGCATTCCTAGCACTTTTTGACTGGAGTAGACCGTAAAACTTACTACGTTAGTAAAAAATGAACTGGCATCAGCAATTAGTCATTGGTTATGCTAAAGCAGCTGGGCTATGGGCTTGGGCATTTAGTGGGAGTTTTGCCGTTTGAGCCTCGAATTTTCCACTGAAAAATAGTGATGGCTAAAGCTATGTTAGCACTGAAATACCTACTATCTAGGGTAGTTTGATAAATACCTTCCGTAGCATTTTCCACTATGCTGTGATGAACCTCTTGGGTAATCCTGTTAAGGTGAACTAAAGGCTACCGCATTCACCAACTAAATCAGTCACTTATTTTCTAGGGTAGGGCGGGGTTTATCTGCTTTACTGAGCTAATTTTAGAAAACTGATCGAGTGGTGGACTAAGAAAACATTTATTTATTATTATCATATTGCTGGAGTCCATAGATATCACGAACAAAATATAGGGGCCGAGTCTTAGTTTCTAGGTAGACTCGCCCCAAGTATTCTCCTAAAACTCCTAGGCTGACTAGTTGCACTCCTCCAAAAAATAGAATTGCTACCATCAAAGATGCATAGCCGGGCACGTCAATGCCGAAAATCAAGGTACGTATAATTAGATACGTAGCATAAAAAAAAGCTGGCAGGGCGATCGCCAGACCCAAATAGCTCCACACCTTGAGGGGCACAAAACTAAAGGAAGTGATTCCGTCTAGGGCATAATTCCAGAGCTTCCAGTAGTTCCAGCTTGTGGCTCCCCGGTGGCGGGGCGGGCGATCAAACACAATTCCAGTTTGGCGAAACCCGACCCAGGCAAATAACCCTTTCATAAACCGATTCCGTTCGGGTAACCGCCGCAGGGCCTCGACTACCCGCCGGTCAAGGAGGCGAAAGTCGCCAGTATTTTGGGGAATTAATACTCCGCTGATCCAGTTGAGGACTCGATAAAATCCAAAGGCTGTCAGGCGTTTGAGTTTAGTCTCACCGATGCGCGATCGCCTGGTGGCATAAACCACATCAAACCCCGCCCGCCATTTTTCTAGCATCTCCCCAATCAACTCCGGTGGATCTTGCAGATCCGCATCAATAATCACCACTACCTCTCCGTTAGTAAAATCTAAACCCGCACTCAGGGCCACTTCTTTACCAAAATTGCGAGACAAGTTGATTACCTTAATTTCTGGGTACTGCTGATGATAGGCTAGTAGGCAAGCGAGGGTGTTATCTTGACTGCCGTCATTCACGCAGATGATCTCAAAGCTCATCTCCAAACTAGACAAAACCCGCAACAGCCGATCGAACAAATAGTCAAGGTTTTCTTGCTCATTGTAAATTGGCACCACTACAGAAAGCTGGACTGTCATAGCTAGTAATCTTAGATGTCGGGGTTTATTTCCCTTGATTAGCTAATTATTATGGAGATGGAGATTTATGGTAGGGTTGGCTGCTATGCTAGGGGCATTCATTCCGGCCAAACCAATGTAATTCAGCCCATGATCCCTCCCCGTGGGAACATCCATAAATTAAACCAGACTGGTATTATTTGCAGAGTCTACCTAAAGAAGAGGAGTTAGCCGTGGCACAGCAAAAGATTTTGGTCATTGACGATAGCAAAGTCATTCGCATGAGAGTTAAAGAAATGCTGCCTGCTGGAGCGTACGAGATTCTCGAAGCAAAAGACGGCGAGGAGGCAATGAACCTTATTAGGCAGACTAACCCCAATTTGATCATGCTGGATTTCTTACTACCCAAAATGAGTGGCTGGGAAGTTTTCCAAGAGATTCAAAAGGATCCTAATCTCTACAAGATTCCCCTGGTGCTGATGTCGGGGCGCAAAGAAGAAGTTACGGAGAAAATTCCTGAACCCTTTGAGTTTCACTCCTTTGTGGAGAAGCCCTTTGAGAAAAACCAGTTAGTGGCTGCCATTAGAGAGGCGATCGCTGCTTCTAAAAAGCCCCGTCCCCAACCCAAAGGGGCAGCGGCGCCCGCTGCCCCAGCAGCTCCTACTGCCGACATCAGTGACCTCCAGCAGAAAGTCACTAAGCTAGAGGCCGAAGTAGAGAACCTCAAGAAGCAACTTGTCCAGCTGGCTACTTTTGTTAAACAGCGGGTCAAATAGTTGAGTTAGGTGAGTTGATTTCAGATTGTTGCTGGTGGGCGTAATCACGAAATCTTTCTAGGTCAGCTTGGAGGGTACCCTCTACGGCCTTGCCTAAAAACAGGGTATCGAGGAGTTGCCCGACTACTCCCATGTCATAGGTGACGGTCATTTTGACAATACTGCTGGTTTTGCGATCGTAAAAACGAACGGCCCCCTGATTGGGCAAACCAGTCACCGATTCCCACTGGATAATTTGGTGGGGAACAGTTTTGAGAATTTTGGCTGACCAAGTAAATTCTAAATTTCCTGTATTCAACAGCCAGTGAGACATCGTGGGATCATCAGCCGGTACAGTCACCGACTTAATCCACTTCATCCAGCGGGGCATTTGTTCCAAGTTAGACCAGAGGCTCCACACCAGATCAATGGGGGCATCTACCTCTACCTGTACACTGTGTTCTAACCAGTTAGCCATAGAGATTTAATTACTTTTAGTTGCCAAAATTTTTTGGGCTGCCTGGCGGCCAGACAGGGTTGCACCCTCCATGCTATCGATGTAGTCCTGTTGAGTGTAGCTACCGCATAGGAAGAAATTACTAATGGGGGTACTTTGATCTGGGCGGTAGATATCCATCCCTGGAGCTTCCCGGTACAGGGATTGGGCTAGCTTGACGACACTGTACCAAGTCATGTTGAGTTGCCGCGATGAGGGAAATAGGTTGTGAACCTGCTGGAGCACATGCTCAGCAATTTCTGGATTGCTTTTTTTAATGAAAGGATCACCGGGGGTGAGCACTAACTGTAATAGGGAGCCTTGTCCTGGCTGGTGGTAGTCGGCGGGGCTGGTAATTGCTAAGTCTGCAAAGCAGGAAAAATCTGCATCGGCGGTGTAGAGTAGGTTGTCTATACCGGCTTTTTGCTGGAGTTGGCGCGTGGCTTCTGGCCTGTTTAGCTCGGTAACCCAACCATCAAATCGGAGTTGTACAGTGGCGACCGGCACGGTGTCTAGCTTGTAGATGTTGTCAAATATTGGCCACTGCCTCCAGTCTTGGGGTAATAGCCTTTGGGTGCCGGGCACGTCAGCAGCGCACAGGTAAGCATCAGCGGTAACTGGTTCGGGGCGATCGGCGATCGCTAGCCCCGTAACTCTGGTGTCTGAACCACCGCCGCTATACAGTACCTCCCGCACCTGCTGACGCAGGTGAATTTTGCCGCCCCTAGCCGTGATGTATTCCACAATCGGTTTGTGCATATATTCTGCCGGGGAGCCGGCCAGCATTCTTAATACTGAGGCTTCACTCCGGGCTGCAAATAGTTGGAAAATTGTTAACATACAGCGGGCTGAGATATTTTCTGTGTCAATAAATCCCAGGGCGTATGCGATCGGATTCCACATTCTCTTTAAGCTGCCGTCATTGCCCCCATGGCTGCGGAACCAGTCTGCAAAGCTGATTTTGTCTAGGTCACGGATAGTCCGCATTGCTCCATCAAAATCTACCAAGCCCCTAACGATCGGACTAGTGCCCAAGGCTAGAGAATTAAAAAACTTATCGGCTGTGGAAAGTTGAGAAGTGGTAAAAAATGCCTTCAATCCATTAAATGGGGCACCGACTGGAAACCGGAAATCCAACTCACCAACTCGCCCACCGGAGTTGATAAAAGTATGGGTGTGCGCCTTTAGCAAGAGATGGTCTATGGCTCCCACCCGCCGTAGCAGATCAAAAAGTTGGTAGTAGCAACCAAAAAATACATGTAAGCCCATCTCAATATGGTTGCCATCTTTGTCAATCCAACTGCCGACTTTTCCGCCAACAAAGTTCCGTGATTCGTATAGCTCTACTTCGCAGCCCGCATCTACCAAATCCACCGCCGCAGCCATAGCCGCCAGACCCGCACCAACAATCGCAACTCGCATTCTTTCTGCCCGCAAATTTCTTTACAAACTTTAACAGGCATTCTAACACAACACCCCTGCCCAAATTGGTAGCTATCAACCAGCCAGACTTAAATTCCGAGTCAAAATCGCCGAGGATTGTTCTCAAAATCAAGCCTGATTCAGGGTTTTAATCCGTCGTTGTGTGGGTCATCGCATTGGGTGCAGCTATTGCTCCGGGCCAAGGCGGAGTTTTTCTAAAACACCACGGTCTTCTAGGGTTGAGGTGTCTCCAGAGATCTCCTGGCCGGCGACTAGATTGCGGAGGATGCGACGCATGATTTTACCGGAGCGGGTTTTGGGGAGGGCATCACTGAAGCGAATTTCTCCGGGACGGGCGATCGCTCCAATTTCTTGGACGACGTGTTGCTTGAGGGCTGTGACCAGTTCTGGGCTGGGCTGATAAGTGCTTTCTAGGGTGATAAAGGCAACGATTTCTTCGCCTTTAATTTCATCGGGTTTACCGACCACTGCCGCTTCGGCCACCGCTGGATGGGATACCAGGGCTGACTCAATTTCCATAGTGCCCAACCGGTGCCCGGCTACGCTGATCACGTCATCAACCCGGCCCATCACCCAAAAATAGCCGTCTTGATCCTGGTGGGCCCCGTCACCAGAAAAGTAAACGTAGCTGCCATCTTGGGGGCGGATGTATTCCCAGTAGGTGCGCCGGAAGCGATCGGCATCGCCATATACAGTCCGCATCATCCCCGGCCAGGGATGACGAATCACCAAGTAACCACCGCTTTCATTACTGACGGGGTTACCCTCTTGATCGACTACATCAGCAATAATTCCCGGAAAAGGCAGGGTCGCAGAGCCGGGCTTAGTCGGGGTTGCCCCAGGCAGGGGAGTAATCATCACGCCGCCGGTTTCCGTTTGCCACCAGGTATCTACGATCGGACAATGGCCACCGCCAATCACCCGGTGATACCACATCCATGCCTCTGGGTTAATTGGTTCACCCACGGTGCCCAACAGGCGCAGAGTCGACAAATCACGGGATTTGGGGAGGTCTTCACCCATTTTCATAAAGGCACGGATGGCCGTGGGAGCAGTGTAGAAGATTGTGACCTTGTGTTTGGCAATCACATCCCAGAAGCATCCGGGGTTAGAGGCCCTCGGTGCGCCTTCATAGACTACGATCGTTGCTCCATTGGAAAGGGGGCCATAGACAATATAGCTGTGCCCTGTGATCCAACCCACATCTGCGGTACACCAGTACACATCCTGGTCGTGTAGATCAAAGATCCATTTGGCTGTTATGTGGGTATAGAGGTTGTAACCGGCGGTGGTGTGGACTACCCCTTTGGGGCGACCGGTGCTGCCGCTGGTGTAGAGGATGAATAGCAGGTCTTCGCTGTCCATGGGTTCGGCTGGGCAGTGGTCGGCGGCGATCGCCTGTTGCTCGTGCCACCAATGGTCACGGCCGGGGGTCATGGCGATCGCCTGTTTAGTCCGCTCTACAACTAATACGTGGGTAACGCTGGGCACTGCCCCATCGGCCAAGGCCTTGTCTACTTGATCCTTGAGGGGGACGATCGCATCCTTGCGCCAGCCGCCGTCAGCGGTGATCACTAGTTTGGCTTGGGCATCAATTAGCCGATCGCGCAGGGCTTCGGCACTAAACCCACCAAATACCACACTGTGGGGTGCACCAATCCGGGCACAGGCCAGCATGGCAATTACTGCCTCTGGAATCATCGGCATGTAGATACCAATGCGATCACCCTTAACAATCCCCAGACCCTTGAGCACATTAGCCATCTGGCATACTTCCCGGTGTAGCTCGGCGTAGGTGAGAGTGCGCGAATCCCCCGGCTCCCCTTCCCAAATCATGGCGATTTTGTCTTGCCGGCCATTGGTAAGGTGGCGGTCTAGACAGTTGTAGGAAATATTGATTTTGCCGCCTACAAACCACTGGGCAAAGGGCGGCTGCCAGTCTAATACCCGCTGCCATGGCTCAAACCAAACCAACTCCTGCTCAGCCAATTCAGCCCAAAATTGTTCTGGATTAGCCTTGGCTTTTTCAGCCAAGCGTTGATAATCTTCTAGGCTTTGGATATGGGCACGGCTGCTAAACTCGGTAGAGGGCTGAAAGATGCGATTTTCTTGCAGGATAGATTCGATCGGCGGTTGAGACATAGGGAATATCTGTTATTTAATGTGCTATTTGATGTGCGTTGATTACATTGGCCAGATAGCGATCGCCTAGTTATTTTATCAAGAGGCTGGCCCAGCTCTAACTCCAGCTCCGAAAAGGCTGCTGGGGGTTTCTGCGGTTTTTGAATGGGAACTTGAGCGATCGCCGACTAGGAGAAATCAATAAAAACTGGGAAAAATCAAGTAAATTATTACCCAGTGTGAAGTTTAGTAAAGATTCCTCTATTAAGCTCAAGGTGGCTGGGGTAGTTCCCTACTTTTTCCCGATCATTCTGGTAAGTTTTAGAAAATCAGTTGATCCCAAGAGTTCAACGGGTGAAATGTGATTCTCCCTTTACTAGCCAAAACAGCTAAATCCAAACCCCCTTAGATCAAATAGCTATGACTATGGAACAGATGAACTTACAGTGGCAGCATTTATTTGAAACAGCCGCAGATGCCATGGTAGTTGTTGATGATAGCGGCGCTGTCTTGGAAGTAAATGGGGCAGCATGTGATCTGTTTGGGATGCCCCGACAATGTTTAGTAAATCAAAGTATTCGGAATTTTATTGAAGTTTGGCCAGAGCCTCTGGTCAGGGGGCGTGGAGAGTTTAGCCTCCGTTGTCGAGATGGCATAAATTTATCTGTGGAATACACTGCCACCGCCAATGTTGGGCATCACCTGATGGTTTTGCGGGATATTACAGAATACAAGCGAGCTAATACCCAGTGCCAATCGGAGGTTGTTAGGCTACGGATGGCGATCGAAGGGGCTGGAGATGGCATCTGGGATTGGAATTTACAAACCAATGAGGTGAATTTCTCCCGGCAGTGGAAGATGATGCTTGGCTATGGAGAAGATGAGATTCAAAATCAACTGTCGGAGTGGGACCGCCTAGTGCATCCGGAGGATAAGGCTAGAGCCTACGCAGATATCAACCGCTACCTGAATGGAGAAACTCCGGTCTATCATACCGAGCACCGACTCCTGTGCAAGGATGGTAGCTACAAATGGATCTTAGACCGGGGGCGGGTGTTTGAGTGGGATGAGCATGGTAAGCCCCTGCGGTTTGTGGGTACCCACTCTGACATTAGCGATCGCAAAGCTAATGAGCTGCTGTTAGAGGAATTAAGCCAGCAATTAAAAAGAGCACAAGCCGTGGCCCAGATTGGCCATTGGTCTTTTGACTTGGCTACCCAAAAAATCACTTGGTCAGAGCAGATCTTTCGAATTCACGGCATGGATCCGGCAGCCGGGGAGCCTAGCCTAGAAGAACTCATAGCTCAGATCCATCCGGACGATCGCCCCCGCTTTGCCAATTGCCTAAACCAAGCCAGCCAAGGCATACCCCAAAATTTTGACCTGCGCTTAATTAATTCTGAGGGTAAAATCTCTCACACCAATGGGCGGATTGAATTGGAGTACCACAATGGCAAGTTGGTGCGGATGTTTGGCACCGAAATGGATATTACTGATCGCAAAAATGCTGAGCAGGAACTGGATCAGTTTTTTAACATTGCCTTGGATCTGCTCTGCATTGCCGACACCAGCGGCCGGTTCCGCCGTCTCAATCGGGCTTGGGAAAAGACCCTCGGTTATAACCTCAAAGAATTAGAGGGGCGGCAGTTCTTGGAGCTTGTCCATCCCGATGATGTGGCGGCGACCCTAGCTGCGATGTCTGAACTGAGCGAACAAAAACCAGTACTCAAATTTATTAACCGCTACCGAGCCAAGGACGGCAGCTACCGTTATATTGAATGGCTGGCAGCTCCCCAGGGAGAGCTGATCTATGCAGCAGCTAGGGATATCAGCGATCGTAAACAGGCTGAGAATCAAGTTAAATCGCTTCTGAGTCGCACCCAACTGCTAAATGCCATCAGCAGCGAGATTCGCAACTCCCTAGACCTTGACAAAATCCTGGAAAATACCGTCAGGGCAGTTTTTGCAGAGCTACAGATAGATATTTGTACCTTTGGCTGGTACCACCATGACGCTGAGCAGCCGACGTGGGAGGTGGTCAAGGAGCAGCGGAACTCAAAGGTCCGCAGTCGGCTTGGGGGCTATGATTACCATGAATTCCCTGAGGCAATAGAGCGGGTTATGGGCAAGCAAGTGTATTGCCTGGATACCAGGGATTCAGATGATCGAGAACTTGCTACCTTTTGTCAAGATTCTGGAATTACCCTCTATTTTGTACTGCCCATTCATGCTGGTAATCGAGTCGGGGCTTTGGAAATGGGCCGGGTATCTGGGGATTACCCTTGGCAGCAGGAGGAGATCAGGCTGATGCAGAGCATTGGTAGCCAGCTAGAGATCGCTGTCTACCAAGCCCAGCTCTACGAAGAGGCCCAAAACACCACCAAACAATTGCAGAGGGCCTACCAAGACCTCCAGGAAACCCAAGCCCAGCTAGTCCAATCAGAAAAAATGTCTAGTCTGGGGCAACTAGTTGCTGGAATTGCCCACGAGATTAACAACCCAGTGAGTTTCATTTACAGCAATCTACAGCCAGCTGCTGAATACGCAAGTACCTTAGCAGAAATTGTCCGGCTCTACCAGTGCAACTATCCAGAGCCGCCCAAGGCGATTGCTTCGGTCTTGGCTGAAGTTGATATTGATTACCTCTGCCAAGATTTTGCCAAACTGATTCGATCGATGGAAAACGGAGCAGTGCGGATTAGGGATATCGTCAAGTCGCTGCGGACTTTCTCCCGTTTGGATGAGTCTGGTCTCAAGGCGGTAGACCTCCATGAAAACTTGGATAGTACTTTAATTTTGCTACAGAGCCGTCTCAATGGTCACAATGGTCATGCGGAGATCCAAGTAATTAGGAACTATGGGCAACTGCCGCTGGTGCATTGCTACAGCGGGCTACTCAATCAGGTATTTATGAATTTGCTGACCAATGCCATTGATGCGATCGAAGAGCGGTATCACCTAGACTCTAGCTCCTATCTGGGGCAAATTACAGTTATCACTGAAACTAGAGGTAATCAGGTTGCGATCACAATCCAAGACAACGGTATTGGCATGTCTCAGGAGCTACAGTCTAGAATTCTCAACCCTTTCTTTACCACCAAACCCGTTGGTCGTGGTACGGGTATGGGACTACCAATTAGCTACCAAATTATTACTAAAGATCACCAAGGCAAGCTCTATTGCTCTTCTAAGCCCAGGGAAGGCACTAGCTTTACGATTAAGTTACCGGTTTCTGGCAGCGGTCAGACCTCAAATCAGCCCCCAAATCAACTTAGGGAAAAATCGCCCCTCCTCTTATGAAGTGTATTGCTTAAGTTAAGCTAGATTTCGTTGGATCAATACCACCCGAACTGACATTAATCTTGTCTAAGACGGCTTGGGCCCTCTGGACTACCTCTGGAAAGAGGGTAACGTAGCCCAAGCTATCACTGAGTTTTTGCCCTTCCGACAGACACCAGCGAACCATTTCCTTGAGGGCTTGGGCTTTTTGGGGTTCCTTGTTGTTTTGGTATATTAGTAGCCAACTGTAGGTAGCGATCGGATAGGCATCAGCCCCAGCCGGGTCGGGGACAAACAGGCGGAGATTTTCGGGTAGAGGCTGGCCCGCCAATGCCTTGGCCGCAGCAGCGGGGCTAGGGAGGACATACTGACCAGATTTATTCTCTAAGGCTGCCATGGGCATGTTTAGTTGCTTGGCGTAGGTGTATTCCACGTAGCCGATCGCCCCCTCCTGCTGCTGGATTTGGGCACTTACCCCCGCATTAGATTTAATTCCGACCCCCGTCGGCCATTGGATACTCAACCCAGAACCAGCTTTGCCTTGCCACTCTGGGCTAATTGCACTCAGGTGCCTGGTAAAGGCGGCCGTAGTACCACTGCCATCAGACCGGTGGGTAACTACGATCGGTAGATCTGGTAAGTTTAGCTCCGGATTAGCCGCCACAATTTTCGGGTCATTCCAGCGGCTGATCTTACCCAAGAAAATTTCAGGATATACAGCACGGGGCAGCTTAAGACCAGTTTTGATGCCCGGCAGGTTATACCCCACAACCACACTGCCGGCAGTCATCGGCACCATCACAACCCCGCCGGAAACTTGAGCAATTTCCGCATCGCTCATGGCCACATCGCTCCCGGCGAAATCGATCGTTCCAGCAATAAACTGTTGGATCCCCACCTGGGAACCAGTAGGCTGGTAGCTGACTTGGACATTGGGATGGAGGCGGTTGTATTCAGTGAACCAGCGTTGGTAAATTACGTAGGGAAATTCTGCCCCGGTGCCGCTGAGGAAAATTTCTTGGGGGGAGGGTGTCTGGCTGACGGGTGGCTGATTTGGCTGGCTTTGGCAGGCTGTGATGCTCAGGGCTGCCAGCATGATTAATCCTATAAAACGGGTAAAACGGGCGATTGTCCTGACCATGGCTATCCCTTCCCTAGGCTTGACAGAGTTTTTCACCCAACCGCTGTAGACAAGTCGCCTTTTCAGTCTCGGTAAGCTTGGCCCACTCCACATCCCGACGCAGGATAATGCCATTGTGACTGGTGAGGAACTTGGGAAACTGGCTGTATTCGAGGGGTTTCATGGTACGCATGTCGTAGGTGGTGTAGGTGGTCACCTCAGGGGAGTTGAAATCTATGTCAAGGATCGTTAGAGCTTTGCGGGGGGCTTGGCCGCCTTCAATCAAAGGGCGTGGCCCAGCACCGAGAATGCCCATTTGCAGGGTCTGGAGCTTGCCTCGGTGACCAGGATAGTAGGAGTGATGGTGACCGCTAATGTGGGTATGGACGTTGGCTTTTTCCAGCATAGACAGCAGTTGATCGGCATTTTCCATCACTTCCGAGGGTTCGTTGCGTCCCACTGAAACAGCATACAGGGGTAAGTGGCCCAGGAGGATACGCATTTTGGCTTGTTGGGCAGCGGGACTAGCTAGGGCTTTTTCGGCCCAGGCCAGTTTATCTTTGGGGATGTGGTTGGAGGAGCCGTCCCAGGAAATGAAGAAAATATCTTTGTATTTAAAAGTAAAGTAGAAAGGGAATTGGTCGCGGTCAATAAACTCAATGCCGGGATCGTGGGCGGGGTCTTGCCAGTATTCCGCAGCCATATCCCGCTCGGTCTTGAATAAAAACTGGCCATTGGCTCCCAAAGCACTGGAGGCATCGTGGTTGCCTAGGGTAAAGCCGTAGGGCATTTTCATTTTACGTAAGGGGCCACTCACATGCTCATCAAAGGAGCGCCACATGGCCCGCATTCGCTCTTTAGTGAGGGTAATGTCTTGCCCGGCTACCATGTCGCCGCTGCAAATCACCATATCCGGCTGCCAAAAGGGAATCAGTTGCATGGCGCGATCGACCTCTGGATCATACTCAGTAGAACCATAGGGGCCGTTGAGGTCACTGATCACCATTAGCCGGATCTGCTTTCGGGGCGGATTTACCATGCCAGCAGCTAGGCTAGCCACCTCTGGGGATAGTTTGGTGGGGGCCTGGCTGGGCTGAGAGCTGGGGTTAGCTCTGGGGGATACTTGAGCTGTTGACGGAGGGTTAGCCTGGGTTTGCAGATTAGTTGGGCCGCAGGCAGCAACCACCAGACTCATGATTAAACCACACACAGATAATAAGAAGAGCTGCTTTCTACCCATAAGAAACCTCCGTGTTAAGTCCACACAGGCATTAATATACCGCAACATACCGCAATTTATCCCAAGTTCCGGTTAAGAGATTGGGGCGGGTCATCAAATCTATGGTCTAGTTTATGGTCTGGTCTCCATGGGCAAAACATCTAACCAATTAGAATTGCAGATTCTAATAGTTGGCACTCAAGGAAACTTGGAGTTTGAGACTTTCAGTTAATATCCCGCCCTAGTTTTCCAAAGGCCCTGAAAATATTGATCTGATCCTGTGTCAAGCTGGAGGGAGATGCAACCAACAGTGAGTTTGAAAACCACCATGGCAAATCCAGAAGCGATCGCAGAATCCTCCTATCGTAAGGAAAGTGACTGGCGGCTATTTACTAAGCTAATTCCCTATGCTCAACGCAGCCAAAAGGTATTTATCGTATCGATGCTACTCCTATTACCCCTAGCCATTTCCGGGGCGATTCAACCGGTGGTGATTGGCCAGGCAATTTCTTTGATTAAACAAGAGGAGCAGACCTGGGGATTTTTGCGGAATTTACCGACGCAGGCGGGCTTACAGATTTTAGTTCTGGTTTTGTTGATAACGATCGCGATTCGTCTGATTTTAGAGGCAGTACAGGGCTATTTGGTGCAACAGGTGGGTCAACAAATGACGGCAGATATCCGCGAAGATCTGTTTAATCATGTGACCATTTTGGCCATGTCGTTTTTTGACCGCACCCCTGTAGGCAAGCTGATTACCCGGATTACTAATGATGTGGAGGCATTGGGGGATGTGTTTTCCACTGGTGCGATCGGCATTGTTGGGGATATTTTATCGGTGGTTGTGGTAGCAATTACCATGTTTTTGTTGCAGTGGCAGTTGGCCTTGATGCTAGTGGCTATGCTGGTGCCAATCACGGCCTTGATCATTTATTTTCAGCAGCAATACCGCTTGGCTAACTACAAAGCCAGAGACGAGTTAGCAGCACTCAATTCCCTTTTGCAAGAAAACATCCTGGGAATTAATGTGGTGCAACTGTTTCGGCGAGAGAGGTTTAATGCTGAGTTGTTTCGCTCCACTAACCGAAGATACATCCAAGAGGTCGATAAGACCATCTTCTTTGATTCTGCGGTTTCAGCGACCCTAGAATGGATCTCCCTGGTGGCGATCGCAGCGGTACTTTGGCTAGGGGGTGCTCTAGTCTTGCAGAGTAGCATCAGCTTCGGGATTTTATCAGCCTTTATCCTCTATGCCCAGCGCTTATTTGACCCCCTGCGGCGCTTTGCCGAAAAATTTACCATGCTCCAATCTGGATTCACAGCGGTTGAACGGATTAACCACCTACTCAATGAACCAATCACCGTGCGCGACACCCCAAAAATTGGGCAGCACCTACCCATTAACCAAGGGGAAATTAAGTTTGAGGGGGTGGGATTTGCCTACAAGCCAGGGGAGATGGTGCTCCATGATTTAGATTTTACAATTCGCCCTGGGGAAAAAGTCGCCCTAGTCGGCCCGACCGGGGCCGGCAAAAGTTCAATTATTCGCCTGTTATGTCGATTGTATGAACCGACCTATGGACGAATTTTGATTGATGGCATCGACATCCGGGATATTCCGCAAAGCCAACTGCGCCGCCATTTGGGGATTATTTTGCAAGACAACTTCATTTTTGCTGGGGATGTACAAAGTAATATCAGCCTTGGGGAGGATTACTCCCTAGAGGAGGTAATAGCGGCAGCCCAAGCTGCCAATGTGGATCAGTTTATCCGCCAGTTGCCCCAGGGATATCACACCCAGCTACGGGAAAGGGGTATGAATTTATCCAGTGGTCAAAAGCAATTGTTGGCTTTTGCGCGGGTGGCTGTCCGGGATCCGCAAATTCTGGTGCTTGATGAGGCGACTGCTAGTCTGGATGTGAATACTGAGGCTTTGGTTCAAGATGCACTCGATCGCTTACTGGCCAAACGGACTGCGATTATCATTGCCCACCGTTTGTCAACAATTCGCAGTGTCGATCGCATCCTTGTGATCAAGCGTGGTCGCCTAATTGAATCAGGTAACCACGAGGAACTCCTCCAGCAAAACGGACTATATGCTAGCCTCCATAAACTGCAAAAGTTGGGGCAATAAATGCTGAATTTCCGCTCCGGCGGTGAAAAATCCCCCAGAGGGTTTTTCAAACCCTTGGGTTGGGTGCTAATTTAAGGTGAATTCGGGATCAGCCAGGCTATCGCTAACTTAGAGAATGTCTTAAAAGTCTGGTATCAAGTCATTTTGATGACTAAAGTCATCACTACGACCTTGAGTTTGTAGTCACGGTTTTAACCGTCTTCA
>Ga0272446_1001203_pt1 | contig 38363 bp, 33 predicted proteins | sample YNPCB0061_FD_194587 | JGI IMG/M metagenome (GOLD analysis project Ga0272446, IMG submission 194587) | Hot spring microbial mat communities from Yellowstone National Park, WY, United States - YNP-CB-006-1 | ecosystem: Environmental > Aquatic > Thermal springs > Hot (42-90C) > Sediment | place...
AATGTGCCATATTCAGAGATCGTGTACAATCTGCTGCGCGGGAACATGGGGCGGTCTGCCACCATCGATGCCGTAGAACCGTCTGCATGGCGCTCTGACCGCCCTGAATTGATAATCGCGCTGTCTTTGGCGGGGAGTGGGGCGCGGGCCAAACTCCCGGAGAAAGACCTGCCCCTAACGGTAGGGCAAACGGTGCGGGTCCTCCGTCAGCCACACATGGGGCGTAGCGGACGGGTCATCAGTTTACCGGCTGCGCCAGTGACGGTAGAAAACGGGCTGCGGCTACCCGCTGCAGAAATTGAGTTCAGCGTAGGCGAGGTGGCCTTTGTGCCCCTTGCGAACCTTGAATTGCTTGGGCGGCCCGCAGACGCACAGGGCAGAGCCTGAAAGAGGGGAGTGCTTTTTGCATGGCTAACGATCCATTTGCCGGTTTTGACGATTCGACAAGTACCGACCAAGATATTGAGGGGGCCGATTCTGGGGGGCCACGTACAAACCGTCGGTTCTTGTTGATCGCGTTATTACTGGTGTTTATCATCCTCATCGCGGTGGGGGCGATCTTGTTCTTCGCTTTCCGGCAAGGGGAACAAAACGCGATCCTCGCCCAAACCGCCGCCTTCATCGAGACGAATAATGCCCAAGTCAACGAAGCGCTGACGCGCACCAGCGTCGCCCTGACATGGACGAAGACGCCCACTCCGACGGCTACGCCGACCTTGACGCCCACCGACTCGCCGACGCCGACGATTGACTTCACGGCGACGGTACAGGCAGCCTTCGCCCAGACCGCGACAGCAGAGGCCTTTGCTCAACAGACGGTCATCGCTGAATTGACCGCCCAAGAGGGCACGCGCCTCGCCCTCGCCCGCACGCTGACGTTGCAACCCGCCGAACAGACCGGCACGGCCTCCGCCTTGCAGACGCTCAACGCCCAGCGGACGGTTAACGCCGCCCTGACGTTGACGGCACGGGCCGGTGGGGGGACGCCTACAGCGGTAGTCGGGTTGCCCACCCCCGAAGGCCCTACCGTGACGCCCGGCGGCCCAACGCCCACCCTTGGCCTAATCGTGATCGGTACGCTTTCGACGCCGATCTCACTGGTGACGGTTGTACCCGGTACAGGGACGCCCAGCATTGGCGGCCCCACCCCCACCGCACTCCCCGATACAGGCTTTTTTGAAGACATCGGCCTGACGGGGGAAAACCCGAATAGCTTGCCGCTGATCGCGCTGGTGGCGCTCGGCCTGATCGGAGTGATTGTGATCGCACGCCGCCTGCGTGTGCGCGGTTAAATTCTCCGTTTGTCGGTCAACCCAATCGCATCACAGGATGGGGCCGGGCGGCCCCATCCCGCTGAAAGGACACATCCTTGACTCCCCTCGATCTCGTCCTGCTTTTCTTGGCCGCCATGCTCGCTGGGGCGCTGAACTCCGTAGCGGGCGGCGGGAGCTTTATTTCCTTCCCGACGCTTGTTTTCACAGGCGTCCCGCCGATTAACGCGAATGCTACCAATACCGTTGCCTTGTGGCCGGGTTCAGTGGCAAGCGTAGGAGCCTACCGGACCGAACTCAGCCAGCAAGACCGCCGCATGGTCATTGCGCTGGTGTTGGTGAGCGTCATTGGTGGCCTATCTGGGGCAGAACTGCTGCTGCGCACCCCGCAAGAAGTGTTTGTGGCGCTCATCCCTTGGCTATTGTTGGCGGCAACGTTGCTATTCACCTTCGGCGGCAACTTGACGGCGCGCCTTCGCACTTGGATCAACAACCGCCTGAAGCGCGAGGCTGGCCATACGCCTGCGGCCTTGTTCGCGTTGGTCGTCGTCGCCCAATTCCTGATCGCTGTGTATGGCGGTTACTTCGGCGGCGGCATCGGAATCCTCATGTTGGCGGCCCTCTCGCTCGCTGGGATGACCAACATTCACAACATGAACGCCCTCAAAACGCTTTTGGCTAGTTTCATTAACGGCATGGCCGTCCTGCGTTTCATCATTTCTGGTACGATCTTTTGGCCACAAGCCGTCCTGATGATCGTCGGGGCGATCATCGGCGGGTACGGGGGAGCGTCTTATGCGCGGCGCATCAACCCTAAGTACGTGCGGCGCTTCGTGATCGGGGTCGGGTTCGCCATGACCTTCTATTTCTTCTTCCTGAGGTAGAGAACATCTATGCGGCTGATCTTGGCCCGGCACGGGCAATCATGGGCGAATGTTGATTCCACCAAACACAGCGACCCCGACTCCCCGCTAACGCCACTCGGTGAACAGCAAGCGGACCGGCTTGGGCGCTGGCTGAAACAGCATGAACCAGAACTGGACGTGATCTGGGCCAGCCCGTTGCAGCGTGCCCGCAACACGGCGGCCATTGCCAACCAATACCTAAACCTGCCCATTGTCCTGCACGATGGCCTGATGGAAATCCCGCGTTACGACCTGCCCATGCTGGATCAGCGCGAACATCCCTTCCTGCCGGAGACGCAAAGCACGCCCCCGCAACCGGAAGATAACATCCTCGTCCATCACCGGGTGCAAGTGAAGCTGGTCTTAGACGAACTCATCACCGACTTGTACCGCCCCAAGCCGATCTTGGTCGTCTCTCACGGGGGGACGTGCGCGGCCATGTTGCGGATCATCTTCAACCGTACTGATATATACTTCCGCACCCACAACACGGCCTTTCATGACGTTGAATGGCGCGATGGGCGCTGGATGATCTTCGGCCTCAACCTGAAACCCCACCTCCCCGCCGAGTTGATCACCTAATCCCCGCTGTTCAGGGCCGCCCAGAGTGCCTCTGGCGGCGGGAGAGGAACAGCATACTCCGCGAGTAGGGCGGCGTTGCCTGCGCTGTTGGGGAGGGCATACACTGGGCGGCCTAGCTGATGCGCCCGCCGCGCCGCATGGAGCGCCCCACTTGCTGCGGGGGCTTCCACCACGATCACGGCGCGGCTGAAGGCGGCGATCAGCCGATTGCGGAAGACCAGCATCTCCGCCCGCGCCTCCGTTTCTGGGTGAACCTCCGCCATGAGGCACCCCTCTGCCACAATTTGCCGAGCGAGGGGGGCATTTTCAGGCGGGTACAGCCGCAATAAACCATTGCCGAGCACCGCCGCCGTTGTGCCCGTGCTTAGCCCCCCCCGATGTGCGGCGGTATCAATGCCCCGCGCCAAGCCACTCACGATACACCAGCCTTGCGCAGCGAAAAACGCCCCGTAATGGGCCGCCGTTCGCTCCGACTCCGGCGTAGGGGTGCGCGTCCCGACGATGGCGATTGACCGAGCGGGGTCAGGGAAGGCGGCTTGCCCCTGCCGGAACACGATCAGGGGGCGGTCTGGCAGGGCGGCCAGCGGAGGTGGGTAATCGGGGTCGATCCAAAGGGTGGCCTGAATCCCCTGCTGGGCGTAGGTGGCCAAGTCTTGGGCGGTGCGGGCGGGGTCTATCTTCTGGAGCCGTTCGGAGAGCGCCCGCCCAATGCCCTTGACGGCTTGGAGAGCACTGCTGCTGACATTTACAATGGCGGAGAGGCTCCCAAAATGATCCATGAGGCGGCCTATTAGCACCGGCCCGATCCCGTCAGTCAGAGCGAGGGCCGCCGCAATTGCGCGTTCGGCGTCCATCATGAGGGGGCGGAGTTACCCGATGCTGCGCTTGCTGTTGCCCGAAAAACCCATCGGGCGGCGCGGTTGCAGGTCGACCCCCGTGCTCAGTTGGTTCGACAGGCTGGCGACGGATTGCTTAAGGACATCAAGGGAAACTGTTGTTTCGCGGTTATGGGCGGCCAACATGCGGGCGTACAGGGCAACTTCCCGCACAAAGGCCCCCGTCTGCCCGATCAGGTTACTGAGTACGGCCCTGTGGTCGTCTTGCCATTGAGGCCCCATATAGCGCATGAGCATCTGTTCAGCCTGATCGCTGTCTTGAATCAGCGGGATGTGGATGATCCGGTCTACGCGGCCCGGACGCTTAGCGATCCGTTCGTCGATCACTTCGGGGTAGTTGGTGGTTGCCAGCAACATCGCCCCGCGTGGGTTGTTGGGCGACTCGAGGCCGTCCAACACATTCAGGATTTGGGCCTTGTCGTCCTTGCGGAGGTATACATCGATCTCTTCCACAATCAGCAGGACAGGATGATGCGCGTCCGCCACCACGTTCAGGGCGTGGTGAATCTTGCGGAAAGAAGCACCGTCGTCGTCGGAGCCAGAGACGTACACCACCACGCGCTTTTGGGAAAGGGCGATCTTGGCGAGCGCCGCGCACAGGGTCGTTTTGCCCGTGCCGGGCGGCCCCACCAGCAGCAATTTGCGGAAGGGGGCCAGCCCTAATTGCTTATAGATGTTCACCCCTTCGGTAAAAAACGCCTCCATATCGGCGCGGAGGTCGTTTTTGATGCTGTCCGGCAGGATCACATCTTTCCAATCGACGGTGGGCTTGAAGGATTCGTGCGCCCCACCGATGATGTAGACATTCTGGCTACGATCGAGGTGGCGGGCGGCGGTATTGCAGGAATGCTCAAAGGCCGCCCACGTGTCTAGGGCATTATTGGGCAGCACCACGATGGCGATCATGGACTTATCGTCGTCCTGATAGTAGGAACTGACATACAAGGCCTCAAGGGTTTGGCCGTCCTGCTCAAAGCGGAAGCGGTAGGCCCCGACTGCCTCATCGAGCACGGCACGGCGGCCCGGAATCCGATAGTCGTTGATGGGGACGACGAACGGGCAGGTGACCGCTTGGTAGCCCAAGTAGCGTGATTTGCCCCGTAAGCGCCGCCCGGCCTTCACCCGTGCCAGCGCCCGGTTGTTGCCGCAGTTGTCTGACGCCCACAACACGACAGAGGCAACGCCGGGAAAGTGTTCGGCCCAGTAGTCATTCGCCCAACGCACAAGCACTTCGTACCGCAGCACTTTGGGGCTGCGCGGGTCGGTATGGGCGTCGTCTTGGGAACGGCGGGTAAAATTGAATGAGGCCATTAGGGATTTTGAGTCGCTCATTATACGCTAAATACCATGATCAAAGGTGGGTTCACGCCGGACGGCTATCTCTGTGGGTCGGGGCCACAAGATGCAATGGGTTCTCGGCTTAGCCATAACATTATAGCCGAAAATGCACAAGTTGTAATGGCGCGATTTCAGGGCGAGATTCTTGACGCCGCACCCCGATGTAGCGAAACTCTCTTATACGCAACGCTCAGAGACAAATTGAGGACAACACATCCCATGAAAATTTACACCCGGACGGGTGACAATGGCGAAACCAGCCTGTTTGCAGGTGGGCGCGTGCGGAAAAGCCACCTGCGCGTAGAGACGTATGGCACAGTCGATGAACTTAACTCATGGTTGGGCGCGGTACGGGCGGGCGGCCTACCCCCTCAAGCTGATGCATGGCTGGAACGCATCCAAAATGAACTCTTCACGCTCGGCGCGGATTTAGCCACCCCCCTCGATTCTAACCCGGCGTGGCTCGTCCGCATGGAAAGCGGCCCCACCGCCACCTTAGAAACTAACATCGACCAGATGGATGCCGAACTCGAACCCCTCCGCGCCTTCATTTTGCCCGGCGGGACGCCTGCCGCCGCCGCCCTGCACATCGCCCGAACGGTCTGCCGCCGCGCCGAACGTGCCTGCGTCGCCCTCGCCGAACATGAACCGGTCAACCCGGCGGCGATACAATACCTCAACCGCCTGTCGGATTTCCTGTTCACGCTGGCCCGCTGGGTCAACCTGAAGGCGGGCGAATCCGAAACGAAATGGACAGCCCGCAGCTAATGCTCATATCTCGGAGGGAGTATCCCCGTGCCCGCCTTGACCCTTGAAGACCGTTTCGCCGGATGCCTGCTGGGCCTCGCCACAGGCGACGCGCTCGGTGGAAGCCGCGTTGTGGGCGTTTTTCCATACCGATACGTTCAGAGACGGCGCGTTGATGGTCGTCAATCTGGGTGAAGACGCCGAACCCAAGCCGATAAACTGCGTGAATTAGCGGGCATGTAGACTAGCCGTCCGTCGGTAGCCCAGCCAGCGCCATGATTCGGAGGGCGTTCGTGGTCGGGCACGGCCCCTCCCGCAACAGGTAATCGAAGACCATGCGGCCTTCCACGACGGACTCCCGGAAGTGCATGTTGCGCAACAGCGGGATTTCCGCCGCCAGCTTGACCAACTCCAGATCATGGGTGCTGATGGCCCCCAAACCGGCCCCGCCCGCCAGCGCCCGCACATACGCTCGGCTCCCGATCAGGCGTTCGCGGTTGTTCGTGCCCCTGAAAATCTCATCGATCAGGTAGAAGATTGGCAACGCGCCGGGTTCCGCCGCCGCTGTGAGGGCATCTAGCAGGGCGCGGAGCCGCCGCACCTCCGCATAGAAGTACGAAAAACCGTCCGTCAACGAGTCGCTGATCTTGATGCAAGTGAACAGCCGGAACCGCGACAGGTGCAACGACTCTGCGTCGGTGACGCTGCCCGCGTAGGCCAACACCATATTGAGGCCAAGCGTCCGCAAGAACGAACTTTTCCCGGCCATGTTCGACCCCGTGATCAGCACAATTCGCCCCACCTGATCGAAGTCAATCGGGTTGCGGACTTTGCCCTCCGCCGCGATCAGCGGATGGCCGAGATTGACCGCCCGCAGGTGGGCCGTTTCATCGGAGAGGGTCGGGAAGGGGTAATCCGGGTTGAGGTAGGCAAAGTTCGCCAAGCTGCTGAGCGCCTCAAGGCTGGCCAGCGACTCTAACCATGCTGGAAGTCGCTTGCGGAGGTCGGTGTGGACGCCGAACAACTCCCGCGCCGCGATGAGATCAAGCGGCACGGTTACATTGACCGTCAGCCAGAAGAACGGGTTGCGGGCAATCCCCGCCGCGCTGACGATTTGGGTCAGGCGGCGCAGCAACGCCGACGGGCGCGATTCTGGTGCGGTAAGCGGGCGGGTCAGGGCGGCGAGGGCGCTCCCCGTCCGGTACGCGTGGCCCTCAAGATGCCCAGCGACGGCCTCCAACCGCCGGACGATCTCGCCGAGCGCTATTGCGTCCTCAAAGACATCTCCCACCCGCGCCCGAACGATGAAGAAGACCGTTAAGTACAGCATGATGGACACGACAAAGGGCGGGAAGACCGGACTAAGGTTGGCGATCTCAACGGTATTTAGGTAGATGAACGCCGCGACGTTGAAGACCGCCAACGGGATCAGAAGCTGCAAACTCCGGTTGACCAGCATGGCCGTGCCAGCAGTAGCCTGATGCCGTTCTAGCCACCCGATCAGGCGGCTGGCCGCCCACCGATCCCGCCCGCCCGCCGCTCGGTAACGGACAGTGAGCTTATCCCGAAAGGCGGTCAAGGGCGTCAGTTCGCGTACCAACGCCTGCCGCGCTCGGATCACGTCCGGATCAGGGGCGGGGGCGGTGAACCAGTCGCGGAGGCGGGCGCTACCCTCTACCGTCACCGCCGTGTCGATCAGGTGATGCAGCGAGCGTGGCCCGCTAATGTCTAGGTCGATCTCGTAGGGATGGTCAGGGTCGGGGGTGGTCAGCAAGGGGGCCGGAAGGCTTGGCCAATCCAAGCCCATACGGGCGAGGTGGGTCAACTTAACTTCGCGTAGCAAACGGAAGGCGGTCAGGGCGCGGTCTACCCGCCGATGGGCGAGGACGGCCACGATGAAGCCGCCCCACCCGCCGATGAATAAGGCGGCGGTCAGGGCGAGAGACTGAGTCGCAAAGAAGGCCACAATCGCCCCGCCGAAGCCAAGTCCGGCGAAGGCGAGACGGAGGCTACTGAGGCGATCCGAGGTGCGTTCAAGGGCGGCGGCCCGCCGCGAGAGGCGATCCGCAGCGCGGGTGAGGGCTTGTTGACGCTGTTGGCGGAGGGTAAGTGTGTTCATGGCGCGAATTATAGCTTACCTCCCCACGTCAGGCAGGAGAAAATTGCCTGAGAGATGTTGAAAAAGCCGAGCATAGGGGCGCGCCGCCCCCTAGAACTTTCTCCCGCTTGCTGGTTTGCATACTAGGCGTTGAACACTCAGGGCGGAAAGTTGAAGGAATCGGGTTTGGGCTTTGTCGATCGCCGCTAATCAGGCTATACTTTTCGACTACGATTGCGGCGGCGTTTTCCGCCGGAAACAGACCATCACTGGATTGAGGGATTATGAGCGAAAAAGCGACACGCTCGGGATTTTCGGAATTTGATAAGCGCGTTGGGCAAGCGTGGAGCCTGAACTATAAGCGCCAATACGACGCTGCCATCAGCCAGTTTAAGACCCTTGTCGACGAATGGCCCGATCATATTGACGCCACCTACGGCCTCGCCCTCGCCTACAAAAACGCCGGCGATAAAGACAAGGCCCGCGAAACTTTTCAGAAGGTCAAGGGCTTTGTCGCGGCGGAATTGAGCCGCGCAAGTGGCGATACGTCCCGCTTCCAAATGTTGCTCCGCATGGTGGAGCAACACCTTAGCACCCTTGCGTAGCCTTTATGAACCTGAGCAGGCGCGAACGGCTGGCCAAGACAATCGCTGGGGAGGTCACAGACCGTGCCCCCGTTGCCTTGTGGCGACACTTCCCCGGCGATGACCAGCGTCCGGCGGACTTCGTAGAGTCCGTATTGGCCTTCCAGCGCCAATACGATTGGGACTTTATCAAGGTCACCCCAGCCAGTAGCTATTGCTTGGCAGACTACGGCGCTCAAGATGAATGGGCGGGCAATCCCGAAGGGACGCGCCAATACACCCGCCGCGTCATCACCCGCTCTGCCGATTGGCTCGACCTCCGCCCCCTTGACCCGTTGCGGGGGGCGCTCGGCCAGCAGGTGGAGGCGTTGCGCTTGCTCCGGGACGGCCTCGCGGGGGAAGATGTCCCCTTCATCCAGACCATTTTCAGCCCGTTGGCGCAGGCGAAAAACCTTGTGGGGAAGGAAAACCTTGTGGTGCATTTGCGTACTGCCCCCGAACGGGTACGCACCGGCCTGAACACGCTGACCGAGAGCATCCTGCGCTTTCTAGATGTCCTCGATCAGCGAACGAAGGTTAGCGGCATCTTCTACGCCGCCCAGATGGCCACCTACGCCGACCTGACCGAAGCCGAATACCGAGAATTTGGCCGCCCCTACGACCTCCGGATTTTGGAGGCCCTGCCTCGTCATTGGTGGCTGAATGTGCTGCACATTCACGGCGCGTCGCCTATGTTTAATCTGTTCGCCGATTACCCAGTGCAGGTCTTAAACTGGCATGACCGCGAAAGCGAGACCGACCTTGCGACGGGTAAACTCAAATTTAAGGGGGCCGTGTGTGGCGGGTTGGGGCAACATCGGCCCTTGCATCTAGGAGCACCTGTCGAAGTCCGCGAGCAGGCCCGCGACGCGCTGACCCAGACCAGTAGCCGCCGCTTCATCCTTTCGACGGGCTGTGTGTCAATGGTCACGACGCCGTTGGCGAACCTGCGGGCTGCCCGCACTGCCGTCGAGCGAAGAGGGTGATCCGAAATGCCAATCCGGGTTATTGCAGGCACAGCAAAAGGGCGTAAACTCAAGTTAGTGCCGGGCACGGGCACCCGCCCAATCATGGATCGGGTGAAAGAGGCGTTGTTCAGCATTCTTGGCCCGCGTGTGCTAGACTGTTCATTTCTAGATTTGTTCGCTGGGACGGGGAGCGTTGGGATAGAGGCGCTCAGCCGGGGGGCTGAACGGGCCGTATTCGTCGAAAATGCCCGCCCTGCCATCAAGGTCATTGAAGAAAACCTGATCAACACCGGCTTGGCAGACTTAGCGACGATCATCAAGGCCGACGTGCGGGATTACCTGCGTGCCCCTGCCCAAGAGCCGTTTGAGATCATCTATCTTGCACCTCCCCAATACAAGGGCCTATGGATCGAGACGCTGACCTTGCTCGATGAACATGCGGATCACCTCGCGCCAGACGGCTTGTGCATCGTTCAGATCGACCCCGTGGAACGCCAAGCGGTGACGCTTCAGGTTTTGCGGCCCTACGACGAACGCCGCTACGGAAATACGCTGTTGTGGTTCTTTGAACGCCCATCGGCCTAGACGCTACCCCCGCACCCCCAAAGAGGAGAGTTGACCGACGTGACTGCCGAGATGCTGACGATCTTTGAACGTGCTGTTAACGACCTGATGGTGGCCTTCGATGTTACGCGCCCCCCCGTGCCAGTCGAACTCATGCTCCAGCGGCCTCGCCCCGGCATGTGGAAGGAAGTCAACCTCAGCGAACTTTCGCTGTCTTTCATCAGTGTCAACCAGCGCTACAGCCCGCGGATGTCGGTGGCGCGGTTGTTGGCCCGGCACATCTGCCGTTGCGAATGGGGGGCGACGCGTGGGCTGGGGGCCTATACCGAGAACGACGAGGCTATGCGCAGCCTTGCGCGGGCCATCATCATGCCCCGCCAAATGTTGGAAGAAGGCGGCGCGGCCTCCCGACTTGTCCCCATCCTGAGCGACAAGTTTGAAATGCCCGAAGAAGATGTCGAACGCCGCCTACGCGAACTCGACCTGTAACGAACCTTCGTGACTCATCCGCCCCAGAAGCAATTTAAGCGATTTGGTAGCTGGCGGGCGTTGCGCGGTCATCTTCCCGCCTGCACTTGCCTGAGGAAACACACCCGATGACGACTGTTCAAGTTGGCGATCAAACCCTCTATTATCAGACCTTCGGCCCAGTGGATGGCCCGCCCCTCTTGCTGATGCATGGCTGGATGGAAGTTGGGCGCGATTTGGGGATCGTGGCCGATTCGCTAGCTGGGGCGGGTTACCGTGTCATTCTGCCGGACGTGTGCGGCTACGGGCGGAGCACACCGCCGAACCGCACTTACCCGCCTGACTTCTACCAACGCGACGCCCGCGTGATGGCGGGCCTGCTGGACGCACTCGGCATCGAAAAGGCGCACATCATGGGCTTTAGCGACGGTGGTGAGATCGCCCTGCTGATGGGGGTTCTACGTCCGGATCGCTGCCGTTCGGTGATTGCATGGGGGGCCGTCGGCCACTACACGCCAGAGGTCGGGAATTACGTGCGGAACAGCCCGCCTAGCCCGATCACGCCCGGCCAACGCGCCCGCCATGCCAACCAGAATATCGACCATTGGGCTGCTGAATGGGCACAGGCCTTCCTCACCATTGTTGAAGCGGGCGGCGACCTGAGCCGGAGCCGCGCTCACGAAATCGCGTGTCCGTTGCTGCTCATGGTAGGAGATCGGGACGCCCTGAATCCGGTTAGCGACGCCCAAGCCTTTGTTGCGGCGGCCACACATCCGGCCTGCACGCCGAAAGTATTCACCGTTTTTCCCGACACCGGCCACCGCATTCACGACGAACGGATCGATGCCTTCTTAGCGGCGGTATTTGGCTTTTTGCGCAGTTTCTAGCGGCGGTTTTCAGCAAACGTAAATAAGGGGCCGTTCGGCCCCTTGTTTCATGGGTGCGTGGGGTTACGCTGCAGTGGGTGCAGGGCGCGTCTGCCGCAGGAAGATTTTGGTAATTTCCGCCAGCACGGAGGGGGCCAGAATAAGCGGTAGCATCACCAGCCATTCTTGTACGCCCAACGTCACCGTATCGAAGGCCTGTTGCAGGAAGGGGATGTACATTACGGCGAACATGCCCACCAACGACAAGCCTACGGCAATCTGCATGTAGAGATTGGAGAAAAAACCAATCGACCACAGCGAGTTGAGTTCTGAGCGGGAGGTGTAAGCCCGCCCCAGCTCAGCGATGGCAAGGGTGGCGAAAGCCATCGTCGTCGCCCGCGCCGGACTGGGCGAAATGCTTAGTAACGGCGCGGGCAGCGCCCCGATCCCGATGGCGTAGGCCCACAGCGTGCAAACCGTCTTCGCAATGGTCTGAACCACCATCCCGATCTGCATATCGCGGTTAATGATCGGCTCGTTCGGGGGGCGGGGCGGCTGCTGCATGATGTCCGGGTCGCCCTTTTCGACGCCTAGCGCGAGCGCCGGAGCGCCGTCTGTGACCAGATTCAGCCACAACAACTGAATTGCCGTCAGCGGGGCGCCCCATCCGATCAGCGTGCCCAAGAAAATCACGCCGATTTCAGCCAAGTTACAGGTGAGCAGGTAATACACAAACTTCCGAATGTTGCCGTAGATCACCCGACCCTGTTCGACTGCCGAGACGATGCTGGCATAGTTATCGTCGGTTAGGATCATATCGGCGCTGGCCTTACTGACATCCGTGCCGGTGATGCCCATCGCCACCCCGATGTTCGCCCGTTTGAGGGCGGGGGCGTCGTTCATGCCGTCACCCGTCATGGCCACCACCTGATTGTTGGCTTGGAAGGCCTCGACGATCCGTACTTTGTGGTGGGGCGAAACGCGGGCAAAGACATCAATGTTCTTGACCCGTTGGCGGAGTTCGTCATCGGTCATCTTCTCCAACTCGCCGCCCGTCACGACTTCGCCTCCCGTCCGTAATAGGCCGATCTCTGTGGCGATGGCTTTGGCCGTGTCCGGGTAATCACCCGTGATCATGGCCGTGCGGATGCCCGCCCCACGCGCCGTCGCAATGGCGGGCTTCACTTCGGGCCGCGCCGGGTCGATCATGCCCACTAGCCCGATCATCTCCAGCTCGACTTCAATCGTCTCCGGCGTCAGGACTTTGGGGACGGTCTGCATACGGCGCTGGGCCACCCCCAACACGCGCAAGGCTTGGCTGGCCATCTCTTTATTGGCGTTTAAGAAGGCTGCCCGCAGGGTATCGTCCATCGGGACGCTCTGACCGTTGATGAGGGCCGTTGTACAGCGCGTGACGATCTCGTCTAGCGCGCCCTTCACGAAGGCCATGAAATGGCCTTCCGGCATGTGGTGAACCGTCGTCATGCGCTTGCGGTCGGAGTCGAAGGGGATTTCCTCAACGCGGGGGTACGCTTTCTCAGCGGTTTCGCGGGTCAGGCCACCCTTCGCCGCGAGCACGACCAATGCGCCCTCCGTTGGGTCGCCTGCAATGCGGTATAGGCCATTGGTTTGCTCTAGACGGGCATCGGTGCAAAGTAACCCCCCCAGTAGGGTACGAGCCAGCGTCGGGCGGCTTTCCGGCACGATCTGGTCTTTGTTGGCGGGGTCACGGAACTGCCCGACGGGGTTATAGCCTTCCCCAGTGACTTCCACAAAACAGTTATCGACGAAGACGCGGGCCACCGTCATTTGGTTTTGGGTGAGCGTGCCGGTTTTGTCCGAACAGATCATGGTGGCGCTGCCCAACGTTTCGACGGCGGGCAGGCGGCGGATCAGGGCGTTGCGGCGGATCATCTCGCGCATCCCAATCGCCAAATTAATTGTGACGATGGCGGGCAAGCCCTCTGGCACGGCAGCGATGGCCAACGAGATGGCGATGATGAAACTATCTTTGAGGCTGTTGATCACCTCGCCGCCCTTGTTAATCTCGATCAGGGCGTTCACGGCGAACACCACGGCACAGATCGCCAATGCACCGATGCTCAGGGTACGGCCTAGCCCGTTCAGGCGGCGTTGGAGGGGCGTCTCTTCTTCCTCGGTGTTTTGGAGGGCGGTGGCGATCTTGCCCATCTCGGTCTTCATGCCCGTCGCAATGACAACGGCCTTCCCGCGTCCGTAAGTGGCCACTGTGCCCATATAGGCCATGTTGTGCCGGTCTCCAAGGGTGGAATCCGGCTTGCTGATGCGGTTTGCGTGCTTATCCACCGGAACCGACTCGCCGGTGAGGGCGGCTTCTTCCACCTTCAAGTTGGCCGATTCGATCAGGCGCACATCGGCGGGGATGTAATCGCCCGCCTCGATCAGCACCACATCGCCGGGGACGAGGTCAGCGGCAGGGATGCTTTGGGTGTGCCCATCGCGCCGAACCTTCGCGTTCGGCGCGGCTAACTTTTTGAGGGCTTCAAGGGCTTTCTCTGCACGGCCTTCCTGTACTACGCCCAAAATGGCGTTGAGCACCACAATCGCTGCGATGACGACGGCCTCTAACGTATCTCCCAACAAAGCTGACACGATGGTGGCGAAGATCAGGATGTAAATGACGAAGTTGTTGAACTGAGCCAATAAGCGCTGCCAGAAGGTAGGGCGTGGGGCCTCAGCGAGTTCGTTCTTGCCGTACTGTTCGATCCGCTTAGTGACTTCGGCGGCGCTAAGGCCATGTTCGGGGTTGGTCTGGAGAGTGCGAATTGCATCTTGGGGGGGCAGCACATGCCATAGCACGCCCGGTTGGTTAGTCATAAGGGTCTTCCTTTGGTGGCACGGGGCAATCTGAGCAGGTTGCCGAGGTCGACAATACAGGGCAGCAGAAGGGGCTAAGATAACTCCTGTTGCGCGATCCGGCTTCGCCAGCGGTCTAGGCCGCCCCACAGGGCCGTGACGAAGAAGCCGAGCGCATACACCGCAAAGTAGAGCATGAGCGACGGGGCGCGGTATGCCGCGATCACCCCACCGACCAGCGCATACAGCCCAAAGGCCACTTCATATGGCAAGTTTGGATCGGCTGGTGGGGGCAAAGCAACATATTGCCGTTGGTGGGCTTGGCCTTCAATCTTGAATTTGGGGGTAGGTTGCCAATCTCCTTTTCTTCCTTGCAGAGTGGCGAGGACGGCCCGGCTGTTGGCCACTGCCAATCCGACCCCAAACAAAAGCAGGGCAGGCAGGGCGAATGTCCGCCGCATCCAATCGGGATATAATACCCCTTGCCCGATCACATACAAAATCGGAATCGCCATGCCGATCACGCCAAAGAGCGCGAGGGGCAAGGCCTTCAACCCCTCATAAGCGCCCGATAGGATCAGGATCGGTTGCAGGACGAGCAAAGCCAAGCTCAGGCTTTGAAGCGGATAGCCCAGCAACCCGAAAAAAGCCATGATCCGTGCCCGGCGCGGGATGGGAGCCTGCCATAAACGCCGGTGCAATTTGAGCAAGACTCCCGTCGTGCCGCGTGCCCACCGCGCCTGTTGCGATTTCAAGCTCGCTATTTGCGGCGGCAATTCGCCCGGCACTGTGCAATGTGATAGGAAGGCACATCGCCAGCCGAGAAATTGTGCACGCAGGCTGAGATCGGCATCTTCGGCCAGCGTATCCGATTGCCAGCCGCCCGCATCCTGAATACAAGCCCGCCGCCACACCCCGCCCGTCCCATTGAATGTCATCAGCAGCCCATTGGCCGCCCGCGTTGCCTGTTCAATGGCGAAGTGCCCATCAAGGATCAAGGCCTGCACACGGGTGATCAGGTTCGTCTCAGCGTTGAGGTGGCTCCAACGGGCTTGGACGAGCCCCAAGCCGGGGTCGGCCAGCAGGTGCGGCACCGTATAACGAAGGAAATGCGGCGGCGGCACAAAGTCCGCATCAAAGATGGCGATATATTCGGCCTCCGTCAGCTTAAGGCCGTTGCTTAACGCCCCTGCCTTGTACCCATCCCGGCTTGCCCGCCGGATGTGATCGATACGGAAGCCCGCCGCCCGTAATTCAGCCACCAACGGCGCTAACAGGGTGGGCGTGTCGTCGGTAGAATCGTCCAAAATTTGAATGTGCAGGCAGGTGCGGGGATAATCGAGGGCAGCGACGGCTCGGATGACCCGTTCGGCGACGGCTGGCTCGTTGTAGAGCGGCACTTGGACGGCCACGAACGGCCAATCGGTGACGGCGGGGGGGGGAATTGGGCGCGGCGGGCGGCGCACATACAAAAAAATTAGATAACCGATGGTCAGGGCATAGAGCGCAAGCGGAATTAATAAGATGAAATAGGCCAATTGCAAAACGACACGAAGGATCACGGCTTAGCCTCGCCCTGTGGTTCCCAAATCGGAGGGAAAGGGTTGCGCACTGACGCGAATCGCAACGGCTTTTTTCTCCCCTGCTATCGCGGCCTGTTCGTAAGTATACGCAAAAAGGCCGCGATAGGGTTCAGCAAGTTTGCGGCTAGGCCCGCAACATCGCGCCGAGTTCTCGTTCGCACGCTCGGACGATCTGGCTGTGGACGCTTGCGACTTCTTTATCCGTCAGGGTGCGGTCTGAGGCCTGATAGGTGAGCGCATAAGCGAGGCTCTTTTTGCCCGCCGGAATCGGGTCGCCCCGGTACACGTCGAAGAGATTCACTGCCATGAGCAAGTCGCCCCCCGCCTTACGGATGACGGCTTCGACGGCGCTGGCGGGCGTATTATCCGCGACGACCAACGCGATGTCTTGGAAGACCGGCGGGTGTGCGATGATCGGAGTGATGCGGCTGATCAAGGGCAGATCGGCGAGCAGCGCATCGAGGTCAATTTCCGCCGCCAAAACCGGATCGGGCAGGTCGTAATGCCGCCGTACCAACGGGTGAATTTCGCCCGCCATACCGATCTTTTGGCCGCGCAAGTACAACCCCGCTGAGCGTCCGGGGAAGTAGGCCGTTCCTGATTCTGGCTGGAAGGTGAGGGCATCTTTGCCGCCGGGCAAGCGTAGCCCGCTCGTCAGCGATTCGATCACGCCCTTCAGGTCGTAGAAATTCATGAGCGGGGCGTCGGTCTTGGCATCTTCCCAGCCCGCAATCGTGCGGATTCCCATCAACGCGATGGCAAGGCGGCGCGGTTCGGCAGGCAGCTTTGCGCCATCGACGGGAAGGAATACCGCCCCAATTTCAAACAGGCGTTGGCGGGGGGCCGTCCGGCGATTATCGGCGAGGTTTTGCAGCACGCCGTTGAGCAACGTCCGGCGCAGGACGGTACGTTCGGCGCTGATCGGGTTGGCCAAACGGACGTAGGGCAGGTTCGGGTCGAGGACGGCTTGCGGTTGGAGCCGCGCTTCGGACTCCGGCGTGGTGAGGCGGTAATTCACGACTTCCCGTAGGCCCGCCGCCGCCAACAAATCGCGCACGCGTTCCTCGCGCTGCAATTCATCGTTGTTGCTCTGCACGGGCAGCATGTCTTCGATCAGGGTATCGGGGATGCGGTCATAGCCGTAAATGCGGGCAACTTCCTCGCACAAGTCCGCCACCCCGATCACGTCGCTGGTGATGTCCACTCGGTGATCGGGCACGGTGACGCGCAGGACATCTGCGCTCAAGGGCACGACCTCAAACTGGAGGCGGGTCAGGATGCCCGCGACGGTCTCCGCATCAAGCGTGATGCCGACGATGCGCCGAATTTCGCTCAGCGGGAGGTCGATCACGATGGTGGGAGCGGGCGTCGGGTACAGGTCAACCACGCCGTCGGCGATCTTGCCCTTGCCGAGCGTCCGCATTAGCTCCGCCGCACGGGTGAGCGCTCGGCGGGCAAGGGCCGGATGGATGCCCCGACTGAAACGTAAGCCCGCCTCGCTGCTCATTTTCTGAACGAACATAGTGCGCCGAATGTTGATGAAGTTCCAGTTGGCCGATTCGAGCAGGACATTCACCGTTGCATCGCTAATTTCGCTCTCCGCGCCGCCCATGATGCCGCCCAAGCTCAGCACGCCCGCCGTATCACACACGAGGATCGTGTTATCGTCGAGGTCACGTGTTACGCCATCTAATGTGGTCAGCTTTTCGCCGGGGAGCGGCCGACGGGTGATGATGTGGGGGGCCTTGCCGCCCGCCCGCTTCACGAGCACGTCGTAATCGAAGGCATGTAGGGGTTGGCCCGTCTCGAACATCACATAATTAGTGATGTCGACGATGTTGTTAATCGAGCGGGTCCCGACGGCCTCTAGGCGGCGGCGCATCCATTCGGGAGAGGGGCCGATCTTCACGTCTTTGATCAGCATGGCGGTAAAGCGCGGGTTGAGGAGGCTATCCCGAATTTCCACGCTGAACTGAGCGCCCAGCGGGCCGCCTTCGGCCACGTAATCGTAGGATGGCTCGCGGAGCGTCTCCCCCGTCAGGGCGGCCACCTCACGGGCGACGCCCAAAATGCCATAGGCGCGGGCAAGGTTCGGCGTCAGGTCGATCTCAAAGATCACATCGCCCATGATGTCCACGAAGGGCGTGCCGGGCGGGGCATCGACTGGCTCCAGCAGGAGGATGCCCTCATGTTCTTCGCTCAGGCCGAGTTCTTTGGCGCTACACACCATCGAACGGTTGGGGATTCCGCGCAGCGCCTTTTCTTTCAGGATCATGCGTTGGCGGCCTTCGGCGTGTCCATCGTAGACTTCAGCACCCTCCCGAGCGAGGGCGGTATACAGCGGTTGCGCGAGCGGCCCCTGCCCCTTGTACGGGTATAAGTTCGGAGCGCCCGTCACCACTTGCTCAAGTTCGCCCACGCCGTGATCGACCATCGCCAGCACCAACCGATCCGCGTTGGGGTGCGGCTTCACCTCACGGATTAGCCCCAGTACGATCTTATCCCGCGCCCACACCAGATGGTCAGAAGGGGGGACGGTGATGCCTTCGGGGGCCACGCCTTGCGGCACGCCGTAGTATTCCAACGCCTTGACCTCTAGCCCGGCAAGGGTAAGGCGCTCAGCTAACTCCTCCGCACTAATGCGGATCGGGACGTATTCTTTCAGCCATGAAAGCGGGACGCGCATAATGGGCAATACTCCTCAAACGCGGTTGCGCGGGGGTTTTTGAATGGGTTAATTCCGGCGCGATTTTACCAGAGATCGGGAAATTTGGAGAGGTACAGGGCGGGGGGAGGGCTATCGAGCAACTTTGGGGGTTGATATATCGAAAAATATCAATATAATGCGGGGCATGAACGTTGACCCCGTGACTTTCGCCAAAGCGCTCGCCGACGAGACGCGCCAAGAAATCTTGAAGCACCTGTGCTGTGCGTGGCTCAGTGTGAGCGATGTCGTGGAGAAGCTCGGCGGCAAGGTCAACCAGCCGACGGTGAGCCATCATCTCAAGAAGTTGGAGGAGGCTGGGCTGGTGCACGTCCAGCAAGAGGGCCGCCAGCGCTTCTACACCCTCAACCGCGAACACTTCACCGTGTGCTGTGGCATTCTGATGCGGGCCTTTGCACCAGAGGATCAACCGCCCGTCATTCCGCTGGAGTCAATTAAAGTTCAGGGGGAATAGCCCGCTGTCTCTTTTTTTGGCTCAATCCATCGATATTTATCGATACGTTCTCTCAGGAAAGGAACGCTAAGATGACCACCCCTAACGATCAGAATGATCAGACTTTGCATGACCGCATCCGTCAGTTGTATGGAACCATCGCCGCCTCCGCGACGGACTCCACTGCAGCCTCTTGCTGTAGCACTCCGTCCAGCGATTGCGGCTGCAACAGCAACAGCACCCTGTACGATGTTCAGCTGTTAGAAGGCTTGCCTGCCGACGTGACGAACCTCTCTTTGGGCTGCGGCGACCCTGTGACGATTGCCAGCCTGCAACCCGGTGAAACGGTGCTCGATCTGGGCAGCGGCGGCGGGATCGATTGTTTCCTCGCGGCGCGGCAAGTCGGGGAATCCGGCTACGTGATCGGCGTGGATATGACCGATGAAATGCTGCTCAAAGCGAACGCCAACAAGGTCAGAATGGGCATCCGGAACGTGGAGTTCCGGCGCGGGCAGATCGAAGCGCTCCCCGTGCAGGATAACACCATCGACGTGATCATCTCCAACTGCGTGATCAACCTCTCTCCCGATAAGGCAAGCGTCTTCCGGGAGGCCTACCGCGTCCTAAAGCCCGGTGGGCGGCTCGCCATCAGTGACATTGTGACCGAAGGCGCGTTTAGCCCGGAACTCCGTGCCCAGATGGACAAATGGGCGGAGTGCATCACGGGGGCAATTGACGCCCAAGAATACATCGGCCTGATGCAGGCGGCGGGCTTCACCGATATTCAGGTGGTCGATAAGTTTAGCGCGGAGTCGATTGTGCCGACGCAAGACGGAATGCCGCGCTTGTACAGCGCCCGCATCACTGCCCGTAAGGGGTAATCCGTGCCCCTCCCCGCCCACGCGGGGTAAAATAACCGTTACCGAATGGCCCGCCTTTGGGGCGGGCCACCTTTACCTGACGAGGAAAATACCCTTATGGACATCAAAAAGATCGCTGTGATGGGGGCGGGGACGATGGGCAACGGAATCGCCCAAGTCTGTGCGACTTCTGGCTACACCACTACCCTGATCGACATTTCCACCGCCGCCCTAGACCGCGCCAAAGACACGATCAGCGCCAGTGTGGAGAAGCTACACAGCAAGGGCAAGCTCACTGACGCCCAACGCGACGCCGCCAAAGCCATCCCCACGACCACTGAGATGAGCGCCGCCGCTGATGCAGACATGATCATTGAGGCGGTGACGGAAAATCAGGCCCTCAAACTGTGTTTGTTTGCCGATCTGGATACAGTTGCTAAGCCGAGCGCGATCTTCGCCTCGAACACGTCGTCGATCTCGATCACGACGATCGCCGCCGCCACCCGCCGCCCGAAGCAAGTCGTCGGCGTCCACTTCATGAATCCGGTTCCGGTGATGCAGCTGGTAGAGGTCATTCGGGGGTACGAGACCAGCCCAGAGACGATGGCCACCGCCCTCGCCCTGATCAACACATTGGGCAAAACGCCCGTAGAGGCCGCCGATTACCCCGGCTTCATCTCTAACCGGATTTTGTGCCCGATGATCAACGAGGCGATTTACTGTGTGATGGAGGGCGTCGGCACGCCAGAGGCCATCGATACCGTCATGAAACTGGGCATGAACCACCCAATGGGGCCACTGACTCTGGCCGATTTCATCGGGCTGGACGTGGTGTTAGCCGTCATGGACGTGTTGCATACCCAACTTGGCGATCCGAAGTATCGAGCTTGCCCGCTGCTGCGGAAAATGGTCGCCGCGGGGCATTTGGGACGCAAGACCGGGCGGGGATTTTATAGTTATTAACCTCACCCCCTCTCTCATGGAAGAGGGGGAATCAGATTGAGGACGGGTATGTGGCTCCCCCTGAGCCGATGGGAGGGGGATCAGCGCACACGGATCAGGGTTTGGCGGGCAACAGCCCCGCCTCGATTATGGCGCGGCTGACGATGTCCTCCAGCAGGCGGTTGCCAACCGGATCAAGATGGTTATCGAAGGCGTAGTACACGGTTTGGCCCGCCTCTACCGCGCTTTTCAGGGCGGGGAGCGGGTCGATGCACAGTACTCCATACGCCGCTGCGAGGCTTTGGCAATGCGCCAGCAGTTGCCGACGGCCCTCCCCAACACCCTGAAGGTATTCTGCCCCGTGTGTCGGGATGAGTAACGTGCTGTAGGCATCCTCTTTGGCTGGAATGAACACAATCACCAGCTTCGCCCCGACTTCATCGCGGAGGAAGCGGGCCGCCTCTGCGTGGGCGGCCTTATTCGCGTTCAGGCCATACTGATTCACCGGCCACACCAACGAGTCGGGATGGGGGTATTCGTTGGTGATCATCAGCATCGTCCGGTTGTTGAGCGTCATGGGCGCGTAGTGCTGGTAGGGGGTGCTGCGCGTTGGTGGCGTCGTCGCTACGGTGAGCAGATGCGCCAACACCGAATACTGTCCCAACCCCGACGGCAGCAACGGTGGATCGGGATAGGGGGCGCTCTGTAGAGGTTCGGTTTCGCTCCGCATTCGGGCCAAGTCGTAATCGTCCTTGAGGTCGTTGTTGAACCACGCCCAAATGACGATTTTCGGCTTCATCGGCGGCGTGAGTTCCTTCAGCAAGCGGAGTTGCCCCGTCGTCCCCGTGCCGGGATTCCCGGCATTAAACGTATGCCAGCCATGATCGAGGGAGAGGCGGTTGGCCCAACAGTCGGCGAAGGCGGTGAAGCAGAAGGTATACGAATCGCCGAAAGTGATGATGTCGAGCGGGTAGCGCGGCGGGTCGGAACGCAGGCCGGCCCGATGCCCCTCCCACGCGCTGATCGTGCTGACCGTAAAGCGGGCGTCGCTCCAGCGCACAGGGAAATCGACCATGCCGACGGGCAAGCGGGCCTGAAATTCCCGATCCCCGATGAAGGCAAACTCCGGCACAATGCGCTCTGGCGACCAAGGCACGCGCCGCACGGCCTGAATATCGCCCTGAATGCGGGCGGGCAGCAACTCAAAGGCGGCCCGTAGCAAAATCTCGGCCAGCAGCCAGCCGATCAGCACCGCCACGATGATTCCGAGCAGGCGGCGGAGCCATCGGGCGGCTCGGCGTGGTGTGTTCATGGCAGTCACCTAGTCTCCCTTGCGTAAGTCCATTGCACAACGAAAGCCGATCCGCCAATCGCGCCCATCAGGGGCAGTGCGGAAGCGCATCACGACGGAGGTAGCCCGGTCGACGTAGCTCAGCCATCCACCCCGAAAGACTCGCGGGGCGCTCAAATCGTCGGGGGACTCGCGGCCATCGGTGGCGTTGTAAGGGTAGGGGCGGTACTGGCTACTGACCCACTCCCACACGTTGCCGCTGAGGTCGTATGCGCCCACCCACGATTGGCCTTTCGGGAAACTCCCGACGGGGGATGGCTCCAATTGGCGTTTATCGAAGTTGAGGCGGTCTTCGACGAGGATGTTTCCCCAAGGGTAGTACAGGTCGTCCGGCCCGCGTCCGGCGAATTCCCACTCGGCCTCCGTCGGGAGCCGCCCGCCCCGCGCTCGGCAGTGATCACGGGCTTCGAACCACGTCAGGTTGGTGCGGGGTCGGTTAGGGCCGGGGTAGGGGCCGTCTGAGCCGTATTGAGCGTTCGTGACTTCGGTGCGGTCTAGCCAGAAGGGGCGCTCAATGCATACGCGGGTCGCGGGGCGTTCGTCACGCCGCCCGTCGGGGCTGCCCATCGTGAAGCATCCCGCAGGAACCTTGACCATCTCCACCCCGTTGATGGTCTGGGTGACGGGCCGCCAATCGGCGTTGCGGCTGACCGCACCGGGGATGGCGGTCTGGGTGGAGGGGGGGGTAGCGGGCGTGCAGGCCGACAACCCGACACCGCCTATCACGATGAGCAAGAGGGCATAAGCGACGGCCCTCTGGTAGGCAGAGGCACGATTTAAGAATTTCATGCCGCACAGTATAGCGCGGGGTGGGCTATTCTTCATCCTCTTGGAGGCTGTTGGCCCAAATATCGGTAGCGGCGCGGTCAAGTTCCAGCACGGAATTCACATAGCGCTCAGTAGTGGCAATGCTGGAGTGGCCTAACGACTGCCGAATCAGCTCAAACGAGACGCCCGCCTCATATGCGCCACGCGCAAAAGAACGGCGCAGGTCGTGGGGGGAGATGCGGGGCAACCCAGCCAATTTCGCCGCCTGCTGGACGACCATCCACACCGCCCGATCTGTGATTCCCGTCGTAGTGACGAGGCCATTTTTCCAGATGCGGGTGAAGATCGGGCGGTTCCCCTGCGGCAGCGGATGATGCGCCCGCCAATTTTCGAGGGCGGCGATGGTCATTTCCGGCAATTTGACCATCCGTAGCTTTTCGCCCTTGCCGTGCACGCGCAGGACGTTGTTGCGGCCCTGCCGAGCGAGGTCTTCCCACGTGGCGGCGGCGATCTCATCACGGCGGAGGCCGCACGTCACTATCAGGATGATCAGGGCGGCGTTGCGGGCGCGGACGGAGGCTTGCCCGCCCTCTAACCGCCGCAGGGCGTTGATCAGTTGCCGGATTTCGTCCTGAGTCAGCCACGTGCCGGAGCGCTGCCCTACCTCTGCTTTGGGGGCTTTGATCGCGCTGAGGCCCTTAGGCACGGCGTAATCGACCCGCCCCAAGTCCGCCATGAAGTGGGCCAACCACACGACGGCAGCCTTCGCCTGTGTAATTGATTGTTTACCGAGCGCCAGCGACTTCAAACGGCCAAGCCACGCCTTTAGTGGGGCCGGGCCAAGCGTCGGGATGACTTGTTCGACGACCAATTGCTCAAGGTTGATCTGGGCGGGGTCGATCTGGTTAACATCGGCCACGTAGCGCCGAATCCAGCGGCGGTAGGCGCGTTGGGTGTGCCGAGAGAGGCCCGCCATTGCCACCGCGATGTTGACGGTTTCAAGTTCGGGCGGCCCAGCGTGTGGGGGCCGATAGGGAATGAGGTCGGTCATGACGTTTCACTGCAGCTTTCTGCGGCGTGCAAAGGGTGGCGAACACCTTTTCTGTGCGGGCATTATAGCATGATTAGGGCAAGCCAGTTACACCCCGCTGTAGGCGTTAAAGCCGCCGTCTACCTCCACCGTGACGCCCGTCACGAACCGCGCCCCGTCGCCGCACAACCAGATCAGGGTGCTTTCTAACTCGTCGGCTTGCCCAAAGCGGCCCATCGGCGTGTGGGCGATGATCTTCTCGCCGCGTGCCGTCAGGCTCCCGTCCTCGTTGAGCAGCAGGCGGCGGTTTTGTTCGCCGATGAAGAAGCCCGGCGCAATGGCGTTGACCCGAATTCCGGCCCCATGTTTCCGCGCCATCTCGACGGCTAACCAACGGGTGAAGTTTTCGACGGCTGCTTTGGCGGCCCCATAAGCGACGACGCGAGTCAAGGGGCGGCGGGCGGCCATCGACGAAATGTTGACGATGCAGCCCTGTTTTTGGGCGGCCATCAGTTCCCCGTAGACTTGCGTGGGGAGGATCGTGCCGAACAGGTTCAGGTCGAAGGCCGTGCGGAGGGCCTCGAGCGGCACGCCGAAGAGATTCGCATCGTCGGGGACGGTGGCAGCGGGCACATTGCCCCCTGCCGCGTTGATCAAGATGTCCAGCGTGCCGAACGCCGCCGCCACGATGTCCCGATCCCGTTGCAGGGCGTCCCGATCCAGCACGTCGGCATGGACGGCCAGCACCCGCCGCCCCATCGCACGGATTTCGGCGGCCATTTGCGCGGCGCGTTCGGGCTTGCGGTCAAGGAGGACAATATCAGCCCCCACACGGGCAAGGGCGCGGGCCATGACGCCGCCCAACGCCCCCCCTGAGCCGGTGATCAGGGCCGTTTTTCCAGTCAAGCCAAACCACTTTTCGAACACATTTTCGGGGTTCATGGTATAATTAATATCCAGTTGAAAGGAGTTGCCGATGTGTGGACGGTATTCTATCGCAGTTCAGCCAGAACAACTGGCGGCCCACTTTAGTGCCAGCCTGCCCGCCGCCGGTCTCCGCGCTCGGCAGAACGCCGCCCCAACCCAATACTTGCCCGTCCTACTCAACGACGGCACGCGCCAAATCCAGCTGCTGCGCTGGGGGTTGGTTCCGTCTTGGGCGTCGGACACGAGCATGGCTGGGCGGCTGATCAACGCCCGCGCTGAGACGATCCACGAAAAGCCCAGCTTCCGCGAGGCATTTAAACGTCGCCGTTGCCTCGTCTTGGCCGATGGTTTCTACGAGTGGCAGACCGCCCCCGAAGGCACGAAGCAGCCCATCCGGTTTGCGCGCACTGACGGTGCGCCGTTCGCCTTTGCTGGCCTGTGGGAGACGTGGGCCAAAGGGCCGGGCGCCCCCCTCCAGACCTTCACCATCATCACCACCACGCCCAACGCCGTCATTGCCCCGATCCATGACCGAATGCCCGTGATTTTGAGCCGGGAAGGGGAGTCCGCGTGGCTGGATAACGACTTGCATCCGGCGGATTGGGCGGCGTTGCTGGTTCCCTGCCCGCCAGAGGTACTCACCCTCTCGGCAGCTAACCCCGCTGCATTGCGAGATTTTGAGGCCTAGCGGCTGCCTCTGGGTAAGGGGCGGGGATTGTACACCGACTTGCTATCGTTTCCGATTATGCCGTGCTATACTGTTAGCTAGGGCGGAATCTAGGGAGTTTACCCCCCCTCTCAACAGGGTAGAGAACAATGCGGCACTTTTTAGACCTTGCAGCGTGGTCAGCCACTGAACTTGACTCGTTACTTAAGCTGGCGATCCACCTAAAGACGGAATGGCGTTCGGGCGGCAACCGCCCGGTGTTGGCGGGCAAAGTGTTGGCGATGGTCTTCCAAAAGCCCTCGCTACGCACCCGTGTGAGCTTCGATGTGGCCATGCTCCATCTGGGCGGCCATGCGCTGTACTTAAGCCCTGCGGAAATTGGCTTGGGCACGCGGGAGAGCATCCCAGACGTGGCGCGGGTGCTGAGCGGCTACGCGCAAGGCATCATGGCCCGCGTCTTCTCGCCGGATCATCTCACGCAGTTGGCGCAATGGGCCACTGTCCCCGTCATCAACGGCCTGAGTGACCGAAGCCATCCCTGCCAAGTTCTGGCTGACGTTTTGACGCTGCATGAACACTTCGGCGGGGTGCGCGGACTGACCGTTGCCTACGTCGGCGACTCGAACAATGTAACTTTCTCGCTCGGGGAGGCGGCGGCCCGCTTCGGCTTCACGCTCCGCATTGGCAGCCCAGCCGGCTACCAGTTCGATGAGGCCACGCTCGCCTATTTGCGTGGGCTGGGCGGCACGATCTTTACGACGACGGACGCCGTAGAGGCGGTCACGGGGGCCGATGTCGTCTACACCGACACATGGACGAGCATGGGCCAAGAGGCCGAAGCCGCCAAACGGCGCGAAATTTTCCCGCCGTACCAAGTCAATCAGGCCCTTTTGGGGGCGGCTAAGCCCGGCGCTGTCGTCCTGCACTGCCTGCCTGCTCATCGTGGGGAGGAAATTACCGATGACGTGGCCGATGGGCCGCAATCGCTGCTGTTCCCGCAGGCCGAAAACCGACTCCACGCCCAGAAGGCCGTGCTCGTGCGGCTGATGGGCGGGTAAGTTGCGGGGCATTGGCCGCCCCCGCTGGCCGGTGGGGGCGGGTTGTACTCTAAACGTGGCGGATCGCCCCGGCGAACGCCCCACACGCGGTATACGGAAATCAGGATGAGGGCGCGATGACGACGAAGCAAGAGGTTGTAGAGCATTACCTCAATTTGGGCCATAGCTTCGCGTGGGATCAGGACTGGGAGAAGGCCGTTGGCGCGTATGCCCGCGCCTTGCAGGAAAGCCCCCAAGACCCCGATCCATACAAGTTTCTAGGCCTCGCACTGTTACAGACCAAGCGTTACAGCGACGCGCTGCGGGTGCTGATGGCTGCCCACAAAATTGCCCCCGATGACCCTGTGCCGTTGGAGCGTAGCGCCGACGTGCTAGAACGCTTGGGTCGCCTGAAGGAAGCCGCGAACCAGTACATCAGTGTGGCGGAGATTTACCTCGCCCAGCGCGACATTGAAAAGGCCATCGGCAATTACGAACGTGCCACGCTCCTCACGCCCGGCCTGCTTCAAATTCACTTCCGGTTGGCGCAACTGTATGAGCGTACCGGGCGCAAGCGGGCTGCCGTCCTGCAATACCTAACCCTTGCCTTCAACTTCCAACGCGCCAAAGACCGGGAGCGCGCCCTGCAGGCCATTGAGCGCGCCCTCCGCCTCGAACCCAGCAATGTTCAGGTGCTGAACGCCAAACGGGCTATCGAATCTGGCGAGTTAATGGCTGTCCCTAACCTGAACGACGCTCGGGAGGTCAAGGTCAGCGCAGCAGCCCCCGAACCGAAGCCTGAGCCGCCAGCGCCTACCTCTAGCTCGCATGTGGGCGGCCCTCTAGGCGAGGTGGCTGAACGCGCCCTTGCGGTCTTGGCGGAGGCGATGCTGGAAGGCGGCCTCAGCATGGCAGAGGCACAGGCCATTCAGGGTATCGAACTTCAAAAGATCGGGGAGAATGCAGCAGCCATTCAAGCCTTCCAAACCGCCGAGAGGATGGGCGTCCGTCAGCCGACCCTCAACATCTGTTTGGGGGCGCTGTATGTGGCTACGGGCGATTGGGAAAACGCCCGCAAATCGCTGGAGAAGGCCCAGAACATGCCAGATTTCGCAGCGGGCGTGGCGCACGGTTTAGGCCAAGCCTACATCGGGCTGGGCCGCCCACGTGAAGCCGCCACCTACCTGATCCGGGCGCTGCAGTTGGCCGATACGCAACTCGCCATGAACCCCGATGAAGCCCGCCAACTGACCGTCGTCTACGATGAACTGTTGGCGGCCACCAAGTCCATGCAAGATGCCGACCTCGCCAGCACTAACATCGAATTTAACCGCTGGCTGACCGGGCCGGATTGGAAAGTTCGCATTCCGCAGACCCGCCGCGCCCTCGATGACCGGATTCGCAGTGGGGCCAGTGGCGAACTGATCTATCTCGTCAAAGACCCCTCTATCGTAGAGGCCATCACCCGCGTGGATGACTACATCAAGCGTCGCCTGCTCACCTTGGCGATGGATGAGGCGATGCGGATCATCGAAAAGCAGCCGACCTCGCTCCCCGCCCACCAACGGGTGGCCCAAGTGTTGATGGAAGAAGGGCAGATTCAAGCCGCCATCAACAAATACAGCGTGGTGGTGAACGCCTACCTCGCCCGCGATGACCGTGCCAGTGCAGCCGCCATCCTCGACGAGGTGATCAAGATCGCCCCGATGGATACAAGCCTCCGCCTCAGCCTGATCGAACTCTTAGAGCGCGAGGGGCAAGAGGCCCGCATGTTAGATGAATACATCGGGTTGGCAAATGCCTACTACCAACTGGCCGAATACGACCAAGCACGGGATACCTACCAAGAGGCCAATCGCCTCGCCATCCGTTTGAAGTCTCCGCCGGAGAAGCGGGCCGAAATTTTGACGCGCATGGCCGATATTTACCAACAGCGCTTAGACTACCGGCAAGCCCAGAAAACCTATGAACAGCTGCGCGACCTGCTGCCGACGGATGACCGCCCGCGCCGGGAATTGATCGAGGTCTACTTCCGCCTGAATAACCCGATTGAGGCCATCCGCGAATTAGATAACCTGCTCCGGTTGTATGCTCAAAATAAGCGCGGTGACCAAATTGTGAGCACGTTAGAGCAGTTAGTCGAAGCGCGGCCTAGTGAAATGGCCCTCCGACAGCGGATTGCGGCAGTATACCGCCAACTCAACCGCCGCGCAGACGCCATTGCGCACCTCGACGCCCTTGGCGAAATGCAACTCGACGCAGGCATGTATCAAGAGGCGTGTGCGACCATCCGGCAAATTGTGGCGCTGAACCCGCCGAATTTGAGCCAGTACCAAACCTTACTTCAGCAATTAGGGTGTGGGGCGTGACCTATACCCGTGACGAAAACGCCCTCACAGTGGGGGCGTTTTCGTTCAGGGTGAACCTCAAGCGGCTAGGTTAACCGCGTTTCGCCCCCTTTCGGACTGTGATAGACATACACAAAGGGGGCCTTTTTGCGATCCGGCAGCCAGAACGCGCCTTTATCCGGCCCCCACTCAGATTCCTTCGACTGCACCCAGTCCCACACCCACTTGGCATCGCCAACGGGGATGTTCACGCAGCCGTGACTACGGGCAAACCCGAACCAGTCATGCCAGTAGGCCCCGTGCAAGGCGATATGCTCATCGAAGAATTGCACCCAAGGCGTGTGCGAGTAGATGTACTTGTAATTTGGGGCGCTCCATGGCGGGCCGCGAAACACGGTTGATTTGGTGCGGGCGTAGATGTTGAACAACCCCTCCCGCGTGAGGCCGTAACCATCCCACGCCGCCGAAATGAGTGTGGCGAAGATGGGTGTATCGCCCTCGAAGACGACTAAGGTTTGTTCGGTCAGGTCAAGGGCGATCCAACCGCCGGAGACTTTTTCGGGCCGTTTAGCGATCCGCAAGGCGGCCACATGTTCCCCCGCGATCCACTGATCGGGGCCGATCAAGTGCCAGTCCATGCCCTTCACACGAACCGTCGCATACAGGTAGACCAGTGCGGCCTTCGCAACGATGCGATCTTTGCTGAAGGCGGGCGGCTGGACGCCCGGCGCATCGCTGTAGTACCAGTCCTTGAGCACCCACCCGATCGGGTAGGGCGTACCGTCCTTCGGCAGCAAGACGCTACGTGGCGTCGATGCGCCTTGTGTCTTCGTATCCAGCGCCACTGGACGGGGGAGGTTTGGGGCCGGGTTCGCTGCGATCTCGGCATTGCACGCCTCGATACGGGGGTGTTCCACCGTTACGCGGGCGCAGGCCGTTGCCCCGTCAGCGCGGGCAGGCAGGGCAGGCCACAGGGCCGCGCCTACCACCGCGATCACACTCAACAACCGCCACATTTTCACGTAGACTCGCCTCCATACTGCACTGCAAATATGGCCACGAGTCTAGCACAGGGGGGCAGGCGTGCCTAGACTCGTGCTGGCAGTTGGGCGGATTGGGCCGCTTCCTGCAAACGGGCGCGGAGGGCTTCTGTATCAACGCTGATCACATGGGTGCGGTCTAAGCGGAGGCAACCCGCCCGGCTAAGGACGCCGATTACGGTGCTGGCATCGGCACGGGTGACGCCCGCTAAAGCCGACAAATCGTCGCTGGTCAGCCGCACACTCAACCGGATTCCGTCAGGGGTGTTGGTTTGGTATTGCCCAGCGATGCTCAGCAACAGCCCGGCCACCTTCTGTTCTGGGCTGCGTAGGGCTGGGTGGCCTACTGCCGACTCTGCAAAGCGCATCCGGCGGCTGACTGTGACCAGCAATTTGAGGCTTACGATCGGGTGGTTCTCAAGGAAGCGGAAGAAGGTCGGGCGGGTGAGGACGAGCACCTCGCTATTTTCTTCGGCGACGGCTTCGCCGGAACGGGGCAGGCCATCCAAGAGCGAAAATTCGCCGAAGTAGCTTTCTGGGCCGAAGCTATCGACAAAGGTGATTTCATGCCCGCGCCCAAAAGACGTGATCTGGACGCTGCCGCTTTTGACGATGTACAAGCTATTCGTGACGCTGCCCTGCTGGAACAGGATTTGCCCACGCCGGAAGGTCTGCAAAACGAATTCGGCAGCGAGGGCGTTGAGTTCGTCCTCGCTCATCGCGGCAAACAACGATACATTGCGGAGTAAATATTCATACGCCATCAGAAACCTCCCAAAAAAGACACTCTTTATGCTTTACGGACAGTGTACAACAGTTTGGGGTCAAATTTACGATTGAAATTCGCAATTGGGTAACAACCGATCGGTAAGATTACCCCCTCAGCTTGCCCAAAAGCCCAAAAGAGGGTGAGGCAACCCCTACACAATTCCCCCCATTCCGGATTTTCGCGCTGGTGCGTTCTCTGTTATAATCCCTGCCAATTCACGACCTTAGTTTTTATGCAAGAGAAATCCCCAAGCAGGTCAAGGGTGGGCTGATCCGCTTTCCCATCAACCCTTTTGTGGTATTGAACCTTTTTGCTGGCAACTCTGAACTTTTTTTAACCTGCCACATGAGGCCGTAATATGGGTGCAAGTGGGGGACTGCCAATGCTTTCCGAAAGTTCAGCCATCACCGTTGCAGAACTCTGCCGTGCCGCGCTACCGCTTGGGACATTGGTCTGCGCTGGGCATCGGGCGGTTGGCCGCCCCGTCCGGTGGGTGATCGCCGTACAAGCCAATGGCGCTTTGCCCTACCTTGAAGGCGGCGAACTTGTCCTGCTGACGCCACCGCTTCCCGCACACGACCAGAAGGCGCTGATTCAGGCGTTGACGGCGGCCCAAGTCGCGGCGGTGGCCTGCCTCCCCCCGCCTGACCCGGTCTTCCTCGCGCTGGCCGAATCGGAGGGGTTACCGGTATTACAACTGCCCGCTGGTAGCCGAATTCGGGAGGTGGAGCGCGTCGCCCTCGGCATGTTGCTAGACCGGCAGGGCCACCTTGAACGGCGTGGGGCGCAACTCTACGACCAACTGATGCAACTGGTCTCGGCCAACGCCGGGCTAGAAGACATCGTGAACGAAATCGGCGTAACCCTCAACAAGACCGTCGTCTTGCAAGATAAAAATCTCGGCGTGAAGTTTCACCGTGTTGTCACCAGCTTTGCCGGGCAGTGGGATAGCATCCTCGACCTTCTGAAAGACCGCCGTTCCCTGCCAGATTCGCTCAGCGATCGCCACAAATTGCCACGCCATGCCGCTTCGAGCTACTCCCAGCACCTGCCAGAGCGCGGCATTGCCCGGCTGATCGCCCCGATCATTACGCAAGGCGTGGGGCGCGGCTATTTGTCCGTCATCGTCGGGGAAGCCGGGCCTGATCCCTTCGATGAGTTAGACCGGATCGTCGTCCATCATGGGGCCGTCATTTGTGGGCTGGAAATGGCCCGCGCCAAAGCCATTAGCGAAGTCCAGAAGAAGCTACGGGGAGATTTCCTCTCCAGCCTGATCTCTGGCGACCTGCCCGAATCCGAAATCCAAGCAGAGGGGGATCGCTTCGGGCACGATATGAACCTGCCGCATTTGGCTATGGTGATGCAGTGGTACGGCGAAAAACGTCCCTCTGGGCGGCGCTTAGAAACGCTTGTGAACGGCGTGATCAGCCAGACGGGGGCAACGACGCTCTCTTACCTGCGCGATGACCAAATGCGCGTTTTCTACGGCACAGATAGCCGCGATCCCATCGGTTCTGCCCGCAAGTTTGCGGGGGAAATTCAGGCCACCGCTGAACGGGAATTCAAAGACTTCCGGCTTGCCATTGGGATCGGGACGGTTGCCTACAAGGTGTGGGATTGGCGGGCGAGCTACCGCGAGGCGGCCCACGCTGCGGACATCGTCCGGCGGTTGGCTGCCAAAGAACCCATGTATGCGGGCGATCTCGGGGTGTACACCCTGCTCACCCGCTCAGATTTCCGCGAAGACCTGCGCGCCCTGCGCGACAAAATGATCGGTAACTTGCTCAAGTATGATGAACGCCAACGGGCCGACTTGCTCCAAACGCTAGAGGAATTTTTCAAAAGTCACGGAAACTACACCCAAACTGCGGAGGCGTTGAGCGTCCACCGAAATACGTTGTTTTACCGGATAAGTCGTATTCAAGAGATCACCGGGCTAGACCTGACCCAGCCCGATGTACGCTTAGCCGTCCACCTCTCACTCAAGATTCACCGTTTGCTCTCGAGCGAGTAGGGCGGCTAGTTCACGTTGCCCGAAATGCACCGCGCAATGACGATGACTTGGGAGCCATTGCCTTCGGCGGCAGTCGTCACGTCAAGGATCACGCCCGTGATCCCGTAGTAGCGTGCAAGCGCCTGATCGCGGGTGGCCTCGACGGCTTTCAGCCCCACTTGGCGGTTATACCACGAACGGATTTCGTCTTCCCCGCCGGGCACAAAGTACACGCTGACGGTGTTCCCAATGCCGTTGGGGTTGATGAAATTGTAGGTTTGGCGTAAGAGCTTGGCCTCTGGGTGCTGCGGGACGCGCCAACCAAGCGCCGTTGCACAGTAGCGGTCTAGGCCGAAGACTGTCCCGCCCACGCACAAGAACATCGCCAGCATGACCAAAAGACAGCCCTTGCCGAAGCGGTTATTGCCTTCGATGAAGTGTTCCACAGGGATTCCTCGTTGTTGATTTTTGTTGATCGTTAGTTTTGAAGAACCTCACCTTGCAAGTGAGACAGGGCCGAACGGCCTACCGCGCTCCGATTACAGCGAGCAGCGTGCCAATGCCAATTTGGGCGGCATTCTTGCCGTCCAGATCGGCCCGCCACACCGTATCCAGATTGCCCGTTCCGGCCAAGCTGTAGTACAGCCCATCGTTTCCCCATACCAAGCCGGTGATCACCGTGTTGGGGGCGTTGAAAGTTGCGATTTGCCGCCGCCCCGTGCCGTCCGTGTTCATCATGAACAGCGCCGGTATCCCCTCCACGGACGAAGACACGATCAGCCGCCTACCGTCCGGAGAGGTACTGACCAAAAAATCGGCCACCTCCGACGGGGTGAGGCGGGCGGGCTGGGCCAGTGCATTCAACCGATACAGTACGACCCCGTTATTGCCCGTCTTGGGGTCAATGCGGAGGGTCAGGAAGCCGGAACTATCTCGCAGCCAGCCTGCAAAACCGAGCAAACTTACCCCTGTGAGGGGGAAGGAGCTGCCCGTCGTCATGTTCAAGACGAAAGCTGCCGCGCCCGGCCCCCCGACGCCCTCTGCCTGTGCGTCCGAGACGGTGTACAGCAAATACCGCCCATCGGGGGAGAAGGCGATGGCCGCCACGACCCGATTTTGGGCAGCTTCTGTGATTAGCGTGCGGGTTTGCCCAGCAGCCACATCGAAGTAGCGCAAGGTGCGGGCGCTCGTGGGGGCCACATTGCCTAACGCTGCCGGAAAATCGAAGAAGGCGAAGCCGGAGGAGTCCGCCGCCCATGTGACGCCCGGCGCAAGGTAGTTCGCCCCCTCTGGAACCGGACGGGCACTGGGCGGGGTCGCTTCATAATCGGTCACGACCAGATCGAAGGTGGCCCCGTTTGAGACAAACTTCACACCGTAGCGCCCATTGGGGGAAGCCTGCGCCCCGTAGCGGTCTTCCCCCAGCCGGATTTGCCGTCCGTCCGGGCGCTGCGCGATCTGTTGGTTCAATTGGGAAAGGATCAGTGTGCCCAGCGGCAGCTCTTCCCCTTCCACGATCAAGGTGGGCGTGGGAATCGGGGTGGGTGTTTGGGTCGGCGGCGGTGGGTTGCCACCACATGCGGCGAGCGCGGCACACAGCAAGCACATCAGGGCGAAGCGGCGCATAAGCACGGGGCGTCCTTTCCATCAGTAGGCGTTCAGCGCTTTACGCCTATGATCGCCTTTTCGCCCCGAACGATCAAGGATCAGATTGCTGAGTCTGCCCAGACGCCATGCCTGAGTGGGCGGTGAAAATTCAACACCCTGATTGTCTCCCGCCCGCCAAAGGGCTTATAATCCTGTATACCGTCGTGTTGATGGACTTTCTGAGAAATGGAAACGAGAAGTATGAGCCGTTTGGTGCGTGTGATGTGCGTCGTCGCGCTGATCAGCCTCGCGTTTGGGGCGGGCGTCATGGTGGGGTCGAGCACCCCTGCGGTGCTCGCGCAAGGCGGCGGGCAGCCCGCTGGCACAGAGCAATTATTCCGGCCCTTTTGGGAAGCATGGAACCTGATTCAGCGTTCCTACGTCAAAGCGGATGATTTGGACGACACCGCGCTGATGGAAGGGGCGCTTCGGGGGCTTGTCGAAACGCTGGGCGATGAGCGTAGTTCCTACCTAGACCCGCAAGCCTTTGCCCAACAGACCAGCCGCCTACAAAGCGAATATGAAGGCATCGGGGCCAGTGTCTCCAAAGATGAAGTGACAGGGGGGGTTCGCATTGTGCGGACGTTCCCGAATTCCCCCGCCCGTGAACAATTGCGGGAAGGGGACATCATCCTTGAGGTGGACGGCGAAGATATTACCGATCTCTCGCTGACGGAGGCCATCAGCAAGATTCGCGGCCCTGCGGGGAGCAAGGTCGAACTCGGCATCGCACGACGCGGCGTCGAAGGCATCCTCAAGGTTTCGGTACGGCGCGCCCGCATCAAACAAGAAATCGTGACTTCTGCGGTGTTCGAAGGCAACATCGGCTACATCGGCCTCTCCCAGTTCACCGATACCAGTGCTGAGGATGTCTCCAATGCGCTGCGGGCGATGGATGCCAACAACCTAAACGGCTTGATCCTCGACATGCGGAACGACCCCGGTGGGCCGCTCGCCTCCGCGATCAACGTGGCGAGCCTGTTCCTGCCTGAGGGCACGATTGTCATCGAACGCGGCAGCCGCAGCGCCAACGATATTGTATACAGCTCTACCGGCAGGGAATTGGAGGCCTCCGGCCTGACGCTCGCCCCCGATGTGCCGCTGGTCGTGATCCTCAACCAAGCCAGTGCGAGCGCTTCGGAGCTAGTAGCGGGAGCTTTGCAGGATCGCGGACGGGCGAAGGTGGTCGGGACGCTTAGCTTCGGCAAGGGGTCGATCCAGACGTGGAACACCCTCAGCAACGGCGGCGGCTTGATCCTGACGGTGGCGAACTTCCTGAAGCCCTCCGGCGGCGTAATCGACGGGATCGGGATCGTCCCGGATTGGTTCGTACCATGGACGGAAGAACAGGCCATCGCCAACCCGAAGTACGACCCGCAATTGGCTGAAGCCATTTTGCTGTTACGTGGGGAGTTCTAGGCGACCCCTCACATGAGGAACCTCACCCCCCTCTCACGTGGGAGATGGGGCATCGGAAGGGGCGGGAGTCTCCCACTTACGCCCCTTTCTGTCCGCGTGCGCAGGGGAAAAGGGACGGGGGATAGAGGGGCTACCCCCTCACCAACGCGGCGAGGGCTGGGTCTTGGCTCAACCCCGCCATGATCTGGACTTCGTAGGCGTAATCGCTGGCGTAGGTGGTCAGCGTGTTGCCCGCCAGCCGGAAGCGTTCCGCCGTGAACAGTTGCAGGGGCACGTCCAACGTCAGGACGGCTTGCCCTTCCGCATCAAGCCCGAAGCGCCCCCAGTAAATTTGAGCGTTCAGCCCTAACAGGAACCGCGCAAAGGCTGCCCGGTTGTGACTGGCTCGCCATGCTTGCACCGTCGTCGGGTCTAACAACGCTACGTGATAGTACGCCCACGCCCGGTTAAAGCTCAGGTACACCTCAAAGGGACGTTCGGGGGCTTTGTAGTGGAAGTGGTAGCTATTGGCCCCGATGGGCTTACGGTAGCCCCACCCGATGTGCTTGAGCGCCTTGAAATACTGGTCGAGGGTGTGTCGGGGGAAGAACTCTACCCCCGCCCCCTCCCGCACGATGGGTTCGGGGCGTGGTTCGGCCCCCACCCCTACCGACCCATGCGTGGCGATGGCCCGCGAGAGGGCCTCTACCGCCATATGAATGTACGTCCGATCCAGTTCGGGCATTGGTAACTCGCACTGGATGACCAGTTGGCCCGCTGCGTCGCGGCTGTATTTGGCCATGTACAGGCTCATGCACCGCCGCAAATAGTCTTCGTCAGGGGCGTGGGCAGTTACGGGCGTGCTGAAATACAGCCAGTGCGGGTTGATTCCGGCGTAGAGCGTTACTTCCCCCCGTGTGAGCGTCCACTGGCCGTTTTCCAGCGCGGCGATTTGCCATCCCCCCCCTTGCAGGGCCTCTAACGCGGGCGTAATCCGGCTGATCAGGTCGTCCATCGTGCCCACCTAGTCGATCAGTTCGATCAGGTCGCTGGCGGCGGCAGGCTGGGCCGCCACGCTGCTGGATACCCACTCCACGAGGCCGCCCGTGCGTTGCTCCACAAGGGGGGTCGTGGGTTCTTGGCCGGTGAGCAAATCGCGCTTATCCGTCGGGAACCGATCCGCGGGTTGCGAACGAATCCACGCTACGACGTTATGGGTCATCCCAAGGGGATCGTCCATGTTGTAGTGCTTGTATTGCACCATGCGTCCGGCCATCAGGCAGATTTGGTCGAGGCTAGCGGCGATGGGGAAGGCCAACTCTGCATTGCAGATGAACGGCGCGTAGATGTTCGGATGCCAAATGGGGGTCAGCCAGACGAAGCGCGGCGGCTTGGCCGGGTAATCCACATTGTAGACAACCTCCATCGCGTGTTCGGTGCTGCTGACGGGGTTCCCGTTTGGGTCGGGGCGGAGGCCGACGCAGTTGAACACGATCAGGTACTTTTCCGGCGGTTGGTTGGGGAATTTCGCCATGAAGTCTTCGGGCTTCAGGAAGCCGCGCAACCCTTCGTTCAGCATTTGGTTGAACTGGTTGCGAGACATGGCACGGCCCAAATAGGCGCTGACTTCATCGGCATTTAGGTCGGCGCAGCGTACGTCGATCAGCCCGCCCGGACGGCGGACGGAAAGGACGCTTTCAAACTCGTGCTTGAGACGGTTTAGGCGGCGTGCGGTGATCGGTGGCATCGCGTTTATTCCCTCCATGCCTTAAACAGGGCGTGTTCATCGCCCGTGAGTTCAAAATAGGCTTCTTCAGCCCCAACGGCCACTCGGACAACCCCCAACGCAGGGATGCCCATCTGGGCCAAAGGGACATTCAAAGCGGCTTGATGCGCCTTCCCCAGCCGAGTAGCGACGGTGGGTAACCGCTGCCCTTTGCAGGTCGGGCAAGTGGCCCCGTCCGGCATCACATCGTCATAGGGACGGTAAACCGCTTCTTCGGCGTCGCAGGTGGCGCAGTAGAAGGTCGTCAGAACGTCAAAATCCGGCAGCAGGGCCACCCCCTCGACAGGCTGCCCCAACGCGGCCTCCGCCGCACGGAGGAAGTCCCCCAACGTTGCCCCGTGACCAACTTGCGGCAATTCGATAATGCGTTCATAAGTCTGGTGGCTGAAGCAATCTTCACGCGGGGTGTAGGTGATCAGGGTGGTGCTGTACGTTTGGCCATTCACGTAGATGCCCTTGCCACTGGGGACGGCCATGCCGTGCAGTAACTTCACGGCCTCTTGTACTTGCCACGCCGCCACAATTGAAGCGCTGGTCGGCGTGGTCGGGATTCGCCCGCCGATCAGGTCTTCGGGGCGCAGCAGGGGGCAACGGTAGCGCACATTGACCAGCATGTAATCCTGTTCGGTGAAGGTGCATTCATAGCAGGCACCCTCCGGCGGCGTGACGACGCGCACCATGCCCATCAGCACGTCTAGCGCCCCGTCGATCCAGACTTTACCGACCTTCCAGCACGCCCGATTGACGGCGAGGCGGGCAGCGCGGTTATCCAGACAGCCCAGCACCACATCCACACGGCGGTAGACGCCCAAGCCGAGCGCCTGTGTAATATCCCCGTTCAGGACGGCCACCTTACAATCGGGGTTGATCTCGCGGATGCGTTCGGCGGCGGCCTCCA
>Ga0272446_1001204_pt1 | contig 38352 bp, 26 predicted proteins | sample YNPCB0061_FD_194587 | JGI IMG/M metagenome (GOLD analysis project Ga0272446, IMG submission 194587) | Hot spring microbial mat communities from Yellowstone National Park, WY, United States - YNP-CB-006-1 | ecosystem: Environmental > Aquatic > Thermal springs > Hot (42-90C) > Sediment | place...
GGAATGCAATATTGATTAAAACATAAACACCAATGACTATTAAAGTACCATAAAAAAGTGCAAGAGGAACATTTCGATTTGGATTTTTTACTTCACCCGAAACAAATGTAATATTATTCCAAGCATCGTAAGCCCAAAAAGCACCAGCAAATGCCAATCCCAAAACGCTAATTAAACTTGCAACTGATTGTGGGTGATAATTAAATCCAGTATAAATGTTACTGAAACTTCCATTACCTAAAATTAAAAGCAAAAATGTTATTAATAGAATAGAAATAATTTTTATGAACGTAACAATTGTTTGAACTCCACCACCAAATACAACTCCGATATAATTTACTATTGTCAAAAATGCGGTTACTAAAATTGCAACTGATTTTGTACCTAAATCTGCAAAAGGATGAATATTTCCAACCAAAGGAACAAAGAAAGAAAAATCTTGAAGAGCTTTCGGTATTTCTGGATATTTCATAAAGTAACCAACATATTCAGCAAATGCATAAGCAATAGCTGCTTGACTTCCGGTTTGAATTACAGCAAGAATTGACCAACCATAAATATATGCAGTAAAATCACCATACATTTTTCTAAAATAAATATATTGTCCGCCGGTAGCATCAATCATTCCTGCAATTTCTGCATTGACTAAAACAGCAATCAAAGTAATTAGTCCAGCGGCAATCCAGACAAAAATTAAAAGTTCAGGAGAACCAAGTTGTGCAGCCATGGTAGCAGGTTTTCTGAAAATTCCAGAACCAATCATAGAACCAGCTACAATCATCATTGCTGCAGTTAAACTTAAACCTCTAACAAGCTCTGTTTTCTTTTCAGTTGGTTTCATTTTTTTTTCAATAAAAAGTTGTGGCAAAATAATCAATCAAATAGAATTCTCAAATTTTTTAGTGTTAGAAATTTTTATCTCTGTAATTTTTATTAATTAATAGTGAAAGAGAATACTAACAATTTGTTAATCAATTGAAAAAATAATTATCTTAGCAACACATAAAATAAATCTATAATGGAGAATTAATGGAACAAGATAAACAAAAAGCAAAACTTGATACCATCGGTTTTTATTTCTTACTTGGAATTTTAGGAATCAGTCTTCTTTTCCTTTTTGGATATATAATTTATTCTTCAATTTTTGGATGATATTTATTCTCATACCTGATATAAAGTTTATCAATGGAAAATTCTAAACCCGAGCAGACAAAGCTTGGTGATATAATAAAAGCCATGGGGCTTGTTTTCGGTGATATTGGAACAAGTCCAATTTATACTCTCACCGTAATATTTCTTGTTACTCCACCAACCATTCAAAATGTATTTGGTGTGTTATCACTTTTATTTTGGACAATGATAATTCTTGTTACAATTGAATACACAATTCTTGCAATGAGTTTAAGTTCTAAAGGTGAAGGTGGAATTGTAGTTCTAAAAGAAATATTGAGCGGCTATGTAAAAAAAGGACGAGCACTTTCTGTTATTGCCTTTATGAGTTATATCGGTGTTTCTTTATTGATGGGTGATGGAGTTATCACACCAGCAATTAGTATTCTTTCTGCTGTTGAAGGTTTACAATTCATTCCCGGTTTTAGTCATATTGGAACAAATGAAATTGTAATCATCACATTAATAATTACGATTCTTCTTTTTATGGTTCAATCAAAAGGAACTGATAAGGTTGCTTCTTCATTTGGACCAATAATGGTTATTTGGTTTTCAACTTTATTTATATCCGGTATTTCTTCGTTAGTACATAATCCAAAAGTTTTATTTGCAATTTCTCCACACTATGCTTTAGATTTTATGCTACACAATGGATTTACAGGGTTTATTGTTTTATCAGAAGTAATTCTTTGTGCAACTGGTGGTGAAGCTCTTTATGCAGATATGGGACACTTAGGAAGAAAGCCAATCAAAACCGCTTGGTATTTTGTTTTTGTTGCTTTGGTGATTAATTACTTTGGACAAGGAGCTTTTGTTTTATCTTTAAAACAAGGTGAAGTAACGAAGCTGAATGTTTTATTTGGAATGGTAAAAAGTCAACAAGAAATTTTATACATACCATTTTTGATTTTAACTTTGATGGCAACAATCATTGCTTCGCAGGCAATGATTAGCGCAGTGTTTTCTTTAGTTTATCAAGGAATTAGAACTCATATCTTTCCATTGTTCAGAGTTAGCTATACATCATCTCATCTCAAATCTCAAATTTATATTAATTCTGTCAACTGGGGATTATTAATTGCTGTGATGTTTATGATTCTTCTTTTTAAAGAATCAAAAAACTTAGCTGCAGCTTATGGCTTTGCAGTAACAGCTACAATGGCTTTAAGCACAGTTTTTATGATTTGGATTTTCCTCAAACAAAAGAATATTCCAAAATTATTATTAGCTTTATTTGTGTTTGTGGTGAATATAAATTTCTTAATAGCAGTTTTTACAAAATTACCTCATGGTGGTTATTGGTCGATTGTGGTTGGTGCAATTCCATTTTTTACAATTTACATTTGGATTAAGGGAAATAAAGTTGTGTTCAGATCTTTCCGCTCGTTGCCAATTGATACTTATCTTGTAAGTTATGAACAAATTTATAATAGTGGAAAAATTTTACCGGGTACCGCATTGTTCTTCACAAAAAGTTTAGATATGATTCCACCTTACATGGTTCATAGTACAATTCGTGGTGGAATTATTTATGAACATAATGTTTTAGTTTCTGTTGTAACAATGGATTCTCCAAGAGGAATTCAAAAATTATATGTGCCGGAAATAGCTGAAGGTTTAAGTGGTCTTGAAATTCAAGTTGGATATATGGAACGATTGGATATTCCTAAAATTCTTAAAGATACAGATATCGATGCAAAAGTTATGTTTTATGGTGTTGATGATATCAAAGCAAAGAAGTTTTATTTGAAAATTTTTTCTTTCATCAAGAGAGTTACCCCAAACTTTGTTCAGTTTTTGGAATTACCATATTATAAGTTGCACGGTGTGTTCACAAGAATTGAAATATAAATTCAATTGATTTTTATTCTTTATTAATTTCAGTTGCTTTTCAAAAAAATCTATTTAAATATTTTTATAGGATGAGCTTCGGTATTAAAAACAAATTTTGATAAATCAATTGTGTCTTCTGGTGCAAATATTAAATACAAATATTTAAGTGTTTCTGCAAAGAAGAAGCTTTCCATCGGATCACTTTTTTCTTTACTCATTACACTTTTTAATGAAGCGTATCCTTCGTCAAGTTTGCAATATTTAACAAGACTTTCAAAAAAAGTTTTTCCCATTGCCAAATATTTTGGATTGTGAGTTGTTCTATAAAGATAAAATGTTGATTCAATTATTTCGGGACGCAAAACATAATTTGGATAAGTTATTTCAAAAGTTTCATAATTAAATTCTTCTGGCTCTATTCCGAAATGAGTCCACATTTTATAACAACTTTCCTGAATTTTTTCAGCACGATTCAAATCACCGCCAAGCAAAAGCACTGCAGGAATAAATGCATCAAGCGCACCAAACAATTTGCGATTAATTTTTCCACTGTTCATATCAGCTCTGCCATACCATGCACAAGTGTTTGTTTCATCATACAGATATTTATTTACAGCACTTATGCTTTGTTCATACATTTTTTTGAAATCTTCATCACCAAAAAGCAAATATGATTTTATCATGTATTCATAATAACTATCAATCATTCCACTGATATGGCTTTCAGTATTTTTCCATTCACCGCTTTCAACATCAATAGTCGTTCCTACAAGTCCAATTGAAGAACGACGATTAAAACATTCCATAAAAGCTTTCTTTGCTTTTTCATAAAAGATAGGATTATTTGTCAATTTGCTTAAAGAACCAAACTCGATCATCAACGTACCAATCTCAGCGGGATTACTAATTTTTCCTTTCACTTCACCAGTTCTCAAATTAACAAACTGATATGGCATTCCTGTTTTTGAATTGAAAGCTGGCAACAAACGGTTTCCTAAATCTTCAGCTAATTTCAGAAATCTTTCATCGCCATCAAGTTGAAATGCAGAAATTAATCCACCCAACAAACGAATTGTAAATTCAAAATGGCGAGCGAAAATATCTTTATCAAAATTTAGTTTTGAGAAAATTAATTGTTTGGTTTCTTCAGCTTCGTTTTCCAACTTCATCAATTTGAGTGTTGAGAAAGCATCGACAGGGGTTAATAATAATGATTCACTATTCCAATCATTAAAAGTTTTGCTAATTGGCATTAATTGATCATGACCCCAAGCATATTTTTTATAAGCATTCCATGCGTGAAGAAATTCTTGTTTAACTTTTTCAGCATATTCTTCTTTATTGATTTTATCACCGAAATCATTTTTTGTTAAAGATGGCGGACAAGAATTTTCATTCTGCCAAAGTTTTTTATTTGGTGTTGATTTCATTTCGAGAATTAATGTTGAACCATTCAAAATATCATTATGAGTTATAAAACATTTTTCTAAAATTTTTCCATTCAACTTTGCACTTTGAACAAAAATATTTTTTGCAGAAACATTCTTTGCAATAATTTTAAATTTCTTTCCGTTCGATAAACTAATTACTGCTTCGTCAAACATTGGTGAACCAATTAAATAATTTTGGTCTGCAGGATTGAATGAATAAATTCCAAGCGAGCTTAAAACAAACCAAGCAGACATTTGTCCACAATCTTCATTTCCGCATAAACCATTTGGTGTTGAGTTATATAAATTTTTCAAAATTTGATTTACATACTTTTGTGTTTTCCAAGCTTCACCAACAAAATTAAAAAGATAAGCAGCATGATGACTCGGTTCATTTCCGTGTGCATATTGTCCTATCATTCCACTAATATCAGGACTGGAATTATCTCCTTCAATTTTTGAATCAATTGTAAAAAGAGAATCCAACTTGCTTGCAAATTTTTCTTTTCCTCCATGAAGATTAATTAAACCTTGCACATCATGAGGAACAAAAAAAGAATATTGCCAAGCATTTGCTTCTGTATAATCGTGTGAATTGTGATCTGATTTTTTCGGATTGAATGGTGTTCTCCATTTTCCATTTGCAAACTTACCGCGCATAAATCCTGTAATCGGATCAAAAATATTTCTGTAATATTCAGAGCGAGAAATAAAGTAATTGTAGTCATCAAATTCACCGAGTTTTTTTGCAACTTGAGCAATACACCAATCATCATAAGCATATTCAAGTGTTCTTGATACAGATTCATTAACAGAATCAGCAGGAATGTATCCATATTTTTTATATTCTTTCAAACCAAAATGATCTTGCATTGCTGAAAGTTTCATTGCAGTGTATGCTTCTTTTACATCAAAACCGGAATAGCCTTTTAAAATTGCATCTGCAATTACAGGAATTGAATGATAACCAATCATACAATTTGTTTCGTTGCCGAGTAATTCCCAAACAGGCAACAAACCATATTCTCTATAATGACCAATCATTGAATTGATCATATCGTTAATTCTTTCGGATTGAGTAATTGTAAAAAGTGGATGAGCAGCACGAAATGTATCCCACAAAGAAAAGATTGAATAGCGAGTATAATTTTCTGCTTTATGAATATTACCATCGGCGCCTTTGTATTCACCATTTGCATCGCTAAAAATTATTGGAGCCAACATTGTTCTATAAAGAGAAGTATAAAATGTTGTGAGCAAATTTTTGTCTTTACTTTTTACAACTATTTTGCTCAGCTCTTTATTCCATAAGTTTTCTGCATTCGATTTTACTTTTTTGAAATCCCAACCAATGTTATCTGTTTGTAAATTTAGTTCAGCATTTTCAATACTGACAGATGAGATTGAAGTACGAATTAAAACTTGTTCATCATCAAACTTTAAAATGATTTTTGATTTTTTTGATTTTAATTCCGAAATATTTTTAACAATAATTGAGTCATTCAAAATCCAATATGAAGAAAATGGTTTTGAAAATTCAGAAACAAAATAAACTCGCTGATCTTCTGCCCAGCCTTTTGATAAACGATAGCCAACAATTTTAGTTGGACTTACAACTTTTATTAAAGTTTCAGTTGGAGTATCCCAATTAATTGCAAAACCTAAATCGATTTGAACATATTTATTTACATTTTTAGGAAAGGAATAACTTTGCATTCCGGTTCGAAGCGAAGCGGTTAACTCAACTTTAATCTTATTATCAAGTAGAACGGAATAATAACCAGCCGTTGCTTTTTCATTTTTGTGATTAAACTTTGAAGAAAATATTTTCTTGTTAATCTTTGATTCATCAAAATCTTTTGTTGCAACTGAAGGCATGAAACTTATATCGCACAAATCACCAATTCCCGTTCCACTTAAATGTGTGTGGCTAAAACCAGCAATTAAACTATCAGAATAATTATAACCGGCGCACCAATCCCAACCACCTCTTCCATTATCAGGACTTAATTGAATCATTCCGAAAGGAACAGTTGCACCTGGATAAACATGCCCGTGATCGTTTGTTCCCATTAATGGATTAACATACTTTATTAAATTTTGAGCAGTTGAAATAACTGACAAGAAAAAAAGGAAAGAAAAAATTTTTGTTTTCATAACAATCCTAAAAATGAATGTTAAAAATTTTCTTTTAACAATTCAGGAAATTCATTATCAACCTTTATTAAAAATTCTCCAAACAAAGTATTTGCCCAAGCAAACCAAGGCCGAGTAAAATTATTTGGATCATCTTTGTGAAAAGCTTCGTGCATGAAGCCGGTATTTGCATGTGTATATTTTAAAGTTCTAATACAGTCACGAATTTCATTTTTATCAATGCTTGTCAATCCACGCATTATAATTGAAAGATGCCAAATCATATTTAAACCTGCGTGAGGACCACCAATTCCCTTTCCCGCTTTGCCTTCGAAATAATATGGATTATCATTACTTAGCAAAAATTTTCTTGTGTTCTGATAAACTTCTTCATTAACATCAATTGCATTTAAATAAGGAAGCGAAAGTAAACTTGGAACATTTGCATCATCCATGAAAAGTTTATTGCCGAAGCCATCAACTTCATAAGCAAAAATATTTTCATAATTCAAATGATTATGAACTGAATAAATATTCAAAGCTTCTTCAAGTTCATCTCCAAACAGAAGCCAATCCATTGCAGTCTGATTGTCGTTTAATGCAGAATTAAAAATTTCTGAAAGTTGACGCATTGAAACCAAAGCAAAATAATTTGAAGGAATTAAAAATGGAAAGATTGTTGCATCATCACTCGGACGAAAAATTGAAACGATTAATCCAACCGGTTTAATTGGATTTCCATAACCGCCAAGAACAACACCATCAGTTGCCCAAGCTGTGTTTCTCATAAATTTATATGGCGAAGTTCCATCTTTTCTTTGTTGTTCACGAAAAGTTTTATAAACCAATTTCATTGCATCAATCCATTCTTTTGATAAGATTGAAGCATCGCCGGTTGTTTTCCAATATCCATAAGCCAAACGAATTGGATAACATAAAGAATCGATTTCCCATTTTCGTTCGTGTAATTCAGGCTTCATTTCTGTTATATCATTTTTCCATGGTGAATCTGCAGGTCCATCATTGAATGCATTTGCGTATGGATCAATCAAGATACATTTTGTTTGTCGATTAACAACACCGGCAACAAGATTTTTTAATTTGTCATCTTTGTTGATTAAAGATAAATATGGCCAAACTTGTGCGGTTGAATCGCGTAACCACATTGCATGAATATCGCCGGTAATTACAAATGTATCTGGTTTGCCATCAATGAATTTGTGAGTAACTGTTGTATCGAGTGTGTTCGGAAAACAATTTTCGAAAAGCCAAGCAAGTTCTTTATCTGCGATTTTACTTTTCATTTCAAGAATTTTTTCTTCAACAGCATCGCTTACAAATTTTCTTTCAGAAAGTTTTGGTCGTTTACTTTCATAATTCGAGGCAAACAAATTGGTAGTAAAATTTAAGTTGGAAAAACTTAAACCGGCTAATGCCAAACTACTTGATTTAATGAATTCTCTTCTGCTTGTCATATATTTTTCAATTTGTGAAAATCATATTCGCAGTAACTGGTTTGCGACTAAAATTTGGTCCTTCAATTTCAAGCTTCAAAAAAGAAGAACCCCATTTATTAAAATACTGAAGTTGAATTGGAATTTTTCCCTTTTCAAGTTCAACTTCGCAAGAAACTTCTTTAATAGAATGACTCTTATCATTATTAATTACAAGATTACCATCTAAAAATAATTTGCTTCCATCATCACTTGTGAGATAAAATTTATAAACACCATTTTCTTCAATGTTTAAAAATCCGTTTGCTTGAATTGCAAAACTTTCTTTCATTGGTTTAATATCTGCCAATGACAATTTGTAAATTTTTCCACTTTTGATTTCTTGCAAAGTAGAAAAGTCTGGAAGCGAGTCATAAATTCCTTCATAATATTTGTAGTTCATTCCATTCGATGTTGAATCAATTATCGAAAATGAAACTGATGAAAGTGGACTGGTTTTTCCATTTGAAAGAAATGTTTTTGCATTTATTAAAACATTTTCATTAATCAAAATTGGTTTGGAATATAAAATTGAATTTTGTGTTGGTTCTGTTCCATCTACAGTAAAATAAATTTTTGAGCTTTCGATTGGTTTATTAAATTTTATTTCGCTTCCTTTTGAAATTAAGATTTCAGATTCATCTTGCAATGGTGTTGTAATTCTAAAATTAATTTTTTTATTAATTAAAAACTCATATTGATATTTCATTCTATTGAGAAAGTCTTCGAGATTGCGAGAATTTTTAGGAGACCAAACAACTTCACTCAAAGCAATCAAACGTGGCAAAAGCATATATTCAACATGATCGGTTGTTTCAATATATTCGGTCCAAACATTTGCTTGAGCACCCAAAATAAATTTTGATTCTTCTTCATTAAGTGCATCTGGAATCGGTTCGTATGAATAAACTTTTTCTAAAGTTGTGTAGCCACCAATTGCTTTTGGTTCATTTTGCAAACCTTGATAATGATCAAAATAACAATGGGTGCCGGGACTCATAACAGCAAAATGTTTTGCTTTTGCCGCAGCAATTCCACCATTAATACCTCTCCAGCTCATAACAAGAGCGTTTGGAGCCAAACCACCTTCAAGGATTTCATCCCATCCAATTATTTTTCTTCCTTTAGAGTTTACAAATTTTTCTATTCTTTGGATGAAGTAACTTTGTAACTCATGTTCATCTTTTAAATTTTCCGATTTAATTCTTGCTTGACATTTTGAGCATTCTTTCCATCTAATTTTTGGAACTTCGTCGCCACCGATATGAATTATTTTGCTTGGGAATAAATCCATTACTTCACTCAAAATATCTTGAAGAAAATAAAATGTTGAATCATTCCCGGCACAATAAACATCTTTTATTATTCCCCAAAGATTTCCAACTTCAAAAGGTCCACCTGTGCATGAGTATTGTGGATAGGAAGCAAGAGCAGCAAGTGAGTGTCCGGGCATTTCAATTTCTGGAATGATAGTTATGTATTTTTTCTTTGCATAATTAACAACTTCTCTAATTTGATCTTGAGTATAAAAGCCTCCATATTTGTTTCCATTTTCATCTTTTCGCCACGCACCAATCTCGGTAAGTTTTGGATACTTTTTAATTTCAATTCTCCAACCTTGATCTTCGGTTAAATGCCAATGGAATGTGTTTAATTTATACATCGAAAGTATATCAATATATCTTTTAACAAATTCAATTGGAAAGAAATGACGACAAACATCAAGATGAGCACCTCGCCATTCGAAACGCGGCTCATCGTAAATATTTACACAAGGAATTTTTGTTAATCCATTTGTTTTTAATGGCATCATTTGGAAGATTGTTTGGAAAGCATAAAAAATTCCAGCACCGGTTTTAGCTTTTATTTTAATTGCATTTGGTTTTATTGATAACGAATAAGCTTCATCGTTTTTTATTTCTTTACTAAATTCAATTCTAATTAAACTTTTTGGAATTTCTCGAGTCATTTTCCATGTTGCAGAAAGTTTTAATCCTGTTTGTTGATTAAGCGTTTCGGCAAAATAATTTCCGAGTTGTTCCATTTCTTTTCCTGGATCGATCCAAATTTTTGTGGTTGAACTAAAAGTAAAACTTCCCTTTTCATATTCGATTTTCAATGGTTTTGGAACAACTGAGATATTTTCTTCTGCTGATAAATTGAGAAATGAAAAAGCTAAAACAAGTAAAATTAATTTTAATTTCATTCGTCACCTGTTTGATTTTCTTTGTTATTAAAAAAAAGTATGTATTTGATTGTTAAAACACCAGTAGAACCGAGGAAAACCAAAATGAGAATCCAAGAGAAAGAAGAAAGTTTATTTGAACCATCAACATTAGCATTATAAACAGAAAAGAAAAGAGCGATAAAAAGTAAAAGGCATAAAGTTCCTAAATAAAAAAGAAGTGTGCGTAAAACATCGAATGTAAAATTTTTTCTTTTTTCATTTAACCAGAAATCTTTATTTGGAATATTAATAAATGAAGCGGGCATTTTGGGTAATAGAAAAGCAAATCCGCCAAAAAGAATTGAGAAGAAAAAAATCAATCCATAATGAAAAAGTAGATAACTATTTTTGTTCATCCATCTATCAGCTTCATTATTTAGATTGAAATGTGAAGCCATTCTTTCCGGAAGTTGTTCATAAAGAAAAATCGGAAGAAGTAATGAAATCAAGATAGAAGCAATAAATAAAATTCGCGCATACTTTAGATTAAACATCGTAATTTTTTTGACACTAAATTGAGCAAAAAAATCTTAATAGAAAAGAAAAAATTTGAAAACAGGTTCACTCTTCGGCAATTAAGTTTTTCGTTGTAAAAAGATTAATTAAAAATCAGGTTCGTTATTTTATTTTAATATTTCAAATAAGTATTTTTTGCAAAGTTAATCACAGAATAACTGAGTTATATTAAACTAATTCGGCAATTGTTCGATAATTGACCAAAAACATACAATGAAAAACATTTTTATCTTCATAATTATTTCGTCAATTTTATTTGCTCAGAACAAAGTTGATTCAATTTTAACTTCGATTAAAAATAAATCTACGATTGAGAAGATTAAAATACTTGATGAATTTTGTTGGAAGAACAGAGACGTTGAGCCGGAACTTTCAATTCAAGCAGCAAATAACGCATTAAAATTGGCTGAGAGCATCAACAATAAACATTTCATTTCAAAATCATTAAATTATCTTAGCTTTATATATAGAGATCAGGGGCAATACAAGAAGTCTTTAATATTAGCCAACCGCGGGTTAGATGTAGCTTTAAGTGCAAACGACAAAACCGAAATAGCTTATTCTTATAACAATATTTCAACAATTTATAGATTAATGGGTAACTACCCTGAAGCAATTAAAAAACTATATGATGCATTAAAAATTTTTGAAGGTATAAATGATAGTACTGGAATAGGATATTGCTACTACAATCTTGGACTTGTACAGATTAAACAAAAATCATTCGATAAAGCATTATTTAGTTTTTCTAAAACGATAGAAATAAGAGATCGGATTAAAGACAAAGAAGGTAAAACTAAAGCACTCGGTAGATTAGCTGAAGTTTATTTACGAATAGGAGAAACAGAAAAAGCTCTGAATATTTTTAAGGAGGTTGAAAATTCTTTTAGCAAGCTTCCTGATCTACGAGCATTGATTGGAATTAAAATGGGAATAGCTGATATATTCAAACAGAAAAATGATATTCAAAATGCTATTCATAAAAGAGAGGAAGCTTTATCTATCGCAAGGAAAATTTATGATGTGATTGGAATGGTAACAAATCTAAGTGAGTTGGGTAATCTTTACGCCATTACTAAAAATTATTCTAAGGCAAAAATTTTGCTGGACGAAGCTAAAAATATCACCGATAAAAATAACTCTGCTGAATTAAAAATTGTTATATATAAAAATTTTGCCAAGTTCTATGAAGCACAAAAAGATTATCAGAATGCATACAAATATTTGAAGATGTTAAAAGCTCAACAAGACTCATTAAATGAGATGGAAAGAAAATCAGCAATAAACGAAGTTGAGTTTGCCTATCAAATTTCTAAGAAAGAGAAAGAGAATGAAATATTAAAAGCCAATTATGAGAAAGAACGAACAAGAATAAAATATCTCATCTTAATTTTTCTTTTATTAGTTGTACTTATAATAACACTTTATTCTTTATATCAAACTAATAAGAAAAAATCAGCACAATTAAGAAGTATTAATACAACTAAAGATAAATTCTTTTCTATAATTGCCCATGATTTGCGAGGACCAATCTCGTCTCAATTTGGAATAACTTCTATTTTGATTGATGAATTTCATGAAATTTCTGATGAGGAAAAATTAAGATTGATCAAATCGGTTGACCAAGCAAGCAAGCAGACATACAAGCTTCTAGAAAATCTTCTATATTGGGCAAGATCACAGACTGGTAAGCTTGAATTTAATCCTAAAAGATTTAATCTGTATGAAGTTGTTGAAGATGTTGTTTCTTTATTAAAAGAAGGTGCATTAGCAAAACAAATTAAAATTGATCTAGAAAATAAACCACAATTTTTTGTTAATGCAGATGAAGAAATGATTAAAACTGTTCTTAGAAATTTGATTTCAAACGCCATTAAATTTACAAACGCTGGTGGCTTAATAAAAATTTTTCTTAAAGAAAACAACGATTGTAAAATTATTTCTGTTGAAGATAGCGGAGTTGGAATAGATAAAAATTATATTGATAAATTATTTAGCCCAGAAATGATAACGACAACTAAAGGTACAGAGGGAGAAAAAGGAACAGGATTAGGTTTGATTTTATGCAAAGAATTTCTTGAAAAGAACAACGGTAAAATTTGGGTTGAAAGCGAACTTGGAAAAGGAACAACATTTAGCTTTTCTTTGCCATCTTAACTTTTTTCTGAAGTATTTAAAGAATACTACTTTTAAATCAAATTCATTTGACATATGGCAAGTTGCAAAAAATATTTTATGGGCATGGATTTTAACAATTCCCCTTTCAAGTTTTTTTCGTTCATTACTTTTTCAGTTCTTCGGCTAATTGAGGTTTATCTTAAATAGAAAAATAAAATCATTATTCACACTTCTTAATTCATTTATTATATTTGCCCCTGATTTTTTAAAAGAATGAGGTGTACTATCGCAAAGCAACAAAATGATACCGTAGAAAAAATCGTCTCTCTTGCTAAACGGAGAGGATTTGTTTTTCAATCTTCTGAAATATATGGCGGATTAAATGGCTGCTGGGATTACGGTCCACTTGGAGTTGAGCTTCTAAAAAATATAAAAGAAGAATGGTGGAAAGCCATGACTTATCGTGAAGATGTTGAAGGACTTGATGCCGCAATTTTAATGCATCCACGTGTTTGGGAAGCAAGTGGTCACGTTGAAAATTTTACCGATCCTATGATTGACTGTAAACAATGCAAAGCTCGTTTTCGTCTTGATACACTTGCAGAATTAATTTCTGACAAGAATAAAGAAAAAGCACTCAAAGAACTTGATCCAACTTTGCTTCAGGGTGAAGGAACATTGACCGAAAAGTTTGAGAAAGTTTTAGAAGATCAAACCAATGCAACAAAATTGCTTGATTTACTTGGTTGTCCTCAATGCGGAAACAAAGGCACTTTCACTCAACCACGCAAATTTAATTTGATGTTCAAAACATTTTTAGGACCAGTTGATGATTCTGCAAATGTAATATACTTGAGACCAGAAACTGCACAGGGAATTTTTGTTAACTTTTTGAACGTTCAAAATTCAAGTCGACAAAAGCTTCCTTTTGGAATTGCACAAATTGGAAAAGCGTTTCGTAATGAAATAAACACAAAGAATTTTCTTTTTCGCACGCGTGAATTTGAACAAATGGAGATGCAATATTTCTGCAAGCCCGGAACAGATACTCAACATTATGAGGAATGGAAAGAAAGAAGAATTGAATGGTTTAAATCATTGGGAATGACTCCAACTAAATTACGTTTTCACGATCATCCAAAAGATAAACTTGCTCATTATGCAAAAAATGCAACTGATATTGAATATGAATTTCCATTTGGTTGGGGAGAAATTGAAGGCATTCACAATAGAACAGATTTTGATTTAAGTCGTCATCAGGAATTTAGCGGTAAAAGTCAACAATATTTTGATGACGAAACAAAAGAAAAATATATTCCATACATTATAGAAACTTCTGCTGGCGCAAGTCGTTCTTTTATGGCATTTCTAATTGATGCTTATTATGAAGAAGAAGTTAAAGGAGAAACAAGAAGTGTTCTTCGTTTTCATCCAAAACTTGCACCGATTAAAGCAGCAATTCTTCCTTTAGTAAATAAAGATGGAATGCCGGAAGTTGCAAGAAAAATCGAAGCCGATCTTCGTCCATATTTAAGAATTTTTTATGATGATAAAGGTGCTGTTGGTCGTCGTTATAGAAGAATGGATGAAGTTGGAACTCCATTTTGTATTACTGTTGACACTCAAACACTTGAAGATCAAACAGTAACAGTTCGTGAAAGAGATTCAATGGAACAAGTTCGTGTTTCGATTGATAAACTTTTAGTTTATTTATTAGAAAAACTTAGATAAAGAAAAAGCAGGAGAAAAATTTCTCCTGCTTTCTTATATATCAGTATTTATACTTTAACCATTTAACTACTTCGCTCCATTTTGGTTTTTTACCGGTTCTTAAAATACCAACACGATAAATTTTGCCAGCGATTGGAAAGATTGCAACAAATGTCAAAACGTTAATGATGAATGCTAAAATTAAATGCCAGAATGGAACACCAACCAAAGTCATTCTTGCAGGCATAACAATTATAGAAGCAAATGGAAACAAAGAAGCGACTTCTGCAATTGGTTTATTTGGATCTTCCATCATCGAAAGAGCAATAAAAAATGGAATAATCATTAGCATCATTACTGGCATTGTTCCACTTGAAGCATCTTGAGGATTATCGAAGATTGCACCGAGCATTGCAAACAATCCAATGAAAGTTAATAATCCAATAAAGAAATTTATTAACATATAAATAATTACAGTTGCGTCGATACTAAAAAGAAATTCTTTTGGTAAAACAAAAATTGTTGTTGACATTACAAGCACTACAGGTGAAAGCCAAATTGCCATTTGAATTAATCCAGTTAAAGATGCACCGAGAATTTTTCCAGTCATTAATTCTGTTGGACTAACAGAAGAAAGAATTACTTCAACAATTCGGTTTCCTTTTTCTTCAATTACTGATTGCATTGTCATTTGTCCAATCATCAACATGCTCATGTAAAGAAGAAAAGTAAAAAGATATGCAAGAACAAGATTTCCATAACCTTCTTCTTTAATTCCTTCATTTTCTGAAACTTTAAATCCTGTGAAATCCACACCAAGCCGAGCAAAATCTAATTCCTCTTTTGATAAAGTTTTGTTGTGAAAATATAAATCGATTAAAGTTTTGTTTATTGGTCCATCAAGATCTTTGAATAAAGAAATATTTTGCGAGCTCTTAGCATAGTATTCAAGCTTTTTATTTTTCATTGCTGAAGTTGGAATGTAAATTATTCCACCTAATTTTTCGTCAAGCAATTCCTGTTTTTTTCCATTAAGATATTTTTTCAGTTCATCTTTATTCATAGTTTGAAAAGAGAAAACATATTTACCACTTTTAACATAATCGCTATTCAATAAATCATCTTGAAATGCTGCTGTTAGTTCACTGCTTTCAGAAATAATATCAATTCTTAAATTTTTCTTTTCGCTTGAATATAAAAGAGCTTGAATGCCGAGCAATACAAAAATTAATCCGGGTACAAGTAATGTCATAGTGATGAAAGCTTTAGAGAAAAGTTTTTCCATCAATTCTCTTTTTATAACTGCCAAGACTCTAAAATTAAACATTGGCAACCTCCTTCTTAAGATTTTCTTCTTCGCTACCGGCAAGCTCGATAAAAATTTCCTGCAAAGAAATATCATTAGCATCAAATTTTTTTACGATGATATTATTATCCACAAGCAGCTTTAGCAATTGTTGAGTATGATTTGCTTCTTTCAATCGTATTCCGGTTGTGTTTCCAAAATTTTCAATCTTTTCAATTATTGGATTTCCATTTAAGAAGGAAATATCACCTTCATAAGTTAAGCTAACATTGCGTTGCGAATACTTTGCTTTAATTTCTTTTAACGATCCTTTAAGAATAATTTTCCCATGATCAATCATTGCAATGTGGTCACATAACTTTTCAGCAAAATCCATTAAATGTGTAGAAAAGATTATTACTTTTCCCTGCTGCTTCATTTCAAGAATAATGTCTTTTAATAAATTTGTATTAACAGGATCCAAACCACTGAATGGTTCATCGAGAATAATAAAATCAGGATTGTGTAAAATAGTAGCAATGAATTGTACTTTTTGTTGATTCCCTTTTGAAAGATCTTCAATTTTTGAAAGTCGCCTATCGTAAAGTTCAAATCGTTTTAGATATTCTTCAGCTTTTTTATGAACTTCCTTTTTACTTTTGCCTTTTATTTCTGCAAAGTAATAAAGTGTATCAATAACTTTCATTTTTTTGTAAAGTCCTCTTTCTTCAGGCAAATAACCAACGCGACTTTTGAATTCTTGTCCAATCTTTACACCTTTTAGAATTACATCGCCTTCATCAGGTAAATAAATTCCCATCATCATTCTAAGCGTTGTTGTTTTGCCGGCTCCATTTCTTCCGATAATTCCAAAAATAGAACCATCAGGAACTTCAAAAGATGCATGATCTACTGCGGTTATCTTTCCGAATGTTTTGGTTAAGTTTTTTATCTCAAGCGAGTACATTAGTTTCTCATTTTTTTGTTATCAAAATATTTTTTGGAAATAAAAGAGAAAGAGAAAAGATTAAGATCAAGAGTAAGATAAATATAAATCCTACTCCTGATCTTGCTCTAAAAAAATATTGTTACCAAATCTTAACAACTTTATCGTCAGGGTTTCTCATTGGGTCACCGGGTTTAACACCAAAAGCTTCCCAGAATTCTGGAATGTTCATTAATGGTCCATTAACTCTTTGAACTGAAGGTGAATGAACGTCAGTCTTAATTTGCATTTTAAGATATTCATCGCGAGCGTTAGTAGCCCAAACTTGAGCCCAGCCTAAAAAGAATCTTTGTGCAGGAGTAAATCCATCAATCATTTCCCCTTTTTTATATTGATCTGTTTTCTTAAAAGCAGCGAATGAAATTGTTAATCCACCGAGATCAGCAATGTTTTCTCCTAATGTCAATGCACCATTAACTTTAAATGTATCAACAACTACAAAGCTATTGTATTCATTAATTAGTTTTTGAGCTCTCTCTTGAAATTTAGTTGCGTCTTCTTTTGTCCACCATTCACGAATATTTCCGTTCTCATCGAATTTTCTTCCTTGATCATCAAATCCGTGAGTAATTTCATGACCGATTACAGCACCCATTGCACCATAATTAATTGCATCATCAGCATTTTGATTAAAGAATGGTGGCTGAAGAATTCCTGCTGGAAAAGTGATTTCATTTTTTGTTGGATTGTAAGAAGCGTTGACAGTTTGTGGACTCATGTACCATTCTTGTTTATCAACCGGTTTTCCTAATCTTGCAAGATTTTGCTGACGAGCCCATTTTGAAACTCTTTCTAAATTTTTGATATAGGAATCACGCTCAATTGTTAATCCACTGTAATCTCTCCATTTATCAGGATAACCAATCTTTACACCAAAAGTACTGAGTTTTGTTAATGCTTGTTGTTTTGTTGCATCGCTCATCCATTCAAGATTTTTAATGCTTTCACCCATAGCAACTAAAAGATTATTAACAATTGCTTTTGCTCTTTCTTTTGCTTCTGGCGGAAAATATTTTTCAACATAAATTTGTCCAAGCAATTCACCCATTGTCATATTAACTGATTGAACAATGCGTTTCCATCTTGGCTGCATTGCTTTTGCACCATTCAAAAATCTTTGTGTGAAATCAAATCTTTCATTAACAAATGGTGAACTCAATGCATTTGCAGAACCACGAAGAACATTCCATTTGAAATAAACTTTCCAATCATCAAAAGGAACTTCATTTAATACATTTCCCAATCCAGAAAAGAATTTCGGTTGAGCAACTACAACTAAATTTAAGTCAGGCAAGCCAACCAATTCAAAATATTTTTTCCAATCAAAATCTGGTGATAGTTTTTGAAGATTATCAATTGTCATCTTATTGTAAAGTTTTATCGGATCTCTGTTTTCCAAGCGAGTGTTTGAAATTTTTGCAAGTCTTGTTTCAATATCCAAAACTTTTTGAGCGTATTGAGAAGCAAGTTCAGGATTTATATCAATTAGTTTGAACATGTTTGCAACATGTTCTAAATATTTAGCCCTAATTTCTTTCGAGCGATTATCATCTTTAGTATAATATTCAACATCAGGTAAGCCCAAACCACCTTGACCCAATTGTGGAACATAAGTATCGCTCTTTTTAGCATCTACACCAATATTAAAACCAAAAATTAATCCATTACCATTTAAGTATTCATCAGCGAGATATTTTAGCAAATCTTTTTTTGATAAGGCATCAATTTTTTTAAGATCAGGAATAATTGGTTTGTAACCTAGTTTTTCAATTTTTGCTGAATCCATTGCAACAGCATAGAAATCCCCAATTTTTTGTTTTGCAGAACCCTTTTCCCAATTTTGATTTGCTGCAGCTTCTTCAATTATTTGGCGAAGAATTTTGTTGTTGTCTTCTGCTAAAATTGTGAACGAACCCCAACGAACTTGATCATCAGGAATAGGATTGTTTTTCATCCAACCACCAACAGCAAATTGGTAAAAGTTTTTTGTTGGATCTGCGGACTTATCAAGATTAGATAAATCAAAGCCACGATTTGTTTGTGCAATTAAATTTGTGCTTAATAAAAGAAATGAATAAACGAGAAGAATCAATGATGGTAACCACCAAAGATTTGTTTTGCGTTTCATATTAACTCCAAAGTATTTGTTAGATTGTGACTATTGTTAGACGTATTATGTGAACAATTAGTTTTACTCTAAAATAGCTTTATTGGAATTAATATGGAAATGATTTGATTGTTAAATTATTAACTAAGTTTCTTTCTCCAATATTGAATTTGCTTGTTAACTTCAATTGGAGATGTACTGCCTTGCGAAAGTTTATTCTCAATACTCTTTTTTGCCGTTAGAAGTTGATAAATATCTTCATCAAACTTTACAGAGAATTGTTTGTATTCTTGAATCGAAAGTTCATTGAGTTTCATATTCCTTGAAACACAAAGAGCAACAATTTCTCCAACAATATGATGAGCTTTTCTGAAAGGAACTTGTTTTCTTACGAGATAATCAACGAGATCAGTTGATAAAAGTAAATTTCCATTTAATTCTTTTTCAAATCTATTTTTGTTGAACTTTGTGTTTTTCAAAAGTTCGGTTGCCATAAATAAACATTCTTTTGTCGTTTCAGTTGCTTCTAAAAGATGAACTTTATCTTCTTGCATATCGCGGTTGTAAGCAAGTGGAAGTGATTTCATTATTGTAAGAATTCCAAATAGTGAACCATAAACCCTTCCGACTTTACCACGGATTAATTCTGCAATGTCAGGATTTTTTTTCTGAGGCATTAAACTGCTGCCGGTTGCAAACGAATCATCAATTTTTGCAAAAGAAAATTCTTGAGAACTCCATAAAACCATTTCTTCAGCAAATCTACTTAAATGCATCATAATGATTGAGCATGTACTAATGAACTCAATTAAAACATCGCGGTCTGCAACAGCATCCATTGAATTAACTATAATTCCATTCATTCCCAATTTTGAAGCAACAAAATTTCTGTCAATTGATAATGACGTTCCCGCCAAAGCAGCGGCACCAAGTGGAGAAATGTTAACTCTCTTGTAAAGATCATTCAATCTTTCGACATCTCTTTGAAGCATTGAAATATATGCAATCAAATGATGAGCGAATAAAATAGGTTGAGCTTGTTGTAAATGTGTGTAGCCACTGATTATTGTGGTTTTGTTTTGCTGAGATTGTTTCAATAAAACTTTTTGAAAGTTGTTAACATTTTTGATGAGGGTTTTAATTTCATTCCTTATAAACAATCTTTCGTCAAGAGCAATTTGGTCATTTCTACTTCTTGCGGTGTGTAGTCTTTTTCCACGCTCACCAATTTTATCAACTAATCTTTCTTCAATTAATGAATGAATATCTTCCTTTTGCCAATCAAAATTTAATTTACCGGAAATAATTTCTCTTCTAATTTCTTCCAAGGCTTTTAAAATTGCTTTTCCATCACTTGAGGAAACAATTTTTTGTTTCATCAACATTTGCACGTGAGCTTTGCTTCCATCAATATCTTCGTTGAAAAGTTTTCCATCAATATCAATTGAAGAAGAAAATTTTAACGCACCTTTATCAAAACTTTTTTTGAACCGACTATTCCAAATTGCCATTTATCTCTCATAAAAAATTAATGAACAAGTAATTTGTCTTCAGCTTTTTGCATAACTCTATTTATTGTTTTGTATGGCAAGCCATAAATTTTTATAAATCCTTCCGACGCTTTGTGATCAAATTGATCTGCGGCTGTATAAGTTGCAAGTTCGGGATCATATAAAGAATAAGGAGAAGTTCTTCCAGAAACGACCACGTTTCCTTTGTACAATTTTAATTTTACCATGCCGGTAACTTTCTCTTGAGTTTTATCAACAAATGCTTGAAGTGCTTCTCTCAAAGGTGAAAACCATAATCCATTGTAAATCAAATTTGCATATTCTTGAGCAACATGAGTTTTGTAATGAGCAACAGATTTTTCAAGAGTTATTCTTTCAAGTTCTTTGTGAGCAGAATGAAGAATAACTCCGGCTGGGGCTTCATAAACTTCTCTTGATTTTATTCCAACTAATCTATTTTCAATCATATCAATTCTTCCGATAGCATTTCTTCCACCAATTTTATTCAATTCTTTTACTAATGAAACGCTGTCCATTTCTTTTCCATTTAGTGCGATTGGAATTCCTTTTTCAAATTCAATCATAACATATTCAGGTTCGTCGGGTGCTTCTTCCGGTGAAACTGTAATTTGAAAAGCATCTGCCGGTGGCTCAACCATTGGATCTTCTAAAACTCCGCACTCAATTGCAATTCCCCAAATATTTTCATCAATCGAATAAGGATTATCTTTTGTCGCAGCAACAGGAATATTATGTTTTGCAGCATAGTCAATTTCTTCTTCACGACTTTTAAATTCCCAAGTTCTTAAAGGAGCGATTGATTGTAAATCAGGAGCTAATGCACCAACAGCAACTTCAAAACGAACTTGATCATTTCCTTTTCCTGTGCAACCGTGAGCGACCATATTTGCACCTTCTTTTCTTGCTATATCAACAAGTGTTTTTGCAAGAAGCGGTCTTCCGATTGAACAAGCCATTGGATAAGTTTCTTCATACATTGCACCGGCTTTCAAAGCTGGAAAAACATAATCATCAATGAACTCTTTTGTGAGATCTATTACATAAGATTTTGATGCGCCGGATTTTTTTGCTTTTTCTTCCAGTCCAATCAATTCTTTTGTTTGACCAAGATTTCCTGTAAAGGTTATAATTTCTGCATCATAATTTTCTTTTAACCATTTTACCATTACTGAGGTATCTAAACCTCCTGAATATGCTACGACTATTTTGTTCTTTGCCATTATTTAAATCCTATAATGTTTTTTAATTGTTGATAAGTTTTTTCAATTGTTTTTGTAGAACGAGGTACAACCAAAATTGTGTCGTCACCAGCAACGGTGCCTAAAATTTCACTTGGATTAATTTTATCTAAAAATAGAGCTACGCCTTGTGCACGACCGGGAAATGTTTTTATAACAACAGTTGTTTCATTTGCTACAACAGACACAACTTCTTCTGAAATGTGAGAAGTTAAAGTTTGTTCGTTTCCAACGCTTTCAATTTTATAAATAACACCTTTTGGAGTTGGCACTCGTGCAACACCTAATTCTGTTAAATCCCTTGATAAAGTTGCTTGAGTTACTTTCACTCCATTTTGTTTTAGAAGTTTTACTAATTGAGTTTGATTAAAAACTTCTTGCGATGAAATTATAGATTTAATTAAAGAATGGCGTTTGTGAATATCCAATAATTTTCTTGTCATATCTTCCTCTAAATTTTGATAATCATAAATATACATGAATAATTATTCATTTACGATTTCCGTTCCTACGCCTTCTTTTGTAAATATTTCCAACAATAATGCATGTTCAATTTTTCCATTTATTATATGAACTTTCTGAACACCGGCATCAATTGCTGATAAAGCCGACACAACTTTGGGAATCATACCGCCAGTAATAATTTCGTCTTCAATTAATTTTTTTGCTTGTGCTTCTGTTAAATGAGAAATTCGTTCATTATTTATTTGAACACCATCGGTATCGGTAATATATACAAGCTTAATCGCATTTAGTGAAGCGGCTATTGGACCAGCAGCAATATCTGCATTCACATTGTGAATTGTTCCTTCGGAATCAACTCCGATCGGAGCAATAACCGGCAAGTATCCGTTTTGTAACAAATTTATAATGAAGCTGGAATTAACATCGGTTACAGTTCCAACTAAACCTAAATTGTCGTCAACTTTTTTAACGGTAATTAAATTTGCATCAATTCCACTTAAGCCAACTGCTCTTCCGCCATGAATATTTATGCGTCGAACTATATCTTTATTAATTAATCCTGCAAGAACCATTTGCACAACGTCTCTCATGCTTTCATCAGTATATCTTTGACCATTAACAAAAGTTGTATCGAGATTTAATTTATCAGCCAATGAAGTAATTTCTTTTCCACCTCCGTGAACGACAACGACATTTATTCCAATCTTACGTAATAGAGTTACATCCTGAGCAATCATTGATTTTAAATTTTCATCGGTCATAACAGCACCGCCATATTTCACAACAAAAGTTGTTTGCTCAAATTGTTGAATGTATGGAAGTGCTTCAACTAAAACATCTTCTTTTCTAAAAATTGGATTTGTCAACTTCTGTAACTCCCATTTATTTTAACATACTCTTCAGAAAAATCACAAGTCCAAATTGTTGCTTTTCCATTTCCAGCATTTAGATTTACTCGAATTTTAACTTCGGAAGATTTTAATTTTTGATTTGCAAGTTCGTTTGGAAGCGTCACCTCATAGTTTTGTTTTAAGATTGGCACTTCGTTGATTTCCAATTCAAACAAATCAGGATTGAATTCGATTCCAGAATAACCAACAGCAGCAATTATTCTTCCCCAATTTGCATCTTCACCATGAATTGCAGTTTTAACAAGTGGAGATAATGCAATTTGTCTTGCAGCTTTATCTGCATCTGTATTACTTAAAGCACCTTCAACATTTATTTCTACCAATTTTGTTGCACCTTCGCCATCTTTCACAATATCGATTGATAATTTTTTTAACAATTCGTAAAGATTCTTTTCAAAGATTTTATAGTTTTCAGTTTCGTCAATTATTTCAACATTGCTTGCGCCATTTGCCAGCATTAGAACCATATCATTTGTGCTTGTATCTCCATCAACAACAATTTTGTTGAATGTTAAATCGGTTACATTCTTTAATAGTTTTTGAAGAGTTGATTTTTCAATTTTTGCATCTGTTGTAATGAAAGCCAGCATGGTTGCCATATTTGGATGAATCATTCCACTTCCTTTTGCAATTCCACCAATGGAAACTTCTTTTCCATCAATCAAGAATGTTTTGTTGAATAATTTTGGAAAAGTATCAGTTGTCATTATTGCTTGTGCTGTTGCCAAATCATTTCCATCTTCAATTGAATCGACGATATGATTTATTCCTTTAATGATTTTATCCATGGGCAATTGTTCACCAATTACACCGGTAGAAGAAACAAAAACTTGATTCGATTTTATTTTTAATCGTTTTGCAGTTTCATCAGCCATTTTATATGCGTTTTCCAAACCGAGTTTTCCAGTGCAAGCATTTGCATTTCCGCTATTAATAATTATTGCGTGAAATGAATCTGACGAGTTCAAAAATTCTTTACAAACTAAAACAGGCGCAGCTAAAACTTTATTAGTTGTAAAAACACCGGCAGCAGTTGCTGGTAGTTCGCTATAAATCAAAGCTAAATCCTTTTTTGACTTTTTTATTCCGCAATGAATTCCTGCGGATTTAAATCCTTTCGGAGCTGTTATTCCGGTTACCATTCTTTTTGTTACCATTTCTTCTCTGTACATTTTATTAATCCCAATGTTTGATCAAAACCAAACATTATATTCATATTTTGGACAGCCTGACCAGCTGCACCTTTAATTAAATTATCAATCGCAGAAAAAAGAACTAGTGTTTTGTTCTCGTCAACAATCCAACCGATATCACAAAAATTTGTATTGACCACATCTTTTAATTCGGGAATTTCTGAATGATACAATCTTATAAATGGAGAATTTGAATATTCATTTTCAAAAGCATTATTAATTGATTTAATATCAGCATTTTTTAGATTAACACTTATAGTAGAATAAATTCCTCTCGTTGCTGGTAATAAATGAGGAACGAAAGAGAAGTTAACATTTGAACCGCTGAAAAATTCGAGATATTTTTTTATTTCAGGAATATGTTGATGAACGCCAACTTTATAAGCGCGAACGCTCTCATTCACTTCTGCAAAGAGCATATTTTGTGAAATAGTTTTTCCCGCTCCACTCGTTCCGCTATATGAAATAATATTCACAAACTCATCTTTAATTATTTTATTTTTCATCAAAGGTAAAAGCGCTAATTGTATAGACGTGGGATAGCAACCTGGATTTGCAACGAGTTTTGCGTTCTTAATATTTTCTGAGTTCCATTCACTCAAACCATAAACAGCCGCGCTCAACAAATCTACAGATGAATGATCATGCTTATAATATTTTTTATAATCTTCAATGTTGCTCAGTCTATAATCACCACCAAGATCAATAATTTTTATTTCAGCTTCATATAATTGAGGAACAACTTTCAATGCTTCGCCTGATGGAAGAGCCACAAACACTAAATCTAAGTTTTTGAGATCATCTTTGTTGAATTGTTCAACCTGAAGGTCAATCAATCCACGCAATGATTTATGCACATCAGAGATTTTCGTACCGATGGATGAGTGTCCATATAATTTTACTAGTTCGGCTTCGGGATGATTTAAGAGTAGTTTAACCAGCTCAACTCCTGAATATCCAGATGCACCAACAATGCCGATTTTTAACATTAAAAAGTCTCAAAAAATTTGGGGCATAATTATACATTATTTTGCATAATTATGCAAATCATTTTTAAAATAATTTAAAATAAAAAACCCCGCCATAAGCGGGGCAAAAGGAGGAGGATGATTTTTATTATGAACGGAACATGAAATAAACCGCACCAACCAAACAAAGAGCTGCCCAAACATAATCTAATTTAAATGGTTGACGCATATAAACCATTGCGAATGGAATAAAAACAGAGAGAGTTATAACCTCTTGTAATATTTTAAGTTGAGATAAAGTAAGCTCTGTATAGCCAATTCTGTTTGCCGGAACTTGAAGAAGATATTCAAATAGAGCTATCCCCCAACTTAAAATAGCAGCAATGTACCATTTTTTATCGCTTAAATTTTTAAGATGTCCGTACCAAGCAAAGGTCATGAACATATTTGATAAAATGAGCATGAAAGATGTTCGAAAAATAACTGGCATATTTTGAAATAAGTTTAACATATTAATCGCAACAAATTATTTTGTAAATCGGTTGCAAATTTATAAATATGCATGAATAAAAACTAATTTGATTTTAGAAATTGTTAGTAGTAAATTTTAACGCACAACATTGGTGATTTTATGAAAAAGAATATTCTATTAGTTTTAATTGGAAACAGAAAAGAAGAAGCAGTAAAAGTTCAACAAATATTAACAGGTTGGGGATGTTTAATTAAAACACGATTAGGAATTCATGACGGTGTTTTAGACAATTGTTCAGATTCAGGATTATTAATTTTAGAATTAGTCGGAAGCGATGAACAAAACCGTGAAATTGCACGAAAGCTTTCTTTCTTGCATGGAGTTTCTTCAAGGTTAGTTGAGCTTGAAGTAGAATAAGTTTTTAATTTTTTATTCGCTTTATAGTATTAGGATTTGTAAGCTCACGAATTGCATCTTTTGCAATCCATTTGGCTGAATTTGAATTTAGCATAAGAATTTCTTTTGCGAGATTAATTGATTTTGCATTTAAGAACAAGCTCCTTTTTCCAATTTGTCTCAACGACCAATTGACAGACTTCTTTACAAAATTTCTTCCATCCGTAGAATATTTTTTTATCAAATCAAAGAATATTAAAAATTCTTCATCCCTTCTTTTTCGATCACGAACAGCTAAACAAGCTATTAATGAAAATGCAGCTCTTCTAATAAATTCTTTTTTGCTTTTACTCCATTCAAAAATTTTATCTTCAGCATAAGATGTTTTGCAAAACAAATTACTACATACTTGATCACAGAGATCCCAAGAATTAAAATCTTTTACCCAATTATTCATTTGAGATTTTGTTACAAGATTTGGATCATCGACCATGCTTGCTAAAATACGAGCTTCATGTATTTCTGAATTCCAAAGTTGAATTGCGAGTTGATGATCTTTTCCAATCTTTTTAGCAATGCTTCTTAATTTTGTTACACTTATTCCAAAAGCTTTTTCAACATTGATTCCAAATCGTTTCATTCCTTCACGATTGTGACTGCTTTCAAATTTTTTAAGTTCTTGAATTACTTCATCAACCGTCATTTGATTATCACCATTTTACGAGTTTGAATAAAATTTCCAGCTTTTAATTGATAGAAATAAACACCGGAAGATAATTGATAATTGCTAATTGAAAATTGGTAATTATAAATGCCGGGTTTTTGATATTCGTTAACAAGTGTTGCAACTTCTCTTCCAAGTATATCATAAACTTTTAATGTTACGTGAATGTCACTCTGAGCTTGTCGAAGAGTGACATTACTATTGTCATGGTTCGACAAGCTCACCATGACAGATGGAATAGAGTACTTTATTATTGTTTCTGGATTAAATGGATTTGGATAATTCTGATAAAGAACAAACTGATTTGGTAACTCGTGATCGTTATTTATATTACTAATTAATTCTAAATATTTTTTTCTGCTTTGTTCAATACTTTTTTGTAATCCGCTCATTGAAGAATCTGCTGCAATTACAAAAGCAATTCTTAAAATTCCATTTGGCTTGATTGAATAAGGTCCAGAACTAACGACAAATGAAATATCAGCATAACCAACATCTTTTTGAACAATTCCACTCGAAAGAGTTATCCATTTTTCTCTATCAGAAAATTCATTGCTATCAAATAAACGAACATCGCCGCTTGTTGCAGCATTATCTATCGGATAATATCCATAATTAATTGAAGAAATTAATCCTGAACCAACAATTGTGTTTAACGATCGTAAATCTTTATACCTCGCATATCCAAAATTATATTTATAATCATAAGCTGTTGTATCTGCAGTTGGATTTTCACTTGGCATATCCCAATCGAAAAAATAACCGGCATAAAGATTAGAAATCTCTGATTCAGATTTGTTCGTTAAAATATTTTCAACAATAATAAATTTATCATTTGGTGCTTGAGATAAGCTATAAAGATTTTGCTTTGTTTCGATTCCTAATTTTGAAACTGCAGCACCATCGTCATTAAAAATTGTTGTTGCTTGCTGATCTCCATTTTGATTGGTAATTATATTAATTGGTTTTATCATATTAAAATCAGTTGATTGAACCTGAACTGATCTTGCGGCATCCATTACTGTGTTTTCTGATGTGCCATACATGAACGCACCTTCAAACATTAAATTATCACCGCCTTCGTATTTGAATCCCACTCCTTCAGTATTATCTGGATAATCATTAAAAGCAAGTGCACCTTTGCTTGTAACACTCATTTCAATTTTGTTTGCATTGAGAGTTTGGTATGTTGGATTTATTCGAACATTAAACCATTGATAGTCATCATAATTTTGAGAAGAGAATTTTAGTAAAAAATTAACCGTATGATTGTATAAAGCTGTGGGTAAAATTTTGAATGAGAAAGAAAAAGAACTTGAATCTGTTTGCAAAGTTTGAAGTGAATTTATAATTGCACCCGGATTTGAACTTGTAAATTCAATCGAAGAATCTGCACTTTCAACCGTAACAATTAAGTTGTTGACCGGTGATAAAAAATTAGTCAAATATATTTTAACATCAACTATTTCATTTTTATCAAACAAACCATTACCATTTCCCTTTTCAATGAATTTTATATTTGATGCACGAACAGAGATTGCATTAGTTTTGCTCACAGCTTTTTCAGCATTAATTCTACCCTTCCCCAAAAGATATTTTTGAGATGGATCGTTTAGTTGATAAACATCATCTGTCGTTGCTCTTATTTGTTCGCCGATTTGTAAAGGAGAATAATTCTTAAATACAGAAGCAACTAATCCCGCCAAACCAGAAACCAAAGGTGCTGCCATTGAAGAACCGCTTATTGAATTATAAAGATTATTTATCGAAGCAATTTTTGGCCAAGTAGAAAGTATAAAAGTTCCTGGAGCTGAAACATCTGCATTCATTCCATAATTTCCTTTTGCATTTTTAATATCAGAAATATCATTCCAAACAACAGATAAAACATTTTTATAGCTTGCAGGAAAAAAATCAGTTAAAGAACCGTCATTACCCGCAGCCGCAACAACAAGTGCACCTTTTGAAGTTGCATAATTAATTACTTCTTGTTCATAACGAGATTGACTATTACTCCCCCAACTACAATTTATAATTTTTGCACCATGATCGGCAGCCCACTTTATTCCTTCAGTTCCATAATAAACATAAGGATAACCATTAGCATCACGTTTATCACTACGAGCAACTTTGACCGGCATAAGTGAACAATTATAACCTATTGAAGCAACACCAATCTTATTATTTGATACAGCACTTGCAATTCCAGCAACATGAGTTCCATGATAAGCGTTTTGATTATTTGGTGGTGCATCTTCTCGTGGGTCATCATCAGGCGTACCATTTAGTCCACCTAAATCTGTCCCGAGAATTTTTCCATCAGGTGTTTTATAAATATTTCCATAAAGATCGGGATGATCCCACTCAACTCCAGTATCCACAATAGCAATAATTACTGATGAATCACCTTTTGTATATTCCCAAGCATTGAAAGCAGAAATTTTGCTCAAGTTAGATTGAAAAAAAATCAATGAATCATTTGGAACAAAACTTACAACACGGTGAACATATTTTGGTTCTGCATATTCAATAAGATTTGAGCGAGAAATTTTTTTGGAAAATTCAATCGGATCTTCGTTTGAAGAATAACTTGCTAAATATATTCTATCCAGATTTTTTTCTAAAGATGTTTTCAAGAGTAGTGTTGAAGGAAACATTTTTTTGAATTCGGAAAAATTAATTGATGAAGAAATTTTCTTTGATAATTTATTCATCAACATTTGTGGTTGAACATTTTCTTTCAGCTTAATAACAATAGTATTAGAAAGATAATATCTATTTCCTTTTTGAATTATCTCTTGAGCAGGTATTAAAGAAAAAGCAAACAAAATAAGAACGATAATTTTTTTCATTGTTGTTTCCTAAAATTTATTTAATGTGAATTACTTCACTTAATTTTGAAACTCCCACTTCATTAAAAGCTTCAATTGCAAAATAGTAATCTTGATTAATATTTAAAGCTCTCAACTCAATTTTTGGTTCCTTATCAGCAAAAATTTGATAAGTCTGATAAAGTTTTTCTTTCTCAATTCCCCAAAGAATGTTATACCCAACATCATTATTTCCTTTTGTCCAATTTATTGTTGCGTTTCGTTTATCTTTATGACGAATTACTTTTAGATTTTTAGGAGTATCAGGAATTTTTCCAAAACCATTTCCGAAAACACGAATATCACTAATGGCAAGATTTGGTGTTGGCACATAAACGTTTTCATATTTAACATATCTGGCTGCAATAGGTTTTTCTAATTCGAAGTAACCATTCGGTCTATCTTGTTTTTCGTTTGAAAGATCAACAACCTTTATCCAATCAGTTCCATTTTGAGAGACAAAAAATTTATATTGTGTATAAACTTTTGATGAATCGTTATCGAATAAATTTGATTTGTAATCAACAAAGTGAATTTGTATTGCTTTGATTTCACATTCGGTAAGCAAATCAATTTTTAACCATTCACCATTTTTATTTTGTTTGGCAACCCAAAATGAGCGAGGATTTTCATCTGTAATATTTGAAATCTTAAATGTATCTTGGACCGAAGAGGCTTCAACAGGTTTTTTATAAGATAGCAACATCCAGCCAGTAAATAATTCATCTTTATTTTGAATTTTTTTTGTTGGTAAGTAATGAGGAAAATCACCAAATCTCGTATTAACAAAAAGAAGATCTTCTTTATCAAAAAAAGCAGGAAACATTGCAATGCGTCTTTCAAAATTCCAATTGATTGCAATCCATGGTGTGCCAGTATTCCAATAATTACCAAAATTATCTTGAAATGTATTTCCATGCCCTGTTCCAGTTAGAAATCCACCAGGCTTATAAGATATTGGATTATTTGGTGCATATTCAAATGGACCTAAGGGATCTTTTCCAATATAAGTTCCATTAGCATAAACATTATATTCAGTTCCGGGAGCCGCATATTGTAAATAATATTTTCCATTGTATTTTGTCATCCAAGCACCTTCAATAAATGGTTTAATTTTAGATGAATGATTTGGTCCAAATCGTTCCCAACCATGTTTATCTGGGTGAAGCTTTATAAGCTCTTTATATTTACCTTTATAAGTTAATTTATTAGCATGATCAAGTTCACAGCCATAAATTGGATAAACATTAGAAGAACCCCAATACATAAACCATCTATCAGTATCATCATCATGGAAGATTGCCGGATCCCACGGACCAACTTTATTCGGTAATTTTGGTAACCATCGGTTGAAGAATTTTAATTTCCCTTTTTCTGGTTCTGTTGAAAAGAAAATTGGTCGCTGCTCAAATGTTGATTGAAATAAATATAAAGTATCACGAACACTCAAGGCTGCTGGTGCACAAATATCTTCCATTGGCCATTTATTTGGTTCTATATATTTCCAATCAATTAAATCTTTTGAGTGCCAATAACCTCCCGAAATTGTAACGAATAAAAAATATTCTCCTTTGTGATTTATAATAACTGGATCGGCACCACTTCGGTAGGAAATTTTCTCATTGATTTGTTCCCAATTATATCTATAGTTGATATCAATAGGATTACAATATGTTCTTTGATGTTTGTTTTGTGCAAAGTTGACCGCAATTGCAAAAATTATTGTGAGTAATAAATTAAGCTTCATTGTGATTACCTTAATAATTAGAAATCTTTCTTATAATATTCTTTGGTGTGAAAATTATTAATTTATCAAGCGAAATTTTTATTTCACCCACACAGTTTTAATATTTACAAATTCCTTTATTCCATAATGAGAAAGTTCTCTACCGTAACCGGATTTTTTAATTCCACCAAAAGGTAAACGAGGATCAGATTTCACCATTCCATTTATAAAAACAGAACCACTTTCAATTTGTGTTGCAAGTAATTTTGCTTTTTGAATATTGCTCGACCAAATTGAAGCACCCAATCCAAATTCAGAATCGTTTGCAATTCGTATCGCATCATTTTCATCTTTAGCTTTTATTAATGTAGCAACTGGACCAAAAATTTCTTCATGGTATGCTGGCATTTGTGGATTAACATCAGAAATAATAGTTGGTTCAAAATAAAATCCATCACGCAGAATCCTTTTTCCACCAATCAAAATTTTTGCACCACTTTCAACCGATTTTTTCACTTGATGTTCTAATTCATAAAGTAAATCTTCTCGAGCAATTGGTCCAAGATCGGTTTCGAAATTCATCGGGTCGCCAACTTTTAATTTTTTCATTTCTTCAATAAACATTTCAGAAAATTTATCATAAACTTTTTCGACCACAATAAATCTTTTTGCAGCAATACAACTTTGTCCATTGTTTATTATTCTTGCAACCACGGCTGTTTTAACAGCTACTGATAAATCAGCATCTTCAAGAACAATGAATGGATCACTGCCACCAAGTTCAAGAACAGTTTTCTTTAATTGTTTTCCACAAGTTTGGGCAACCATACTTCCGGCATATTCACTTCCAGTCAATGTTGCAGCTTTCACTTTTGGATTTTCTAAAATTGCTTTTACTTGTGATGATTCAATTAAAAGATTTGTAAAAACATTTTTTGGAAATCCAGCTTCCGTAAAAACATTTTCAATTTCGATTGAACACATTGGAACGTTTGATGCATGTTTTAATAGTGCAACATTGCCAGCCATTAATGCTGGAGCTGCAAATCGAAATACTTGCCAGAATGGAAAATTCCAAGGCATTACTGCTAATACAATTCCCAATGGATCGAATTGAACATAACTTTCGGAGGCATCAGTGTTGATTATTTCTTTTTGCAAAATTGATTCGGCATTTTCTGCATAATATTCACAAACCCAAGCACACTTTTCAACTTCAGCGATTGCTTGCTTAATTGGTTTACCCATTTCAGCAGTTATAATTTTTCCAAGTAAATCTTTTTTGGCTCTTAAAATTTTTGCGGCATTATTCATTAAAATTTTCTTGTCGGCAAAAGAAACATTTTTCCATTTCTTAAATTCAATATCTGCGGTATCAATCAAGCTATTAATTTTATCTGTTGAAAATGCTTCGTATGTTTTTTCTAACTTTCCGGTAGCGGGATTGATAGTTTGGATTGCCATTTTAAATTCCTATTAAATTTTCAAAATCAAAAAATTAGTTTCGATTTCTACAAAAATTTTTCTTAAGTTCTTATCGAAATTAATTAGAATATTATTCACAACAAACAAATGTTCTTATGAAAAAAAATCCCAAGACTTTTGTGTTGGATACAAATGTAATCCTTCACGACCCAACCTGCATCAATCATTTTCAAGAAAACAATATTATCATCCCACTTTCTGTAATTGAAGAATTAGATCATTTCAAACGTGGCAATCAAGTAATTAATTTGAATGCTCGTGAGTTTGCAAGAACTTTAGATTCAATTACAGGCAATGATATTTTTAATGGTGGCGTATCACTTGGGCGAGGCAAAGGAAAAGTTAGAATTGTAATTACAAAAGGATTATCAAAAGAAATTCATGATGTCTTTCGTGAAGATAATGTTGATCATCGTGTTTTAAGTGCAGCGTTTGAAGCTTCAAAAATCAGTAAAGGAAAAGATAAAATTATTCTTGTTAGCAAAGATGTTAATCTTCGAATGAAAGCTAAAGCACTTGGCATTCCTGCCGAAGATTATACAACAGATAGAGTTGTTAACGTTGAAGAATTATATTCGGGAAAAGATATTATTGAAAATTGTGATGATGATTTGTTGCAAAAGCTATATCAATCACCATATGAAGTTTCTGCAACAAAATTCAGTAAAAAATTAAAACTCGAACTTGTACCGAATAAATATTTTATTCTTAGAAATGCAAACAGAAGTGCGCTTGCTTATTTAACAAGTGACCTTTCTATTTTCAGAAGAATTGATAAACAAATTGTTTATGGAATTAAACCAAGAAATGCAGAACAAACTTTTGCTGTTGATGCATTGGTTAATCCAGATATTCCATTGGTTACTATAACCGGAAAAGCCGGAACAGGAAAAACTTTACTTGCACTTGCTGCGGCTCTTCATATAAGAAAGTTTTATCGTCAAATTTATGTTGCGCGTCCGGTTGTTCCATTGAGCAATAAAGATATTGGATATTTGCCCGGTGATGTTGAAAGTAAACTTGCACCTTATATGCAACCGCTTTGGGATAATTTAAAAGTTATTCAAGATCAATTTGCAGAGACTGATAAAAACTACCAGACAATTAACAACATGGTGAAAGATCAAAAACTTGTTATCGAACCATTGAGTTACATTCGCGGAAGAAGTTTACAAAGAATTTATTTCATTGTTGATGAAGCTCAGAATTTGACACCACATGAAATTAAAACAATTATAACTCGTGCAGGCGAAGGTGCTAAAGTTGTTTTGACTGGAGATATCTATCAAATTGATCATCCATATCTTGATGCACAATCAAATGGTCTTTCTTATTTAATTGATCATTTTAAAGGACAAAAACTTTATGCTCATATTAATCTTGAAAAAGGTGAACGTTCTGAATTAGCAGAATTAGCAAGTAATCTTCTTTAACAATGCGTCTAATTTGCGGACAATTTTTTTATTTAATTGAAAGGAACAAATATGAAACAAAAAATTATCATTTTATTTGCTTTGATTATTTCTTCAGCAACTCTATTTGCTCAAAATGATTTGCTTTTAAGATTTCCAACATTGAACAATAATGGAAGTGTAATTGCCTTTTCGTTTCAAGGAGATATTTGGACAGTTCCAAGTAATGGTGGAAAGGCAACAAGATTAACAATTCATGAAGCATATGAATCAAATCCAAAATTTTCACCTGATGGAAAACAAATTGCTTTCAGCGGAAACAGATTTGGCAACAATGATATTTTTGTTATTCCAGCAGAAGGTGGTTCTCCAAAAAGATTAACCTATCATTCTGCACAAGATAATATTTCAAGTTGGTCGAATGATGGCAACATTTTGTTTTCTACTAATAGAGAATTTAATCAAATCGAAAGACCTTTCGAAGTTTATGCAATACCTTCAAATGGTGGAACTGAATTCAGAATTTTAGATGCTGTAGGTTTTGAGCCAGTAGCTTCTCCAGATGGAAGATTTATTGCATTTGTACGTGGCGACATTAATCCAGTATTTCGAGAAGAATATCGTGGTTCTTCGAATAGAGATATCTGGTTGTTCGATACAAAAACAAAAAAATATTCTAAACTTGTTGGCTTTGAAACAAATGATATTAATCCACAATGGATTGATTCAAAAACAATTCTTTTTCTGAGTTCAAATTCCGGACGTTATAATATTTATAAAATCAAAATTGATGATACTGGAAAAGCAATCGGCAAACCTGAGCAGTTAACAAATTTCAAAGATCATTCAATAAGATATTTAAGTGTTTCTTCTGATGGCTCAACCTTAGTCTTTGAAAGAGATAAAAATATTTATCTTTCTAAAACTTCTGAAATAAAACCAACAGCTGTTGATATTAAAATTGGTGCTGATGATCGATTTGATCCAATCGAGTACAAAACACTTTCAAATAATTTAACTGAGTATACTGTTTCTCCAAATGGTAAATATTTTGCATTTACAGTTCGTGGAGAAATTTTTGTTAAAGAAGCAGACAAAGAAAAAAACAGAAGTGTTAATTTATCCAACTCACCATATAACGATAATAGCGTTGCTTGGCTATCGGATACAACTTTAGTTTTTACCTCAGATAGAGAAGACAATAACTTTGATTTGTATTTAGTTAAATCTGCAGATAAATCTCAACCAAATCTTTTTAAATCATTAAAGCATGAAATAATAAGAATAACAAATACAAAAGAGGATGAAACAAATCCAGTAATTTCAAATGATGGTAAAAAGATTGCTTATGTTCGGGGAACAGACACAAAACAATTTGTAGTTGCCGATATTTCTCAAGATGGAAAATTGAGCAACGAAAAAATCTTGCTTGAAGGTTGGGCTTCTCCACAAGGTGTTACTTTTAGTCCAGATAACAAATGGCTTGCATATTCATTAGATGATCTTTACTTCAATGAAGAAGTTTACATACAACCAGTTGATAATTCACAACAACCAGTAAATGTATCAATGCATCCGCGTGGAGATTCAAATCCATTTTGGAGTGCTGATGGTTCTAAACTTGGATTTCTTTCATCACGAAGCGGAAATAATTCAATAACTGGCGGCTTATCTTTTACACGCGATGTTTGGTTTGTTTGGCTTAAAAAAGAAGATTGGGAAAAAACAAAATCAGATTGGGAAGAAAAAGAACCAACAACTAACCAAGAAAAGAAAGATGATAAATCAAAAGATGCTTCTAAAAAAGATGAACAAAAAGTAAAACCAATCCAAATTGATTTTGAAAACATTCATCATAGATTAGTTCAGGTTACAAATTTTCCTGGAGATGAATCTAATTTAATTATTTCTAAAGATGGAGAAACATTTTTCTACGTTGGAAACAGCAGCACAGCAAAAGGTGGAAGAGATCTTTACAGTGTTAAATGGGATGGTAAAGAATTAAAAGAGCTTACGAAAGGTGGAAGTAACCCAAATAATGTTAGTATGGATAAAGAAGGAAAATATTTATACTTCACAAAAACAGGTGGTTCATTAAATCGTTACGAAATTAAAACAGATAAATCTGAATCACTTCCTTATTCTGCAAAAATTAAAATTGATTATGCCACCGAACGCAAACAAATTTTTGATGAAGCTTGGAGAACAATTCGCGATGGATTTTACGACCCGAAATTTCATGGTAAAGATTGGAATGAATTAAAAAAGAAATATGAAGAACTTTGCATGATTGCATCAACACCAAATGATTTCAGAGATATGTTTAACAATATGCTTGGTGAATTAAACGCAAGCCACATGGGATTTAATGCTGCCGATAGAGTTGAAACTCAAAAAGATGCAACAGGAATTCTTGGAGTTGAATTATTTCCAACTAAAGAAGGAATGAAAGTAGTTCGTGTAATTCCAAGTTCTCCGGCAAGTAAATCCAACAGTAAATTATTTGTTGATGACATAATAATTGCTGTTGATGGAAATCAATTTAACGTTGATGAAAACTTTTATCAAAATCTTACAAACAAAGTTGATGAAAAAGTTTTATTAACAGTAAAATCAAAAGATGGAAAAGAAAGAGAAGTTGCAATTCGTCCAACAGGAGATATTCGTCAATTACTTTATCAAGAATGGGTAAATGAAAGAAGAAAATTAGTCGAAAAATATTCCAAAGGAAGATTAGGTTATGTCCACATTCAGGGAATGAGTTATCCAAGCTTTGAAGTTTTTGAAAGAGAACTAACTGCTGCAGGAAATGGCAAAGAAGGATTAGTAATTGATGTTCGTTACAATGGAGGTGGTTCAACAACTGATTATTTAATGACGATCTTAAATTACAAACAGCACGCTTATACAATTCCACGCGGTGCAAGTAAAGATTTAGAAAAAGATAAATTGAAATTCCGCAATTATTATCCAACTGGAGAAAGATTAGTATTTGCAGCTTGGTTAAAGCCATCAATTGCATTGTGTAACGAAGGAAGTTATTCAAACGCAGAAATTTTTTCTCACGCTTACAAAACTCTTGGAATTGGAAAATTAGTTGGTTATCCAACAAATGGTTCAGTGATTTCAACCGGCGGAAAACAATTAATCGATGGTTCTTTTGTAAGATTGCCATTCAGAGGTTGGTTCACAAAGGCAACAGATAAAAATCAAGAACTCGGTCCGGCAATTCCAGATTTAATAGTTGAAAATAGTGTTGATTGGATTGCTCGCGGTGAAGATGAACAATTAAAAGCAGCTTGCGATGAACTGTTAAAACAGATTGATAATAAAAAATAAAAATTTATTTTAAAAATAAGTTGTATTTGTCGGAATATTATTAATTTTACGCCCGACAATTTTTCATATTTATACAATGGAGGAAATTTTATGGCAATAATGATCACAGATGAATGCATTTCTTGCAATGCTTGCGAAGCTGAATGCCCAAATATTGCAATTTATAGTGCAGGAACACCTTATATTCTTGGCGGACAAGAATACCCAGCATTAAATGATGAACATACTTACATCGTTCCTGATAAATGTACAGAGTGTGTTGGTTTCCATGATGAACCACAATGCATTCAAGCTTGCCCAACTGAAGCAATTGTTCCGGATCCAAACAGAGTTGAAACAAAAGAACAACTTATGGCAAAGAAAGAACATTTAGATCAAGTTGGTAGATAATTTTAATTGCAGTTTATTTTTTAGAACCCCGAAGCGATTCGGGGTTTTTTTTGTGTTAAAAAGAAGTTTTGTGTTTCGTTTCCAATCTATTTACTATTAGTTATTTTATCAACATCATTTTGGAACTGATTGTGTTCTAATTGTTTTTAACTTCGAAAATTGGGAATCTTATGAAAATAAATTACTTATTGATTGTTCTT
>Ga0272446_1001205_pt1 | contig 38341 bp, 36 predicted proteins | sample YNPCB0061_FD_194587 | JGI IMG/M metagenome (GOLD analysis project Ga0272446, IMG submission 194587) | Hot spring microbial mat communities from Yellowstone National Park, WY, United States - YNP-CB-006-1 | ecosystem: Environmental > Aquatic > Thermal springs > Hot (42-90C) > Sediment | place...
CCTGGGTGCGCGTCCTGTGGCGCACTTGGTCTTCGCGCTCGGCCTACGACCCGAGCCTTCACGGTGGTGCGAAGCGGTTCCTCGCTGCCGCGTGACGCAGGGGTTGACACAGGAAGTCTCATGCGCGCCGCCGCCCGCGTTCCGAACGTCACCCAGCGCCTCGTCCACACCGGCCAGCACTACGACGCCGCGATGAGCGACGTCTTCTTCGCCGACCTCGGGCTGCCCGCGCCCGATCACTTCCTCGGCGTCGGCTCGGGAACGCAGGCCGAGCAGACCGCCAAGGTGATGCTCGGCCTCGAGGGGGTGCTCGACGAGGAGCGCCCCGATCGCGTCGTCGTCGTCGGAGACGTCAACTCGACGATCGCGGCGACGCTCGTCGCCGTGAAGCGCGGCGTCCCGGTCGATCACGTCGAGGCGGGGCTGCGCTCGTTCGATCGCAGCATGCCGGAGGAGGTCAACCGCATCGTCACCGACGCGCTCGCCGAGCGGCTCTTCACGCACTCGCCCGACGCGGTCGCGCACCTCATCCGCGAGGGGCGCCCGGCGGAGTCGATCTTCCCCGTCGGCAACGTGATGGTCGATTCGCTTCTGCACTATCTGCCGCGCGCGCGCGCCCGCGCCGCCGAGGTGCTGGCGCAGGGCGGCCTCGTCCGGAAGGGCTACGGCCTGGTCACGCTGCACCGCCCGGCGAACGTCGACGACCCGGCGGCGCTCGACGAGCTCCTGGCGATCCTCGACGACGCCAGCCGTCGCCTGCCGCTCCTCTTCCCGGTGCACCCGCGCACGCGCGCGCGCCTCGAGTCGCATCCGCGTCCGCTCCCGTCGGGGCTGCGCCTCGCGCCGCCGCGCGGGTACCTCGACTTCCTCGCGCTGATGGACGCGGCGCGCGTGGTCCTCACCGACTCGGGCGGCATCCAGGAGGAGACCTCCGCGCTGCGCGTCCCCTGCCTCACGCTGCGCGACACGACGGAGCGGCCGATCACCTGCACCCTCGGCACCAACGTCCTCGTCGGGCGCGACCGCGCGCGCGTCGCCGAGGAGCTGGCCCGCATCCTCGACGGAGCGGCCCGCGTGGGCGGCGAGATCCCGCAGTGGGACGGGCGCGCAGCCGAGCGCATCGCCGCGGTCTGGGCGGCCGACGCGCGCGCCGCCGCGGCCGTCGCCCCCGTCGGAGAGGAGTCGGTCGCCGCGGAGTAGCGCTCTCGTCGCGTTGCGGTATCATGCGATGAGATGTCCCAATCCCGCGTGCATGAGCGCATCGCCATCATCGGGTCGGGCCCCGCCGGCCTGACCGCGGCGATCTACGCAGCGCGCGCGGCCCTCCCGCCGCTGGTCATCGAGGGGTTGGCGAAGGGAGGCCCGCCCGGCGGGCAGCTCGTCAACACCACCGAGGTCGAGAACTACCCCGGCTTCCCGAACGGCGTGATGGGCCCCGACATGATGAAGCTGTTCCGCGATCAGGCGGAGCGCTTCGGGACCAAGTTCCTCTCGGGCGACGTCGAGAAGGTCGACCTCTCGCGCCGGCCATTTACGCTAGACGTGATGGCGCTCGAGGGCGAGGTGACGGTCACCTGCGACGCGCTGATCATCGCCACCGGGGCGGTCGCCAAGTGGCTGGGGCTCCCGTCGGAGAAGGAGCTCTCCGGCTACGGCGTCTCGGCCTGCGCGACCTGCGACGGCTTCTTCTTCAAGAACCAGCGCGTCCTCGTCGTCGGCGGCGGCGACACCGCGATGGAGGAGGCGACCTACCTCACCAAGCACGCCAGCGAGGTGATCGTCGTCCACCGTCGCGACGAGCTGCGCGCGTCGAAGATCATGCAGGAGCGCGCCCGCGCGAACCCCAAGATCGGCTGGATGTTGTCGTCGGCGATCGAGGAGATCCTCGGCGACAAGGGCAAGGGCGGCGTGCGCGGCGCGCGCGTGCGGAATCTGAAGACGGGCGCGGTGGAGACGGTCGCGTGCCAGGGCGTGTTCATCGCCATCGGGCACCAGCCGAACACACAGCTCTTCGAGGGGCAGCTCGACATGGACGAGGCGGGGTACCTCGTGCTGCCCGGGACCAAGGGGGCGTCGACGGCGACGAAGATCCCCGGCGTGTTCGCCGCGGGCGACGTCGTCGATTCTGTCTATCGCCAAGCCGTCACCGCCGCCGGGTCGGGGTGCATGGCGGCGATCGACGCCGAGCGATTCTTGAGCCATCACGGGCACTGACGGGGGATACACGGAATGACGCCGGCGGAAGCGATCGAGCTCCTCGGGAAGATCAAGTTCTTCGCCGGGCTCCCTGCGGCCTACCTGCGGCGCATCGCCGACATCGGCGCCGAGGAGGAGCACAACGGCGGGACGACCATCTTCGCCGAGGGGGACAAGGGCGATAAGTTCTACCTGATCCTCGACGGGGCGGTGCGCATCTCGCGTATGGTGCCGGGGATGGGCGAGGAGGCGCTGGCGGTGCTGAAGAACGGCGCCTACTTCGGCGAGATGGCGCTGATCGACGACTTCCCGCGCTCGGCGCACGCCATCGTCCACGAGAAGTGCCGTCTGTTCGTCATCCGCAAGGAGGACCTCGAGGACCTCCTCTTCGTCGACCGCGACCTGGCGTACGAGCTGCTGTGGAACTTCGTGCGCACGCTGTCGAACCGCCTGCGCGAGACGAACGACAAGATGACGTTCCTCTCGGTCACCAACAAGTTCTGACCCGAATCGTTTGAGCTCCAACGATCTCCTCGAGGCTGAGGCGCTGCGCATCAACCTGCGCTACCTCGTCGAGGTGATCGAGCGCTTCGACCTCTGTCCCTGGGCGCGCGGCGCGCGCGAGGAGGGGGCGGTGGCGCGACGGGTGCTGCTGGGGGCCGAGCGGCGCGCGCTCGTCGACGGGATCGTGGCCGCGCACGAGGAGTGGGCCGCGACGGCGGGCACGCTCATCGGCCTCGTCATCCTGCCCGACCTCCACCCCGACGAGCCGGGCGGCCTCGACGCCGAGGCGTTCGACGCGCTCGTCGAGGAGACGCGGCGGGCGCTGTCGGCCCGCGCCGGCGGTCGCCCCGCCTTCGCGCTGGCGCCCTTCCACCCGCGGGCGCCCTATCGCGCCGAGCGCCCCGAGCAGATGGTGCCCTTCTTCCGCCGCGCGCCCGACCCGACGATCCAGCTGGTGCGCTTCTCGGCGCTCGACGCCGTCAAGCAGCGCACGGGGAAGTTCCTCTTCGACGGCAGCGCCGCCGCCTTCGCCGAGCTCGAGCGGCGCGCCGCGCAGCCGCCGGTCTCCGATCGCATCGCGCGCGACAACTTCGCCACCGCCGCGCGCGTCGGGATCGACGCCATGCAGACCGTGCTCGACGGGCTCGCCGACGATCGCCGCCACGCCTACGCGCACGCCCGCGAGAAAGAGCGCCCGCCGTCGTAAACTGGAGGACCACCGGAGGTCCCTATGACCCGACGCGCCCTGTCCCTGCTCGCACTCGCCTCGCTCCCGCTCGCTTCGCTCGGCGCCGCCGGGTGCCGCTCCGCCGAGGCGTCGGAGCTCTCCGCCGCCGTCGGTCTCGGCGCGGCGCCCACCGCCGAGGAGGTCGAGCTCGGCCCCTGCACCTCGGCGAACCCGATGACCAAGCCGGGCGTCTGCCAGCTGCACGGCAAGGTGAAGATCGTGACCGCCTTCCCGAAGTACAAGGTGAAGATCGTCAACGCCTTTCCCGACATCAAGGTGCAGAAGGTGACCGCCTTCCCGGACGGGCCGGGCAAGTGGCAGTTCGTCGACTCCTTCCCCGACTTCACCATCCAGATCGTCGACGCCTTCCCCGACTTCACCGTCCAGTACGTCAACGCCTTCCCCGGCTGCAACTGAGCCGCTCGACGACCGCCACCGCCTCGACGGCGCTCGCCGCGTAGTCGTCCGCGCCGAGCGCCGCGCAGGGCGCCGCCAACGACGCCAGCGCCCTCCCTCCGACGATCACGCGCGCGCGCGGCGCGCCGGCCCGCAGCGCGGCGACGGTCGCCTGCGCCGTCGGGACGTGCCACCCCATCGAGATCGAGAGCGCGACCACCTCGGCGTCGATCGCCGCGGCGCGCGCGACGATCGCGTCGATCGGCGTGCTCGCGCCGAGGAACGACACCTCCCAGCCGGCGAGCGACAAGAGGTCCGCGACCATGCGCGCCCCGACGGCGTGGTGCTCGCCTGCGACGCTGGTCACGAGCGCGCGCGGCCCACGCGGGCCAATCATACGCCGGATGGAGCGAGGCGATCGTCGACTCGGCCATCTCGGTCGCGGCGTGCTCGTCGGCGACGGTGAGCTCGCCGAGCTGCCAGCGACGGCCGATCTCGACGAGCGCGGGGGCGATCACCGTCTCGTACAGCGCGCCGACCGCCGCCGCGTCGGCGCCGTCGAGCGCCGCGAGGGCGGCGCGCCGGGCGGACACCGCGTCGTTGGACAGCAGCGCGGCGAGGAACGCCTCGCTTGAATGGGACAATGATTGCTCCCCCGGTCGGTCGTTTGTCCTGTTTCGATTGAGACGAAATGCACGTAAATGCGTTTCTCGTCGAGGAGTGATATATACAGGTGAATTTCGTGCAAATCATTCACGTGTGCCAAATGGCTTTGGCCCGCTTGTTTTCATGCTAGGTATCCAAATGGGTGCCCTGTGGCCGATTCGACGCCCGCTCCGTGTGAGGGCTGGACGGTCCTCGTCGTCGACGACGCGGATGCGACGCGCGCGATCGTCACGCGCGCGCTGCGCGACGCGGGCTGTGACGTCGTCGAGGCGCGGCGATGCGGCGAGGTCGAGGCGCTGGTCGCGGCGCGGCGCCCGTCGCTGATCGCGCTCTCCGTCGCGCTGCCCGACGTCGACGGCTTCGAGCTCTGCCGCCGGCTGCGGGCGGCGCCGGACACGAGCGGCGTGGCGGTGCTGCACCTCTGGTCGTCGGACGGCGATCGCGTGCGCAGCCTGGAGTGCGGCGCCGACGGGTACCTGGCGCACCCCTTCGCCCCCGCCGAGCTGGTGGCGACGGCGCGCGCGCTGGTGCGGGCGCGACAGGCGGAGCTCCGCGCGCGCTCGTCGGCGCTGCAGTGGGAGGCGACCTTCCGCGCCATCAGCGACGGCGTGGTGCTCGTCGACGCGGCCGGTGTCGTCCGTCAGTGCAACCGCGCGATGGCCGACCTCCTCGGCGCCGATTCGCCCGAGCGCCTGCGCGGCGCGCGCCTCGAGCCGCTCCTGTGGGAGCGCTTCGGCCCCATCGCGCTGCCGTCTCCCGCCGCGCGCGCCGTCGAGGTGCAGGCCGGCGGCCGCTGGTATCGGGTGTCGGCGGATCGCTGGGGCGACGCCGCGACGCTCGACGGCGGCGCGGTCTACACCGTGGCGGAGATCACCGATCGCAAGCAGCTCGAGGAGGAGCTGCGCCGCCAGACCGCCGAGCTCCTCGAGGCCGATCGCCAGAAGGACGAGTTCCTGGCGATGCTCGCGCACGAGCTCCGCAACCCGCTCTCGGCGGCGTCGAACGCGCTGCACCTCCTCGAGGACACGGCGCGCGCGGCGACGGGCGGGGTGCGGCTGCACGCGGCGCTCGAGCGCCAGATCCGCCACCTCAGCCGGATGGTCGACGACCTCCTCGACGTCTCGCGCATCACGCGCGGGCGCATCGAGCTCAAGCGGGTGCCGCTCGATGTGGTGCGGCTCGTCGAGGACGCGCTGCTCGCGCGCCGTCCGTCGATCGAGGCCGACGGGATCGCCCTCACGCTCGAGCTGCCGCGCGGGCCGGTGTGGGTCAGCGCCGACGCGACGCGCCTCGAGCAGGTGCTGGCCAATTTATTGTCAAACGCGGTCAAGTACACCTCGCGCCCGGGGAGCATCGCGGTGCGCGTGGAGGCGCGCCCCGACGCGGCGGTGCTGCGCGTGCGCGACAGCGGCATCGGCATCGCGCCCGAGAAGCTGGACACGATCTTCGACCTCTTCGTGCAGGGCGACGTGACGCTCGACCGCTCGGCGGGCGGCCTCGGGATCGGGCTGACGCTGGTGCGCCGGCTCGTCGAGATGCACGGTGGTTCGGTGCGCGCGGAGAGCGCGGGGCCGGGGCGCGGGGCGGAGTTCATCGTGCGGCTGCCGACGATCGCCTCGCCGGCGCAGGCGTCGCTGGCGGCGATCGCGCCGACGGCGGCGGCGCGCGCGGCGATCGCGGTGGGGGCGCGCGTGCTGGTCGTCGAGGATCTGACCGACACGCGCGAGACGCTGTGCGAAATGCTCGCGCTCTGGGGGCACGAGGTCCTGAGCGCCGCCGGCGGGCCGCAGGCGCTCGAGCTCGTCGCCGAGACGCCGCCCGAGGTGGCGCTCATCGACATCGGGCTGCCGGTGATGGACGGCTACGAGGTCGCGCGGCGGCTGCGGCGGCGCTTCGGCCGCAGCGTCTTCCTGGTGGCGCTCACCGGCTACGGTCAGGCGCGCGATCAGCGCAACGCCGTCGCCGCCGGCTTTGACGTCCACGTCGTGAAGCCCTGCTCGCCGCGCATCCTCAGGCAGCTCATCGCCGAGCGGCGCCTCCCCGAAGTCACCGACGACGCCAGCTAATCGCTAGACGGAAAGTCCGAAAAACAAAAACGCGGATGAGGCGCGAGGCCCCATCCGCGTTCTCGTCGCGTGGTCCGCGACGGGAGGTCTTAGTGGACCTTACCGACGAGGATGATCGAGATGATCAGCGAGTAGATGACGAGCGACTCGATGAGCGCGAGGCCGAGAATCATCGGGGTGAAGAGCTTGTCCGACGCGCTCGGCTGACGGGCGATGCCGTCGAGCGCCGCAGCAGCCGCGCGGCCCTGGCCGAGCGCGCCGCCGAAGGCCGCGATCGCGATGCCGAGACCGGCCGCAATCGCGATCCACTTGTCACGATCGCTGAACGCCACCGCCGCGTCGCCGCCCGCCGTCTGGGCGAACGCCGCCGTCGCGACGAGCATCGTGACCATCGCCGCCGTCATGCCTGCCAGAACCTTCGCGAACCGCTTCATTTCCGTATCCTCCGTCCGTAGAGAGCGAAAACCAAACCGTTGATAAAACCGTCTATCAAGAATCAGTGAGCGTGGCCGTGGGCCTCATCGTGCCCGTGGCCATGCCCGTGATCGTCGCCGTGCCCGTGGTCCTCGACCGCCTGGCTGATGTACACCATCGTGAGGAGGGAGAAGACCAACGTCTGCACGATGCAGACGAGCACGCCGAGGATCAGGAACGGCACCGGCACCAGGAGCGGCACCAGCAGGAAGAACGAGCCGACGACCTTGTGGTCGGCGGCGATGTTGCCGAGGAGGCGGAGCGCCAGCGACGCCGGACGCGCCACGTGGCTGACGAGCTCGATCGGCAGCATGAGCGGCGCCAGCCACCACACCGGCCCGAAGAAGTGCTTGAAGTAGGGCAGCCCGTGCTTCGCCACGCCGTAGACGTGGGTCATCAGGAACACGGTCAGGCTGAGCGCGAGGTTCGTCTTCAGCGTCGCGGTCGGCGGCGCGAAGCCCGGCAGCAGCGCGAGGACGTTCGAGAAGAAGATGAAAAAGGCCAGCGTGCCGATGAGCGGCAGGAAGCGGCGCGCGTTCGCCTCGCCCATGACGCCCGAGGAGATCGACAGCACACCCTCGGTGAACATCTCGAAGAGGTTGCGCAGGCCGAACTTCTTCGGCGGGACGATGGCCGACTCGTCACCCTTGGCGACGGAGCGGCTGAACGCGATCGCACCGACGGTGATGAAGAGGAGGACGAACAGCACCGACCAGACGTGCGTCAGGCTGTAGTGCGACGGGAACTGCGCCACCCCGAGCTCGGTGCGGGCGAGGTAGTGCTTCGAGAACTCCTCGAGGTTCTTCAACCCCGGGAGCATGTCGAACCAGGTCGCTTCCTCGTTCATCGTTTTCTCGCTCCGCGTCGTGAGACGCCGCGCGCTCGCGCCGTAGAAGGTCGAACCGCTTCAGCCGCGCGGCGTCGCACCGCTGCGCTGATCATTTGCTCTCGCTCTCAGTCGTATCGGGAGTCGTCGCGTCCGCCGAGATTCGGGTCGCGTGGCGCAGCGCCACGATCACGATCGCCAACGGGAAGATCGAAATCCCGACGACGAAGGGGATCGGCTCGACGCCGAGGACGCGGATGGCGAACCAGACGAGCGCGATCAGCGCGCCCATCTTCAAATTGAACAGGAGGATGCCGAGGCCGGCGCGCCGCTCGGGCGCCATCTTGGCGGCGCGGCGTCCGACGAGGCGGAGCACCACCGCGTTCGCGGCCATCAGCCCCGCACCGACGGCGACCGAGAACGAGCCGTGGCGCGGCAGGAGCACGAGCGCACCCCCAATGGCGATCGCCGCGAGGATCAACGTCATCCGCTCGACGGCGTGGAGGTGTCGCATGTCCATGGTGGTTCAGCCCGCCTTCTCGTTCCGTTTCATCGTCGACAGCTGGCGTTGGTACCGGACGGTCACTCTGTACAATTCTCGGAACCCCGCCGCCACTCCGACGAGGAGCCCGACGAGCCCCAGCCAGGGGCTGGTCTTCCACCGCGCATCGAGCCAGCGTCCGCCGAAGTAGCCGACGCAGATCGCCACGCCGAAGAAGATGCCGACGTAGCTGTAGCCCAGATAGGCGTTGAAGACCTTTCTCGGGGTCCCTTTGGGTTCCGTCTTGTCCGTCGTGTCCGTCTGTCCAGCCTCGAAATGACGCGGCGCTCGTACCACGCGAACGCGCGGTCGTCAACGCCTGGTGTCAAGTCGGGGGAGGAGGGGGAGGCTCGGGACGCGGAGGGGGGACGCTGACGCGCTCGCTAGAGGCCGCTGCCGGGGTGGTTCTGGTGGCAGGCGGTCGTGCACTGCTGGAACGACCCCTCGGGGTTGAAGTAGTCGCCGACGTACATGCTGGTGACCGGGCCGTACTGGGCGACGTGCGAGTCGGGGTAGCTCTTGTGGCACGAGAGGCACGCCGACTTGCTCGTGCGCTGGATGCCCGCCTTCGTCAGGTGGCAGGTCGCGCAGCGCGTGAGCGCGGTGTCGACGCGGCCCGAGCGCGAGTGGATGAAGTGCGAGCGCACGTAGACCGGGCCCTCGAGCTCGAAGGCGAGCGGCGCGTGGCACCCCGAGCAGGTCGCGCGGTTCGGGTTGGCGTGCAGGATGTTCGACAGCGAGCCGCCGCCGGAGTGGCAGGTGGCGCAGTTGCCGGTCGCGAGGTTGGCCGACGTCACCGTCGGAGAGCCGACCTGGATCTCGAGGGTCGTGGTGCGCGCGACGTCCTCACCGAGGTAGGTGCGGCGCGACTTCACCGTCACGACGTAGGTGCCGGGCTCGGCGTTCGCCGGCAGGTGGAAGGTCCACTGATCGCTGCCCGGCTCGAACCAGGCGGCGTGGAGCGGGTCGAAGAGCCCCTGGAAGATTTTTGCTTGCGGGAAAATCACCGCCTCGGCGTAGACGCCGTCGCGCTCGGGGAGCGCCACCACCTGCGTCGGCGCGAAGAACTGCGGCACCTGGATGATGGTGCGGATCGGCTGCACCTTCTGCAGCGGCCCGAGGATCTCGGCGGTGAAGTTCCGCTCGCGGTGCTTGCGACGATAGTAGGTCGTCGTCGGATCGAAGAAGGCGCGGTAGTAGTTGATGCCGCCCGGGTTGGCGCCGAGCACCGCCGCCTCGAAGTAGCTCGGCAGCGTCCCCGGCGCGTGGAGGCGGTTCCCGGCGCCGTCCTTCAGCGTGACCTGGAAGGTGATGTCCTGCCCCGGCGCGTAGGTGCCGTCGGGGGCGGGCGGCGTGAGCGCGGCGAGCTCGATGTTGAAGCCGTAGGCGTACGGCGGCGCCGCGACCTGCGTGACCGGGATGATCGTCGGGCGCGACCAGTCCGCGGTCCAGCGCACGCGCAGCTGCGTCGTCGTCGGGGCGATGGTGAAGGTGCGCTTCGGGCCGATGGCGTTGCGCAGCTCGAGGAGCGCCTCCTCCTGGAACGAGGTGGCGCCGGTGCAGTTGTTCGGCGCGGGGCAGTTGTTGAGGTACTGGATGCCGTGCAGGCGGCGGATGAAGAAGTCGTCGAACGGCGTCATCACGCCGTCGAGGCCGGTGCCGGAGATCGACGGCGCCGCGACCACGCGGCCGGCGGCGTCGAGCTGCTCGATGACGAACCAGCTCGGCAGGTTCATCCACGGCGAGCCGCGGTAGTACCGACGGACGGTGAAGGTGTTGTCGGGGTTGGGGAGGAGCACCGGCTCCTCGTCGGCGACGCGCGGCGTGCCCCAGGCGAGGCCGCTGGCGACGGGGCTGGCGATGAGCGAGGCCAGCCCGTCGTCGACGCTGCTGTTGACGAAGGCGCGGAGGTCGATCTGCTCGACGTAGAAGCGCTGTCCGGCGCGGACCTGGAGCGGCTTGCCGACGCCGTTTTCGATCTCGATGGCCAGGCCGACGGGCGGCGGGCCCGAGAGCTCCGAGTCGAGCGCCTCGACGGCGGGCGTCGTCGCCGAAGGCGTGTCCTGCCCACCGGGGGGAGCCCCGGTGCAGCCGACGAGGAGCGAGAACCCGAGCGCAGTCCACGGAGCGAGCTGACGTATGCCCATGCTGCAAACCCCCACGAGGGAAATAGACCCCAGCGTTATTTACGATATCAGAATCGGAAACTTCGCGCAATAGCCACAGCAGCAATCAGCAGCAATAATTCGGATACCTCGATATGTGGTAATCGATTTCCGTAACGCGGATTTCGAATCGAAACGGAGAGGGTCGAGTACGACAGGGTGGGAGCGGTACGGGAGGCGGAGGCGACGGGCGCGGGAGGTGCTACTTCGCCTTGCGATAGGAGATATCGAGCGTGACGGCGAAGGCGTCGCCGAGCGGCTCGAACTTCTCCTTGCAGTCGACGAGCTCCTGGCCGGCGAGGTGGAGCATGAACTCGGCGATGAGCGGGAACAGGCGCCGCACCTCGCTGGCCATCGACATCGGCGCGGAGTGGAACTTGAGGACGCAGTGCTGCGCCTCGTTGGTGACGAGATCGAAACGGCCGTGGGTGTAGGCGCGACGGAAGATCGGCGTCATTTTCCCGATGATCGTCGTCGGATCGAAGAGGCCGAAGACGAACCGATAGATGCGCGTCAGCGTGGCGTGGCCGGCCTCGAAGATGTTGCGGCGATCGAAGGTCTCGCCGTCTTCGCCGGTGGCCTGGCGGACCTCGCGGCGCATCGAGTCCAGGAACGACGCCCACGTCGAGAGCGGGTACCACCCGACGCTGACGATCTCGCCGCGGATGGTCTGCTGCCCATCCTTCGGCATCCCAGCGACGGCCTTCTCGAACAGCGGCCGCCCGTACGTCTTGATGATCCACTCCTTGGCGGGGCCGATCATCGATCCGCGAATGTGCGGCGTGCTGTACTCGGGCTCGTTGACGATGATTTGCGTCATCTAGGTTGGTCTGCGAAGTGTGGGGGGATACGACCCACCGCACGATATCTGGTTCCTTCCGCTCCTTCAACTGGTTATTTCGCGATTCCTCGTGCGTTCGAGTTGTTCGTGACCATTTCTCGAACGGCCGTACGGCTCGCAACGTATTCGCTGGGAAATGCAATTTGGCATTCAGTTCTAATCGGGGGAGATGCCGAGGAAAGCGAAATTTACCACTTTGTAGTTGGCGGCCCCCGATTCGCGTAATACGCTGAGTCGCCACGGAACGAGAACCGTGCAGGGGGTGAGTCGTGATCTCATCGGGCTCTTTGGGAACATCGAATCGGACACGCTTTTCCGTCGCTGACGCGACGTTTGCCAACGCCGGGATCGAGCGGCTCCGCGCGCTCGCCGAGACGGTCGGGATGACGCCGCGCCTCGCGGAGCTCGAGGCGCTCTTCCGCCGCGTCCTCGGGAAGTGGGGCGATCTCCCCGTCGGCGCCGCGCCTCCATGGCCATCCGATGTCGGTGATGACCACACGCCGTACGAGTGGTCGGTCGCGTTCGGCGGCGACGACGGCGCCGAGCTCCGCCTCCTCGTCGAGCCGCTGGGTTCGCCGCCGTCGCTCGTCGCCAACCGCGACCGCACCATCGCGCTCCTCGAGCAGCTGGAGAGCGAAGGCAAGATCACGCTCGGGCGCTTCCGCGCCATTCAGGATCTGTTTCTCCCCGACGACGCGCGCGGCGTCTTCAGCCTCTGGCTGGCGATCTCCGCGTCGCCGCGTGGGCCCTTCGACTACAAGCTCTACCTCAACCCGGAGTGCCGCGGTCCGGCGCTGGCCCCGACGCTCGTCGAGGAGGCGCTGGTGCGCCTGGGGTTCGATCGCGCCTGGGGGCACGTCGCGCGCAGCATCGCGCGGCGCGGGCCCGTGCTCGACGAGCTCAAGTACTTCTCGCTCGACCTCGCGGCCAGCGAGGGCGCGCGCGTGAAGGTCTATTCGCGCCACCACCGCCCGACGATCGAGGAGATGGAGGAGGCGGCGCGCGGCGCCGTCGGCCACCGCGACGGGGACATCGCGCGCTTCCTCGAGCAGCTCGGCGCCCCGTCGGGGACGCGCCTCTCGGGCCGCCCGCTCGCGACCTGCCTGGCCTTCGTCGCCGGCGCCGCCGAGCCCGATCGCCCGGCGGCGGTCACGCACTACTTCCCGGTGAACGGCTACGCGCGCAACGACGCCGAGGTCGCCGATCGCATCGGGCGCGTGATGCAGGAGGCCGGCCTCGACGACGGCCTCTATCGCCGCGCCCTCGAGGCGTTCGCGATGCGGCCGCTCACCGATCAGATCGGCCTGCAGAGCTACGTCTCGCTGCAGCGACGGCGCGGGAGGCCGCGCGTGACGGTCTACTTCGCGCCCGAGCTCTACCGCGCCGGCGCCGTCGCCCAGGCCGCGCCGCGCGCGACGCCGTCGACGCCGGCCCAGATCGTCAGCCGCTTCGAGGAGGAGTCGCTCGCCGATCATCCCTTCTTCCGTCGCCTGCGTCGCGAGCCGCCCAACCTCGGTGCGCTCTGGAAGCTGATGAACAACGCCGAGGTCGCGCTCATCCGCGACTTCTCGCGCAACCTCGCGCAGGTGGTCGCGCGCGTCGACGACAACCGCGTGCGCTCGATCCTCGTCCACCAGCTCAACGACGAGCTCGGCCACGGCAAGTTCGACGAGCGCGCGCACAGCCAGATCTTCAAGAAGCTGCTCGTCGGGCTGGCGCCGTTCGAGCCGGCGGGCGTCGATCGCGAGGCGGTGCTGGCGCCGGGGCGCAAGCTCGCCGCGGCGCTGCGCGACATCTACTACACGCCCGACGGGTGGGAGGGCGTCGGCGCCACCATGCTGATCGAGATCTTCGGCAAGCAGGTCGACGTCGCGCTCGGCGATCAGTTCCGTCGCCAGAAGCAGGTCGATCCGAAGTCGCTCGAGTGGCTGAACATGCACGAGGAGCTCGAGCAGGATCACGCCGCCGAGTCGATGGACCTCGCGCACCTCGCGCCCGTGGCGCAGCTGCCGTCGGTGTGGCGCGGCGCCGAGCGCGTGTGGCTGGCGGCGGTCACCTTCTTCAACGAGATGTACGAGGTGTGCTGGTGACCGACTTCGCCGCGCTCCGTCGGCGGTTCCCGGTGCTGCGCGAGCGGTCGTACTTCGCCGCGCAGTGCCTGGGGCCGTTCCCGGAGGAGGCGCTGGCCGATCTCGACGACTATCGGGCGACGCTGCTCCTGCGCAACCGCGGACTGGAGACGTGGGTCATGCGACTCCTCGAGATGCAGCAGCTCGTCGAGCGGCTGCTGACGGCGCCGCCCAACAGCGTCGCGCTGCGCGACAGCGCCACTTCGTGTCAAGCAGCAATCGCGGCGGCGATCTCGCCGTCGGGCGCGCGGCGCCGCATCCTGGTGGCGCCGCAGCTCGACTTCAAGTCGTCGCGCTACCTGTGGCGGGCGCAGGAGCAGCGCGGCTTCGAGGTCGTCGACGTGAGCGAGGTGGCGCTCGACGCCGCGCGGTTGCGCGAGCTCATCGACGAGCGGACGGCGGTGGTCGCGCTGCCGCTGGTCTCGCCGCGCACCGGGGCGCTCCTGCCGCTCGGGGCGATCGCTGATCGCGCGCGCGAAGCGGGCGCCATCCTCGTCGCCGACGCCTACCAGGCGGTGGGGATCGTGCCGATCGACGTGGCGCGCCTGGGGGCCGACGTCATCGTGGGCGGCTCGCACAAGTGGCTGTGCGGCGCGGGGATGGGGCTGGCCTTCATGTACGTCGCGCCGCGCCTCGCCGAGACGCTGCCGGTCGTCTACCCGGGGTGGCTGGGGGCGACCTCGCTGCTCGTCGAGCACCCGCGGTTCGATGCCGCGCCGGGGACGGTACGGTTCCAACAGGGGACGACGGCGATGGAGCCGATCTACACCGCGCGCGCCGGCCTGCGCTTCGTGCTCGAGGTCGGCGTGGCGGCGCTGCGCGCGCGCAGCCTGCAGCTGACCCAGCGCCTCCTCGACGGGCTGGAGGCGCACCGCATCCCGACCTTCACGCCGCGCGACGCGGCGCTGCGCGGCGGGATGGTGTGCGCCGACGTGGCCGCGCCGGAGGCGGCGGTGGGGGCGCTGCGCGCGCTCGGCATCGACGTCGACTCGCGGGAGGGGGCCGGGGTGCGGATCGGGCCGTTCCCCTGCCTCGAGGAGCGCGAGATCGATCGGCTCGTCGACGAGCTGGCCAAGGTGAGCGAGAGGAGAGGAGCGACCACGGCATGAACGCAGCGCAGGTGAAGTCCGCGATTTTCGGCTATACACAATCCGCGATCCTCTGCACCGCCGTCGAGCTCGGGCTCTTCGACGAGCTGGCGCGGGTGGGGAGTGCGAGCGCGATCTCCGTCGCCGAGGCGCTCCACCTGTCGCCGGTCGGCGTCGAGCGCCTCCTCGACGCGCTGGCGGCGATCGGCGTGATTGACAAAAATGAAGACGGCCACTTCGCGCTGACCGCGGCGGCGAAGGAGACGCTCACGCGCGACGGCGAGGGCAGCCTCGTCTCGACGCTGATGCACCACGCGCGGCACGTCGCGCCGCTGTTCTCGCGCCTCCCCGACGCGGTGCGGACCGGCGCGCCGCAGGTGGCCTCCGGCTGGCCGTTCAGCCGCGGCCACGCCAACGCCTACGCCGCGCTCGCCGCCGCGCCCGCCGAGCTGGAGATCTCCGTCGCCGCGCAGGATCAGGCGAGCGTCGGGGAGGGCGAGGCGATCGCGGCGGTGGCGGCGCTCGGCGAGGTGGAGACGCTGGTCGACTTCGGCGGCGGCGGCGGGCAGGTCTCGATCGAGCTGGCGCGCGCCTTCCCGAAGCTGCGCATCCTCCTCGTCGACCAGCCGGAGGTCGTGGCCATCGCCGAGCGCAACATCGCGGCCGCCGGGCTGGCCGATCGCATCTTCTGCATCCCAGGGGACATCCGCTCGGGCGTCGTGCTCCCGGATTCGATCGACTGCGTGCTCCTGTCGGCGGTGCTCTCGTCCTTCGCGCCGGCCGATCAGCGCCGCGTCCTCGCGGCGGTGCGCGACATGAGCGACCCGGGGACGCGCCTCCTCGTGAGCGAGCGCCTCCTCGACGATCACCGCGCCGGCCCGCCCGCCGCCGCGCTCTCGTCGCTGGAGATGCTGCTGGTGTTCGGCGGCGGCGGCCTCACCCGCGAGGACCTCGACGAGCTCCTGCGCGCGACCGGCTTCGGCATCGAGGCGGTTCATGCGCTGGCGGCGCGTGGCGGACGGCGCGATCTGGTGGTTGCGCGCGCAGTCGGCCGCGCGGGCTGATATCCTCACGGGGCCTCCCGTGGCCCCGATCGTCGTCAACGAGCCCTCCCTCGCGACGCCGCACATCCGCGGCTCCGTCATCGGTCCCGCCAAACAGTGGATGATCCGGACCTACGGCCGTCCGCTGTTCGAGCGCGCCCTCGCCGGGCTGCCGCGCGAGGAGCAGTCCGTGCTCCGCGGCGAGCTCGTCAGCGTCGGCTGGTACCCGCTGGCCGCGTGGTCCCGCTTCCTCGAGGCGATGCGCCGCGAGGTGCGCGCCGAGACCGGCGAGGACGGCGCGACGTTCGATCGTCGCAACGTCTTCGAGTCGGGGTCGCAGACGCTGACCAAGGTCTATCGGTTCGTGTTCGGCCTCTTCGACCCGACGACGATCGTCGGCAAGATGACGCCGGTCTTCCGGCGCATCTACAGCCACGGGCGCGTCGAGCTCCTCGAGAACGTGCCGGGTCGCTGCGTGCTCGCGTTCCACTCGGCACCGATGATGGTGCTGGGCGAGCTGGAGCGCTTCTTCCCGCTGTCGGTGGAGCTGATGCTGGATCTCGCCGGGCAGCGCATCGTCGAGCAGACGCCGCGCCTCGAGAGCGACGGCGAGACCTTCTCGCTGACGCTCGAGATTCGTTACCGCGCGGAGTGACCGAGGCCGCGAAGCGGCCGTCGGCTTTGCCGACGGGGCGGGGCGGCACTCCCCCGGGAGATCAGAGGGCGGCGAAGGCGGCGCGCGCGGCGTCGAGGGTGCGCGCGAGCGTGCGGTCGTCGTGCGCGAGGCTGACGAAGGCGGCCTCGAACTGCGACGGCGGGAGGTACACGCCGTGGTCGAGCATGGCGTGGAAGAACTTGGCGAAGCGCGCCGTGTCGCTGCGCTTGGCCGAGGTGTAGTCGGTGACCGCGCCGTCGGTGAAGAAGCCGGTGAACATCGCGCCCACCTGGTTCCAGGTGAGCGCGAGGCCCTTCTCGCGTCCGAGCGCGGCCAGGCCGGCGACGATCGCGTCCGAGTGCTTCTCGAGCGCCTCGTAGGTGCCGGGCTTGCGCAGGAGCTCGAGCGTCTTGCGCCCGGCGGCGACGGCCAGCGGGTTCCCCGACAGCGTCCCCGCCTGGTAGACCGGCCCGTCGGGGGCGACGTTGCGCATGATGTCCTCGCGCCCGCCGTAGGCGGCGAGCGGGAGCCCGCCGCCGACCACCTTCCCCAGCGTGGTCATATCCGGCTTGACAGAAAAGCGCGCCTGCGCGCCGCCGTAGGCGAGCCGGAAGCCGGTCATCACCTCGTCGAAGATGAGGATCGCGCCGTCGTCGGTGCAGAGCTTCCGCAGCGCCTCGAGGTAGCCGGGCTGGGGCGCGACCGTCCCCATGTTGCCGCACACCGGCTCGATGATCACCGCGGCGACCCGCTCGGTCGTCGGGCGCGCGCGCAGCTCGTCGAAGATCGCCGCGATCGCGCCGGCGTCGTTCCACGGCACCGTCAGCGTGTCGGCCACCGTCGGCGCCGTCACGCCCGCGGTCCCCGGCAGCCCCAGCGTCGCCACGCCCGACCCGGCCGACGCCAGGAGGAAGTCGGCGTGGCCGTGGTAGGCGCCGTCGATCTTGATGATCTTCGACCGCCCCGTCGCGCCGCGCGCCACGCGCAGCGCCGACATCGTCGCCTCGGTCCCCGACGAGACCAGGCGCACGACCTCGATCGACGGCACCGCCGCGCAGATCTCCTCGGCGAACAGCACCTCGCCCTCGGTGGGCGCGCCGAAGGTCGTCCCGCGCGACGCCGCCTCGGCGATCGCCGCCAGCACCTCGGGGTGCGCGTGCCCGACGATCGTCGGGCCCCAGCTGTTGATGTAGTCGACGTACTCGTTCCCGTCGACGTCCCACAGCCAGGCGCCCTGGGCGCGCGCGAAGAAGACCGGCGCGCCGCCGACGCCGCGGAAGGCGCGCACCGGCGAGTTCACGCCGCCGGGAATGCGCCGCTTGGCGCGCGCGAACAGCTCCTCGGACTTGCCGCGCTTACTCATCGTCGCCTCCGGGACCCGTCTTCACCTCGACGGTGTCGTCCGCATCCGCTTCCTCGCCCGCGTCGGCGTCGGAGATCTCGTCGGTGAGATCCTCCTCGCCCTCGATGACCTCGACCGGCGCGGCCTGCACCTCGCCCGCCTCCTCGTCGCGCTCGGCGAGGCTGTCGATCGCCACCACGCGCTCGTCTCCGCCGTCGCCGCCGACGCGCACCAGGCGCACGCCCTGCGTGTTGCGGCCGAGCGTCGGGATGCCTTTGACAGGAATGCGGATGACCTTGCCGTAGTCGGTGACGACCATCAGATCCTCGTCGTCGCTGACCAGGCGGCAGCCGACCACCTTGCCGTTGCGCTCGGTCGTCTTGATGGTGATGACGCCGTAGCCGCCGCGCCCCTTGACCGGGTAGTCGTCGACGGGGGTGCGCTTGCCGTAGCCTTTTTCGCAGACAGTAATCAAGGTCAGCGGCTCGCCGCGCGCGATCGCCTCGCAGGCCACGACCTCGTCACCCTCGCGCAGCCCGATGCCCTTCACGCCGCGCGCGGTGCGGCCCATCGAGCGCACCTTCTCCTCCTGGAAGCGCAGCGCGCGACCGCCGCGCGTCGCCAGGAAGATGTCGTGCTTCCCGTCGGTCATCCGCACCTGGACCAGCCGATCACCGTCGTCGATCGAGAGCGCGATGATGCCCGAGCTGCGGATGTTCTCGAAGTTGTCGAGCGACGTCTTCTTGACCACGCCCTTGGCGGTCGCGAAGACGACGAACTTGCCCTCCTCGAACTTCGCCAGCGGCAGCATCTCGACGACGCGCTCGCCGTCCTTCAGCTCGAGGACGTTCACCAGCGCCTTGCCGCGCGAGGCGCGCCCGCCCTCGGGCAGCTCGTAGACGCGCTTCGAGTAGACGCGCCCCAGCGACGTGAACACGAGCACGTGGTCGTGGGTGTGGGCGATGAACAGCTTGGCGACGAAGTCTTCGTCCTTCGTCGTCGCGCCGGTCACGCCGCGCCCGCCGCGCTTCTGCGCGCGGTACTCGCTGACGCTCGACCGCTTCACGTAGCCGGCGTGGGACACGGTGACCACCATGTCCTCCTTGGCGATCAGCTCCTCGACGGGGATCTCGCCCTCGTCGTCGACGATCTGGGTGCGGCGCGCGTCGCCGAACTGCGCCTTCAGCCCCTCGAGCTCGTCGACGATGACCGCCAGCAGCTTCTCCGGATCGCTCAAGATGCCCTCGAGCCGCTCGATGGTCGCGCACAGCTCGCGGTACTCGGCGTCGAGCTTCTCGCGCTCGAGGCCGGTCAGCCGCTGGAGGCGCATGTCGAGGATCGCCTGCGCCTGCCGCTCGCTGAGCGTGTAGTCGCCCGTCGCCGTGCGCTTCGCGATCTCCGCCTCGGGGCGCCCCGCCCGACGGAGGAACTCCTCGAGCCCGGTGAAGGGCTCGGCCATGAGGGCCGCCTTCGCGGTCGCCGGGTCGGGCGAGCTGCGGATGATCTGGATGACGCGATCGATGTTGTCGACCGCGATCACCAGGCCCTCGACGATCTCCTGCCGCGCCTTGGCCTCTTTCAGCTCGAACAGGGAGCGGCGCGTGACCACGTCGCGGCGGTGATCGACGAAGTGGACGAGCGCGTCCTTCAGCGTGAGCAGCCGCGGCCGCCCGTCGACGATGGCCAGCATCGTCACGCCGAACGACGACTGCAGCGGCGTCAGCTTGTAGAGGTTGTTCAGCACCACCGACCCGATCGCGTCCTTGCGCAGATCGATGACGATGCGGATGCCGTTGCGGTTCGACTCGTCGCGGATGTCGCTGATCCCCTCGAGCTTCTTCTCTTTGACGAGCTCGGCGATCTTCTCGATGAGCCGCGCCTTGATCACCATGTAGGGGATCTCGGTGATCACGATCGAGTTGCGGCCTTTTTTGTCTTCCTCGAAATCGGCCTTGCCGCGCATCACGATCGAGCCGCGGCCCGTGTGGTACGCGAGGCGGATGCCCTGCCGCCCGTAGATGGTCCCCGCCGTCGGGAAGTCCGGCCCCGGGATGAGGCGGCAGAGGTCTTCGATGGTGCACTGGGGCTGCCGCGCGACGAGGATCGCCCCGTCGATGACCTCGGTCAGGTTGTGCGGCGGGATGTTGGTCGCCATGCCGACCGCGATGCCGGTGCCTCCGTTGATGAGGAGGTTCGGCACCTTCGTCGGAAGGACGGTCGGCTCGAGCTCTTTATCGTCGTAGTTCGGAGTCCAGTCGATGGTCTCTTTGTCGATGTCGGCGAGCAGCTCGGAGGTGAGCCGCGACATCCGGACTTCCGTGTAGCGCATCGCCGCCGCGGGGTCGTTGTCGATCGACCCCCAGTTGCCCTGCCCGTCGGCGAGCGGGTAGCGCAGCGAGAAGTCCTGCGCCATGCGCACGAGCGCGTCGTAGATCGCCTGGTCGCCGTGCGGGTGGAACTTACCCATGCAGTCGCCGACGACGCGCGCCGACTTCAGATAGGGGCGGTTCCAGACGTTGTTGAGCTGATGCTGCGTGTAGAGGATGCGCCGGTGAACGGGCTTCAGGCCGTCGCGGGCATCGGGAAGCGCACGCGCGATGATGACGCTCATCGCGTAGTCCATGAAGGACGACTTCATCTCGTCCTCGATGGAGACGCTGAGCTTCTGGGCGGTCAGGTCGCTCATGGGAGCGCCTGTTCTAGCACGGAACCGACCGGTGTGATCGGTCACTTCTCCGACGGGAAATGATTTCTGTTGCGGTGCGCGCTAATTCGCGAAGCAGGCGGGCGCCGGGCAGCTCGTCGCGCCCGCCAGGCAGGCCTCGACTCCCGTCGCTGAGGTGAGACACTCGGCGCACTGGCCGCTCTTGAGCTGGGCGTCGCAGCGCTGCGCGCAGGTCGCGTCGCAGCCGCAGGCCTTCTTGCACGCCGCGAGGTCGGTGCAGGGCCCCGAGAAGGCCCCGTCGCGCCACTCGGCGCCGTAGCAGCGACGGAGCTCAGCGTCACAGGCGGCGATGGCGCAGCTCTCGTAGGCGTCGACACCCTCGCACCACTGGCCGTCGGGCGCGCAGAAGACCAGCCCCTGCCCCTGGTTCTTGTAACAGACGCCCTCGCCACACCACTCGCCGCCGCCGCAGTGGCCCGGCCCGACGACGCGCTGGGGCTGCCCGGTGAGCGTGTCGACGAGCGCGGGGGCGCCGGCGACGCCGCAGCGGCTGACGAGCTCGATGTCGCGCTCGTACGCCGGCAGCGTCACCTTCGGGACGATCTCGGGGCGGCACTTCCCCTCGACGCAGCTCTCGCCCGCCGGGCAGGTGAGCGTGCCGCAGCTGGCGACGAGCGCCATGCGGAAGAAGAGCGTCCGCTCGCGCACCAGCGTCAGCTTGGCGGTGCGCTGGACGAGCTCGTTCGCCCCCTTCAGGCCGGTCACCACGACGTCGATGCGCGGCTCGCTGCCGTCGTCGGTGAAGACGCCGAACGACCCCGGCAGCTGGAACTGCCCGCCGCGGAGGCCGGCGATCGGCCAGTCGATGGCGAGCACCTCGCGCCCGTCGCGCGTGACGCGCAGGCGGGCGAGATCGAGGACGTCGGGGGCCGAGAGGTCCGTCGAGACGCCGATGAGGAGCTCGCTCCGCCCGCCGCAGGCGGCCGCGGTGAGAGTCAGGAGAACGACCAATGCGCGCACGAAGGTATGGTACCGGAAAGCCGCGTGATAGGATGACGCCATGCGCTATATCCTCTCTTCGCTCGCTCTAGTCGCCGTCGCTGTGGGTGCCGTCGGGTGTGGGAACGCCGACGTCGCGGGGAGCTACACCATCGCGCTCACCAACCGCGACAACACCTGTCAGTTCGACGGCTGGACGGTGGGGACGACCACCAACAACGTCCCGCTCAACATCACCCAGAACGGCGGCACCGTCTCGGGCGAGGTGACCGGCCTCGCCGCCGCGTACCTCGACGCGATCGCCGGCGGCCACATCTTCACCGGCTCGGTCTCGGGCAACACCGTCGAGATGAAGCTCAGCGGCACGCGCTCGGGGACGCGCGGCAACTGCGACTTCACCGTCGACCTCGTGGTGAAGGGGACGCTCACCGGCGACTCGCTGCAGGGCGAGATCCGCTACACCCCGAAGACCGACGGCGCCTCCGACTGCGGCGTCCTCAACACCTGCTTCAACGTCCAGTCGTTCTCGGGGGCGCGCCCGCCGAAGTAGCCGGAGGCGGCGCCGCGCAGCGCTCGGGGCGCTCCTCTTCGGCGATCGGGAATCGTTCACCGCGCTCGAACGCCGCGCGGTGTCGTGCGAAATAACTGAACGACGTCTCCGACGGGCCCTCGACGAGGCAGGGGGGCGCGGCGCGGAACCGCGGCAGCCGCTCGTCGATGACCGCGCGCAGCGCGGCCGGGAGCGCCGCGTAGCCGTCGACGCGCGCGCCCGTCGCCGAGTAGACGAGCGTCCCGGGGCGGTCGCCCATCTTCATCCACGGCAGCCACGGGCCGACGCGGTGCCACGAGAGGCGCAGCCGCGACACCGTCGGGCGCGCGCGCGCGGTGACCTCGGCGGCCGGGGCGTCGAGCACGAACATCTCGATCGCCTGGTAGTGGCCGCCGGGCGCGAGCGGCTGCGGGTAGGCCACCGGGACGTCGATGCGGAAGCGCGCCTCGTCGCCAGCGCGCTCCCAGCGCGGCACGCGCGCCGCCGGCAGGCGCGACTGCACCGGGCTGTTGGCGACGTGGACCACGGCCACCTCCTCGCCGGTCCAGGGGTTCTTCCAGCGATCGACGGGTGCGTGCGTCGCCGGGTCGAGGTAGAGCATCACCTCGCGCGAGGTGAACCAGCCGTCGCTGCCGTCGCTGCCGCAGCGGGCGACGTTCATCCCGACGACGTCGAAGAGGCGGCGCGGCGCCTCGCCGGGGACGGCGGCGAAGAGCTGGCCGCTCCAGGTGGTGACCGTGTCGCGCCCGTCGAGGGCGCAGCGCGCGCGGAGATATTGCTTGACAGGATCAGGGTCGGGCGAGAGATCGTCGCCGCTGACCGGCTGCACCGCCGCCGCCGGGTGGGGGGGGAGGGGGGACAGGCGATCAGCGCAGCCGGTCAGCGCGACGAAAATCGAGAGCGTCGTGGCCTTACGGGACCACCGCGCGGATCGCGTTGTTGTCATAGTCGGCAACGTAGAGGATCCCGCTCGCGAAGGCGACGCCGCGCGGCCCCTTCATCTGCGCCGTCGAGAGCGCTCCGTCCATGCTGCCGTAGGTCGCCGCGATGGTCGCGTAGGCCGACCCCGTCGTCGTCCCCAGCATCGGCGGCGCGGGGGTGAGCGCGACCACGCGGATCCGGTTGTTGCTCGAGTCGCCGACGTAGACGCGGCCGCTGCCGTCGAAGGCCACGCCCCACGGGCTGTAGAGCTTGCCGGTGCCAACCTCGCCGTCGGTGAGGCCGCTGTTTCCGGTGACACCGGCGGTCCCCGCGACGGTGGTGACGGCGCCCGTCGTGGCGTCGATGGCGTCGATGCGGTGGCCGCCGTACTCGGCGACGTAGAGCACCTTCGCCGTCGCGTCGTAGGTGAGGCCGCGCGGGAAGTAGATCTTGTTGAGGTCGTTGGTGCCGCAGGCGGTGTCGAGCGCGTTGCGGTTCTGCGCCAGCACCGCCTTCGTCGAGCCGTTGTACTTGTAGACGATGCAGTCGCTGGTGTCGGAGACGAAGACGTTGTTGTTCTCGTCGACGGCGACGCCGATCGGCTTGTTGAGGCCGCTCGCCAGCGCCGCCGGCGAGGTGGTCACGTAGCCGCCCATCCCGTTGGGGGCGATGCGCCGGACCTTCTTGTTGTCCCCGTCGGCGACCCACACCACGCCGTCCGCGCCGACGGCGATCCCGGCGGGGAACTTGAACTGCGGCGTGCCGTCGTTCGAGCCGCTCGTCCCCGGCGTCCCGAGGGTGAGCAGGACCGCCCCGGTGGTGCGATCGATCTTGCGCACCACGTGGTTGTCGAAGGTCGCCCACAGCGCGCTCGACGTGGGGTCGACGGCGACGGCGACCGGCTTCGTCAGCGACGAGGCGAGCGTGGTCACGCCGGGCGTGAGCGCGGGCGTCATGTCGGGCGCGGGCGTCATGTCGGGCGCGGGCGTCATGTCGGGCGACGTCGTCGCCGTCATGTCGGGCGGCGTCACCGGCGTGGTCCCGCCGTCGCCGCCGCTGGTCACGCCGCCGTCGCCGCCGCCGCCGCCGCCGATGCAGAACGTCGGCTCGGCGCACTTCATCGCGGTGCAGTGCGCGCTCGCGCACTCGACGGCGTCGCGGCAGCTCGCGCCGAGCCCCTTCAGCGGCTCGCACTTCTTCGAGCCGAGCACGTCGCACCAGCTCTGCTGGCAGACGCCGAGCTCCTCGTACGACGCCGTCACGCAGGCCGCCCCGACGGCGAGCGGGGCGGTCGCCGGCGCCACGCACTTGCCCGTGTCGCCCGAGCAGACCACGCCGGTCGCGCAGAGCGCGATGTTCTTCACCGACGGGTTGCAGGCGCCACCGACGGGGACCACCGTCTGGCAGGCGCCGGTCGTGCCGGCGGTCGGCAGCGTGCAGCCGTCGTTCGGGCGCGCGGGGTTGGTGTAGCAGCAGAAGGCCACCGTCGGATCGCAGGTGCCGTAGTAGAGGCCGCCGAAGCCGTCCTTGATCGGCGCGCAGGCGGTGCCCGGCGCGGCGGTGCGACGGAAGGGCTTGCGCTGCTCGGCGCCGCCCGGCGGCGCGCCGAAGCCGAAGCAGGTCCCGTCGTAGAGCGCGCGCCCGACGCCCTCGCCGCAGGTCGCCGTCGCCAGCGCGTCGACGCAGGCCTGCGCCGCGGCGGCGTCGAACTGCACCCGCCCCGTCTTCACCTCCGCGACCCACGACCCGAGCGGGCGCGCGTCGAAGAGCTGCTTGACGACGCCCGGGCAGGCCGCCGCGCCGAGCGTCGCCTGCGGCGGGAGCTGCGGCTTGAGCGCCTGGATGGTCGTGTCGTTCTGGAAGGCGTTCAGATAGTCGGTGAAGTAGGCGCCGAGGCTGGTGCCGTCGCAGCAGCGGTAGAGCGCGCCGCACACCGCCTCGGCCGCGCGCTGCGTGAGCTGGTCGACGTCCATCGGCGTGGTCGGCGTCATGTCGCGACCGCCCGGGTTCGCCAGGTCACCGCTCGGCGCGGCCAGGTCGTTCGTCGTCCCGGGGGCGCCGAGATCCTGCTGGTTGGTTCGTTCGCCGTCGCCGCAGCCAGCGACGAAGGACAGGGAGAGCGCGGCGAGCGCGCGGAGGCCGACGTGTCGCACGGGGGGCTCCTTGGTGACGTGCTGCTGGCGAGTCTGGTGAAGCGGGCTCCTGGTGTCAAGGTAATTAGTTCGATAAACTAATCATCACATGCGGACACACGGAAGGCTTGTCGGTGGTCGTCGTCCTCGGTAGAAGCGGGGGAATGACTCGAAGAGGGGGGAGGCGCGAGCGCGCCAGCACCGAAGAGGCGATCATCGTCGCCTTCTTCGACATCGCCAACCACCTCGCCCGTCGCGGCGAGCGGATGGCGCGGCAGGCGGGGCTGACCACGCAGCAGTGGCTGGTCCTCCTCGAGGTCGCCGGCGATCCCAGCTTCCGCAAGGCGCGCGGCATCGGCGCCGCGCCGGAGGGCATCCTGCCGTCGGAGATCGCGCAGGCGCGCGGCGTCTCGCGGGCGACGGTGAGCGCGCTCGTCGCGCAGCTCCTCCGGCTCGGGCTCATCCGCGACGTCGAGGATCCCGAGGACGGGCGGCGCCGCCGCCTCCTCATCACCCCCGCCGGCGAGCGCGCTCTCTCGACCATCGAGCCCATCCGCAAGGAGGCCAACCGCCGCCTCCTCGCCGCGCTGCCCCCCGCCGACCGCGAGGCGCTGCTCGGCTATCTCCAGGCGACGCTGGCGCCGCTCGTCGAGGCCGACCGCAACGACCCGGTCTGAGCCGCGCCTCGCTTATCCGCTAGACACGAATCAGTCGCAGCTCGCGCCGAGCGGCGCCGAGAACCAGCAGGAGGCGGCGCCCGTCTGCTCGCACTCCAGCCAGATCGACGCGCGCGTGCAGCCGACCGCGTAGGGCACGCCGTCGCCGCCGCAGTAGCGGCAGGCGAGCCCCCCGTCGGGGAACGTGCAGGCGTCGCGCGCCGCCGGCATCGTCGCCGGGCAGCGCGCGTCGTTGCGCGCCGGCCGCGCGCAGACCCAGACCTGCGCGCAGAAGCCCGTCAGCCCGCCGCACACGCAGCAGCGGTCGCCCGCCGCGCAGAGCGCTCCCTGCAACCCGCACGGCTTGCCGTCGTCGACCTCGGGCCCGCAGCCGACCGGCGCCAGATCGACGCCGCCGAGATCGCGCGGCGCCGTCGCCAGATCGCCGCCGAGATCGCGCGGCCCGACCACGCCGCCGCCGTCCGCGCGCTCGTCGAGGAGCCGCGTGCGGCACGCCCACAGCGACAGCAACACGACAGCGACTGCGACGACGAGGTTCGCCCGCGGCATGTCCCGTAGGTGCCGCGACCCGCGGCAACGAGGCCCGAAAAATCAGGAAGCGCGACGGACCTACGCCGCGGACCGGTCGCAGGAGAATTTCTGTCTAGCGCGGGACGGTCCCGCCCTCGCGCTGCACCTTCTCGCGGTGCTCCTCGAGCATGCGGAGGAAGGTCGGCACCAGCTCCGGATCGAACTGCGCCCCCGCGCAGCGCTCGAGCTCGGCGACGGCGACGTCGTGTGGCAGCGCCTTCCGATAGGCGCGATCCGACGTCATCGCGTCGTAGGTGTCGGCGATCGCCACCACCCGCCCGAGGAGCGGGATGTTGTCCCCGACGAGTCCGCGCGGATACCCCGACCCGTCCCAGTTCTCGTGGTGGCACCACGCGCCCGGGATGAGCTCGATCATCGCCGGGATCGGCTCGAGGATGCGCTTGCCCTTCGCGGGGTGCGTCCGGAACATCGCGACCTCTTCCGGCGTCAGCTTCCCCGGCTTGTTCAGCTTCTCGTAGCGGATGCCGATCTTGCCGATGTCGTGCATCAGCCCGGCCTGCACGATCTTCTCGACCTCGGGCTCGGTCAGCGTGAGCCCGCGCGCCGTCAGCGACGAATAGAACGCTACGCGCTCGGAGTGGCCGCGCGTGTACTTGTCACTCTCCTCGAGCGCGTGCGCGAATCCAATGATCGTCGCGCGGAAGTTCTCGGCCAGCGACTCGTTCACCGACACCAGCTCGGTGTTCTTGGTGACGAGGTCCTCGTACAGCCGCGCGTTCTCGATCGACACCGCCGCGCGCGACGCCAGCACCGCCAGCATCTTGCGCTGCCCCTCGGTGAACTTGTGCCCGCGCGTGTACGAGTAGGCGTTCAGGATCCCGATCACCCGATCCTGGACCTTGAGCGGGATGGCGCAGAAGCTGACCAGCCGCTTGTCCTTCGGCGGCTCGACGAAGAAGCGCAGCGCCTTCAGCCCGTGCGCGAGGATCGGCTGATCCTTTCGCACGTGGCCGAGCACCTCGTCGAGGTTGATCGCGCCGACGGCGGCGTCGCCGGCCTCGTTCTGCCGTCGGTGGCGCTCGACGAACAGCCCCGAGCGCGGGTCGACGAGCTGCAGCGTCGCCACGTCGGCCTCGGCCTCGTACAGCACCGCGTCGAGGATCAGGTCGAGGATGGTCTCGAGCTTGAGCGACTGGGCGATCGCCTCGGACAACTTGTATATCGATAAAGCCTCCTTCAGGCGGATGTTCTCCGCCTGGAGGCGCTGGCGATCGAGGCCGCGCTCGACGACGTGGACGACCTCCTCGATCTTGAAGGGCTTCAGGATGTAGTCGTAGGCGCCCTTCTTCATCGACTCGATCGCCGTCTCGACCGTGCCGAAGCCCGTCATGATGATCGTGAGGACGTTGAGCTTGAGCTCGGCGATCTTCTCGAGCAGCTCGAGGCCGCCCATCCCCGGCATCTTGAGGTCGCTGATGACGAGGTCGTAGCTGCGGCGCTGCAATTCCTGGAGGGCGCTCTCGCCGTCCTCGACGGAGCGGACGACGTATCCCTCCATCGTCAGGAAGTCGCAGAGGATCTCGCGGATCACCTTCTCGTCGTCGACGACGAGCACGCGCGCGGCGGTCGTGTCGTCAGGCTGCGATGGGGTCTCCAATGGGCTCCTCACGCCGCCAACGAAGTGTCGGCGGCGTCTGCAACTTTACAGCATCGCTGTCGGGTGGTCTACCGCGGCATGCTGCGCGCCGAGTTGTACTGCTCGGCCTGCGTCTGATACGTGCGCTCGAGGCTGTCGACCTCGGGGCGGAGCTTCTCGGCGTCGAGCCGCGCCTCGGTGAAGTCCTTGTCCTTCTCCATCGCCTGCGTCTCGAAGGTGGCGACGTTGAAGTCCTCCGACGGCTTGATGCCGCGCATCTGCGCCAGGCGCGCCTTCTCGAGCTCGTACTTCGCGTCGGCCGCCTTCTGGTGCGCCTCGGCCGCCTCGCGCTCGCGCTTGACGAGCTTCTTCTTCTTCTCCAGCCAGTCGACCTTGGCCTGCCCCGCCTTCTTGCCCATCTCGCTCACGCGCAGGTCGCGCTCGGCCGAGTTCTTGCGGTTCACGTCGCCGGTCTGCTCGGCCAGCTTCTTCGAGCTCTCGGCGTTCTCGACGCCGAGCTTGGCCATCTTGTACTCGTTCTCGGCGATGTCGAGCTCGCGCGAGACCTGCTTCAGATCGGCCTCGGCCTTCTGATACTCCTGCTTGGCGATCGAGCGCTCCTGCTCGGCCATCATCATCCCCTGCTTCTCCTGCACGGGGATCTGCGCGAAGACGCTGTCGTCGATCTTGTACTTCGGGCCGCTCGAGCACCCACCGGCGGCGAGGAGGGCGATGAAAAGGGTGTGACGCAGACGCGGGCGCATCATGGGACGATCTCCTTTTGTGTCAAGCAATAACGGGCCGCGCGGTGGCGGCCTGCAAGCTCGGGAACCACGAGAAGAACACGCGGAGCTGCTCCTTCCGCGCGGGGTCGACGTAGTCGAAGTTCACGCCGCGATCGATGACCTCCCAGAAGTCCTTGGCCTCGATGCGGAGGAGCTCGTCGCGGATCGAGGCGAGCCGCTCGGGGCGCTCGCCCTCCATGTCCTTGTAGATGCGGCGCGCGTACTCCGCGCCCGCCTCGCCGCGCACGAGGTAGAAGCTGGCGAGCTTGACCTGCGCCTTGCGCACGCCGCGCAGCATCCGCTCCTGCGTCTGCGACTCGGCCTCCTTGTCGAGCTCGAGCAGCGTCTTCAGCGCCACCTCGTGCGCCCCCGACGTCGCCGCGAAGGTCCGCTCGCACAGCGTCGCCACGTCGTACGCCACCGTCTCGGTGACGAAGGCCAGCTCCATCCCGTGCGCGACCTGCGCGTAGTACTTGAAGTAGAAGATCACCTCGGAGACGAGCGCGTCCTGCTTCTCCTCAATGGCGCGCTCCACCAGCTGCCGGTACTGGTGCAGGATGTTGTACGCGGTGCGGACCTGCTGCCTGTTCAGCGTCGCGCGCAGGTAGGTGTTGAAGAACTTCACCGCCAGCGCGACCGCGTGCGCGTCCTTGGCCTCGAGCGCCGCCTCGCCGATGTAGCGCGTGTTGATGGCGATGAGGTGGTTGATGTCCGGCATCTCGCCGAGCGCCTCGTTGTAGATCGCCTGGTACTGGCGCAGCGCCTTCCACTCGAGCCAGGTGCGGCGGTCGCGGATCTCGTCGATGGTGTCGCCGGCGAGCGCGACGAAGTCGGGGTTCTGGCGCAGCGCCGGGCCGACCTCGTACCAGGCGGCGGGGATCTCGCGCTTCTTGGCCAGGTAGTGCACCACCAGATCGCGGAGCGCGTCGACGGTGCCCGAGGCGATGGCCTTGTCCTTCTGCGAGACCGCGTTCACCGCGATGTCGGAGAGCTGCTCGATGGAGGCGAGCGCGCGATCCTGGTGGCGGCCGCTGACGGCGGCGTCGACGGCCTCGGCCTGGATGCGCCCAACGACGCGATCGGGGTCGAGGAAGTCGAACACGTAAGCGAAGTAGGGGACCATGAGCAGGAGGCTCGCCGTCACCAGCACCATCGTGAAGATGATCGAGATGCGCGGGAGGAAATTCTTGTCTAGCGCGATCGAGACCCACACCGCGTTGATGCAGGCGATGACGAAGAAGGACATCACCCCGACGTTGGTGCGATCGCGGAAGAACATGTCGGCGATGCGCGGGGTGTAGCGGGTGGCGGCGAGCTGGACGACGATGGAGACGACGGTGATGACGATGCCGAGGACCGCGGCGACGGTCTGGGCCATCGACCCGAGCGTGTTCTGCATCGTGTCGATGTCGAAGGTGAACAGGCGCGTGAACGGCCCCATCCCGCCGTGGTCGCGCCCGACGGCGAACCAGTCAAGGAGGTAGAAGCCGAAGAAGACCGTCATCGCCGTCGCGCCGAGGAGCACCAGCGGCGCCAGCATCGAGCGGCGCGGGCCTGTCGGAGAGGGCTCGGGAGGAGCGGCGACGGACATGTCCGGCGGCTACTTTACGCCGGCCGTGGGCGCGTTTTCTATACTGCTGTAGACTTCGCGCGCATGCTGCTGGTGGTCGACGTAGGGAATACGAACACCGTCGTCGGTGTGTTCGACTTGGAGGGCGCCGAGCCGTCGCTGAAGGCGCACTGGCGCCTCGAGACGCGCAAGGGGCGCACCGCCGACGAGTACGCGGCGACGCTGCACGGGCTCTTTCAGATGAGCGGGATCCCCTGGGCGATGACCGCCGGGATGATCGCGACGGTGGTGCCGCCCGCGCTCTTCGCCGTCGAGAGCTTCTTCAAGCGGCACGTCGGGGTGACGCCGCTCGTCGTCGGGCCGGGGCTGAAGACGGGGATGCCGGTGCTCGTCGACAACCCGCGCGAGGTGGGCGCCGATCGCATCGTGAACGCGGTCGCGGCGTACGAGCGCTTCCGTCGCGGCTGCATCATCGTCGACTTCGGGACGGCGACGACGTTCGACCTCGTGACGCCGAAGGGCGAGTACGCGGGGGGCGCGATCGCGACGGGGATCACCACCTCGGCCGACGCGCTCTATCAGGCGGCGGCGAAGCTGCCGCGCGTCGAGCTCCTGCGCCCGGCGTCGGTGATCGGGCGCAACACGGTGGCGTCGATGCAGGCGGGGCTCTTCTTCGGCTACGTCGGCTTGACGGACGAGATCGTCACGCGCATGAAGGCGCAGGTGGACTACCCGGTGACGGTGATCGCGACGGGCGGGCTGGCGCCGCTCATCGCCAAGGACTCGCGCACCATCGAGCACACCGACGAGATGCTGACGTTGACCGGGCTCCGGCTGATCTACGAGCGGAATAAGGGATAGACGGGAATGGATTGGGTGCCGCTCGAGACGCTGCCGCCGGCGGTGGAGAAGGTCGCGGGGCCGAAGGCGCCCGCGCCGCTCAAGATGATGGCGGCGCGCGGGATGTCGCCGCTCAAGCCCGGCGAGATGCTGACCGCGCTCTATCAGCTCGCGCAGTCCGACGACGTGGCGCTCAAGCAGGCGGCGCAGAAGACGGCGACCGAGCTGCCGGAGACGACGCTGAAGGGCGGGCTCGCCGAGCCGCTCGACGTGCGCGTCCTCGACTTCTTCGGGCGGCGCCTGTTCCAGAAGCCGGCGCTGCTCGAGGTGGTGCTGCTCAACCGGCAGACCGACGACGACACCTACCGCCACCTGGCGACGATCTGCAGCGAGGCGGAGCTCGAGCTGATCGCGCGCAACGAGGAGCGGTTGCTGAGGACGCCGGCGATCATCGCCGCGCTCTACATGAACCCGAAGACGCGCATGTCGACGGCGCAGCGCGCGCTCGAGCTGGCGGTGCGCAACGGGGTGCGCGTCGACGGGATCCCGGCGTTCGAGGAGGCCAAGGCGGCGATCGAGGCGGAGGCGGGCGCGTCGCCGGTCGACGCGGCGGAGGTCGACGCGGCCTTCGCCAAGGCCGCCGAGGTGGCGGTCGATCCGATGGCCGCGCTCATCGTCGGTGCGGTCGATCCGGCGGAGGAGGCGGCGCAGCTCGCGGCGGAGGAGCGGGCGGTCGTCGACGCGCTCGCCGCCGGCGAGGAGCCGCAGACCGAGGAGATCGCCGAGGAGAAGAAGAAGCGCCTCGAGGAGCTGCCGGTCGCGGCGCAGATCCGCGCAGCGACGCTGGGGAACAGCTTCGCGCGCTCGATCCTCATCCGCTCGAAGAACAAGCAGGTGTCGCTCGCCTGCGTGAAGTCGCCGGCGGTGAAGGACACCGAGGCGATGCACTGGGCGGCGAACCGATCGCTCGACGAGGACATCATCCGTCACATCGCCAACAAGCGGCAGTGGACGCGGCTCTACGGCGTGAAGGTGGCGCTGTGCAACAACCCGAAGTGCCCCATCCCGACGGCGATGGGGTTCCTGCCGCACCTCCGCCCGCCGGATCTGAAAGCGGTGTCGCGGTCGAAGGGCGTGCCGTCGGCGGTGGCGAACGCGGCCAAGCAGATGCTGCAGGCGCGCGGCAAGGGCAAGGCGTAGGGCGCGGCGGTCGCGCGCGCCCTATATCCTCGACGCATGCGCGGGTTCCTCGAGCGAGTGGGCGGCGTGCTGGCGGCGCCGCCACCGACGATGCGCGCGCTGGCGCGCGGCGGGCTCGGCGGGGGCCAGCACGCGCTGCGCGACGTGGGGATCCTGCTCGGGCTGCGGCTCGTGGCGGGCGAGCTCCCGTCGCTGGTGGCGGCGAGCGCGCGCGCGGTGAAGCTCTCGCTCGGCGCGGGGCTGCAGTCGCTGCTGGTCACCGTCGGGCAGATCGCGCCCGACGTGCTGGGGATCCTCGTCGCGGGGCTGCTCCTGTCGGCGCTGGCCGGGCGGGCGCGCCACACGCCCGGGCCCGAGCGCGCGACGGCGTTCGACCTCGCGGCCTACGCCTGGGTGCCCTACCTCGCGGGGCGCCTCGTGTTCGTGCTCGGCTCGATCGCCTCGGGGCGCGTCCCGTCGCCCGTCGCGCAGCAGGTGGCCGACGTCGTCGCGCTCCTGTGGGCGGCCTTCGCCTGGGTCTCGGCGCTGGTGGCGCTGCGCGACGAGCGGCGGGCCGACCACGATCGCCCGCCGACGCCCGCGCCGCCGCCGGCCATCCCGACGGGGGTGCTGCTGGTGATCATGCTGCTGGCGCTCGGCGGGCTGCGCGGCGTCGCGGTGGCGCGCGGCTGGGACGAGCTCGTCACCGTCGGTGTCCCGCCCGGCGGCGCGGCCCCCGCCGTCGAGCTCTCGCTGGTCGACGGCGCGCGCGCGCGCGTCCCCGATCCGGACGGGCGGGCGGTCGCGCTGGCCTTCTGGGCGACGTGGTGCGGCCCCTGCCGCGAGGAGCTCCCGCGCCTCGAGCGCGTCGCGGCGCGGATCGATCGCGCGCGGCTGCGCATCGTCGCGGTGAACATCGAGGAGGCCGACCTGAAGGCGGAGGCCGCGCGCGTCGCGAAGCAGCTCGCCCCGTCGCTGGAGGTGGCCTACGACGGCGCCGCGGCGGCGGCGCGCTACCGCGTCGTCGGCATCCCCTACACAATGGTGGTGGGGCGCGACGGCAAGGCGGTCGCGGTGCTCGACGGGCTGCACTCGGAGCGCGAGCTCGAGGCGGCGCTCCGGTCGGCGCTAGACAAGAAGTAGGGGCGCGCTATTTCAGCTTCTGCGCCGCCGACGCGGTCTCTTCGATGGCGGAGGCGTTGCGGTGGCGCGCCGTCGGCAGGTGCGCGTCCCAGCAACCCACGCTGCAGAAGGCGAGCTTGACGCGCCCCGAGTTGCACGTCGACACCGAGCAGCGCCAGTACTTCGCGCCCATCGCGATGGGCTTCCGGCACATCGAGCAGACTGCGAACGTCTCGCTCATGACGTCCACACACTAGCACACCCGTGCCCGTGCCCGTGCCCGTGCCCGTGCCCGAATCGCTTCAGCGACGAACCGGGCACGGGCACGGGTACGGGTACGGGCACGGGTAATAAAACGGAATTCCTGGGCATTATGTAGGTGTATGTAGGAAAACTTTCGTTCGCAAAACGCGGGTGATACCATGCGATCGTGCGTCGGAAGTCGACCGTACTCCTCGAGGCGATGGCGGTGGCCGGCCTCGGGATGGGCGTCATCGCCGGGGTGAAGACCCTCCGCGGCGTCCCAGAAGCCGACGCCAGCACCCTGCGCGCGACGATGGTCGTCCCCGTCGGCCCCGGCTCCCTCGAGCCCGGCCCGCTCGAGGTCGCCGCCGACGCGACCGGCACCTTCCTCGGCATGAAGGACGAGCTCCTCCTCGACCGCATGCGCACCGCCGAGATCGTGAAGGCGAAGCTGAACAAGGGCGGCAGCTCGATCAGCTTCCGCCTCGACTTCGCCGACGGCTCGCGCGCCGCCTTCAAGCCCGAGCAGGTCAACCCTCAGACCGTCCCGCGGAAGGAGATCGCGGCCTACCGCATCGGCCGCCTCCTCGGCTTCAACCACGTCCCGCCGGCGACCTCGCGCACCGTCCACCGCGACGAGCTCGTCGGCAAGCTCCCGCCGGACATGCAGTGGATGGCCCGCCGCATCGACGCCGAGACGCTCTTCGACGAGGAGGGCTTCACGCGCGGCGAGGTCAGCTACTGGATCCCGATCATCGTCGACTCGCACCTCGACACGCTCGAGAACGTGCTCGAGTGGTGGCGCTGGATGACCGTCGGGGAGGAGATCCCGCCCGAGAAGGTCCGCCTCATGGAGCAGCTCTCGTCGCTGCTGCTCTTCGACATGCTGACCAACAACAGCGACCGCTTCTCCGGCGGCAACCTCATGACGTCGGCCGACGGGCGGATCCTGTTCTGGATGGACAACACCTTCGGGTTCCAGCTCGAGCCCGAGGGGCACCTCCGCTGCCGGACCTACCTCTCTCGCTGCCAGAAGTTCTCGCGCAAGATGATCGCGGCGCTGCGTCGCCTCGATCTGGCGACGCTGCGCGCGGCGCTGGCCATCGAGCCCGGCGTGCTCTCCGAGGCCGAGATGCGCGCGGTGCTGGCGCGCCGCGACGCCGCCCTCCGCCACGTCGACGCGCAGATCGCCCAGCACGGCGAGGCGCAGGTGCTGGTGTTCCCGTGATGCCGGCGTCGCTGCGGCGCGAGCTGCGCCTGTTCCACGCCTACCGATTTCTGTCTACTTCTTATCTGTTCCTGGCGGTCCTCGACCGCTTCTTCCAGACGCGCGGCCTCGACTTCACGCGCATCACGCTCCTCAACACCGTCTACGCCGCGACGCTGATCGTCTGCGAGGTCCCGACGGGCGCGCTCGCCGATCTCTTCGGCCGCTGCCGCGCGATGATGCTCGGGGCGCTCCTCATGGCCATCGGCTGCCTGGTCGACTACCAGGGGCACGACTTCTGGACCTTCGCCGTCGGAGAGGGGCTGCTCGCGCTCGGCATGACGCTGACCTCGGGCGCCGACTCGGCGTGGCTCTACGACCTCCTCCGCCAGCACGGCTGCGAGGACGAGTACCGTCGCTACGAGGGCTCGGCGACGGCGGCCAAGCTGGTGGGCGCCGCGGCGGCGCTGGTCTTCGGCGGCTGGCTGGGCCAGCGCGCCCCCGAGTTGACCTACGCGGTCACCGCCGCGGTCTGCCTCGTCGCGGCGCTGATCGCGATGATGATGCGCGAGCCGCGCATCTGCCGCGTCGAGGAGCCGCGCTTCTTCCGCGGCATGGCCCACGCCGGGCGCTCGGTCCTCACCAGTCGCCCGCTGCTCTTCGCCGTCGGCTTCTCGGTGCTCGTCTTCACGCTGCTGCGGATGGGCCTCTACCTCCACCCGGCCTATTTGCGTCAAGCGAATTTGTCGCCGGTCCAGGTCGGCATCGCGCTCGCCGGGCTCTCGGTCGTCGGGGCGCTGGCGGCGCAGCGGATCGAGGCGGTGCGCCGCCTCTTCGGCGAGTCGCGCCTCATCTGGGTGCTGCCGCTCGCGCTGGCGGCCTCCTACGCGGTGATGGGGCGCGTCTTCGCCAGCTGGGGCATCGCGCTCCTCGCCGTGCAGTCGCTGGTGAACGGCGTCTTCTCGCCCTTCTCGAAGGAGCTCATCAACCGCGAGATCCCCGACTCGGGGCTGCGCGCGACGGTGCTGTCGTTCGAGTCGATGGCCCGCCGCATCGCCTTCGGCGCCTTCGCGCCCGTCTGCGGCGTGCTCATCGACGGCAGCGGCCTCGGCGCCGGCCTGATGGTCTGCGCGGTCGCGGGCGCCGTCGGCGGCCTCGTGCTGCTGCTCTCGGCGGTGCGCCGCCACCGTCGCGGCCTGCACGGCTTCGAGGGCGAGGTCACGCCGACGCCGATCCCCGGCGAGGTGACCGTGCCCGCGCCGTCGGCGGCCGCGCCTATCGCCGCGAACGGAAGAGCGCGCTGATCGTCAGCGCCGCGTAGCCGTAGTAGCCGGTGTCGGTGCGGACGTCGTTGGGCGCGTTCTCGCGCTGCGCGAAGACGCCGCCCACGCCCCCCTCGAAGACCAGCCGCGCGTTGCCGGGCTCGACGGTAAAGCCGAACGGCGCGACCAGGTTCTCCGTCGGGCCGAGCCCGCCGTAGAGGCCGTCCGAGATCGGCACCGCCCAGGCGAAGCGGCCGCCGAGGAAGAGCCGCACCGGGGCGTGGCCGAGGTGCGGCGACGAGAGCACGAAGCCGAACCCCGAGCCGATCGCCGGCCGGCTGGCGGTGCCGCGCGAGCTCCCCGTCCAGCTGCCGCCCATGTCGAGGAGGAGCGCGAAGATCGACGCGGGCGCGACCTTGTACCCGACGGCGGCGGAGACCGCGAGGTCGGCCGGGTCGTTGACGGAAAATCCGAACTGGCGCGCGCCGACGCCGACGCGCAGCTTGGTCCCGAGCGCGCCGCAGCAGCGCGGCGTCTCGGAGGCGTTGCCGCCGCCGCCACCCGCGAAGGTGAGCGCGACGTCGCGGGCGTGGAGGGTCTCAGCGGTCTCGCCGAGGTGCCACACGGGGACCGGCGTGCAGGCGGTGAGCGACACGACGACGACGAGGAGCCGGGCGCGCTTCATGCGACCTCCGTCTTAAGCCCCCCGTCGTTGCTTGACAGTGCGACGACGATAAACCAGATTCCGCGGGTTGGTCTCGCAATGAAGAAGCACAAGGTCCACTTCGTCTCGCTCGGCTGCCCCAAGAACCGCGTCGACTCGGAGGTCATGCTCGGGCTCACCGCCCAGGCCGGCTTCTCGATCACGCCGGAGGCGGCGGACGCCGACTTCATCGTCGTCAACACCTGCGGCTTCATCGGCGAGGCGAAGGAGGAGTCGATCGACACCATCCTCGAGATGGGTCGGCTGAAGACGGAGGGGCGCGCCAAGCGCCTGGTCGTCACCGGCTGTCTCTCGCAGCGCTACGCGGGCGACCTCGCGCGCGACCTGCCGGAGGTCGATCAGTTCCTCGGCTCGGGAGACGTCGACAAGATCGTGGGCGCCATCCGCGGCGAGGGCGCGCGCGACGGCGTGACGATGGATCCGGCCTACCTCTACGACGACGTGACGCCGCGCCTCCTATCGCTGCCGTCGTACACGGCGTACGTGAAGATCGCCGAGGGGTGCGATCGGCCCTGCTCGTTCTGCATCATCCCGAAGCTGCGCGGCGGGCAGCGCTCGCGCCACCCCGACAGCGTCGAGCGCGAGGTGCGCGACCTCGTCGCGCGCGGCGCCGTCGAGATCAACCTCGTCGCGCAGGACCTCACGACGTACGGCTGGGACCTCGACAACAAGGCCGGCGACTTCACGCTCGCCAAGCTGGTCAAGCGGCTCGCCAAGATCGACGGGCTGCGCTGGCTGCGGCTGCACTACCTCTATCCGACGGCGACGACGGACGAGCTGCTCGACGTCATCGCCGAGGAGCCGCGCGTCGCCAAGTACATCGACATGCCGCACCAGCACGTCTCCGACGGCGTGCTCAAGCACATGCGGCGCGGCTACGTCGGCAAGACGCCGCGCACGCTGCTCGAGAAGATCCGGGCGCGCATCCCCGGCGTGACGATGCGGACCACGTTCATCGTCGGGCACCCCGGCGAGACCGAGGCCGATCACGAGGCGCTGCTCCAGTTCGTGAAGGACGCGGAGTTCGACCGCGTCGGCGTGTTCACCTACTCGACGGAGGAGGGGACGCACGCGGGCGAGCTGGTGGCCAAGGGGCTGGGGGTCGAGCCGGCGGTGATGGAGAAGCGGCGGCGCGACGTGATGCGCCTGCAGCGGACGATCTCGCGGCGCAAGATGAAGGCGATGGTCGGGCGCGAGCTCGACGTCCTCGTCGAGGGGCCGAGCGAAGAGAGCGAGTACCTGCTCGTCGGGCGGCACGAGGGGCAGGCGCCCGAGATCGACGGACAGGTCTTCCTGGCGATGGGCGACGGCCTGCGCGCCGCGCCCCGGCAGGGCGACGTCGTGCGCGCGCGCGTGACCGCCTACGCCGACTACGACCTCTCGGCCACCGTCGAGGGCGTCGTCGAGAAGAGCCGCATCAAGCGCACCACCCGCCTCCCCCTCCTCGCCTGACCAGAACAGATTTTTTTTATAGGAGGACGGAGGACGGAGGATCAGAACAGAAGGGTTCTGACGTCTGAAGCTCCGTCCTCCGTCCTTGTATAGACATCGGCAGGGTCGTGCACGGTTAGACTCCCGGCGTGGCGGTAGACCGATCCTTCCTGGGTCCAACGAGACCGCACAGGAGCAAGGGTCGCCG
>Ga0272446_1001206_pt1 | contig 38335 bp, 26 predicted proteins | sample YNPCB0061_FD_194587 | JGI IMG/M metagenome (GOLD analysis project Ga0272446, IMG submission 194587) | Hot spring microbial mat communities from Yellowstone National Park, WY, United States - YNP-CB-006-1 | ecosystem: Environmental > Aquatic > Thermal springs > Hot (42-90C) > Sediment | place...
GTTCCTCGAGCTCGGCGCCCAGCAACGGCCACTCGCGGCCGGGCGCGGGGTCGCCGTTCTGAAAGGTCGCGGTGCGTACGGCGTCGCCGATGCGCACGCGCAGCGTGAGGTTCCACTTCTGTTGCACGGCCACCTCGCCGCCGAGTTCGAGCGTGCCCTCGCCGGTGATCTCGAGGCCCGGTGGCTCGGCGCCGTCGGTCAGGCGCAGGTGGAACACGTGGTACCGCTCGAAGAGGGGATTGCCGCCGCTGTGCACCAGGTCGAACCCGCCGGTCAACGGCACGGGCAAGACCCGTTGCGCGCACACGATGCAGGCGTTCACGAACCGGCTGTCCGCCAGCAAGCGATAGGCCCAGCGACTCAGCTCCGGCACCGCCACCAATCGCAGCGAAGGACCGTTGGGCGCCGGTGTGGTCAGGGTCAAGTCCAGGTCCGCGCCCACCGGTTGGAGACCGGACTCGTACCGTACCGGACCAGTGCCGTCATCCAGTTCCAGCCACATCTCGTGCCCGAAAAACGGTCCGCGCCCGCCCCGCCGGTAAAACCCGGTGCCGCGCCAGACGCGGGGCGTGCCGCCGGGGGCCACCGTTTCAAGGTGCACCCGCTCGACGGCAAAGTTCTCCCAGTCCATCGGCCCGGGTTGCGGCATCAGCCGGAAACTGCCGCGCACGGGCAGGGAGGGGCCGTCGCCGGCCGGGGTCCATTGACTGCCTTCGACCAACTGGTGGAGCGTTTGGGCCCGGACAGGCCCGGCAAGCCCGCCAACCAGCAGGGCCAACCAGAGCCAACAGCGGCGACCCGCCGTGCCGCGCGAGGTTGAACGAGCCCGGCGGGATGTGGAGGTGACAGCAAAACCGGTCGTCGAGTTCATGCCGCGAACGTACGCACTTCCCGGCCGCTTGCCAACGGTCGCGCGGATGTCGGTGAGGCCGGGGGGACGCGCGGCCGCGGTCTAGCCTGCATATTCATAGGCGGTTAGGAACCGGAAGGCGTAGCGCAGATTTCCAATCTGCCGTACCGCGGGTTTCCAACCTGCGGAGCGCCGCCAGGTTTCCGACACTTTGCCGACTGGAAGTCGGCGATACGGCAGGTTGGAAACCTGCGCTACGAGCCTTGGTCGGCCGTACGCGAACCAGTTCGTGGAATAAGCAGGCTAAAGCCCCAGCTTGCGCAAGGCCGCGCCGGTGTGGCTGCGCGGGCAGGCCGCGATGGTCTCCGGCGGCCCGGTCGCGACGATTTCGCCGCCCGCCTCGCCCGCCTCCGGCCCTAGGTCAATCACCCAGTCCGCTTCGGCGATGAGGTCGAGATTGTGCTCGATGACGATCACCGTGTGGCCGGCGTCCACCAGGCGCTGGAGGACTTCAACCAGCCGGCGCACGTCGGCCATGTGCAGGCCAATGGTGGGTTCTTCGAGCAGGAACAGGTTGCGCCGGGCGCGCCGGCCTGCCAGCCCGGGCAACTCGGGTTGCGGTTTGAGCCCGGCCAGCAGGTGCGTCACCAGCTTCACCCGCTGGGCCTCGCCGCCGCTGAGCGTGGGACTGGTCTGGCCCAGCTTCAAGTAGTCCAGGCCGGTGTCGTGCAGGGCGTCGAGCGCGCGCCGCAGGCGCGGAAAGGCCGCGAAAAACTCGCGTGCCTCGGCCACGCTCAGGTCGAGCACCTGGGCGATGTTCAACCCGTGGAAGGTCACCTCGAGCGTCTGCGGATTGAACCGCCGGCCCGCGCAGGTCTCGCATTTCACAAACGCCGGCGGCAGGAAGTTCATCTCCAGCTTCACCACGCCCGCGCCTTCGCAGCCGGGGCAGCGCCCCTGCGGGCTGTTGAAGGAAAACCGCCCCGGCCCGTACCCGCGCAACCGCGCCTCGGGCACCTGGGCGAAGAGCGCGCGGATGTCGTCGAAAAACCCCACGTACGTCGCCGGCGTCGAGCGCGGCGTGCGGCCGATGGGCGCCTGGTCCACCTCGTACACCGCGGCGAGCGACTCGAAACCGCGGACCCGCCCGGCGGCCGGGGGCGGCGTTTCGCGCCCGCCCTGGAGCGCCGCGCGCAACGCGGGCCACAGGCACTCGCGGATCAACGTGCTCTTGCCCGAGCCGCTCACCCCCGTGACCACGATGAACCGCCCCAGCGGGAAGCGCACGGTGAGGTGCTTGAGGTTGTGCCTCACCGCGTCCTCCAGCACCAGCCAGGACACCTCCGCCGCCGCGCCCGTCGCGGTCTGGCCGGCCGCGCCGCGCCCCGGGCGACGGTGGACGGGCTGCGGCTCGAGCACCGGCCGCCGCGCGCCCCGGGCCGGGCGGGGCAATTGCGCGTGTTCGCGCAGGCAACGGCCGGTGATCGAGTCCGGGTGCCGCAGCAATTCGCGCAACGTGCCGCAGGCCACGACCTGCCCGCCGCGGACGCCCGCGCCGGGGCCCAGGTCCACAATCCAGTCCGCGCGGCGCATCGTGGCCTCGTCGTGCTCGACCACCACCAGCGAATTGCCGCGGGCGCGCAGCCGGGCAAGCGTGGCCAGCAAGCGCTCGTTGTCGCGGGCGTGCAGGCCGATGGTCGGCTCGTCCAGCACGTACAAGACCCCGCTGAGGTTCGAGCCCAGTTGCGCCGCCAAGCGGATGCGCTGGTTCTCGCCGCCCGAAAGCGTGGTCACCGCACGGTGGAGCTGCAGGTAGCCCAGCCCCACCTCGCGCAGGAAGCGCAGCCGCTCGCGAATCTCCGGCAGGATGTCCCGCGCGATCAACGCCGCCCGGCCGGCGGGCTTCCAGTGCGCGAAGGCCGCCGCCGCCGCGTCCACCGAAAGCGCGCCCAGTTGGTCAATCGTGATGCCTTCCGCCGCCGCCGCGCCGCGGCGTCCGGCCCCGGCCGCCGGGCCGAACCCCGGCAACCGCACCGCCCGGGCCACGGGATTGAGCCGCGCCCCGCCGCACTCCGGGCAGACCTCGCGCTCGCCCTCCTGCCAGCTCCACCAGGATTCCTCGATCGCGTCCGCCCGCGCCCCGCGGTCCACGTCCTCGGGCAGGTAGAACAGTTCGCCGAAGCCCCGGCAGCGCGGGCACCAGCCGGCGGGCGAGTTGTAGCTGAAAAACTTCGGGTCCAGCGGCGCGAAGGACCGGCCGCAACCCGGGCAGGCGCGTTCGGTGGAATGCACGGTGAGCGTGCCCGCGGCATCCAGCGCGAAGAGCGTGCCCCGGCCCAGCTCGAGCGTCTCGTCCACCAGCGCGCGCAGGTCGGCGGCGCGCCGGCCGGCGCGGTCCGTGGCGCCGCGGCGGTCCAACTCCCCGGTGAGCACCTCGAGGTGATGTTCGCGGAAGCGGTCCAGCTCGACCGGGGCGTCGGTCGGGTAGAACCGGCCGTCGGCCCGCACCTGCGCGTAACCGTGCTGGCGCGCCCAGGCCACGACCTCGCGGTGGAAGCCCTTGCGTCCGCGCACCACCGGCGCCAGCAGGCGCAACGGCCCGCGCCGCCGCGCCTCGGCCCGCAGGCGCGCGCAGACCTGGTCGCGCGTCTGCGGGGCCACGGGCACCTGGCAGTCCGGGCAATACGGCACGCCCAGCCGGGCGAAGAGCAGGCGCACGAAGTGGTAAATCTCCGTGACCGTGGCCACGGTGCTCTTGCCGCCGCCGCGGGCGTTGCGCTGCTCGATGCTCACCGTGGGCGGCAGGCCGGCGATGAGGTCCACGTCCGGCCGGGCCAGTTGCTCGACAAACTGCCGGGCGTAGGTGTTCATCGAGTCCAGAAACCGCCGCTGGCCCTCGGCGAACAACAGGTCAAACGCCAGCGTGCTCTTGCCCGAGCCGCTGACGCCGGTGATGACGACGAACCGCCCCCGCGGGATGGTCACCGAGAGGTTCTTGAGGTTGTGCTCGCGCGCGCCGTGGATGGTGATCGCGTCGGCGGCCGCGGGCGCGTCCGGTTCCTGCCACATGACCGGCAGTGTGTACCGGGGCGGGCGGCCGCGCCAGTGCCCGCGCCGGGCCTTCGACGCGCCGCGCTTGGGGCTTGCCACGTCGCGCGCCGGGCCGTTAGCTCGGGCGCGTGAAAGCCACGTTGCCCACTCTGGCCCTCGGCGCCCTGTTCGCCGGAGCGCTTCCCGCCGCCGCCCTGACCTTGTTTGGCCCGGACACCGTCCCCGCGCCCATCCTGATCCAGCCCGACGCCACGGCCGCCGAGCGCCACGCCGCGCAGGAGCTGGCCGAGACCTTGCGGGAAATCTCGGGCGCCAATTTCCAGGTGGCGACCGCCGGCGAGCCTTTGCCCGCGCGGGCCATTCTCATCGGGCCCGGCCCGGTGGCGGCGAAGCTCTTTGGCGAGGTGCCGTGGGATCAGCTCGGGCCGGAGGAGGTGGTTCTCCGGACCCGGGGCGAGCGCCTGCTGCTGGCCGGGGGCCGGCCGCGCGGGACGTTGTACGCGGTCAGCCAGTTCTTGCAGGCGCAGTGCGGGGTGCGGTGGTGGACGCCCTGGGCCGCGCGCGTGCCGAAGCGGGAGCGCCTGGCGGTGGAGGCGCTGGACGTGCGGTATCGGCCGGTCTTCGAGTCGCGGGACCCGTACTGGTATCCGGCGTTTGACGCGCGCTGGGCGGTGCGGAATTTCTCGAACAGCCAGTCGGCAAACATTCCCGAGGAATGGGGCGGCTGCATCCGCTACAAGGGGTTTGTCCACACCTTCTACCCGCTGGTGCCGCCCGAGGAACACTTCGCCAAGCACCCGGAGTGGTACAGCGAGATCAAGGGCCGGCGCACCCATGACCACGCCCAGCTTTGCCTGACCAACCCCGAGTTGCGCGACTACGTGGTCGAGCGCGTGAAAGCCTGGCTGCGCGAGACGCCCGAGGCGCGCATCGTCTCGGTCTCCCAGAACGACTGGCACGGCTACTGCGAGTGCGCCCGGTGCAAGGCGCTGGACGAGGCCGAGGGCAGCCACGCCGGCAGCCTGCTGGACTTCGTCAACTACGTGGCCGAGCGGATCGAAAAGGAGTTCCCGCACGTGGCGGTGGACACGCTGGCCTACCAGTACACCCGCCAGCCGCCGCGCACCCTCAAGCCGCGCCCCAACGTCATTGTCCGGCTCTGCTCCATCGAGTGCAACTTCCGCGAGCCGCTCGACGCCCCGGCCAATGCGAAGTTCGCCGACGACATCCGCGGCTGGGCCAACATCTGCGACCGGCTCTACATCTGGGACTACACCACCGACTTTGCGCATTACCTGCAGCCGCACCCGAACTGGTTCGTGCTCGGCCCGAATGTCCGCTTCTTTGCGGCGCACCATGTCCGGGGCGTCTTCGAGCAGGGCGCGTATCAAAGCCACGGGTCGGAGTTCGCCGAACTGCGCGCCTGGGTGCTGGCCCAACTGCTCTGGGACCCGCGCCGGGACGACCGTGCCCTGATCCGCGAGTTCCTCGAGGGCTACTACGGCGCGGCGGCGCCAGTCATCGGACGCTACCTCGAGCTGATGCACGAGGCCTCGGCGGGCTGGAACCTGACCTGTTTTTCCCGCACGGACACCCCGTTCCACCGCTTCGCCACCCTCAGCCGGGCCGAGGCGTTGTGGCGCGAGGCCGAGGCCGCGGTGGCGGGCGACGCCGAGTTGCTGGCCCGTGTGCAACGCGGCCGCCTCTGGCTGGGCTACGTCTGGCTGGCGCGTTGGGACCAACTCCGTCAGGAATGCACCGCCGCGGGCGCGACCTGGCCGGTGGCCGGGGCGAAAGACGAGTTCGCGCAGTGGTGGTTGAAGTTGGCCCAGGGCGACCCCGCACGGCCCTGGACGCAGGTCAGGCTGATCAACGAATCCGGCCTCACGCCGGAGAAATTCGTCGAGCGCGTCCTGGCGGCAAAACCGTAGCGCGCAAGCGGGATTGGCCGCCGTGAAAGTGACAGGCTTTTCCCGCGCCGCCCGCGCGCTGCCAGCGGGCGTCCGGACCGCGCTGCTGGCGCTGGCGCTGGCGGCCGCCGCTGCGGACCTGCCCAAGGTCCGCCTCAGCCCGGAGGGCCGCGGCTTCGTCACCGACGCGGGCCGGCCGTTCGTGCCGTTTGGCGTGAATTATTTCCGCCCCGGCACCGGCTGGGCGCCGCAGGTGTGGAAGCAGTTCGACCCCGAAGCCACGCGCCGGGACTTCGCCCGGCTGCGTGCGCTGGGCGCCAATTGCGTGCGCGTGTTTCTCACCTTCGGCTCGTTTTACCCCGAGCCGGGCCGGCTCAGCCCGGAAGGGCTCGAGAAGCTCGACCGCTTCCTCGCGCTGGCGGAAGAGGCCGGCCTGTACGTGCACCCCACCGGGCCGGACCACTGGGAGGGGTTGCCCGAGTGGGCGCGCGGTGACCGCCTCGCCGAGGAGCCGGTGCTCCGGGCGCTGGAGGATTTCTGGCGGCTGCTCGCGGCGCGTTATCGCGGGCGCGCGGTCATTTTTGCCTACGACCTGTTGAACGAGCCGGAGGTGCGCTGGGACACCCCGGCCATGCGCGGGCGTTGGACGGCGTGGCTGAAGGCGCGCTACGGCGACGCCGCGGCCGTGCGCGCCGCCTGGGGAACCACCGACCGGCCGGCGGACCTGGGCGAGGCGCCCGTGCCGGCGCGGGAGGCGCCGCCCGGGCGGGAATTGCTCGACTTCCAGCACTGCCGCGAAGCGGTGGCGGTGGAGTGGACGCGCCGGCAAGTGGCCGCGATCAAGGCGGCCGACCCCGCGGCACTGGTCACGGTGGGCTTGATCCAGTGGTCGGTGCCCGTGGGCATCGCGGGCGCTTGGCACTACTCGGGTTTCCGGCCGGCGCAGCAGGCGCCGCTGCTTGATTTCCTCGAGGTGCATTTCTACCCGCTGGCGGCGGGGTTTTACGAATACCGCGACGCTGAGGACGAATTGCGGAACCTGGCCTATCTGCACACCGTGGCGCGCGAGGCGGCCCGGCCGGGCAAGCCGGTGGTGATCGCGGAATTTGGCTGGTACGGCGGCGGCCAGCCCCGGCTCAACCAGGGGCGGCACCCCTTCGCCAGCGAGGAGCAGCAGGCGCGTTGGTGTCGGCTGGTGGTCGAACGCACCGCCGGACTGGCGTGCGGTTGGTTGAACTGGGGCCTCTACGATCACCCCGAAGCCCGTGACGTGACCGAGCTCACCGGCCTGCTCACCCCCGAGGGCCGGGAAAAGGCGTGGGCGCGCGAGTTTCGCGCCTTGGCGGCCCGGTGGGCGGATGGCGTGCCCGTCACGCCCGTGCCGGCGGACGCGCCCGAGCCCGAGTGGGATCGGTTGCTCACGGACGCCGCGGCGCGGGAGGCCTTCCGGGAGCGCGCGCTCGAGTGGTACCGCCGGCACGGCCGGTGAACACCGTGACTTGGGTTCCCGGCTTAAGCCGGGTCGGGTGCGGGGCGGCACGGCAAAACTCAAATTACCCAAGCCAAGGCACCCACGCCTCGGTAGCCAATTTTGAGTCCAATCAGCCCCGGCAGGCGCGCCTGCGGTTCGTTGCCTTTCAGCGACCGGCCGCTTACAATTCGCGCATGACTCCGGAAGTCAGTTACCGATACATCACCCGAATCCCCGGGGTTCGCTCCGGAGCCGCGCTCGTGGCCGGCACCCGGATTGGTGTGCACGACGTGGTGGGGTTGATGGTCAACGGCGCCAGTGTGGACGACGTGGTCCGCAGCTTTCCCGAACTGACCCGGGCCCAGGTCTTCGAGTGTCTGGCCTACTACGAGGATCACCGGGACGAGATTGACTGGCGCGTGGCGGAGCAGATGGCCGAAGGGCCGGGATGACTTTTCTGCTGGACCACGATGTGCCCCTCGAAATCGGGAGACTCATCCGTCGGGAGGGGTACCCGGCGCAGCGCGTGGTCGAGTGTCTGTCCGCCACGGCAACCGACGCGGAGGTGCTGGCACATGCGAAAAGCCAGGGTTGGATTCTGGTCACGTGCAACCGCGGCGATTTTCTGCCCCTGGCGAAGAAAATCGCTCCGGGCGGGCTGGTGATCTTGATCCGGCGCAAGACCCGTCAGGCCGAATGCGCCAAGCTGCTGCGCCTGTTGCGGCAGGCGGGGGAAGCGGGATTGCGCGGCAACGTAAACTTCGCCTGAGCCGGGCCGCGAGTTCCCACGGCCCAAGGCCGGTGCGGCGCGTCCGTAGAACGTGTCCCGCAACAACCCGCCTCGAGTTGGCCGTGCCCGACCCGGCCTACCGGGCGATCCAACCGCCGCCCACCACGGTGTCGCCGTCGTAAAACACGCAGGCCTGGCCCGGGGTGACGGCGCGCTGGGGCGTGTGGAGTTGCACCCGGGCGCCGCCATCGGGCTGGGGCGTCACCGTGGCCGGTGTGCCGGGGTGGTTGTAGCGAATCTTGGCCGTGACCTCGAGGGTCGCGGGCGGCGCGGCCCAGGGAATCCAGTTGCAGCGTTCGACGCGGAATTCCGCGCAGGCCAGGTCGGCGGCCTCGCCCACCACCACCCGGTTGCGGGCGGGGTCCAAGTCCACCACGTACCACGGGCGCGACGCCGCCAGGCGCAGGCCGCGCCGCTGGCCGATGGTGTAAAACTCGATGCCCTCGTGGTACCCGAGCACGCGCCCCGCGCGGTCCACGATCTCGCCCCGGTGCGGCGCCACGAGGCCGGACTTTTGGAGAAACGCGCCGTAGTCGTTGTCCGGCACAAAGCAGATTTCCATGCTCTCCTCCTTGTCGGCGGTCTTGAGGGCGCGTTCCCGGGCCGCGGCGCGGGTCTCGGTCTTGCACAAGTCCCCGAGTGGAAAGAGGCTGCGGGCCAGTTGCTCCTGGCGCAGCGAAAAAAGGAAGTAGCTCTGGTCCCGGCGCGGGTCGCGGCCGCGCTTGAGCAGGTGGCGGCCGCTGGCGGGGTCGCGTTCGATACGGGCGTAATGCCCCGTGGCGACGTATTCGGCGCCGAGTTTGCGGGCCAGGCTCAGCAGGGTGCCGAACTTGAGCTTGTCGTTGCACATCACGCACGGGTTGGGCGTGCGCCCGGCCTTGTACTCCTCGGCGAAGTAGCGGATGACCTGTTGCTTGAACTCCTCCGCCTCGTCCATGAGGTAGAAGGGGATGCCGAGGCGGTGGCACACGGCGCGGGCGTCGGCCACGGCTTGGGGCCCGCAGCACTTGTCCTCGGCGCGGGCCAGGCAGTCCTGCGGCCAGAGCTTGAGGGTGATGCCCACGACCTCGTAGCCCTGCTCGAGCAACAGGGCGGCGGCGGTCGAGGAGTCCACCCCCCCGCTCAGGCCCACCACCACCCGGGTTTTCCGATTGCCGGTCACGGGGCGGAAATTAGGGGCGCCGCCGCCGAAGTAAAGGCGGCCGCGGGCGCAAATTTTCCCGCAAAGCACTTGTGCCCCGGCCGGACCAAGCTACCTTGGCGGCAACGAAACGCACGACATGGCACATTCCTTGAACAACGGACCGGTGCTGGCCAAGACCCTCGAGCTTTGCCAGACCATTTTGGACCAACCGGAATTTCAAGCCCTGCAACGGGACATCGAGACCTTCCTGGCCGACGAGCCGGCCAAGCAGCTCTACCGCACCGTGGCCGAAAAGGGCGAATACCTCCACCACAAGCAGTACCAGGGCCTGCAACTGGGCGATGACGAAATCGCCGAGTACGAGCAGCACCGCGAGGCGCTCATGAGCAACGCCGTTGCCATGGCCTTCCTCCAGGCCCAGCAGCAGATGCGCGACCTGCAGGACACGGTGACCAAGTACGTCACCAAGACCATCGAAATCGGCCGCGTGCCCGCGCCGGAGGATTTCGAGAGCTGCGGCTCCGGTTGCAGTTGCGGGCACTGAACGGGCGGCGCGCGCCCAGCTTTCTTTCCCCGCCGGCCGGGCTTTCCCGAGGCCCGGTCGGCGTTTTGCTTTTCCCACGGGGCCCGGGCGGGCAAACCGAGCCGGGCGGGCCAAATCGCGCAACCGGCGGCCGCTTACTGAAGCGGCGAGTAGTCCGTGGCCTGCAGGAAGACCGACTTCACCCCGCCCGGCACGGTCAGGCTGCCTCCGGCCTTTTCCTCGGATTCCCGGCGCGCCTGCTGCCAGGCCGGGTCGGCTCCGAAATTTTTGAAGGCCTCTCCGGCCGCCTCCCGGCTGGGATGGGCCACGAGGTAGATCAACGTGTCCTCGGCGCCGGGCTCGCCCGCGGCGGGCGTCCAGTAAGCGACGTTGCGAATGCCGTGTTTCTCGAACAGGCCCAGGGTGTGGTCGCGGAACCGGGCGTGCAGCGCGTCCAGCCGGCCCGGGGCGGCGGTGTAGGTGCGCAACTCGAACACCCGCGGCCCGCCGGCGCCGGGTGGGGCAATGGCCGGCGAGTAATCCGTGGCGGTCAGCAACCGCACCTCGACCTTCTCGACCAGCTTCCCCCCGGCCTCGCTGGCCCGGTACACCGCCTGCCATTCCGGGTCGGCCAAAAACGCTTTCCAAGCGCGCTCGCGGGCCTCGCGGCTCGGGTGCGCCAGCACGTAGATCAGCCGCGCGCCCGCGCCATCCTTCTCCTCGAGCGGGGTCCAGTAACCGATATTCACCATGCCGTGACGCTCGAACAGCCGGCAGGTGTGCTGACGGAAACGCGCCTGCATGGCCTCGAACTTGCCCGGCGCGGCGGTGTACGTGCGCATCTCGTAGAGCCGGGTGTCGGCGGCCGAGGCGGCCAACGCCAGCGTCAGGAACCAGCAAAACTTCGACAGGGTTTTCATGGGGTAGGGAGGTTCGTGCTGCGGCCGTGCATCCGAACCGGGACGCGCCCGCGCGTCAAGAAGGTTTGCCGCGCGCGCCGGGGGCGGGCGTTCCCGTCGGTCGCCTGCGGCCCCGCTCCGTCGTTCAGTTGGAGCTTTCAGCCGATGCCTCCCCGGGGTACGCTGGCGGGCCGATGGAAGAAACACCGTCCAGCCCGCCGGCGTCGAACGCCCCGGTTGCCTCCCTGCCCACCGTGCTGCTGCGCCCGGGCGAGGCCGACCGCATCGTGGCCGGGCACCCGTGGATTTACGAGGGCAACATCCTGCGCCTGACCCGCCCGGCGGGGGATGGCGAGGTGGTGCAGGTCAAGGACCACCGCCAGCGGTTTCTAGGCGTGGGCTTTTACAACGGGCGGTCCAAATTACGCGTGCGCCTGCTCTCGACCCGCCGTGAGCCGCTGGACGCCGCGTTCTTCGAGCGCCGCTTCCGCGAGGCCGCCGCCCTGCGCCAGCGGTACCTGCCCGGGGCCGCGGCCTGTCGCCTGGTCAACGCCGAGAGCGACCGGCTCAGCGGCCTGATTGTGGACCGCTACGCGGACGTGCTGGTGCTGCAAACCACCGCGCTGGGCATGGACCAGCGCAAGCCGCTGCTGGTCGAGGCGCTCCAGCGGGTGTGGGCGCCGCGCGCCATCCTCGAGCGCAACGACACCGCCGGCCGCCGCTTCGAGGGCCTGCCCGAGCAACACGGCCTGCTGGCCGGTGAGCTCGCCGGCCCGGTCGAGATCACCCTCCACGGCCTGCGCCTGAGCGTGGACCTGCTGGGCGGACACAAGACCGGCCTGTACCTGGACCAGCAGGAAAACTACGCGCGCGTGGCCGAACTCATCCGCCTGCGGCCGGGCGCGCAGGTGCTGGATGCCTTCAGTTTCGTGGGCGGCTTCGGCCTCCTGGCGGCGCGGGCCGGCGCGGCCCACGTGCATCTGGTGGAGCAGAGCGAGGAAGCGTTGCACACCGCGCGCCGCCACGCCGAGGCCAACGGGCTGGCCGAGCGCTGCTCCTTCGAGGCGGCGAACGTCTTCGACTGGTTCAAGGCCCGCACCGCCCGCGGCCCCCACGAGAAGCTCGTGCCGCCCTTCGACGTCATCATCCTCGACCCGCCGTCCTTCACGCGCACACGCGAGGCGGTCGGGGACGCCCTGCGCGGCTACAAGGAAATCCACCTGCGCGCGCTCAAGCTGCTCAAACCCGGCGGGCTGCTGGCCACGTTCTGCTGCTCGCATCATGTGGACGCCGTGACCTTTCAGGACGTCATTTTGGCGGCAGCCTACGATGCGCGCCGGCTGTTGCGGCGCGTGGCCGTCTTCACCCAGGCGCCGGATCACCCGGTGGTGCCCGCCATCCCGGAGACCGAATACCTCAAGGGCTACGCCTTCGAGGTGATGGATTGAGCGCGCCGGCCGGGCGGCCGAGTGCGCGCGATTGCCCGGCGGACTTTGCCCAACCCGCGCGGCACCGCGGGCCAGGCGCTCAAGGCAAAACTTCCCGCGCCCGGTAAAAGCTCACGGGATAGCCCGGCGCGGTGGTGTCGGTGAAGAACCAGTAGCCCTCGGCCAGCCGGTTGGTGGCCAGGGGTGTCCAGTCCTTGAGGTCCGCGCTCACGTCCAGCGCGAAGGTCCGGTTACGTTCGGCGTGCAGGTAAAGCTCAAACTCGCCCCGGGCGTTCAGGCCCACCAGTTCCAGGGTGGCCGGGATGTGGTCGGTGGGTTCGATCGTGAGCTGGTACTCGTCGAAGAGCAGGTAGTTGTCGCCCGGCCGGCCCTGGGTGCGCAGGGCCCAGACCGCGCCGATGTCGGACAAATCGAGCCGGGCGCCCGTGGTGGTGATGGGTTGGGCGTCCACAACCACCTGGCCGTTCATGACCGCCTGCCAGTTGTTGCGGGCGAAGTTGAGCCAGATTTCCAGCCGGTAAATGACCTCGGTGCTGAAGGTGAAGCCGGTCGAGCGAAACCCCTGGCCGTCGTCGAGCAGGTAGTTGATCTCGAGCGTGGCGTTGTCGAAGTCCAGCGAGAAGAGCCGGTGGCCCTCGGTGTTGTAGGCGCTCCAGCGGAAGTCGTCGTACTCGCCGTTGGTCGAGTCCACGATCTGCATCCAGACCGAGAACTTCCAGACCGGCCGGTCCGGTGTGGGCGCGGGCACGTTGAACGGCCGCCACACGCTGAGCACCTCGTCCTTGGGCGCCGGCGGCGCATAGCCCACAAATGCCTGCTGGCCCAGGCCCTCGAAGAAGTCCCGGACCAGGCCGTTGCCGCCCGAGCCCTCGCCCAGCCAGCCCCGTTGCCCGCGCAGATTCTTGCTGGCGTCGTACCCCTCGGCCGCCTCGAAGCCGGTGTAAAACAGCACCTGGGGCGCCGCCGTCGCAGCAACCAGCCGCGGCGCGACGGCCAACACTCCCGCAACCAGCGCGCCGGCGAACGACAGCTTCATCACGGTCAAAACCCGGGAGGACCAATCACGGGAGCCGGGCGCTCAGTCCTCACGGTAGGCCCGTCCTCCCCCGCCGTTGCCGCGCGGGCCGGACTCGCTGCGCCCCGGCGCCTGCGCCGCGCCACCGAACCGCGGGCTCGGCCCGGCGAACGCGGGCGGGCTGCTGAAACTCGGCCGCGAGGCGGGCGGATTGAACGGATTGAAGGTCGGCGGAGCAGAGGGAACCGTCGCGTGGCTCGGCGCCTGGTACGGGACGGCTGGCGTAAAGGACCGGGCAGGCGGCGGCGCAGACCGAGGCGCGGGGACACTGCTGAAAGAACTCGGGCTTTCTGCGCGCGCGGGCGGCGCGTAACGCGGCGCCGTATTCACACCGGGGGCCGAGGCGGGCGGAACACTACGGGAGGGCGGCGGAGAAAACTGCGGCGCGGGTGCACTGTGGGGACGTGCGGCGTTCTCGGTGCGCGTCGGTGGCGCGTAGAGCCCGGGCTGCAACCGGGATTCGGGCCGGGCCGTGGGCGAGTGCGTGCCGGAATTGGGCGCTGGGGCGGGCGCAGCGGGCGGCACCGTGAGCGTGGGTCGTTCATTCCGACCTGGCATTGGCGCGGACTCGGGCGCGCGACGCATAGGCGGCGTTGCGCCGGGCGCCGAGGCGGGATTCCGAGCGGGTGGAGTTGGCAGGGGTGCGGTCCGCGGTTCCGCCGTGCGCGGCGCGGGAGTTACGCCCGAACGGTCGGGTCGGGCCGGTGTGCCGACGCTGGGGGCGCGGGGTTCCGCGCGCGTGGGCGCCGTCGGTTGCGTTGCGCCGGGGACGGCACGCGAAGGCGGGGCCGCTTCCGGCGCACGCGCAGGCGGCGTGGAGCGCCCGGGGGTGGTCACGGCTGGCGCCCGGACGGGGACTTCAGCGCGGGCGGGGCTCTCCGGGCGCTCGAGCGTGGCACTGCGTTGCGGCACGCGGGCCGGGGTATCGGCTCCCCCGGACCCAAGATTGCGCTCTGGCACCGGCGCGGACGGCATTTCGGCGCGCGTCGGGCGACCGGACACATTCACGGGCGAGCGCCCGGGGGCCAGGTCGGCGCGGCCCGGCGTGGCCGAATCACTGCGCACGCGCCCGGGGCGGAGCGGGGCTTCACCGGGCTTGGCGGAGGCGAGCTTGAGGTCGGGCGGGACCTGTGGGCGATAGACGGCGAGCTTGCCGCCCGGCGCGGTCAGGCGTTCCGGCACCAGCGAGCGGGTGTTGCCAGCGGGGATGTCGGCCAGCTCGACCTTGCGCAACTCGCGGCGCACGTGGGTGGGCATGGCGTTGGGCGGCACGCCTTCGTTCACGATCGTGTTGCGGCTCTTGTCCAGGTAGAAGTTGTTGATGATGGTGGTCTGGTGGTACACCACTGCGGCGCGGTGCGGCGGCAGGCAGTGACGCCAAGGGTGCGGCCGCCACCAGTCATCCCAGGTACAGAACACAAAGCTGCTCCACCCGAGGTGGAAGCCAAAACTGACCGAGACCCGGCTGCCCCAATAAGTGAGGCCGAAGCCGGGATGCCAGCCGCAGCCCGGCGGCAACGGCGCCCAGCCACAGTAGCCGTCCGAGTAGCGCCACGTCACCCAGGCCGGCGCCCACACGTGGCCCGGCACCCACACCCAGCCGCAGACCGGGCTGAAGTACCAGTTGCCGTAATGGAACGGCGCCCAGCCCCAGGTGTAGTAAGACTGCCAGTACCAACCTGCGCTGGTGTACACCCAGCGACCGCCGTGCAGGTAGGGCCGCCAGGTGCGGTCCACCACGGCGACGGTGGGTTGCCAGCACCAACCGTACGGCTCGATGTACAACCAGGTGCCGTAAGGCGCGAGGGGGGCGTAGAAATAGTTTTCCGTGACCGGTGGCGCGCTGGGCGGTGGTGGTGGTGGTGTTGCTTGGGCGCTCGGCGGCGCCGGGGTGGTGGGGGTCACCGTTTGATCGTAGGTGGAAGGCGGTGGCGAAGCAGCCAACGCCGCTGCGTTAGTGCTGGCCGGTGGGGGCTCGGCCGGAGGCGCGGGCGCGGGCGCGGGTGCCGCCTCGGCTTGCGCGGGTCCTTCCGGCGCCGCTTCACGGCCGGCGCGCTTAAGCATGGCCGTAACCACTTCGTCCGGCACGCCGAGGTCCTTGAGGTAAACGATGTCGTCCGCTTCGAGGTGGAAAGCGTTGGTGGTGGTGTTCACGTATTCCAACAAGACGGGTACGGACACTTGGGCGTGGACCATGTCCACCACGGCCTGCACGCCCGGCGAGAGGTCCGCAGGCGGCTGCGGCGCCACGCGGGCCAGCGGCGGATGGTCCACCGGCGGCGGGGCGGGCGGAGGGGTTTCGGCCGGTGTGGCGGCGGCCGCGCGCGGGGCGGCAGTGGCAGCGGCCGGAGTTGCGACGGGTTGCGCCGGCGCGGGGGTAGCAGGCTGCGGCGGCGCCGCCGCTTGGGCGGGCGGGGGCACGGGACTTTGGACCGGCTTGAGGGCCGGTTGCGGCACGGGTTTTTCCGCGGTGGTGCTGCGGCAGCCGGTCCAACCCAGGACCAGCAACGCCACGGCCAGCGCCAAGGTGCCCAGCGGGGCAGGGTTTGTTTTCATGGCGGGAAAAGTGGGGAGGTTTCGGGGCGACACCCCGGATTCACCCGGCCTTTAGCGGGCGACCGACGGGGTAGTCCGCCGCCGGGTCGGACAAAGTTGTTCCGTCAGGTCCATGCGATTTAACGAGCGCGGTCCGGCGCGCTGTCTTGTTGTGCCGGGCAGTCGGCCTTATCGCGCTCAGCCCGATTGACCGACCACCGTGCAAGGTTATTCATCGCCGCGCGGTCCGCCAGTCCGGATTTGCACGCCATTTGTGGACGGCGGGGTAGTGTGCGGCCCAAGCGGCGCCCCGCGGTTTTCGCCGTTGACGCCGTCCCGGCCGGCCAACGTAATTCCCGCCCATGCTGGTGTTCACGAACCCAACCGCCTCGCAGGCCGGACGCGCCCCGTCCGGTCCGCACTGTCCGCTCCCGTGAGAAAGCCGTCGCTGCTGGTTATTTTTCTGACGGTCTTCATTGACCTGATCGGCTTCGGCATCGTGCTGCCGTTGCTGCCCCGGTACAGCGAGCGGTTTGGCGCCCAGGGTTGGACCATCGGGGCGATCATCGCGTCGTTTTCGGTCATGCAATTGCTCCTGGCTCCGTGGTGGGGGCGGTTGTCCGACCGCATCGGGCGGCGGCCGGTCTTGCTGGTGAGCAACGCCGGTTCGGCCACAGCTTACGCGATGTTTGCCCTCGCCGCCTCGCCCGCGCTGACCCCTGGCGCGGCCCTGGCGGTGCTGCTGGTTTCGCGGATTTTTGCCGGGGCGTGCGGCGCCAACATCGCCGTGGCCTCGGCGTACATCGCGGACATCACGCCGCCGGAGAAACGCTCGAAGGGCATGGGCCTGATCGGCGTGGCGTTCGGCCTGGGGTTCATCCTGGGGCCGGCCCTGGGCGCATTGAGCGCGCGGGCGTTCGGCCTGGCGGGGCCGGGCTGGGTGGCGGCTGGTTTGTGCGCGGCGAATTTCGCCCTGGCGTGGGCCATCCTGGCGGAAAGTCGCGTGCCCGGCTCGGCGCCGGTCAAATCCCGGCCGCGGTTGGGGCAGATTGCCCACACCCTGCGCCAGCCGCGCGTGGGTTTGCTGGTGGGCCTGTACTTTCTGGCCACACTGTGCTTTGCGGTCTTCGAGACCACGCTGCCGTTGCTCCTCGGCTCGCCCGGGTTTCATCCCGATGACTTCGTCGAGCCCCACGCGCTGGCCCGGCGGTTGACCCAGCCGACCGACCCCCGGGTCGCGGCCCTCAGCGCCCGGCTCGCGCCCGAGGTCCGCGCCGCACTGGCCCGAGCCGACACGCTGTCCCGGCGCCGCTTGCAGCGCGTGCTTTTCGCGGGCTTCAACCGCCTGATCGCCGGGGAACCGTTACTGAGCGCGGCCCAACTGGACGGGCTGGAACTCCCCCCGGAAACCCGCCGCCTGCTCATCGCGGCACCGGCGCCGGGGCCTGGCGCAACGGACCGGCGGCATTTGAACCGGCTTCTGCTCGAGGGGGTGTTCCCTGCGGAAATCCGGCCCCAGCGGTTTTACTTCGATGAAAGCCGGGTGGGCTTCATCTTCGCGTATTGCGGGCTGGTCTCGGCGTTCATCCAGGGCGGGGTGATCGGCCGGGTGGTGAAGCGTTTCGGCGAGCCGCGGGTGATCGTGGCGAGCCTGGTGATGTTTGGCGCGAGCATGGCCTGGCTGCCGTACGTGGGCGGGCTGGGCACGCTGCTCGCGGCGCTGGGGCTGGTTTCGGTAGGCTCCGGGCTGAACCGCGCGCCGACGCTGGGGTTGGTCTCGATCTTTTCGTCGCCTGAGGAACAGGGCGCCACGCTGGGGGTGGTCCAGAGCGCCGGCACGCTGGCCCGCATTGTGGGACCGGTGCTGGCGACGACGCTGTACGCGGAGCATCCGCACTCGCCCTACCTGTTGGCGGCGGGGCTGGCCCTGGCCGCGGCTGGGCTGGCCCGGCTGAAATTGCCCCGCACCGTGCCCCACCAGACCGCACCAGCTTCCTGAGCCCGGCGTCGGTCCCGCGCGCGTTCAGGGCAGGGGCACGCGGGGCACGGTGGCGTGCACGCGGGTCAGGTCGCGGTCTCGCTCGGGAATGCCCGGGACGCGCTGGACCCAGCCCTTGAGCTGGTCGGCGTAGAGCGTGTTTCGCTCAAGCCATTTCCAGGCTTCGGCATGGCCGTCGGCGAAGGTCAGCACCGCACCCCGCAGGTGCCGCGTGGCCGGATGGTCAATCCACGACCACACCCCGGGCTGGGTGATGAGGAAGCGCGCGTTTTCGATGCTGCCCTCGTGTTCGTCTATGAACACCAGCGCTCGGGACGGCGGCGGGTCTACCACCTGTGTCAAGCGATGCCAGCAAAGGCGGTCGGTCGGGTCGGGGTTGTCGTTCATGTAATTGCTCATCGCCACGCTGCGGGTGCGCGGGATTTTGCCCTCGTCGCGCACGGTCGAGCGGTCGGCGGGGCATTTGTAGATTTTCACGGACCGGTTGTAGGGGAAGAGCATCCCGCGTTCGAGGTTGGTCGTAGTGGTGTCGGTCCAGGCGTTGCCGGTCACCCAGGTCTGAGCGGTGGCGGACCAGCCCTCGCGGCCGGTGCCGGAGGTGGTGGCGTTGGGCGGGAGGCGGTCCTGGTGGTCGTCCACGTACATCAGCCAGCACAATTGGAGCTGGCGGTAGTTGCCCAGACAGGCGATCCGACCCGCCTGGCCCTTGGCGCGGGTGAGCGCGGGCAGGAGCAGTCCCGCCAATATGGCGATGATGGCAATGACCACCAGCAGCTCGATCAAGGTGAAGCCGCGCCCCTCCCGGGGCCGGTGGCCCGTGACCGGGGTGCCGCCGCCCGGGGAGTTCGACCGGACGGTGTTCGTGCGGGGCAACCCGGGCGGATGCGTCAGGGCGTTCATCATGTCGTTTGTCTGAGGCATTGTGCCCGGACCTCGTCGCCCGGACAATGCAGCCTTGCCTTGGCGACCGGCCCCGCGATTTGACTCGAAAAGATTGTTACCGAAGCTGGCAACGGGGTAGTTGGACAGCCCCGGTTGATTCAAAAATGGCTGTTACCGAAGCCATGAACGCCCAGATGAGCCCAAATACCCCTCAGGAAATCCTCCTCCAAATGCGCCAACGCTGCCTCCGCGCCGGATGCCACTACAAGTTCCAATGGTTCAGCGAACTGATCGAACTCTTCGGCGACCACGCCTGGCGCGCTGGAGCATTCCGTTCACGAATCGGTCCGAGCCAGTGAGCAAAACCTCGGTCATCTGAAAGCGCAGGCCCGCTCGTGATGCTCTCCAAAGTGTTCCTGCTGGCCGCCGGATGCGGCGAGCAAGCCAAAACTAACGCCGCCTTGGAAGCCTTCTGGCGCGGTGGTTCGCTGAGCCCAGCTTTTCCCACACTCCGCCCGCTATCCTGCACGCAAGTGGGTTGCGTCCTGCGAGCCCGACAGGCGAAAAAAGTGGACGTAAGATGTCTTGCGCCTCGAAGGTCCTTATCGGTTCCACCGCCGCGAGGCAGCCAGCGCCAACAATCCGGCACCTATGGCCAGTCCGGTCAGGCGGGGCTCAGGTACGACGGCTGTAAAGGTGAAGTTGTCAATCGCCAAACCATGATCGTCCCCCGCATCGTTCACCTCTACCCAGCGCAGCCACAGGGTCTGTCCCGGCGACCAGGCCAAGCCGCTGATGGTGCCTCCGCGACCTGTTACCAGCCCTGTGGAATTGCCGTTAATGGCTCCCGCAGTGCCTGAAATCACCGGCGAAGTCCAGTCAAAATTGCCGCCCGGAGCCAGCCAGCTCAATACGCTGGTAAAAGCGGTTCCGAAACCGTACTCGAACCGCATGGTCTGCGCGCTCGTGTTGCCACTATCCCGCCATTGCTCTCCGTCGTAACTCACAGAAAATGAGGTCAATGTCGCACCGGTGTTGTTCTGAAATCCCACAGCCATCCAGCCAGCAACTGCACCCGTAGCGGGCGAGCCCCAATAAGTCCCGCCGGAGCCAACGGCACCCAAGGCGCGGTCATTGCTATCCAAGCCAAAACTGTAAAAACTTCCAGTCGTCGAAGATCCCGTACCAGCATTATAGGTTGTGATGGCAGTCCCGGGTGCGGGCTGGCGGAATAAAAACCAGCCTGGCAGTGTGACATTGTTGTTCCACACATTGCCGGTTCCACTGGGGGCCAGTGAATCAAAGTTTTGCGTATAAGTATTTCCTGGGCTGACGTAAGCGACTTGACACAACGAAGTGTGGCTCAGGAGGCACAACGACGCGACAAGCCAAGAGGTAACAGTTTTCACAGCTTCACCCAATTGATTTGCTGTCTTTCTAGGCAATCCAATTCTTGCTGTCAATTGTTTTCTCAGCGCTGCAACGCAAGTAGTGATTGTTAAAATATATGAGATATAAATAATTTTTTTCAATTATTACAACTGAGGCTTTCTGTTTGGTAAACGGTTCCGACTTAATTTTTCGTTTGCGCACAGCAAAATCAGAACAAGCATTGGCTTAACATGTTTGAGTATCCGAAACGTTACGACGTGATCGTAGTCGGGGCAGGCCACGCTGGTATTGAAGCAGCCTTGGCTGCAGCTCGAATGGGATGCGAAACGCTTTTGTTAACCATGAACTTAGATACCATTGGACAAATGTCCTGCAACCCTGCCATTGGTGGAATAGGTAAAGGGCATTTGGCGAGGGAAATAGACGCTCTGGGTGGTGAAATGGGTAAAAACACTGACATGACCGGCATTCAATTTCGAATGCTTAACACCAAAAAAGGACCTTCTGTTTGGGCTCCCAGGGCACAATGTGACAAGAAGGCGTACCAACTCCGGCTCAAGCACATTTGTGAACGCCAAGAGCGTTTGGATTTGCTTCAAGCGCAGACATTTAAATTGATAACTGCCAGTGGCCGTGCCAGTGGAGTTGAGACCAGTCTAGGTGTTCGCATTTACAGCAAAACTGTTGTAGTGACGACAGGAACGTTCCTTCAAGGTTTGTTGCATATCGGGTGCGTCCAAAATGCAGGCGGTAGAGCTGGCGACAATGCTGCCTTCGGATTGTCACAATCACTGCGAGAATTGGGATTAGAAATCGGCCGTTTCAAGACTGGGACCCCACCAAGGCTGCTGAGGCGCACCATTGATTTTACTCGAATGGAGAAGCAAAACGGTGATGAACCGGTACCTTGGTTTAGTTTTTGGCACGAAGAATTGTTCCACGTGGAACAAATAGAATCTGAGTGGCACAACCGAAACAGCCAGTGGTACCCTAAAGGATCATTGTTGGAAAGACTCGACAGGCAGATGGACTGTTTCATTACCTACACCACGGACAAGACAGCACAGGTAATCCGAGACAATTTGGATAAATCCCCGTTGTACTCAGGTATCATTCAAGGGATTGGGCCGAGATATTGCCCGTCAATCGAAGACAAAATCGTTCGATTCGCCGATAAGGACCGACATCCTGTTTTTCTCGAGCCTGAAGGTATTGGGACAGATGAAATTTACGCTAACGGTATCTCAACCAGTTTGCCTTTTGAAGTGCAAAAAGAACTAGTGAATTCCATCATTGGATGCGAAAAAGCAGTGATTATACGGCCTGGGTATGCCGTGGAATACGATTTCGTTTATCCGACACAACTATATCCTACCTTGGAAACCAAGGTTTGCGAAAACCTTTTCCTTGCTGGACAAATCAATGGGACTTCGGGCTATGAAGAGGCTGCATCCCAAGGAATTATCGCTGGAATCAATGCTGCCTTGAAGGTACTAAACAAGCCAAGTTTGATTATTAAGCGCGATCAAGCCTATATTGGTGTACTGATTGATGACCTTGTAACCAAAGGGACCAACGAACCCTATCGAATGTTTACGGCGCGGGCAGAAAATCGGTTGCTGCTAAGACAAGACAACGCAGATGAGCGACTAGCTCGGATTGGATATGAGGTGGGTTTGCTTCCAGAAAGGTTTTACAAAAGAACGATGGAAAAATACAAGGCTGTCACAAGGGAATTGGAACGTCTGCAAAATACTCGATTTCAAGGAGTTACTTTGGAGCAGATTTTGAGAAGACCAGAAATGACCTATGAGCGTCTTCCGTTAAGGAATGCGAGTTTACCACCGGAAGTTGTTCGTAATGTGGAAATTACTGTAAAATACGCCGGCTATATCGAGAGGCAACAAAGAGAAGTCGCCAAATATCATCAATTCGAGTATACTGAAATACCCGATTACTTTGATTATCACAAAATAATCGGTCTAAAGACCGAAGCGAGACAAAAGCTCGCTACCATTAAACCAAAAACCTTGGGTCAAGCGCTAAGAATACCGGGGGTCACGCCGGCAGACATCAGTTTGATCATGGTCAGACTTAGAGCTGCAAGCCAATCCTAAATTCACGATAGTGGTGTCTGAAACAATTTTTAGGCTATTAAAATTACCCATGCTGAATCACAATAGTTTATCAAATGATTGGGCCGTTTCACTTGAAAATGGGGATCTCTTTTTGACAAATGCCTCCCGGTTGCTGGACTTTTTTTTATATTCAAAGCATCACGGTTTTTATTTGCACCCCAATGTGTTGCAACAGATTCGCGAACTGGCGCCGCGGATGGATTGGAACATCCTCCGGAACGACCCCGTGGTGAAAGAAAAATTTCTGGAGTTATTCCGTGGGCCGGGTCGGGTCGCAAAACCTTTGCGCCAAATGCACGAAGTCGGCCTCTTGGCCCGATTGATCCCGGCCTTCGAGCACATAACCGGCTTGGTCCAGCACGAGTTTTTCCATCGGTACACGGCAGACGAACATACGCTGGTATGCCTTGAAAAACTCGATGCCATTTGGAACGAGCAACTTCCCGATTGCGGCCTGTACACTGACTTGTTCCGACAAGTTCCGCGCCCCGAACTCCTCTACTTGGCCCTGCTGCTCCACGACACCGGTAAAGGTGAAGGTCGCGACCACGCTGAAAAAGGCGCGCACATCGCCGCAGCTGAAGGTCAACGTCTGGGGCTTCCCGCCGTTGAGATTGCGCGTGTGGTGTTTTTGGTCCGTCATCACCTTAACATGGTGATACTTTCTCAAAAACGTGATCTCGACGACCCGGAAGTCATTCGCGGCTTTGCCGAACTGGTGGGCGATACGGAAAATTTGCGGATGCTGACCCTACACACCCTGGCCGATTCCCTGGGTACGAGTGACAGCTTGTGGAACACTTACAAAGACCAGCTCTTGCGGATGCTTTATACCCGCACACTCCAGTACTTAACCGGCATTGCTGCGCCTACAGGTGCAGCCCGGCGCCACGCGCTATGGGAATCGCTTCGTCAAAATCCGCCTGCTGGCCTGGCCAGCGACGAAATTGAAGCCCATTTCCAAGGCTTGCCTGACAACTACTTCCCGCATCTGAGCCGGGATGAGCTTCTCGCTGACCTCGAGGTAGTGCATGATTTTCTTGCCCTCCAAGTTCAAGGAAAAGCTCCGGCTCTGGCGCCGGCCATCCGTACTCTTGACTTGCCGGAGCGCGGCTGCACGGTGGTTCGTGTATGTACTTGGGATCACTCCGGGCTTTTTGCGCGCCTGGCTGCGGCTCTGAGCGCGTCGGGCCTCGGCATTCATAGCGCCGAGATTTACACCCGCAGTGACCACTTGGTGCTGGATCGGTTCTATGTGGCACCTCCCGGCTCTGCCGGCCCGGCACCTGCGCCTGCCTTGGAGCAATTTCGCCTTTTTGCCCTCCAAGCCCTTTCGGGCGAACTGGCTTTGCCCGAACTCCTTCGCCTGGCTGGCCGGCAACATGAACCGCGCACGCGCCCGGAACCCATCACGCCCCGCATCACCTTTGACAATCAAGCCAGTGCCAAGAGCACGATCCTCGAAATTCAAGCGGAAGACCGCTTGGGCCTTTTGGCGGCTTTGGCAGCGGCTTTGGCCGAGATGGGCGTGGACATCTCCCTGGCCAAAATCAACACCACCCACGGGGTGGCCGACGACGCGTTTTACGTGACCGACGCCGACGGCCGCCAAATCCTCGCGCCGGAGCGGCAGGAACAAATTCGTGCGCGCTTGATCGAGGCACTGGCTTCCCTGGGCTAAACGCTCCTTCCGGGCCTCGCCCACCGCCGCTGCGCGGTTGCCTCGCTCGCAAAGCCGCTTAAGCTGCCCGTGTGACCGGTGTTGCCAACACGTTGTCCCAGCCGCCATCCCCGTGCACTTGCACCGGGCGTGAGCGCTTTGTGGCGGCGTGTGCCTGTCAGCCGGTGGATCGCCCGCCGGTATGGCTCATGCGCCAGGCGGGCCGTTGCCTGCCCGAATACCGTGCGCTCAAGGCGCACCACAGCTTCCTCGAACTGGTTCGCACCCCGACGCTGGCCGCCGAAGTCACCCTCCAACCCATTCGCCGCTTTGGCTTCGACGCGGCCATCATTTTCAGCGACATCCTCGTCATTGCCGAGGCGCTCGGGCAGCCCTACGAATTCACCGCTGGCGAAGGCATCCGGATGGCCTGGACCATCGAGTACGGCTACCACGTGGACCGGCTGGACCCCCGCGCCGTGACTGAGCGTCTCGCATACGTGGCGGACGCGTTGCGGTTGGTTCGCGCGGAATTGGGCGACGCCACCGCCTTGCTGGGCTTTGCCGGTGCGCCGTGGACGCTGGCCAACTTCATGCTCGAAGGCGGGAGCGCGCCTGTTTTCTCCCGCGCGCTGACTTTGTACCGCGAAAACCCGCGCCTCTACGGTCGCCTGGCCGAGAAACTGGCGCTGGGCATCGCCGATTTTCTGAAGCTGCAGCGGGCCGCCGGCGCCGATGCCCTGCAACTGTTCGACACCCTGGCCGGCACCGCCCCCGCGGCCGATTTCGACGAACTCTCCGGCCGCTGGTTGCGCGACATCCTGGCCGAGCTCCGCGAGGTCGCGCCCGTCATTCTCTTCGCCAAGGGCGTCAACGACCGCTGGTCCGAGCTGGCCCAGTGGGGCGCCCGCGTGCTGAGCGTGGATGCCACGGTGCCGCTGCGCGTCGTGGCCGACCAACTGCCCGCTCCCGTGGCCGTGCAAGGCAACCTCGACCCCGCCCTGCTCTTGGGCGAGCCGGCGGCCGTGGCGCGCGCCACGCGGGACCTGCTCGAATCCATGCGCGGCCGGCCCGGGCACATCGTCAACCTGGGCCACGGCGTGCCCCCGGAGGCCCGACTCGATTGCCTCGAGACGCTGGTGAGCACCGTCCGCCAATTCCGATGAGCCGTTTGAACGTCAACTTCGACCTGGTCCGCAAATACAACGTGCCCGGCCCGCGGTACACCTCCTACCCGCCGGCCACCAAGTTCACGGAGGCCGTCGGCCCGGAGGCCGTGCGGGAAAGCATCCGCCGCAACAACACCGTCCCGCGCGACCTCTCGTTGTACTTTCACCTGCCGTTTTGCGAGACGCTGTGCTGGTTCTGCGGCTGCACCACGGTCATCACGGCCGACTACTCCAAGAGCGCCACCTACGTCGAATACCTCGGCCGCGAGATGGCCGCCCTGCGGCCGCTGTTGCACCCGGACCGGCGGGTGGTGCAGCTCCATTTCGGTGGCGGCTCGCCCACCTTTTGCAAGCCCGACCACCTCCGCCGCCTGGGCGAACTGATCCACCGGCACTTCACCTTCGCCCCGGACATCGAAGCCGGCGTCGAGGTGGACCCGCGCCGGCTCACGCGCGACCACCTCGTGGCCCTGCGCGAAATCGGCTTCAACCGCGCCTCGATGGGCGTCCAGGACAACCACCCCGAGGTCCAAAAGGCCGTCCACCGCATCCAGCCCCTCGAAGTCACCCGCCAGGCGGTCGAGTGGATTCGCGAGACCGGCTTCACCTCGCTGAACGTGGACCTCATCTACGGCCTGCCGCACCAAACCCCCGCCACGTTCGCGCGCACGTTGGACGAAATCCTCGAGCTGAAGCCGGACCGCTTCGCCGTCTTCAGCTACGCCCACGTGCCCTGGATGAAGCCGGCGCAGAAGATCGTGGAAGCCCGCGTGCTGCCCACGCCCGAGGTCAAGTTCCAGCTCCTCAAGCTCACCATCGAAAAACTCGGCGACGCTGGCTACGTGTACATCGGCATGGACCACTTTGCCCGGCCGGACGACGAACTGGCCGTGGCCCAACGGGCCGGCACCCTCCAGCGCAATTTCCAGGGCTACAGCACCCGCGGCGGGGCCGACATCTACGCCTTCGGCATGTCCTCCATCTCCCAGACGCCCGACACCTACTGGCAGAACCTCAAGGACCTGCCCGCCTACTACGCCGCGTTGGACGCGGGCCGGATGCCCTGGGCCCGCGGCTACGTGCTCACCGAGGACGACCGCATCCGCCGCGAGGTCATCATGCAGATCATGTGCAACCTGGGCGTGGACTACGCCGCCGTCTCCGCGCGCCTGGGCGTCAACGTGCGCGAGTACTTCGCCCGCGAACTCGATTCCCTGGACGACCTCGAAGCCGACGGCCTCCTCGAACGCACCGCTTCCCGCCTGCGCGTGACCGACCTGGGCCGGCTGCTGGTGCGCGTCATCGCCATGCGATTCGACGCCCACCTGCCCCGGCCCACCGAGCGCCGCCACGCCATGACCATCTAACCCGCCGCACGCTCCCCGGCCCGTGCGCGGCCCGCGCGCAGGCTCGGCGTGGCGGGCGGCTTCAACGCGGACCAATTGGAACCGGCGTGGCGCGGGCGCGGCCCGAGCTGGCCCCCCGGCGACCGGGCTGGGACGTGTCGTTGCCCTGCATCCTGGTACACAGTGCGGGTTTAGGCGGGAAATCAGGCCAAAGCAAGGTTGGCGGGGGACGGTCGGCGGCCACTTGTCGCCGACTCCGGCTCTTCAAGCGGCCATACCAAAAGGCGCGTCCTGCGCTCGGTTTGGTAGGGCTGGCAGCGTTCCGGTCAAGGGCGGCGCCGACTCAGTGGCGCCCTACTGCTGGTCCTCTGCCACAGACCGGTGGCCCGGGACCTCTTCGCTGGATTGCGTCGTTCCAGTTGAGACCGGTTCAGGAAGCTCCGGTCGGCTGATCTTCCGCCGGCGCGGACTCGGAATCCGCCCCCGCGCCGCTTCCCGTCACGGGCAAATTGGCAAAGGGGTTGTTGACGAATCCTTGTCCGGCGTCAGCGGATGGGGCTGGCGGCGGCGCGGCGGGCGCGGGAGTTGGCGAGGATGGTTTCGGAGCGGCAGCACTCTTGGCGGGTGCGGCCGGTGGCGGGGCAGACTGGCCGGCTTGGCGGGGATGGGGCGCCCGTTTGGCGCGCGGCAGCGGGTTGATCATCACGCTCATGCCGCGGCCCACCACCTTCGGGTCCTCGATGGGCTGGCCGTAGGGCGCGATTTCGCGGAGGAACTTCTCGACGATCTGCTGCCCCAGCTCCTGATGCCGCATCTCCCGGCCGCGGAAGCGCAGGGTCAGCTTCACCTTCATGTCGTCGCACAGAAACTCCACCGCCCGGTCCAGCTTGACGCCGAAGTCGTGCGGGTCAATCACCGGCCGGAGCTGGATTTCCTTCACCCGGCTCGAGTGCTGGTGTTTCTTGGACTCCTTTTCCTTCTTGGCCTGCTCGTACTGGTACTTGCCGAAGTCAATGATGCGGCACACCGGCGGGTTGGCCGTGGGCGCCACCTCGACCAGGTCCATGCCCAGGTTGCGGGCGCGCAAAATGGCCTCGCCCAGCGGCAGGATTCCGATTTGGCGTCCCTCGGGATCAATCACCCGCACCTCGCGGGCGCGGATTTTCCCGTTGATGCGGACCGAGGGACCAGACGAAGCGCGAGACGCGTAGGGGCGGCTCAAGACGCCCTCCTCCGTGGAAGGTTATTCATGCGCGAAGACAGACACGTACGTAGCGGACAACATGGTCCAACGACGGCAACTTTGGCCACGCCCCGCCCGGCAGGCAAGCGAAAAGACCGGGGAAGCGCCCCCCGAAACGCGCGCCGAATCATCCCCCCAACAGCCCCGGCGGCTTGATGGGACCACCGGTGGCCCCACCGGTAAGCCCCGGGCGCTTCCCGGGCGCTGGCCGGTGGAATCCGCGGAATTTTTTGCCTCGGGACGGCCGGGGAGCCTTGGCACGCCACGGGAGTTCCCGCCGCTTTACGACGGGCAATGCCCGAGACAAAATCGGCACGTGACCACGCCCGGCCCGAAGAGGAAGCACCTACAAGCGCCTGGTCGCTTCCCGCCGTCTCGCCGGCTTCTGGCGTCCTACAAGGGCGGCGCCGGCGCTGCGGCTCGCTGGGTCACCCGGACCGCTCGAAGACCACCAGCGCGGCACGGGGTGGGCCGCCGCGGCCGGGCGCGGCAGCAAGACCCAAGGCTTCAACCAGCAGTGTCCTCAGGCATCGCATGAAGCCCTGACCTTACCCTTCCGGAACCAGCCCCCGACTAGCCGTACCGTTTTTCCGCCGACCCACCATGTTAGACTACGAACTGACCCCGCTGCTGACCGACAAGGATGAAGGGGAGTCGAGTGAAGGCGGCTTGGACCCACTGGGCACCGAGCCGATGGCAGATGTGCTGGCCAGCCGGCTGGCGCCGGGCGTGCGCGAGCGCCAGGAGCGTCCGCGTTTCCTGACCGCCATCGCCGTCTCCCGTTCCCTCTGCGCCGATCTGGGCGAGGAAGCTATCGGCCGCGACGGTCTCACTGAGCCGTGGCTGGTGTTCGAGTGGTATGTGGTGCAGGGCTTGGTGCTGATGGCTGGGCGGAGGCCGATTGACCTGCGCGGTCTTCCGGGCCGCTTGAAGGCGGAGCAGGCGTTGCGGGACAACGTGCCGCTCTCGCCCAAGCGTTACCTCAAGACGCCCGCCACCACCGGTTTCCACGGCGTGTATGGCGTGCTCGCCGAAGCGCTGGGCATCAAGCGGGACGGACTCCTCGGCGAACAGGGCTACGAGTTGCTCAGCCTCTGGAGCAAGGAGCAGGGGTTGGCCGGGTTTGTGGGCACGGGAAATGGGCGGGGCAAGCAACTGCGCGAGCAACTCCGCGAGGCTTTGAAGGACGGCTTGGACCAAGGTGCCGTGGCCCGCACCAAGGGCTGGGCGGGCTGGCGGTTTTTCGCGGATCATTTGGCGCCGCGAGGACCCGGTCGGCGCGAGGCGCAGTACTTGCGAGAAGCCCTGTTGAACGACAGGGAGGGTTTTCGGCGGGACGTCTTGGAGTTTCTGACTTCGCCGGCCGGGCAGCGGGTTTGGCGGAGGGAAAAGTCGGAGCGTGCCTTTCACAAGGAGCTCCAGAAGCGCGCCAGTGCCGAACTGCGTCGGCTGCTCGCGGCCATTGACGCTTACGAACGCTTTGCCCGCCTGACCCAAAACGCGTTTGACGAGTGCCTCTACGAAATGACCCGGCGGCGCGGGTATGTTTCCGCGACACAACTGGGACATTTGGAACCCGTGCGAGAGGCCAGCCGCCGGGCAGAAGCCGCGGTGCGTGAGACAGCGGATCGGCTGAAGCCGTTCGGGCTGGCGGGGGCATTCCACCAGCGTTTCGCCAATCTGGGCGAAGGCGGCGCGCCCAGTCAGTGGGTCGAGCGGTTGATGGCGCATCACCGCCAGACGCAGCAGCAAAAACCTCCGAACGGCAAGTTGCCGTGGTTCGAAAGCGACGAGCGCGGCTACCTCATCCGCCCGCTTTACCGGCGCGACGAACCGGCCGCGCCAAGCGACGCCTACGTGCATCCGTTCCGAACCCGACCGCTCTGGTCCTTCGCGGCCGACCTGAGGATGTTCCGCCGATGAAACAACGCGACGACGCCAAACCGGGCCACGGCCGGATTCTGGAGGCGTGGGAGCCGCCGGATGAGGCCGGCGAACCGCTCGGATGCGTGGCCACGACCTTCACCTTCGAGCCGCACTTTTTCGAGGAGGAATGCCTGGCCCGCTTTCTCGCACTCGAGACTGCGCCCGAGGACGGGGCAGCTTACCTGATTGAGCGTGAGGAAAAGCTGGCCCAACTCGCCTGCGCCGCGGTGCTGGTGGACCAGCATCACGCCCGCGGAATGCGCCACTTGCGCTGGGACCTGCTGGCCGCGCGCATCCCCGGCGCGATCTTGCACGCCAAGGTCGCGCTCCTGCTGTGGAGCCGCTGCGCCCGGCTCATCGTCGCCTCGGCCAATCTCACCGAGACCGGTTACCGGCGAAACCACGAGGTGTTCGGTGTGCTGGACTATTTCGAGGGCAGCGAAGCGCCCTTGAGCGTGTTGGAAGACATCGTGGGCTTTCTGCGCCGGGCGGTCGCATTCACGGCGGCTGACCCGGCCAATCCCGGTCCGGCGGTCAGCCGCTGGAACACTTTCCTTGAACAGGTGCAAAACCGCTGCCGGCGTTGGGGCGCTCGCCAGCCGCCGCGGGGATTGAGCAAAACGCGTGTTTTTGCCGTGACCACCGGGCCGGACCGTCCGAATGCCTTCCGACAACTCGACAGGATCTGGCCGGCAAGTTCCCCGCCTGCCGAGGCGTTTGTCGTCAGTCCGTTCTTTGACCCGCCCGGAATTCCGAACCGACCGGCGCGGGAGCTGTGGGGTCTGCTCCGCCGGCGCGGCGCGCCCACAGTTCAGTTCGAGGTGACGGCGGAAGACGTGCCGGGCGGCGGTTTGCTCCTGCACGCGCCGGACAGCCTGCTCAAGGCGCAGCCGCGCGATGGCGAGGCGCAGACTCAGTTTCGCCGGCTCAAGCTCGAGGACAACCGCCCGCTGCACGCCAAATGCCTCTGGCTGCAAAACCGCGACTGGGTGCTCTATCAAATGGGTTCGAGCAACTTCACCGCCGCCGGCCTGGGCCTGGGCAAAACGCCCAACCTCGAAGCCAACCTGGTTTACGCCGTCTCCCCCGCCCGAAACCGCAAAGCCGCGGACGCGCTGCGGCACGCCTGGTTGGAGAGCCTCGAAGTGAAAGGCAAGCCGCGCTTCCTGCGCCAGCCGCTGGACAACCGGGAGGACGCGCCGCTGGCGGAAGACATCGTGCTGCCGGCAGCATTTGGCGAGGCGATTTTCGGTTCGGACAAGCCCGGCGAAGCCCGGGTGGAACTGACCTTCCTCAAGACACCGCCGGCTGGCTGGCGCGTGCTGCTTGAGGACAAAGACGAAGTTTTCTACGACGAGGCCAGATGGCGAAAGGCGGGCAGTCCGCGCAGCGTGCAACTACCCTGGCCGGCCCAACGCCCGCCGTCGGCCTTCCGCGTGGGCTGGCGCGGCTCGAAAGGATTTGCCTGGTGGCCGGTCAACGCGCGGGATGCGACCTCGCTGCCGCCGCCGGATGAGTTGCGGGAGCTTTCGTTGGACGACCTCATCGAAATCCTCGGCTCCGCGCGACCGTTACATCGGGTGTTACGCTCCTTCCTCAAGCGCCGCCGGATGCAAGACGGCAACAGCCCGCCGCCGCATCTGGACCCGCACAAGCGCGTGGATACCTCATCGTTTCTGCTGCAACGCACGCGACGGCTTTCTTGGGCGCTGGCCGCACTGCGCGAGCGGCTCTCGCAACCCGTGCCCTCGCGCGAAGCGCTGGAGTGGCGGTTGCGCGGGCACTGCGGCGTCATGGCGCTGGTCCACGCGGTCCTGAGCGAAGACCGCCCCGCTCCGGAGAAGGCGTTTTTGCTCACGGAAATCGCCGTCGAACTGGCTCGCGTCGTCCCGCAACACGCGCCCGGCTGCTTGTCCCGCCACGCGGTGCGCGCGGCTCTGCGCGAGTGCATCCGTGAAATCCAGCGTCGGATTCAGGCGGATGGCCTACGGTCGGTGCCGCCCATGAAACGCTACGTGAACCAAGCCTTTCGGGAGGCCCGCGTATGAACCCTTGGCATCCTTTTGCCCCTCAGATCAAACTCCACGTGCCGGGGCGGATTTCGCCGGAAGACGCCCGCCGGCAGGAGCAGACGGCGCAGGAAATCCTCCTTCGGCTGGCGCAGCAGCCCGGCGTGGTGCTGGCTGACGAAGTGGGCATGGGGAAAACTTTCGTGGCGCTGGCCGTGGCGGCGTCGGTGGCGCTTTCGGACAAGGGCCGGCCGGTCGTGGTGATGGTACCGCCCTCCCTGCGCGAGAAATGGCCGCGCGATTTCAAGGTGTTCTGCAGCGAGTGTCTCAAGGGCGGCACCGGCCAGTGGCTGGAGGCGGCCTCGGCGAATAGGGGTGTCGAGTTCTTGAAGCTGCTCGATGATCCGCCCGAGCGCCGCAAGTCCATCATCTTCCTCACCCACGGTGCGCTTCACGCGGGGTTGGGACGGGACAGCGCCGGCGGCTGGGTGAAGCTGGCGTTGATCCAGCGCGCCCTGCGTCACCGGAAAAACCTCCACCGGCTCAAAGAGACACTGCACCGCCGCTTGGGCGAGGTGTTGGAAATGGGCTGGATTGAACGCCGGTTACCCAACGTCTGGGAAAAGCTGCTGGCCGCGCCCTGCTCGGCGTGGCTGGGCATTCTTCAGAAATCCGGAATTGACCCGGAGGGCGACAATAAACGCGCCACGGATGACGATCCGGTGCCTGCCGCTGTGGCAAGAACCTTGGAGCGGTTCGACTGCGGCAGGCTGGAAAGCGTCCTGGAGGCGCTTCACGAAATTCCAATTCGCGACTCCGCCAACTACGACGAGCGGCTGGCGGCAGCCCGCAAAGCCCTCAACGACGCCCTCGCCGAGCTGTGGCGCGAATGCCTGCGGAACCTCCGCCTTCGGCTGCCGCTGCTAATCCTTGACGAAGCGCACCATGTGAAGAACCCCCAGACGCGCCTGGCTTCGCTCTTCCAAGTGCCCGACGCCGAGGCCGACGCGGACGAATTCGCGGAACGCGGTCCGCTGGGAGGCGTGTTCGAGCGGATGCTGTTTCTGACCGCCACACCGTTCCAGCTCGGCCATCACGAACTTTGCGCCGTGCTGGAACGGTTCGACGGGGTTTGTTGGCAGGAGCATTGTGCGCCGCCCACTGGCCGGGATAGCTTTAAGAAACAGATGGCCGAGCTGCGTCAGCGGCTGGACGCGGCTCAGGAAGCTGCCCTGTGCTTCGATGCCGCCTGGGGCAAGCTCACCTGGCAGGACGTTGTTGTGGACCGCCAGCACTTCGACGACGTGGAGGCATGGTGGGGGAAAATCAGCGATGCCAAGCCGGCGTCCCAGACAGTTGAAAACGTCCTGGCCTGCCATCGCCGGGCGGAGAAGGAACTCCGGGCCGCCGAAGCCGCGTTGAAGCCGTGGGTCATCCGGCATCGCCGCCCGCGTGAGTTGACCGGCAGATTTGCCGGGCGGCCGCGCAGGCAGCGGTTGCCCGGGCGCTCCATTCTCGAAGACGGCCAGGGCACCGAAGCCGGGCTTGAGATTCCCGAGAGCGCGTTGCTGCCCTTTCTGCTGGCGGCGCGGGCGACGGTCTGCATGGCCGAGTCGCGGCCGGTGTTCGCCGAGGGCCTGGCTTCCAGCTACGAGGCCTTTCGTTACACCCGACAACACAACGCAGGCCTGGACTCGGATTCCGAGCCGTTGGACGAGGTCAATATCTCACAGGCAGCCGAATGGTATTTGGCCCAACTGGAGCGGACCATTCCGCTGCGCGGGCCGCGCGCCTCGTTCGAGCATCCGAAAGTGGCGGCCACGGCCGAGCGCGTGCTGCGGGCCTGGCAGGAAGGCGAGAAGGTGCTGGTCTTCTGCCATTTCATTCAGACCGGCCGGGCGCTGCGCCGCGTCATTTCCGCCCGGCTGCACGAGGAGATTCTGAGAATGGCGGCCGAAAAACTCCGGTGCTCGCCCCGGCGTGCGGAGCGTCAGCTTCGACGCATGAGCCGCCGGTTTTTCGACGCGGACTCCCCGGTGCGGCAGGCGTGCGAGCGGCAAATTAGCCAACTACTGCGGGGCTACCCGCGCCTGAAAAAGCACGCCCCTATTCTGCGGGAGATTCTGCGGCGCTACGTGCGCACGCCGGCCTTTCTGGCCCGCTTCGTGCCCTTGACGCGCCGGGGTTTGAAGCCGAAGGCCATTCAAGCGGCCTTCGGCGGCGATGCCGGACTGAGCAAAGTCTGCCGGGCTTTTTTGGATTTTCTGCAGGAGCGTTGCACCGCGGAAGAGCAGACTGCTTACTTGGAGGCGTTGCAGCATATCCAGACCGGCGACATGACTGGCCGGGAAGCCCGCGCAAGTTTCGCCGCGGATGAACTCGAGGGTCGGCAGCGTGGCGAGCCGCTGCTGCCCAACGTGCGGTTGGTCAACGGCAGCACCAAGCGCGAAACGCGGCAGCGACTGATGCTGGCGTTCAACAGCCCGTTCTTTCCGGAGATTCTCATCACCAGCAACGTGCTGGCCGAGGGCGTGGACCTGCACCGCTGTTGCCGCGTGGTCATCCATCACGACCTCGACTGGAATCCCAGCGTGGTCGAGCAGCGCACCGGCCGCGTGGACCGCATCAGCGCCAAGGTGGAATGGGCACAAGACGGTCAGCCGATCCATGTCTATATGCCTTACCTGGCCGAGACCCAGGACGAGAAGATGTATCGCGTGGTCATGGACCGGGAACGGTGGTTCAGCGTGGTCATGGGCGAGAAATTCCGCGTGGACGCCCGCACCACTAACAAGCTGGCCCAGCGCGTGCCGCTGCCCGAATCCGTGGCCGGCAAGCTGGCCTTCCGGTTGGAGGTTTGAAGCGGGGGCGTTTGCGCCTGCCATGCGCCGCCGGTCAGCGGCTCATGTCCCCGGCCCGCCGTGGTCAAGGAGGCCGGTGGCGGCCAGGGCGGCGCGCGAGGCGGCGGGGTCGGTGTGCACCACGGCCTGCCAGCCGCGGGCCTGCGCGGCGGTCACGTTTTCCGGGCGGTCGTCCAGGTAGAACAACTCCGGCCCGCGCCGGCCGGTGAGCCGCTCGGCCACGGCGTACAGGGCGGGGTCGGGCTTCATGGCCCGGTGCTCGTAGGAGAGCACGTAGCCGTCGAACTCGGCAAACCACGGGTATTGGCGTCGGATGAACTCGACGGCCAGTTCGTTGGTGTTCGAGAGCACGTACACGGGCACGCGCCGCGCGCGCAGTTCGGCGTGCAGCGCGAGCATGGGCGCGATGGGCGTGAAGATGTCGCCAAAGCCGGCGCGAAATTCCGCCTCGCTGCCCTGGTAGCCGGTCGCGGCGGTCAGGCGGGCGATGAACTCGGCCGTGCTGATGAGGCCCGTCTCGTAGTCCACCAGCAGCCGGTCTTGCAGTAGCAACTGGCGCAGGGCCTCGGCGCTGATCCGGCACCGGGGCAGCAGCCGGCGCAGGGCGATCTGGTAATCGAAATCCAGCAGCACCTTGCCCAGGTCGAAGATGACCGCCCGGGGCACGGTCGCAGGCTTGGAAGCCGGGGTCGGTTGGGGTGAAGCGGTGTCGGGCATGGGAAAGAGGGGTGAGGGTCGTTGCTCAGCGGGGCGGGCCGGTTATCCCAACGGCTGGCGGCCGGCCAGGGCGCGGCTCAGGGTCAGTTCATCCGCGTATTCGAGCCCGCTGCCCGCGGGCAGGCCGTGGGCCAGCCGGGTCACCTTCACCCCGTGCGGTGCCAGGCGTTGCGCCAGGTAATGGCTGGTGGCGTCGCCCTCGACGTCCGTGGGCAGGGCGAGGATGACCTCGCGGACGCCCTCGGGGGCCAGGCGCGCCTCGAGTTCGCGGATGCGCAGGTCTTCCGGCTCGATGCCGTTGAGGGGCGAAAGCTTTCCGCCCAGCACGTGGTAGCGCCCGCGGTAGGTGCCGGACTTTTCGAGGAGCAAAACGTCCACCGGCCGCTCGACCACGCACAGCGTGGCGGCGTCACGGCGGGGGTCGGCGCAAAGTGCGCAGGGCTGGGTCTCGGTGAGCGCGCCGCACTGGCGGCAGGTTTGGACCCGCTCGCGCGCGGCCAGCAGGGCCTCGGCGAGTTGGCGGCTGAGGTCCGGCGGGGCCTGCACCAGGTGCAGCGCCAGGCGCTCGGCCGTGCGCGGGCCGATGCCGGGCAGTTCGCCCAGCGCGGCCATGAGGCGGGCAATGGCTTCGGGGAGCAACACGGGAGGAGACGACGTGGCCGCCGGCGCCACGAAGGCCGGGGCTACATCAGGCCGGGCAGGTTCATGCCGCCCGTCACCTTGCCCATTTCCGCGGCGGCAGTTTCGCGGGCGAGGTTCAGGGCGTTGTTGACCGCGGCCAGGACCAGGTCTTCGAGCAGGGCGACCTCCGCGGGGTTGACGGCCTGCGGGTCAATTTTGAGGGCGGCCAGGGAGCCGTCGCAGCGCGCCGTGGCCCGCACCATGCCGCCGCCGCTGGTGGCCTCCACGGTGCGTTGGGCCAGCTCGGCCTGCACGGCCTGCATCTGCTGCTGCATCCGCGCGGCCTGTTTCATCAATTTGCCGAGGCTCGACATGCGCACAGTCTAGGCGGCGGGCGGCGCCGGGGCAATCACGCGGGCGATGCGGCCCTTGAAGATTTCGAGCGCCTGCTTGATGAGCGGGTCGTCCTTGAACTTCTCGGGGTCCAGCGGGGCGCTGGCCGCCTTGCCGTTGGCCGGCGGGGCCGGTTCCGCGGCCGGCGGTTCCGGCGGACTCTCCGAGGGCGCGGCCGCGGGGGTGGGGGCCGGACCCGGCCTCGCCAGGCTCGAACCTTCCGGGGGCTCGGCCTGCACGAATTTGAGCCGCGGCTCGCGCCAGCCGCGGGTCCGCAGCGCGGCCAGGATCAACTCGCGGTGCTGCGGGGCGTCCACCAGTGGGATGAACTGCGCGCCGGCCGGAGGGAAACCGATGGTGAGTTGCTCGCGCTCGCACGCCACGGGAAAGGCCTTGAGCAGGTAGCTGTGCAGGAATCGGCGTTTCTCGCGGACCTCGGCCAGCAGCGCGGCCCAGAGCGCCGCCAGGTCTGCGGGCACGCCGGCCAGGGAAATGCCATCGGCCGGGGCGGTCGCAGCGGGCGTGTCCGCGGCGGTCTCCTGGAGCGCGGGCGCCGGCGGGGCCGGGGCCGCTGTGGTCGGCGGCGCGGGGTGGGGCCGGGACGCGGGCGCGGGCGCCGCCACGGCGGGAGCGACGGGCGGCGCGGCGGCGGGGGCGAGGGGATTGCCACTGCCGGCCGCGCCGTTGGCTTCGGCGCGCAGGGCCTGCAACTGGCTCAGCACGGCGTCCAGGCTCACCGCGTGCCGCGCCTGGATGGCTTTCAACAGGGCGACCTCGAGGGCGATCTTGCGCGAGAGGGCGTCGCGCAGGCGGCCTTCGGCGTCGGTCAGCACCTCGAGCATACGCGTCACGGTGTCGGGGCCGACGTGTTCGGCCTGGCGGCGCAGGGCGGCCAGTTCCGCCTCGCTGACTTCGAGCAGGCCGGCATCGCCGCGGCTGACCTGGAAGACGAGCAGGTTGCGGAAGTGGTGGAGCAGATCGCCCAACAGGCGGCCGAGGTCCTTCCCGCCCCGGGCCAGCTCGTCCAGCGTCTGGAGCACGCGGGCGGCATCGCCGTCCAGCAACGCATCGGTCAGGCCCAGCAACTGGTCCCGCGCGGCCAGGCCGAACATCGAGAGCACGTCGGCCTCGACGATCGTGTGGCCGCAGAAGCTGATCAACTGGTCCAGGGTGGACTCGGCGTCGCGCATGCCGCCGTCGGCCCCGCGGGCGATGGCGTGCAGGGCGGCCTCCTCGACCTGGACGCCTTCGCGGGCGGCGATGGCGGCCAGGTGTTTGACGATGAGGGCGGCGGGGATGCGGCGCAGGTCGAAGCGCTGGCAGCGCGAGAGGATGGTGGGCAGGACCTTCTCGGGGTCGGTCGTGGCGAAGAGGAACTTCACGTGGGCGGGCGGCTCCTCGAGGGTCTTGAGCAGGGCGTTGAACGCCGCCGCCGTGAGCATGTGCACCTCGTCAATGATGTAGATTTTGAAGCGCGAGGTGGCGGGGGCGAACTTGCAGGTCTCGCGCAGCTCGCGGACCTGCTCGACGCCGTTGTTGCTGGCGCCGTCAATCTCGAGCACGTCCAGCGAGCGGCCCTCGGCGATCTCGACGCAGCGCGGGTCGGCGTCGTCGAAGTCCACCTTCGGGCCGTCGGTGCAGTTGAGGCATTTGGCGAAGATGCGGGCGATGGTGGTCTTGCCGGTGCCGCGCGGGCCGCAGAACAGGTAGGCGTGGGCGATGCGCCCGGCGCGGATGGCGTTGGCCAGGGTGGTGGTGACGTGTTCCTGGCCCACCACGTCCGCAAAGCGTTGCGGGCGGTACTTGCGGGCAATGACCTGATAGCTCATGCGCGACCGGCCCCGGGTCTGGCCCGGCGCCATGCCGCAAGGGTGCGAACCGGCCGGGCGCCAGGCAACCGCAAATCGCCCCCGGCGCGCGGGCCTCACTCGCGCCGGGCGCGGTAGAAGACCGCGCTCGCCCCCGGCGGGGGCACGTCCAGCCATTCCACCTCACGGGTCGGGGCGACGGTTTGCTGGACCGTTTCCCAGGTGAGCAGGTCGGTGGAGCGTTCGAGCCGGAGCCGGTCGCCCGGTTCGGCTTCGAGCCGCAGGCGCACCGCGCCCACCGCCAGCCATTCGATGCCGCCAAACCGCGGGGGCGGCGGCGGGGGCGGGTTTTCCAAACGCAGGTACACGGTGCGCTTCTCGCTGTACACCAGGCCGTCCCAGGCCTTGTAGGTGAAGCTGTCGGTCCCCGGCAGCGGGTTGCGCGGGGCGTACACGAAGTTCGTGCCCAGGCCGG